>Ga0180007_10001109_pt1 | contig 38585 bp, 25 predicted proteins | sample MM_PC_MetaG_FD_121122 | JGI IMG/M metagenome (GOLD analysis project Ga0180007, IMG submission 121122) | Groundwater microbial communities from the Aspo Hard Rock Laboratory (HRL) deep subsurface site, Sweden - MM_PC_MetaG | ecosystem: Environmental > Aquatic > Deep subsurface > Groundwater... | reverse complement strand
TGTTGGTGGCTATGGCCCGTTTCGTGTAACACCTGGTGAAATGAAGACTGGGCGTCTTTATGGGCACGAAATGCTGATTTTTTCGCAGCGCGGGCCTTTTGATCGTGGCGCTGACCTGGTTGAGATGGAAAGAATTTCGACGCCAGGCTATATCAGAGCCGAGTCGTCGGTGCAGGTCGAGTTTTACAACGGCAAACGCGGAACCATAAAGTCGTCGAACGATTCGACTGATCCCGACAAATTCGAATCTTTTGCCGAATACAAGAATGGTAAACTGATTGATCCATTTGTGCAGGATGGCTACCACGGCGCGCGTCCGCAAAAACTTCCACCGTTGAACCCTGCTTATTACCGCAATGCGCGTCGCCCAACACCGACTATTCTCAGGTCTGGCACCAACTTTAAAGGGTTTTCCGAGTCGCTCTGGCGCAACCCGGCAAACCCTTCTGAAACCGTTTACGACCTGTTTTTTGGCTGGGAGTATGAAAACGTCGATGATAAAATATTGTTGTATTCAGAAGTGCCTCTGCGCATATGGGGCTGCCCTCGCTGGAAATCGCTGACGATTTTCTGCGAAAAAGATGTTTTTATTGCGGGCGATTTTAATGCCAACCCGGATAACCCGCAGAACTACAGTTTTGGCTTTAAGGATTACAGCAAAGAACCTCGTAATGGCACTGATAAGAACGGTGTCATGGTTTTGTCGATGGGACGCATCTGGTTTGATTACTCGAATCCCATGAACTTTCTGCGCAATGAAATGCAGACTCTGATTGACTATGATCTTGCTATGGCGCTGGGCGGAGAGGACGTCAATGTTGTCGTTTTAGGTGGAGTTGTTTTTCCGCCACGGTTGAGCACTGGACCGTATGACAAGCGCCTGCCGATGACTGCACTGAATTTTTCGGAGATCAACTCGCTTTTTTCGATGCCAAAGCAGCCGCCGGAGATTATACCGATTACCTCTGCCGGTATCGCTATGCACCCAGCTCTCGGCAAGCTTAGAGACTATCTTAAGTCTGGCACCCCGGAAGAGAACAAGAATCGCTTCGCGATAAAGAGTGGTCTGCGGCGCACGGCTGTTTATGAGGGTGTTGGTGTTCGTGCCTATATGACGGGTACTCTGCTGGCTGGAGCTCGCGATAAAATCATCGATTCAATTATGGATCAGGCAGAAAAGGAAATGAAGGAAGGCGAGCCGGATGCTACTCTCGGGCCATGGAACATTGCCGATCGCATGTTTCAGATGGCAATGAAATACCCTCGCACCGGCTTCAGAATGCCAGAAATGACGGTTAATGCCCTTCTCATCGACTCATCCGAATTAAATGCGCGCTGGAGCATGGGTAACAATGCCACTAAAGTAGGCAATGAGCTTGGCAATATCGCCAGCCCACATATGCGCAGTCTGCCCTTTATCGACAAAAACAGTCGATTCATTCTGCGCCACATGGGCTCAATGATTCATTTGCGCACTCGCCCGGCAAAGGGCTATCTTGATGGGTCGCTGCGTAACGATCAGTCGGTAGTGCGTCGCAATGTTTTCGACACAACTTTCGTGCGTGGCGGCGGCGATTACAACCCGCCTTACCAGATGGCCGGCTATACTATTATCAGTTGGAAAGATGAAACGGCATCCCACGAAGATTACGAGCAGATAAAATAATTTAACCAGTTTTGTAAAAATGGAACCTGCTCGGAATAATCCACTAAGCCACAAAGATTGGTTGTGCTGCTATTCATTGGCGCAACTGCATAAGGCCATTCATGGCCAAAACCGAAGGGAGATATCTCACTAACAAACACAGATTCCTCACCCTGTGAGCACTGCGGGATACGTGGCTCTAACGGCCAAGGTCGGCCATAAGAGCCACCTAACATTCGTTCGGAATGACAGCAAATATTGTTATCTCGACGGTTGCGCTCCTATCCCTGTGGCGCAACTGCATAAGGCCATCCATGGCCAAAACCGAAGAGAGAGAGCTCGTATTTTTTGCGTTTTCGTGGACTCTGTGCGAAATCTTCTTAGTCCTGGCTTTTTCCTGCAGCTGCGATTACGTGAATCCCTTTTCGAAATGGTATCATGAATTTTGCAAGTTGCTCGCATGATTCTCTGCGAAATAACTGTCGGACTCTTGCTTTGCTATCTAGCCTGAGGTATGATTTAGTTATGGCTTTGCGCTTGTTTTTTGCTGGAATGATTGGGTTGATTCTTTTTATTGGCTGCGGCGGCGGCGGAGGTGGCGGTGGCGGATCAGGGCTGCTGCCAGCTGGGCCGGTAACCGTCTCAGGCACGCTTTCTGGCACCATTCAGATCGATCAGGCGATCAGCGCTCTCAGAAGCGACGTAAGCTCCTTTTCTCCGAACTTGCGCTTTCTCGATTCTTTCGTCATGATCGAGGAACTTTCCAATGTGTCTACGCGTGCCGACGAAAATGGCAAGTTTATTTTCGAGAATATTCCGTTTGGCACTTATCATATCATTGCCAGGGTTACTTCTTTGGCTGGGCGCGTTTACAAGATCAGAACTCAAGCTCAGGCTATTAACCAACCTTCCCCTCTTAAAGATGTCACACTCAACATCATGCAACCAGACCTCGCTGAGCATCAGATCCGCATGCAGATCAAAGACCTCAACGGTAATCCGGTTGGTAAGTGCAAGGTCTGGTTTTGGGGCGAGCAGTTCACTCTTGACGCAAATGGTTACTATGTGTCGCCGAACATGCCTGCCACAGCCGCCGGAACCATAAAAGTCGAGCCACCCGTCGACAAGGAACTTTCAAAGCTCGAATTCAACATTCCGGCCACTACCTTTAACCCCGATAATCTTGAAATATTAGGCATCACGCTGCCTACTGCCGGTATTTCCAATAAGGCGCCAATCGTCAGTATCACTACAGAAAAATATCCGGAAAGCGGCAGCGCTTTTCTGCGCCTGTACGGAAATTACAGCGACCCCGAAGGTGAGCCGATGACGACCAGATGGCTCACTAATGTCAGCACTTTTTCCTATGTTGCCAAAGACTATGCTGACTGGGCTGTTCCATCAATATCCGCGTCGGTTACCGTCTATTTCTCGGCAAGCGAAGATGGCCGTTTTTACCCACGATTGACCTCAATCGCTAATCTGTCGATAAATGTCGCCAGTTCTGGTGACGTCAGCTTTCCGGGCGAAATTTTGTTGCGTCCGGTCACGCGCAGCGTTGACATCGTCGGTTCATCCACTGCTCAGATTCCAGGCAACACAGTGGCAATGTATGAGGCCAAGACCAACTTTCCGCCGGGGCTGGCGCTTTCATATTTCTGGACAGTCAATCGTGGAACCATGCTTTCGAGCAGCACTGAATCGATTCTCAACTGGCGTTCGCCAACTCTAAGTCCGGGAGCGACTCAGGTGGCATCAATAACGCTGGCAGTAACCGACGGTATTGGCACTGCCAGCAAAGAAATTCAGGTCAGGATTACCTCGGTTCCTACCGTTACTATTAATAAGCCAACTGCCACAGCTTTCGAGCCGGGTCTGATCGTTTTTACCGGCATCGCCCGCGATTATCTGAACACCGCTATCAGTCCAGACTCCATGCGTTGGTATGTCGCTACCGGTACTGCTGCTGTGGTTCTGTCGCAAACCGGAGGTGCAACCTTTACCTGGCAGTTTATGAGTCAGGGCAGTTATACTGTCGCGCTCGAAGCTTTTGACGCAAACGGGGTAACCGGCACTGGTACAAAAAACATCGCAATTATCAATGGCCGCCCAGTTTGTGCAATAACTCAGCCGGCCAACGACGCAAGTTATCTGGCGAATACACCGATAACCTTTGTTGGCACAGCCAACGACAGCGAAGATGGCCTGATTACCGATGCTATCGCCTTGACCTGGACATCGGACATAGACGGAGTCATTGGCTCAGGCACTACTTTTACGGTTGCCTCTCTTACCTCCAGTCGTCATGAAATTAGTTTTGCAGCGGTCGATAGCGGCGGCGCAGTCGGTTCGACCAGCATTATCGTCTGGTATGATGTCCCGGCCCGTATCGCTTTTACTCCGGCCAATTTGTCGGTGTTTTTCGAAGGTTACAATATCCCGTTTGCTGCTGTTGGCACTGACACCGATAACACATCGTTAGATTCGGCGCAGTTTAAATGGTATCTCAACAACTTGCCTGATATCTGGAGAGAAGGTGCGGACTTTACGATTACTGCCGGTGCTTACGTGCCGGGCGCGAATCGCGTGAGAGTCGAGGGGCCTGCGCAGTATGAAACCGCAGTAAGCTCGACACATGTCATTCAGATGGGCTGGCCGGTCGCCAGCATTACCAGCCCGGCTAGTGGCACTCGCTTTGAACCGGCTGCTATAATACCCTTTGTGGCTGTTCCTGATTCAACCGGCACTCTGTCGCTGCAATGGTATCTCAATAATGACCCGATAAGCTTCGGCAGTGGTGCCAATGTCAGTTATTCGCCCTCGAACGGTGCTCATCGTGTAACCTATGTTGGCATCGACAGTCAGGGTGTCGTCAGCTCATCTACTATAAACATTGTTGTCGAAAGAGTTCCGCAGTTAGTGTTTTCTCCCGGTGCTGGCTCTTATATTTTTACCGGTCATCCGATCAATTTTGCTGCAACCTGCATTGATACCAACAATAACGATATCGCTGACGACAAGGTAAGCTGGCTGCTCAATGGCTCGCCATGGTTACTCGCCAGCGGCAAGAATTTCTCGATAGCTCAGCCAGCTCAGCTTTCATCAGGCACTTATCAAGTTACTCTCATTGCAACCGGCCCTTACGGTACTTCAAATTCTGTTGCCAATACCATCAGAACAGGCGTGTCGGCTGCTAAAATCAACTTGCCTGCAAATAACCAGACTTTCAGCACTGGCACTAACATTACATTCAATGGTATTCCCGATTCTGGCGGTGCAATTCTGATGGAATGGTGGGCAAACCTTGGTTTGCCCGGCGCCACTAAAATCGGTGACGGAGCGACTGTTAATACCAGTGCGTTACCAGATGGCTACAATGAAATAACCTATCTAGGCACCGACAGTACTGGTTTTGTCAGCTCACACAGTATCAGAATCGGCATTGGCGAGTTTCCCGAAATGGATTTCACCCCTGCCGAAGGCACGGTTTTCTTTGGCAGTCAGGACGTAGTTTTTACGGGAGTAGGCACCGACAGCGTCGACGGAACAGTTCCAGGCAGCCGAATGGCATGGTATATAGACGGGGCGCTGGAACTGGCTTCTTACTCTGTTTTGACCATAACCCCGGCGCGAATATCTGTTCTTGGCACCGGTCTTAAAGAAGTTGAGCTACGTGGTTACAACACTCTAGGCGCGGCAGGCACGACAATTAAAAAGTTTTACCTCGGTGTGCCCGTTGCCGCCATTGCCTCGCCTTCAGTGTCTGATACCGTTATCCCGACTTCCACTCTCTGCGATTTTTCCGCAGTACCTGATAATATCGACGGGCCGGAAATCACTGAGCCGCTCGAAATGCAGTGGTGGCTGAACTATCACCTGCCCACGCGCTCGCAATTTCCAACTACCGGTTCGGCGCTTACCGCGACTTTGCCAGATGGCAACCAATATCTAACTTACATTGGAACCGATTCTCAGGGTGTAGTCAGCCAGGCCACCATTCGCGTCATCGTCAGCGACAGCCCTGCTATCAGTTTCACCCCTTCAGACGGAGCGCGGTTGTTTGTCGGTCAGCCTTTTAATCTGGAAGCCAGCGCTGTCGTTGTAGCAACAAGTGTCGTGTGGTCTCTTGATGGTGGTATCACCACCTGGCAAAACGAATCGCCCTATACCGTAGTTCCTGGCGATCTTGCCGTTGGCCTGAACAACATTACGGCTGTCGGTGAAAATGATTTTGGTGTGGCGGCCAGCATAACCAACGCAATTTATTATGGTGTTGCCCTTGCAAGTATTACTGCGCCAGCTTCAGGCTCTGAGTATCTGCGGGGCACCGGGATTGATTTAGCTGGTTCGCCTTCCAGTGTGGGCCCGATTGTGATGCGGTGGTATCGTGATGACGGCAGCGGAGCCGTTTACATGGGTAATACTGCAAATCTTGCAGGATATCCAATGCCGGAGGGGCGCCAGACCATCACTTATGTTGGCACTGACAGCGCCGGATTTGTGAGTTCGGCTACGATTCAGATCTTAATGAACGATCCACCGCCCATGGAGATCATACCTGGCAATGGTTCAATCTTTTTTGCCGGTCGGTCTGTTAGCTTTGTCGGTTCAGGTACTGCTGTAATCAGCGGGTTGCCTGTTGCCAGTCCTACTATGAATTGGTACCTAGATGGTGCCAGTTCCAAAACCAGTTCGCCGATAACCTATAATACACTGGAACAGGTCGCAGGCATTCATTCTCTTCAGGTTGCTGGTGCCGATAGTTACAACACCGTGGGTACAAGCACGGCGATTACCATTAAATTTGGTCAGACCGTCGCATCGATCACTGCACCAGCATCAGGCAGCAGATATGATGTTGGCGATTCGATAACTTTTACTGGTCAGCCTGATTCTGAGGGTTTGATAACCATGGAATGGTATCGCGATGGAGTGCTGGCAGCATTTGATGATGGTGCTAATCCGGCTGCGCAAATCTTTCCGGCTGGTTTGCATACCATCAGATACATTGGCACTGACAGCGCAAATTTTTGCAGCTCAGCGACAATCCAGCTTCTGGTCAATGATGTGCCGACTATGCAAGTAATGCCAGGCAACAGCTCAATTTTCTTTGCCGGTCGCCCGGTCACTTTTACCGGTTCAGGTACAACTTCTACCGGTAACACTGTCGCAACAGCAACCATGAAATGGTATATTGATGGCTCGACGACTGCCATTTCTGTCGGTTCGCCGTATACCCTTGCAGCCACAGCGCTAAGCGCTGGGCCGCACAGTATAAAACTTGAAGGTGTCGACGAATATGGAGTCAAAGGGGCTGATACAATCAACTTTGAGTTCAGATATCCGGTTGCCGGAATATCTTCGCCTGCGTCTGGAACTACGTATGCGAGCGGCACAGCAGTGCCATTCAGTGGTACAGTAGATTCTCACCCCGATATGCAATTCCAATGGTGGTATGACATCGGCACGGGTGGCGCGACCCAGATGGGAGTTGGGCAGAACATAGCTTATAGTGTTCCCTACGGTCTGCGCACGATTACTTATCTGGCAACCGACAGTTCTGGTTTTGTAAGTTCTGCCACGATTCAGATCTTAATGAATGATCAGCCAAACATGCTGATACTGCCCGGAACCGGTGGGATATTCTTTGCTAACCAACCAGTTACTGTTTATGGTTATGGTACCAGTGCGGTTAGCCTGTCGCTTAATCCGGCTACTTTCAAATGGTATGCCGACGGGGTTCTAAAGTCTGCCTTCAATGGCCAGAGTAATCCAACCTTTGGTTCTACCGAACTAGCAGCCGGCTCTCATGACATCATGCTGCTGGGCAGTGACATCTACGGAACCGCTGGAACCACTACTGTTAATCTGAAGTTTCGTCAGACTGTAGCATCTATTGTCTTGCCGGCCTCCGGAACACTGTATGATCCGCTTCTTGATACCATCAATTTTACCGGTAACCCTGGTACAGAATTACCTATAGCAATGCAGTGGCATTTAAATAATGCCGCATTGTCATTTGGAACTGATGCAACGTCAGTGCTCAACCCACCGTTAGTTCCCAATATGAATGTTGGCTGGAACACCATTACTTATCTTGGCACTGACAGCGCCAGTTTCTGCAGCTCTGCAACAATTCAGCTTCTCGTTAACCGACCTCCAACCATGGATTTTACGCCCGGTGATGGTTCGATGTTTTTCACCGGCCGCCCAATAACGCTGATTGGCTCCGGAACAAGTTACAGTGGCGCAGCCATTGCTTCTGCAACCATGAAGTGGTTTGTTAATGGAGTTCAGAAAACCACTAACTCGCCGGCAATCTTGAATGTGGCATGGCTGAATACAGGATTTAACAATATATGCATATCTGGAACAGATAATTATGGAACGGTCGGTGCCGCCACATATAGTATTTATTACGGTTATCCGCTGACATCTATAACGGCGCCAGCCTCTGGTGCGATTTATCCATTGGTCAATAACATCAATTTTACAGCTGCTCCCGCGGCTTCGCTCCCGGAAATAGCCCCGATCTGGCAGTTGAATGGTGCATACTTTGCCAGCGGAAACGCAGCAAACATTGTCAATCTCGCCGCTGGCCTTCATACAGTCACTTACCTGGCCAGTGATAGCTCTGGATTTGTAAGCTCTTCGACGATTCAGTTACTGGTAAATGACACCCCGAATCTAATTTTCACACCGGGAGAAGATTCGGTTTTCTTTACCGGGCGTCCGGTTACTTTTGTTGGAGAGGGTACAAGCACTGCCAATGTTTCTGTTGCAACAAGCACCATGAAATGGTATTTGAATGGTTCAAGCACAGCTTTAAAAACCGGATCGCCGGTTACATTCATTGTTAATCAGTTGCTATCTGCTTCAAACACGATAAAGTTGACCGGTGTTGATGAGTTTGCTGTTGCCGGCGAAGTAACCTGTTACAATGTGAGTTACGGTGTGCAGACTGCAAATATTACTTATCCGGCCTCAGGCACCACCTTGCCGGTGGCGACCAATGCTTCGTTTACGGCAGTTCCCGCTCAGATCCTTCCCGGTTTTACTACCAGATGGTATCACGAAACCGGCGCCGGCTCTCCCGCCAATCTCGGTTCCGGCAACAGCATAACTGGTATTCCGCTGGCCGCTGGCTGGCATACAATCAGATATCTGGCGACTGACAGTTCAGGATTTGTAAGTTCGGCGACCATAATGCTGCTGAAGAATGATGCTCCCGTGTTGACCGTGCTGCCAGCTTCAAACTCTGTGTTTTTCTCCGGCCGTCCGGTAACCTTGACTGGCTACGGAACCGATTCGGCAAATGTTGCGATTAATCCTGCAACCATGAAATGGTATGTGAACGGTGGTTCTACGCCGTTGCAGACTGGTTCTCCAGCTACTTTCAATGTCGGTCAGCTTAGCGTCGGCAATAATGTTATCAGGCTTACCGCTGCTGACAGTTATGGCACAGTGGGTGAGGTTTTCTGCAATATAACCTATGGTTATCCATTATCAAGCATTACTTCGCCAGCCTCAGGCACAGTCAATCCTGTCGGGACTCCGATTGATTTTGCCGGCAATCCTCCTTCAGCCGGTTTAAATCTGGTAATGGAGTGGTGGCGCGATGACGGAATATTGGCTCCTTTCCATATGGGTGACAGCTCCATCCTGTCAAATATTACTGTCCCGGCCGGCCGTCATACAATTACCTATCTTGGCACTGACAGTGCTAACTTCTGCAGCTCGTCGACAATCCAGATACTCCTGAATAATACGCCGACCATAACGTTTGCGCCGCCAGCTGATGGGGTTTCAGCTGCTGTTATATTTACCGGCAAAGGCTTTACCCTTGAAGCTACCGGCACTCCAGTTGTCGATAACGCCACTTTCAGATGGTATAAAGATGGCAGCACATCAGTCTGGAAAAATCTTTCGCCGATAACAGTCAACGCTGGCGAGCTGACAGCCGGTTGGCATGATGTCTATGGCTCCGGTGCAGACGCGTATGGCACTCGTGGAACCGGCACTCATCAAATATATTACGAACATCCGCTTCCTTCTATTTCTACGCCGGCTTCAGGAACTCCTTTTGCACGCGGGTCTTCGCCAGCATTTACCGGATCGGCCGTTTTTGCCGGAGTCGATGTCAGGTGGTATCTGAATACTATTGATACAGGAAATATTACACAAAATTACAGTGCTGTTATTCCCGATGGTTGGAATACCGTTTCTTATCACGCAACAGACAGTGCCGGAAACCTCAGCTCAGCCAGCATTATGGTATTAATGAATGATCCACCGACACTGACCTTTACTCCGGCTGCTAATTCAGTAGTTTTTACTGGTCGCAGTTTTAAACTTGAAGCTACCGGTACCGAGTCGATACCGCCGAATCCTTTTATCAACAATGCTGGCATGAAATGGTACCGAGACGCGGTTACTTCTACGTTCAAAACCGTCTCGCCAGCAACGGTCAACGCCGGTGACCTTACAGTTGGTTTGCATACTCTCTATGTGGCGGGGCCTGACCAGTATGGTACTGTCGGAACTTCTTCCGTGCAGGGAATCTATTACGGGCACCCGCTGCTTACCATCGCTTCTCCTACTTCAGGAATCAGAATTGATACAGCTGTGAATCCCGTTTTGTTTGAGGGTTCTCTGGCCTCATCTGCAATCAGTCTGAGCTGGTATCTCAACTCAACTCCTGTTGCAGGAACTGCAAATACCAATTCTATTGTTCTTGGGAATGGCCTGAACACAATCGAATATGTTGGGATCGACAGTGTTGGAAACATAAGTACAGCAACGGTTACTGTATTGAAAAGTAATAGTCCGACAATAACCTTTACTCCAGCATCAAATTCTGTGATTTTTGCTGGCGGCAATTTTGTTCTTGAAGCAACCGGAACCGAAGCTGTCCCCCCTCCTGTAAATATTGATCCGACGACATTTAAATGGTATAAAGACGCGATTACCTCAGTATGGCAAAATGGTTCTCCTGTTCCAATCAGCAGTTTGACCGTGGGAACGCATACGCTATACGTTTCTGGTGTAGATCAGTTTGGCATTGTCGGAACTTCTTCGGTTCAGGCAATATATTATGGCCATCCGGTGGCTTCAATCACCTGGCCTGCATCAGGAACCAGGTTTGATCTTGGATCAGCTCCAACTTTTACCGGTTCTGCAGCTTCTGCAGGGATTAATTTGAGGTGGTATCTAGATGGTGCTGACACTGGCGTTCTAACGCAGAATTACACTCCTGCGCCACTGGTGCCGGCGCCTGCTGGTTGGAGAAAAATATCTTATCACGCCACCGATACTGTTGGAAATCTCAGTACAGCCAGTATTACGGTGCTGATAGACAGTTTGCCAACCATGAATTTTACGCCGGGTGATGGTTCGCGCTTTTTTACCACTACCAATGTCACTTTTACTGGTACTGGTGTCGGGGGTGATGGCACATTTTATGCCATACCTGGCACAAATATGAACTGGTATCTTGATGGCGCTGGCGCAGCAACACGCCCTGCTACATCTACCGCCTATTTCTCCTCTGGTCAGCTCACCACGAATAATCATACGCTCAAGCTGCAGGGCACTGATCAATATGGTATCGCCAGTTCTACTACGCTGAGTTTTTACTACGGTCATCCCTTGGCGGCGATTAGTTCGCCAGCCTCAGGAACCAGGTTCAATATCGCCAGTAATGTTTCTCTGATTGGTACGCCAGATTCAGCTGGACCAATAACAATGAAGTGGTATAAGGACTATGGTTTGCCATCTGTGGCCGATCTCGTCGTTACTGGCTCCGGTCCGCACACGGTTTCTTTCCTGGTTGCTGATCGTGGTATCCGCTCGATAACTTATATCGGAACAGATACTGCAAATTTTGTAAGTTCAAAAACCGTCCAGATTCTTCTTGACACGCCGCCGGCGATGACGATTGCCTCGCCAACAGCAGGCGGTAAATACTTTGGCGGCCAGAGTCTGTATTTTGAAGGTAGTGGCGTCAATTCATCGGCAACTCCAGAAGTAATACCGGGTGCCTCTGTTACCTGGTATATTGATGGCGTCCCCAAGGCGACTGGCCTAACTTATACGGCCCCAGTGAATGAGTTGCCGACTGGAACAAGGAACATACGCATCGAAGGCAAAGATGAATTTGGCACAATTGGCAGCACAACTCACACAATTCAAACTGGTCTTAATCTGCCAACAATAACCAGTCCGCTTTCGGGTGCCAAGTTTACCCAGTCTGAGGCTGTTTCTTTCATCGGCTCGGCAGATCAAACAGGTAATATGACTTGGTACAGCGATGACCAGGTTCCCCCCATTGGTGCGGGAGCTTCGCTCGCAATTAATACAAGTATACTCATGCGTGGCTGGAGAACCATAACCTATATTGGTACTGACAGCGCCGGAACATCAAAATCTGCCAGCATATCGATTCTTATCGACAGCGCACCGACTTTTGCTACACCTGCAACAGTAACAGCTCCTCTTCCTTTTGCCTCTGGGCCGGAATACGGTTCCCCCGGGAACAAAATACCCATCCACCTGGTAACCCTGGGCAACTATGGGCTCACTTTAGATGCTTCAGCTATTGACGGTGCTCTGAGTCCTATACTGCCAGCCAGTCTTACCTGGTATGTCGGTGCCACAGTTATTAGTAATGTTCCCCCGGTCACTTATAATTTTAATACGCCTGGTAGTTACACAATTCGAGTCGCTGCCACTGACGAGTTTGGAATTACAGCAACCTCAACACTGGTCATATGGGTCTGGGAAACCGAGAATTATCCGGGCTTTACTACTTCTCCCGCATCGATTTTAATGAAATCTACCTCAGAATTAATCGTTGCAGATCCTGGAGTGAATTCTGTGCTTAAGCTGACAAGAAGCACCACTACGATTGAAACTACCAGAGGAGATATCACTGGCGTTGCGACTCAAACCGATGCGATTCCTCTTGTAGGACATACGCTTGTCGATTTTACTATTGCTGGAACCTCAATTTATACGCTCTCAAGTATTGCTAACACTTCGCATCTTTTTACGGAATGGGATAGTAATTTTACATATGTCAGCTCGTTTACCATACTCGATGGCGCTGGCCCTCTTCAATTAGCCGACCCCAAAGGATTGTCTGTCGATACTGGAAATGCTTTTTATGTTTCAGATACGGGAAATAGCTTGGTAAAGAAAATGGATCTGGCAGGCACATCCTTCTTAAGTTCTCAGTTTGTTAATCAGCCAGTTGGAATAAGCGTTGATGGCAGCAATGTTTATGTTGCAGCGAGCGGCACGAATCAGTTAAAAAAATTCACGAGCGCTTTAAATACTGTTGCCACCTGGAATTCATCTGCCAGTGCAAACAATGCCACTCATTTTGTTGTTGGTGCGACCAGCAAAAATTTATACGTTACTGATCCCGAAGGCTCAAGCATAAATGTTATCGCTTCCAGCGGCACTTTGCTTTATACCTTCGGCACCGCCGCAAATTTCCAGGAACCTTATGGCATTACCATAGTCGGCACAACTGATGCAGACATGTATGTTACCGATAGATTGGGTAACAAGATCGTCAGATTCCGCACCAATTCCTGGTAGGTGCGCGGTCAATCCGAATTAGTTACATAAATCAAACATCGCAGTTCCTTGATGTGGTCATGCTCATTAAAAAAGGAGCGGCACGGTTGGGTAGCGATTAGAATATGAATGTTTAAAGCGTGAATGGTATCATAGCCAGTTTTCTCGTTGGCTACTCAAGGTCGAGTGACTGCTTGCCCATGAATACGCCGCCGGCGGTACCAACCCATACTTTGCGGCGGGCACCGGCCAGTCCGGCAGCCTGAATCAGGCTGGTGACGGTTTTGTGATTGCCGAGGCCACTTCGGATGCGTGTCCAGGCGGTGCCTGCGTCGGTTGTGCGATAAAGTCCGTCTTCGCTTCCGGCCAGCACATTGATGGTGTTTGTTGGATCAACTATAATTGCCCTGGTGTTAACGTTGCTGCCTGTGCCAAAGGCGCTGGCAATCCAGGTTTTTCCGTTGTCGACAGAGCGGTATACACCTCCGACCGTTGCTGCCCATAAAGTGCTGCGGTTTACAGTGTCAAGTGCCAGATCCAGTGGTGGAAATGCAATTGGCGGGACTGGTGTTCGTGGAGAGTTCGCAGAGAGAACGTAAAATGTGCTAATCATGGTATTTACACTTGGAGAATTGGCAACAAAAGCAAGTGCAGTTATCTCATTCAGATTGGCTGATGTAGTATCGTTCATGTAGAGAAACACCCCGCCAGGGTCGTTTCCAGCGCCGCCAGCATACAATCGATCATTATAATCGTCATACACAATTGTCTGCAAAATGCCGTTAATCGGGTTGGGTATATTGATATTCGAGAATGCGTCGACAGTGACAGGCGGAGAAGCTGTTGTATCCGTTCGTGATTCAATATCTGAACTTTTGTAACTGTCAGTTGTATTCAAGACCTTTAATACTCCAATACTAGTCTGCGCACCTGAAAGCGTGATTCGATATACCCCCCGGGGAGTTGTAGCAAACAGATATTGCGGGTTTTTGTTGTCAAAAGCCAGTTTGAGAAAGTTTTCGTTGGGCAGATTGTTGGCTGGCAGGCTGCCTAGTATCCTTTCGGCATTTCCTGCCGGCGGGATATACCAGATTCCGTCAGAAGTTGCTGCATAAACGCGCTGGTTGGGTTGAGGTGAGATAACCAGGTGCCCGATGTTATACTCGCCCTCGCTACTTTTGCTGGTGACAGAAAGCCCGGGAATACCCTGCCAGTATCCACCCGAAATGTCGCCACCCAGGTCAGAATAAGTGGCCACCCAGACGCCAAAGCCTGTCGTGCCAGCATGTACGATGAAGTCAGAACCACTTGCCGTGTACGGATTTACCAATAGCGCAGTTACCGGCATTACTTCGCCGGTGGTTGAGTCATACATATTGGTGCGTTTGGGCAACCAGAAGTCACTCAGGCTGATTGTTACTTCTGCGTAAGCTGTTGGGTCGTAGTTTGAAGTGGCTTTTATCTTGACTTCATTAACAATAATCAGGTCTGGTGCTGCATATAGGCCATTTGTATCAATGCTTCCGTATTGTTCTGAGTCAGTTACGCCGTTAACCGTCCAGGTTACTGAGGTGTCGCCGATTACCGAGGGTGTGACCCCGGCATAAAATTGAATTTTGCCGACTTCTGCCACAGTGGCGGCAGTAGTGATAGAAGCAACCTTTTCGACTGTATCGAAGATTTGCACTACGACTTTCTCAGCAATGGCCACTATGGCAGTTCTTGATGCCATCGGGTCGGCCACCGAAGTTGCTCTTATTGTAATGGTATCTGAGGCAGTGGGGTCGGAAAGACTTGGCAACAGCGTTGGGCGACTGTATTCGGCTGTCGTTTCATCAATAACTTTCAAAGAACCGCGATCGACATAAGTTTTTCCGTCGGCCGGCATGTAATCGACACGTGCTGAGTTCTTGAACTCCCAAATCACTGCTTCACTAGCAGTGCCAAGCAGGTAATCAAATCCCGGAATCTTAAAGGTCATTGGCGAAATTATAGGCATTGAATTAGTAGCAGTCGGGTCGATTACAAAATTTACCGGCGGGTAAACAGTGATATTACAACTTTTGCTGGCACCGTCGATGGCAACAGTTACCGAGGCTTGGCGAATCTGGGTTGGGCTTGAGGCGTAAAAGATGATCTGATGATCGGGCGCTTCGGTTGTAATGGAAGTGACTATGCTGTTGGGATCGAAACTGCCCATATTGGTGGGGCTTATGCTCCAGGTCATGGTGGTAGAAGCGGTGCCGCTTACAGTAGCCGCAATGCCAAGATTCGTGTTGCGTTGGGCATCGCCGCTGGTTGGGGTGATCGCTAGATTGGCACCGGTTGAAACCAGAAAAGTCACTGTACCAAGCGCGCCGGTGGGATTCTCAAGTGAGCGAATGCCTATTGTAACAGGATTTGTGGTTGGAGCTGTAGAAGGTGCGGAGTAAGTCAGGGTTGCGACAGTGCCAAATGATGCCGCCACTGGTTGCGAAATCGTAGCTGTGCCGGCAGTTGGCTGTTTGCTGATTTCATAACCAAGGTTGCTGTGCAGTATTTTTATGGTAGCAGTAATCGAGTTGCCGGGTGCTACCTGATCTGAAATCTTAGTGTAAGAAAACTCGCCATTGCTCTGCATAAATAGCATTTCTACCGAAGTGGCAAGGTCGACTGTTACCTGGGAATATAATGTCGAAATAAGCGATGAATCAGCTCTAATTGTCGTTGTGGTGTTATAATAGACTGGTGCCGGCGCTGCAAACAGGCCATTTGCATCGATAGTGCCGGATCCGTCGATAACCCGCCAGCGAACGGTTCCGACTTCCTCGGCGCTGATATTCTTGAGGGCGGCAGTAAACTGCTGGTCAGCGGCTGATTTGAGAGTTGCAGTGGTTGGCGCAACAATAATTTGCGGTCCGTCAATCTTTACATTGGTGCTTTGAAAATAGCCCAGGTTTCCAGCCTCGTCGGAAAAGCGGGCCCAGACTTTATGGGTGCCGACCGGTAGCGCGCTTGCCTCAAGCGATACAGGCGTAAATGGTTCACCAACACTTGTAAAGCTTATTGGAGGCGTTGTCGTGGCTGCAGTAATTGCATATTGAGCCTCATAGGTCGTAGTATCGGCGATAGTAAAGTGTAGAAAAATCGGCAAACTGGCAGTTAGTGCAAATGTTGCTACCTCAGAAGCAGAATCTTCAGTTAGCTGTAGCGCAATGGTGTTGCCCAGAGGAGCAACTGTATCAAGCGTTATTATTGCTGATACCGGCCCGTATTCATTGGCTGCCCCATCTCTAAACACCCCGAACACCTCTTTATCGCCATCACTAGTTGGTAATACCCAGCTGACCGTGTCGCTGAAAGGTATCCAGACTGAAGCCGATGATGGTGCCGCAGTATTGGCAATTTTCATCTGGGTTGGCGCTACTGCAAAGCTGAAGGTGAGAGTAACTGCAGTGGTTGCGGTAACTTTCGCCTCGTTGTTTATCTTAATTTCAACCTCTGGCGCGGTTGTGTCGAGCAGAATCGAGGCAGTGAATACTTCGGTCGGGTCCGCCTTGCCGCCCTTAAAGCGGCAATAGATGGTTTTCATGCCATCGCCGCTGCTGAATGTCCATTTTTTGGATTCAATGTAGATTTCCCAGAACGAGTTGAGAAAGTCAGAGGTATCCGCCAGTTGCATGTGCGTGGCACCCGGATACACCGTTTTTATAACCGCTTCGGTTTTGCTGGTCAGCGCTGCGCCGTCGTCAATCCAGATTCCGACATAACCGCCTTCGTTAAACAGAATAGCGTCTGATTGAATCGGTGAACTAACGCTATTAACATCACGAAATTGAACATAAATTCGCTTTGTTCCCGCTGTGGTGGTTTTGAACGTATAGTCGTAAGTTTGTGAGTAGGTTACCCATGAGGAATCAGCCATATCATAACTTTCGCTTATCCGCATCTGGGTGCAGTTGTCAGCATTCAAATTAAGAGTCACATCCTGTAATTTGGTCTCGTAGTCACCCTCATTAATTGAAACCGAAAGGTTTGTTGGCCCGGCCGCTCCGGTGGTGCCGGCGTAAAGACCGCGCATGACAAAGTCCTGACCATCGTCGCCGGTCAGAAACAACGAAATTTCGTAATCATTTAGCTGCATCAGCCCGGAAATAGTGGTTTCGTGCGTGGTGTAACCAGCTTGTCCGATGGTTATGGTCTGCAGATAGCCACCGAGCAGACCATATTCTATCGATGCTCGCGATGCACGGTTTGATCTGAATTTCACATGAAATGATGTGGAACTTATCTCATCCAATACGACATCGCGAATCCCGAGAAGTTGTGTGTCATCGACCTGTTGCGCATTAGCACCATCAACCTGTAGGGCACGCGCAAAAATAACTTCACTCTCACCGGTAAGTGCAACCAGATCGTAAATTCCTGCTGCCAGTTCAGTAAATGCAAAATAGCCGGCTGAGTCGGTTAATACGGTTGCTATGCTTTTCCCTGTCTGATCGCGGGCAGCAACCGGGATGTCACCATAGAGCTGCCGCTCGGCAAAATATACGCGTCCTGAAAGTAGGGCAGACGAAGACGGGCTGCCACTTCCACCCAGGCTGCCACCATTGCCGCTGACTCCGAGGCACCCGATGAATATGCACAGGCAAAAAAATAAAAAAAGGACGAGAAAATTTCTCATAGAGCGATCTTAGCATGTATCTAACCCCAACTTCAATACACCAATAAAGATTTTGTATGAGTTTTTCTAAAGGCGTAGGCGGGTAAAGCTATTTTATCCGCAGATTTCACAGATGCCCGCAGATGAATTTTGGTCTGCCTGGCCAAACTGCTTTAATCACCATGGCGCCTCTGTCATGCGGCGCCAGAGCATCTTCCCACGTCCTGTGGGAGACTGCACCCATTTGTGTAATCTGTGGATCGTCTTTGCTCTAGATTCCTGCGTTATGGAGTTCTATTGGAGCAGGGCGTCGTAACGCTTTTTGAGGGTCTGTATATCCTGCCACATCTGCCAGTTCGGGCTACCCTTGTCACGCTTGGCATCGCGCAGCAGAAAAGATGGATGATACATTGCCATGGTCGGGATCTCAAAGATTGAATTGAACCACTCGCCATGGATACGGGTAATGCCGGGCGTGTCGGGGCCAATGACGAATTTTACTGCAACATTACCGAGGCAGGCGATCAGAGAAGGCTTAAGGAGTCGCAACTGCCGCTGAAGGTATGGCGTGCAGCATATCATTTCTGATAACGCCGGGTCACGGTTTTCGGGTGGACGGCATTTTAAGATATTGCAGATAAAAAGTTCTTCGCGCTTGAAGCCAGCCGCAGTAATAATTTTGTCGAGATGCTGTCCGGCTCTGCCCACAAATGGAATCCCACTGGCGTCTTCGTCAGCGCCAGGTGCCTCGCCGATAAAAACCAGACGTGAATTTTGCGGGCCAGCGCCAGGCACTGTTTTGTTGCGGGTTTTATGTAGGGCACATTTCTGACATTGTGCAATTTCAGACGCGATGCGTTCGAGTGAATCCTCGGCGATGTCTGGTAGCGGCTCGATTCTGTTTGGGCGACTTGGCTTGCGCATTCCGGACAACAGAGATTCAAGATCCTTGTCTGATTTCTGGATGTTCTTATTACCCAGATCAGGTTGGCTCTGGCTGGGTAGCGACTGTCGATTGCCTGCGCCTGATGGCTCTTTCGGCCTGATAGTCTCAGGTTTCCGCTGTATCGGTTCTGGAATGTCGGGCAGCTCAGCAGCGATCTTGATTAGATCAAACTCTTCGCCAGGCGCAGCGCGGCTAATCTCGCATTCATAGCAACCAGCAGCTCCGGGTGGAGTTAACAGGGTAATCAGGTCGATGGCATCTATTGTTGCGTCATCGTTTTTTTTTCGCTTTGCCGCCACTCGATTGCTCCCCCGGGTTAACGTCTCAAGCTTTATTGCTCGGATTGTCGATGCGATAGGCTTTGGTGACGCCGGTCAGGCGCTGCACAGCATTGATGAGGCTTCCAAGCATATTCGAATCGCGCACTTCAATCGAAAAGTCGAGCAGGCCGGTTTTTTGCTTGGTGGTTCTGGCGATCGCTGAGTGAATGTTGATGCTCTGATTGGCAATAACACTGGTAACCGAATTAAGCATGCCCTTGCGGTCGGTGGTCTCAATCCTGATTTTGACAAGATAATCGCCCTCGTGGTGCTCTTCTTCGGCAATGCCGAGATCCCATCTGACTTCGATCAGACGGTCTTCGGTGTCGTTCAGCAGATTTCGAGTGTTGGAGCAGTCTCTCTTGTGGATGGTAACTCCACGCCCACGGGTTATATAGCCGATGATATCGTCACCCGGAATCGGGTTGCAACAGCGCGACATCTTGATAAGTGCATCTTCGAGGCCGCCCACTATGATGCGGGGGCCCTTGTTATCTTTCTTCTTTTGTTTTTCGCGTCGGGTCGATTTGCTGGGGTGTTTGGGAACTGATCTGGGGATCAGGTCTGGAAACAGTTTGCCGATCACCTGCTGCGCCCTTACTTCTCCGGCGCCAATACCAGCGTAAAGCTCTTCGATAGACGGAAAACCCAGGTCCTTGACCTTATTGCCAAACGCCCCTGTTTTGAAGGTCTTTTCGGTCTCGCGGTCGCCGCCAAGTCGTAGAAAAGTTTCGACAAACTCCCGTTCGCCGCTGCCTATATACTCGTCGCGGAACTCCTTCTTCAGCCAGATGCGTATTTTGCGCTTGGCACTGGCACTGCCCACGATTTTAAGCCAGTCGCGACTTGGGCCCTTCTGGTTTTTGCTGGTAAGAATAGAGACGATATCGCCATTCTGCAGCCGATATTCAAGGGGCACGATATGTCCGTTGACTTTGGCGCCTATGCAGCGGTGCCCAACGTCGGTGTGAATGTTGTAGGCAAAGTCGATGGGCGTGCTTCCACTCGTAAGCTCGATTACATCACCCTTTGGAGTAAATACGTAAACATGGTATTCAAAAAGTTCGACCTTGACCGTCTCCATGAACTCGGAGGCGTCTTTTACGTCTTTATACCATTCGATGAGGTTACGCAGCCAGGACAGCTTTTCTTTGTAATCTGGCGTTGATTCTTTGCCACCAGATTCTTTGTAATCCCAGTGGGCGGCAATGCCCTCTTCGGCAATGCTGTGCATCTCTTCGGTGCGAATCTGTATTTCGAGGGGTTTCCCGTCAAAAATTACTGTGGTGTGCAGCGACTGATACATGTTGGGTTTGGGAACTGCAATGTAATCCTTGAAACGGCCAGGTATAGGCTTGTAATACTTATGCACCATTCCCAGCGCGCCGTAACAGTCTTTTACTGATTCGGTGAGAATTCTGACGCCGAGAAAATCATAGAGACCCTCAATGCTGGTGTTGTATTTGACGGTTTTGTTGTAGATCGAATAGGCCTGTTTTGGCCGGCCACTGATTCTGGCCTTGATGCTGAATTCCTTAAGATGTTCTTCAAGTTGCTGCATCGCGTAGCGCAGTTTGCTATCACCTTCGAAGCCTGTTGAGTTGAGAAAATCATATATCTCAGCGGCTTTTTCCGGTTGTAGAACGCGGAAACAAGTTTCTTCGAGCTCGCTTTTGATTTTGTTAATGCCGAGTCGGTGGGCAAGGGGGGCATAAATCTCAAGGGTTTCGCGTGCAACATATTTTTGCTTTACCGGTGGCAGAAACTGTATCGTTCTGACGTTGTGCAGGCGGTCAGCCAGCTTTATCAGTATAACTCTGACATCATTAGTCATCGCGAAAAGCATTTTGCGGAAGTTGGCTGCCTGAGCTGCTGTTGCTGAGCTGAAGAACATTTTGTTCAGCTTGGTTACGCCTTCAACAAGTAGTGCCATAGTTGGACCGAACATCGCTTCGATATCCGCAGTAGTGGCCGCTGTGTCTTCTATTACATCGTGCAGAAGCGCTGCGCAGATCGAAGTTGTGTCGAGCTTTAGTTCAGCGGCAGCAATCAGTGCTACCGATTCAGGATGCAGAAAGTAAGGCTCACCAGAAGCTCTGAATTGGTCTTTATGGCAATCTTCGGCAAACTTGTATGCACGTTCAATTCGGTCGAAGTCGGCATCAGGGTTGTAGGATTTTATGGCTTCAAATATCTGTTCTAGGGAAATAGTCGGTTACCTGCTGCTTTCGTCAGATGTAGAAAAACTTTTGATTGCTTCTTCGATGTTGGGCAATACCGTAAAATGATGGGTGAACTGGGTAATCAGAAAGACCCGGCGCATCTTGTCGCTGAGATTTATCAGCCTTAGATCGCCTTCTTTGGCGCGTGCTTTTTTGAGTCCATGCACCAGAACACCCATGCCGGCTGAACTCATGTATTGCAGGCCAGCCAGATCAATGACAAGGCGATATTTGCCCTGTTCGCATAGCTGGTCGATCTTTTCGCGGAACTGATCTGAATTTTCAAAGGTAACTTCGCCGCCTACGGCGATTACTACAACATTGTTTTCATGTTGCTGGCTATCAATGGTAAGACTCATGAAAACTCCATTCGTGCTGTGATAATACAGTCTAACACCGATTTAAACAAGGTGTCAAGCGAGCTTTGCTCTGTCGGTTACTCTTCGAGAATCGGAAAGCCTGATTCGCTGAGTGAGAGGTGATAACTGAGAGATTCCAGTTCCGTTGTAAGATCGACGTTGTGAACGGCGACGCTTTCAGTCGAAAGCATTTTGAACGGCGCGAAATTGAGAACAGCCTTAACACCCGATAGCATGACCAGGTCATAAATTTCTTTGATTGCACTGGCAGGAATTGTTAATACCAGAATTTCGATGCCCTTTTCCTTGACCATGCCGGGAAGCGTGTCAATAGACATGATTTTGCCGATCCCCTCGACGTCATTACCAATTACTGTCGGGTCTTTGTCGAAGAGAGCGCAGACCTTAAAATTGCGCTTTTCAAAGCCGGTGTAAAGAGCAAGCGCAGTGCCGAGCCGTCCTCCGGCGCCAACTATGGCAACTTTCCGCATTGTCTGCAGACCAAGAATTTTCACCAGATGTTCACGAAGTTTTTTGACCGAATAACCAACGCCGCGTTTGCCGAATTCCCCAAAATATGCGAGGTCTTTGCGCACCTGTGCAGGGTTAAGCGCCAGTCTGCGAGCCAGGTCGTGTGACGAAATAACTTTTACGCCGTCTCCATCGAGGCCATTGATGTAGCGAAGATAGATAGACAGTCTTCTGATCGTAGCTTGCGGAGGAACCAGTTTTTTTGCCACAGGATTGCTCCTTGTTCGTTTATCAAACATTATTTTTGCCGTCGTCTTCAAGTTGCGAAGATTTCAGGCCGCAGCCGCAGAGAAACTCGCGGCATGAAAGGCGGCCTTTGCCGGCGCGCTGTAATTCAAGCAAGCGCAGGCTGGTGCCTTCACCGCAAGCCACCAGAACGCCACTCTCTGGCCGTTGCTCAAGAATAGTGCCAGGTCTGGCGTTGACGGATTCAGCTGTTGCAGCCTTAAAGACTTTGATTCGTTCACCGACGTCTTCGAACCAGGCTCCTGGAGCCGGGTTCATCGCACGAATCTGATTGTTGATTTTTTCTGCAGTTTCAGACCACTTGATTCTGGCTGTTTGCGGTGTGACTTTGGCGGTGTAGGTTGCTGCTTCGTGCTGCTGCGGTCGCGGCGTAATCTTTCCGGCCGAGAATTCTTTGAGAGTGTCGACGAGCAGGTCGCTGCCCATTATACTGAGACGATCATGAATTGCAGTAAAGTCTTCGTTGGGGCTAATCGACATGGTTTCGACCGCGAGTATGTCGCCTTCGTCCATGCCTTTGCTCATCAGCATTACTGTGTTGCCGGTTTCATTGCGGCCATCAAGCAAAGCCTGGTGAATCGGTGAAGGACCACGGTATTCGGGCAAAATAGATGCATGCAGGTTAACCGCAGCAATTTTGGGTATGTCGAGCACAGATTGTGGCAAAATCAAGCCATAGGCGACCACAACCAGAAAGTCTGGCGCAAAGTTGCGCAAAGTTTCAATTGCATCTGGAGCCTGGCGAAAGGTTGCCGGAGAGAGAACCGGGAGTCCATGGTCGTTGGCAAAGCTTTTTATCGGTGTTGGGCTTGATTTTTTGCCTCGACCTTTTGGTCGGTCGGGCATGCAATAGACAGCAACAACGCTGAAATGAGGATCCTGGGTCAGTCTTTCGAGACTCGGCACCGCAAATTGCGGGCAGCCCATGAAAACCAGGCGCAAAGGCGCATTAGACATTAAAGCAGACCCTCTTCTTCTTCTTCTTCGTCGTCGAATAGTGACTCGCCGTTTTTTATCATTTCGAGCTCGTGTTTAATCTGCAACTTGCGAGCTTTGCTGATGCGGTCGATAAACAGAACTCCATCAAGGTGATCAAGTTCGTGTTGAATGGCACGCGCAAGCAGACCCTCAGCTTCGATCTGGTATCTCGAGCCGTCAATATCGGTTGCCTCGGCAGCTACCTTTTTTGCGCGCTCAACTTTTTCTGTGAGCCCCGGGAACGACAGACAACCCTCGTCGCAGGTCTCTTTGCCGGTGCTTTTGATTATTCGTGGATTAATGAGAACTAGAGGGTTCTCACCGATGTCGATTATTGCGAGTCGTACATTTACGCCGACCTGTGGCGCGGCCAGGCCGACACCCTTGGCCTCATTCATGGTCTCGAACATATCTGCGACAAGTCGGCGAATGTCGTCAGTGATTTCTGTAACTGCCTTAGAATCAGCTCTTAACGGCTCTTCGCCAAAATGTAACACACGATATTTCATGGCATCTCCAGTGCTATTTTATAAAATAATATTACATGAGCATTATATCACAAAGTTTTATATAGCGCGATGCTTACTTGTCAGAGCATGAAACAGGGGTTTATGTCGATGCTTAATCTGGTGTCACCCGGTTTTTTGAGCTGGCGGGTGACTTCTTTGACCGTTCTTGTGAGAAGATTAAAATCTGCCATTTTGAGCAGCAGCTGGTATCGGAATCGGTCATTGACTTTCTCTATTGCCGCTGGTGCTGGTCCTAAGAGCAGTTGGGGATCGACGGCCTTGTGGGAGATGAAGAGGTCGTAAAGAGCTTTTGCTGTGCCAGCGGCCCGCTCTTTGTCGGTAGAGGAAACGACAAATGAAGCAAGTTCCACGTATGGTGGAAAAAGTGTCTCACGTCGCATCTGCGATTCTTTTGTGTAGAAGCCGTGATAGTCTTCAGTCAGAGCGAATTGAATAGAATGATGCTCGGGATAATAAGTCTGCAGAATGACTTCACCCGGGCAATCGCCGCGACCGGCCCTGCCAGAGACCTGGGCGAGCAGCGAAAAATTGCGTTCAGAGGCACGAAAATCAGGCAGACGTAGCAGGCTATCAGCGGCCAGGATGCCGACCAGCGTTACATTGGGGAAATCCAGGCCTTTAGCGACCATCTGGGTGCCAACCAGGATATCGATTTTGCCCTGGCCGAAGCGGTCCAGGATCTCTTCCATGCTGCCTTTGGTCGAGACGCTGTCAGAATCGAGCCTTTGAATGCGCGCTTCCGGAAAATAGCGCTTTGCCTCGCTTTCGACGCGTTGTGTGCCGGCTCCAAAAAATTTGATAGCGCGACTGTTGCAGCTCGGGCAGATATCTGGAACTGCCTGAATTTCGCTGCAGTAGTGGCAGCGCATGATCTGACTGCCGGTATGGTAAACCAGAGATACATTGCACTTTGGGCATTCGATAGCATTGCCGCACTCACGGCAGAAGACAAAACTGCTGTATCCCCGCCGATTGAGGTAGAGAATCGCCTGTTTGCGGTTGGTCAGGGTCTTTTTTATCGAATCACTCAATTGCTGTGAAAAGATCGAGCGATTTTTGCGGGCAACCAGCTCGTGACGCATGTCTACGATTTTGACGAGTGGAGGTTGGCGGTCGCTGACCCGCGAGTTCATTTCGACGAGGCGGCAGGCGCCGGTTTGGCACTGATAAAATGAATCAATGGTCGGCGTCGCTGACCCCATTACCAGCAGCGCATTTTCGAATTGACAGCGGTGCTTGGCCACTTCTCGGGCATGGTAACGTGGCGAGTCGCCCTGCTTAAATGAAGGTTCACCTTCTTCGTCGAGAATTATGGTACCAAGGCGCGGCAGAGGTGCGAAAACCGCCGAACGGGCACCAACTACGACAGGGCAAATGCCACGTCTGATTTTTTCCCACTGGTCAAAGCGTTCGCCATCAGATAGTTTGCTGTGCAGAATTGCAACCTGCGAATGAAAACGATCGGTAAAGCGTTTCATCATCTGTGGTGTCAGTGATATTTCGGGAACAAGCACTATCGCGGTTTTATTCTGTTCAAGGATTTCGGCTACCCAGCGCAGATATACTTCGGTCTTGCCCGAGCAGGTAACGCCGCGTACCAGCACCGGCTTGTGATCTGAAGTGAAAGCCGTCCTTATCTCAGCCAGAACTTTCTGTTGATCATCGGATAGCGTTGGTGGCAATTCCTGCGGGCGCTGATAATATTCGCCGTCGGTTACCTGGCGTATGACCCGCTCTTCGACTTCGATCAGAAGGCCCTTTTTTTTAAGCTGACTGATTGGCGCACTGCTGATTTTGGCGATTCGACAGAGCTGAGCTGCAGTTGGAGCAGATGCAAACCCGAGTAGTGTCTGTACGGCCTGGCGTTCTTTGGGCGTGAGCTTGTCGGGTTCTACCGGCATCTCGGGGTTGATTTTAAGAACTTTTATAATCTTGGGCCCGGGATTTGCTGAAATACTGTGTGAAATCTCGACGAGTCCAGCTGCAAGCCAATCTTTGACTGAACTGCCGGACTGTGGACAGGCCTCAATAAAACTGTTGTAAGTCACCCAGTCGCGTTTGCTCAGCCATTGCAGTGCCTGTTCAGATGACTCGGCGCAGGATCTGATCATGCGCACGATCTTCTGCTTGATGCCTCCTGGCAGCATGGCGTGCAGCACTTCTCCAATGTTGCAGGCACAGTCGCGCGCCACTGTTTCAGCAAGCATCAGCATCGAAGCAGAGAATAACGGCAGCGGGTCAAGCACTTCGCCAAGAGCAACCGTTTTGAACGGCGGTTGAGTCTGGTGAATACCGGTAATATAGCCGATCAGGCGGCGGTTTTGCACCGGAACTACAACGCGTGAACCAATGAGTGGTATTTCACGGCCTGCCGAAAGATGATAGGTGAGGGTGCCTTCGCCTATTGGGTCTGGAAAGGAGACCTCGGCGTAAAAGGTCATGATTGTTGTTCGCGCTCTGGTGTGGCGCGGCTCAGGTGATTAACCAGTTGCGCGCAGAAACGCGTAAAGCAGCATTGCCCGCTGACATCTGGAACAACTCTTATACCGTGCGTGTCTGCGACATGCAACGCATTGTTTCGGCGCTGTACCAATAGCAGGTTTTCTTTGGTCACCAGCGTCTGCAGATCTATCTCCGGTGCGGCAAAAACCACCTGCAGTACCTCGCTAAGGCAATCTGTCTGCTCGTGCGCGACTGGTTCAGCAAAAACCAGCCGATTGTCGGCGTCAAGTTGAGGGCCGTCGTAGGCGTTGATAATCAAATTTGCTTCATTTGCACTGTTGGCGGTTTTCAGGCCACAAGCTTGCAATGCGTGGTCAAAACGCATCAGCCAGGTTGGGCGTATGTTGGCGATGACCTTAAGCTGTTCTGGTATCTGATAGTTCAGCCAGTAAGTTTTGCGGCTGATCTTGCGGTGGGCAGCCAGCCATGCCGTGCATTCGGCGAAAATTTTCTGGTAGAATGGCGAGAACTGCTGGGATTGAGTTGGCAGGGCTCTGAATAGCAGGTGCTGGTCAATATCTTCGTGGTCGGTTGGGATCTGACCTGGTTCCTGGAGAAGCCAGATTACCGGATTCTTCTGTAATAAGAACTCTAAAATAGGGTCAGAAGTGATCCCGGCCTGCAGAAGCTGCTGAGTCAGGCTGGCTGGCGAAACTACTACTGCCAGGTTGAACGGCTGCTGTGAAAAAAACCAGCCCGGTCGGTGCGTGGCAGTCAGGGGCGCGCAACCGCTAATCTGTTTGATCGCAGATTCGCTGATCCACTCATGCCCATTGTCAATCAGTGCAAATTTTACCTCGCAGCCGGCATGACAAAAAAGCATTGCCAGTTCTGTAGCTGAGCTGCTGGCAATGCCTTTTCCTAGGGCAAGTAAAACTCTGGTTCTATTTTTCCTTGTCCGTGATTTCAACTACGAGAGCTCCTGAGGCAATTTCTTCCATGGCAATCTTTACGTAGTTGTCGTCATATTCTTCGATCATGCGTTTTTTGCCGTCTACTAACATTTTGACGCGGTTGGAAATAGCCATCACGGCATCATATTTGTTTGGAATTCTGTCGGTAATCTCTGTGCGTGAGCGGAATTTCATTCGTCAACCTCCGTTGAATCGAGTTCTGTTACTTCAATATCATCATGGCTTTCGCCGTTTTCATGACTTCCCTTTTTGCCAAGCATACGAATTGCAGCGGTTTCGGGGTTAATGGCCGAAAGAATTACGTGATTAGAGTCTGTTACCACAATAGCACGAGTTTTGCGGCCGTAAGTAGCGTCGATGAGTCGACCCTGTTCTTTGGCATCTTCTTTGAGGCGCTTTATCGGCGCCGAACCAGGACTGACAATCGCGACTACACGGTCGGCCACTACGACGTTGCCAAAACCGATATTAAGCAGAAGAGCTTTCATGCAATGCTCCTATTCAATGTTTTGCGCCTGTTCACGGATTTTTTCTAATTCGCATTTTATATCAAGAGCCAGTTGGGTGATCTCAACATCGTTGATTTTGCTGCTAAGTGTGTTGGCTTCGCGGTTGAGCTCCTGCACAAGAAAGTCGAGCCTGCGCCCAACCGGCTTGTCGCTGCCAAGAATCTTTTCGAGTTCTTTTAAATGGCTGTTGAGGCGGGTGATCTCTTCGCTGACATCGCTACGATCGACCCATATTGCGATTTCGGTGCCGAGCCGGCTTTCGTCGAAGCCAGCCTTGTTGGCAAGCTCGGTAATGCGCTCAGTAAATTTGTTGATGAACTGCTGCCTGAATTCAGGCAGAAATTTCTCGATTTTTTCGATGGTTTCTTTGAGGAAAACACTGCGCTGCCTCATATCTTCTGCAAGATTCTGCCCTTCGCGTGCTCTGGCAGCGGCAAACTGATCTATGGCCTCGTTGAGTACCGGCTGGATTCGTTGCCACATCTCGTCGTTGTTGGCTTTTTTAGAATCGACCTTCATGACGCCGGGCAGAGCCAGCAAACCATCGAATTCGAGTGGGAGCGTCTGACCGCTTTCTTTGGCGATTTCTTCTCTCAAGTTAATAAGCTTGCTGAGTAGTGGTCGATTGATGATTACTTCCTGATTCGGGTTATAATCAACAATTTCGAGGTGAAGGTAGACTTTGCCGCGTGAAACGCGACTGCTGAGCTGCTGCCTGATCAGGCCGTCCGCCCAGTTGTAGCCATAAGGCAGATGTAGATCTATCTGCAAGAAACGGTTGTTCACCGACTTCAGCTCGACGCTTATGCGCCCAGCCTCATCAGTAAAGGATGCGTGCCCGAAACCAGTTAGACTCGATATCATAGGCTGGCATTATAACGTACAAACCGTTTTCTTTCAATCATTTTGCTCAGCATTGTTCAAGCCCCTTTAAATAGTAATAAAACCGGCCAAACAAAGAGATCGCGCCGAGTCACAATGACAAAGAAAACACGATATAATTACTTATTGAGGACTGCATAAAAAAAATATCTGTATCAGGGCTAACGGGATTTCGCACAAAGTGCACAAAGACAAAGACAAAGAGAATACGAGATCTCTCCCTTCGGTCGAGATGACAATATCTGCTGTCATGCCGAACGAATGTTAGGTGGCTCTTATGGCCGACCTTGGCCGTTAGAGCCACGTATCCCGCAGTGCTCACAGGGTGAGGAATCTGTGTTTGTTAGTGAGATCTCTCCCTTCGGTCGAGATGACAATATCTCTTTGTGTGAGAATAAACTCGCAAAGTTGCTGAAATTCTTTGCTGTTTTTTAAGATGGGGCGGAGGGTATACTTTTGGGAGAGAGGATTTACTAGATGCACTGGTTTGATACGCATTGTCATCTTGACCGTTTGCCGGTAGGCGTTGAGCTGTCGGCAATAATGGCACGAGCAGTTGCTGTCGGCGTAAATCGACTGGTAGTGCCGGGAGTGGCCGGTGCTCCGGCGCGGGTCGCTGAGTTGCTGGACTTCAAAGGGGTAGAGCTGGCATGGGGAATACATCCTGAGTATATAAGCGAATGTAAATCCATTGTCTACGATTCTGAGCCATGGGCTGGGGCAGGGTATAAGCCGGTAGCGCTTGGCGAATGCGGGCTGGACCGGCGTGCTAAATGCAGTGTCGAAGAGCAGGAACGGGTATTTGCCTGGCACCTGCAACTGGCAGTTAAACACAATTTACCGGTGATTGTGCATCTGGTTGGTCATTACCAGCGTGCATTTGATATGCTTGCTGCCATGGCAACGCCGCCGATTGTAGTATTACACTCCTGGTCTGGGTCGGTCGAGATGGCTAAGCGGTTTGTGGCGTTCGGCGCTGTTATTTCGATATCCGGTGGGCACTTTCGCAGACCTGAGAAGCTTGAACGGTTGCTTGGCGAATTGCCTATTTCCACCCTGCTGCTTGAAACCGATGCTCCTGATATGGCAGCTCCATTTTGGCAGGGTGATTATAATGAACCCGCGGCGATGTCGGCAATTGGCGCTGCTGTTGCCGAAAAAGCCGGACTGGCAGTTGAAGAGCTTGCTGAAATTCTATACAACAACTCGCTTAGAATATTCGGACAATGAAAAATAGAGTAATTGGTTGTTTTACGCCTCGGTGGGAGCGAAGAGTTCTAGAAACTGCGCGGGTGATATGTTTTCGGGGCGGGCTTTGTAATCGATGCCCTGTTGATCAAATTTTGCTTCCCAGACTATTTCAGGAAACGTCCTTTTAAGCAGTGGCAGTGCCATTTTTCGTCGCTGCTGGAAAAGCAGCGAGGTGATTTTGAGCGCGCGGTGGCGTCGTTCTCTATCAGCCGTGTTTAGCTGCAGCGGTTCAAGCTGTAGAATTGTGCTGTTAATCTTTGGTGGCGGTACAAAAGACGAAGGGTCGAATGTGCTGCCGATAGCGGTTCTGGCAAAAAAAGCGGTATGAACCGACAGGTAGCCGTAATCACTGCTATTGCAGGCGGCGGCAGCTTTTTTTGAGACTTCTTCCTGGAGCAGAAAAACTATGCGCTCGGCCTGTGGGCCTTTTTCGAGGAATCTTCTGATAATCGGAGTGCCGCAGTAATAGGGTAAGTTGCCACAGACAAGCAGGCGCTCGCCGGTTGGCGGCAGTTGCTCATCTCTTAGTTCGAGAAAATCACCCCAGGTAACTTCGACTTTTGGAAACCTTTGAGCAAGAACCGGGCGCATGCGTTCGTCTATTTCAAAGAGATGCATTTTGGCACCGGTTTTTGCGAGTTTTTCAGTCAAGGCACCCTGACCGGGCCCGATTTCCCATATCTGGTGATCTTCGGTGGGGGCGAGCAGGCGCACAATCTCGTCAGGAATGCGTTGGTCGCGGCAGAAATTTTGTCCCAGAGATTTTTTTGCTTTTATAAAATCAGGGTTTGCTTTATGTGGAGGCCTATTCATCAGGGTTATCCTGCCAGAAGTCATCAACTACAGTTTTCTCGATGTCTTTAATTATGGTGAAATATTCGTGTCTGATGGCCTTTTTGAGAGAATTGCCGGCGACCAGCTGTAGAATTTTTATCGACATTTCACGCCGTGCCAGACTTATATCGATAACGTCATTCACTGCGATTTCTCGGGTTGCTTTGGCGGCAACGCCATTTACTTTAACCAGTCCGAGCTTGCATGCCTCGTTAGCCAACGTTCGCCGTTTGATAAGGCCGGTCACCTGAAGATATTTATCTAACCGCATAATTTTGCCCCATTAAAACTTGATATGCCCATTTATAACCTCTTTTGTCATCAGAAGCAACTGCACATCATAATTTGAGTGATTACCGCAGCCATTTATAAAATAAGTGAGACTCGCAGTGTTCTGAAAATTCAGCATGGCTTTTTTTCTTGATTTTGATAAAATATGGTGATACAAAAATTTATTCTGTTTAAGGTGAAGTGTGCTACAGACATTAATTAAGTGGTATAAAGAGAGGTTTTCATCTGCTTATCGCGAAGATTTGGAGAGCAAGGAGCGCAATCGACTGGAGCGGATAAAAAATGGTTATATTGTAGATGAATCCGGGGTAATAGAAGCTATTGCCGAAAAGGGTTTCTTAAAAGCTAAAATTCTATTTAAGTGGAGAAAGGTTGCCCCCAAAAAGGTTGTCTGGTCATTTTTTACCGAAGACAAAGAGTTTCAACTGATTGATCTGAAGCCTGTAGATGCCATAAAAAAGTCACCCTATCAATTAGAATATTATAAATTTGAATTTGAGTCTGATGAACAGCTTGTATTGGAGTATCGCGACAGTCCGCCTGAACTTTCCTCCATAGTATTCTCAGAATATATTTATCGCCTGATTTTTGATCTGAAAAATTTGACCGTAAAAGCAGAGCCTGTGACAATACATAGCGACGGCGTGCCCCATTGGGAATAGAGCGTTTTTTATTTGTGCTACTTTGAATCTTTTAACCGGCACTTGCCGCTGAACTCTTCGAACTTAGCTACGAGAGGATCCCGTTTCCTGAATTTATGAAAACAGCAGCGGCCAGATACAGGCTGCTGCTGTTATAATTTTCTTGTAAGTGGTGTGAGAATCAGGGGGTGTTTATTTTAATCAGCTTGTCAGCACTGACTTTGGGGCCGTTTAAAATATTGGTGAAAGAGACTTCGTCAGGATTGACTTCGCCTTCACGAGAAACCTGGTCTGGTCTGGCAGATGCTGGTTGCTTGTTGGCCACTTTATCCGCAGCTTTGCCTTTGTTTGCCTGTGCGATCAGTTCCTGTCTTTTGACCGGGTCGCTTTCGTTGGCGATGACTTTCATGTCAGCTTTGTCTGGTATAATTATAACTTTGCCGTTAGGAATGGTGCGTGGATTGCTGATGTTATTGACCTGCAGCAAAATCGGGTAAAGAGTCGGGTCGCCGTAATGTTTGGCGGCGAGTTCCCAGAGTGTGTCACCAGTTTTGATCACGTGAGTTGTCGCGGCATTGGCACTAACTGAGATGAGCAAAACGGCGGCCAAAATTAAGAGAGCTACTTTTTTCATGTGTTTCCTCCTGCGCTGCGCGCCAGATTCCAGAATTTTTCTTCGTCGCTGAGCGTTTCTGTGAAAAAGCGCGGGTACAAAACGGCTTTTAGTTCGACCTGATTACCCATGCTTGAGTTAGAACGCTGTTCAATGTCTTTTTCGTTGTCAACCATTATAGAAATGGACAGTAGTTTATTTGCGTCTTCGCCAAGTTCAGAAATTTTAAAATCGCTGACCTTAACCATACTGATGATACGTTTGATGCCACCTATTACATCTCTTTCGACCATTCCGTTTTCTGAGTTGTAAGTATAGGTGACCATTCGACGATCTCCCTGATCGGTTATGCAGAACGAGATTTTTTTCTCCTCTATCACCGGATTTTCTGACGCTTCAACGGGAATCAAAGCCAGTCTAATATCAGCCTTTATTCGTTCAAGTATTATGCTGGCCGCTCTCAGGTTGGTCAGCTTGGACTGACTTTTGAAATACTGCGAAAAAGTGCCGGTCATCATTTTATAAGCCACGGCGGAGACCATGGAGACGATCATCACAACCACTATTAGCTCGATTAGTGTGAACCCATTTTTGTTGTTCATGGTTAGTCCATTGCCATTGAGAGCAGAGTTACGCTGTCTCTTTCGCTGGTGTTCATTCTCGGGAATTCAACCCTTACACAAATCAGGTAGTTGGGAACCGACCTGCGCTTGTTGATCAGGTCGCTGAGCCAGCCAAGTATGCCGGCAGGACCAGTGACATCGCGGCCATTAAATTTTTCGAGCTCAAGTCGACGGCTGAAAGGTAGATTTACCGGCGGTGGTGCGGTAAGTCCGATTCTCGAAAAGAATGTTGCGATCTGCTCATCTGAGCTCAGAGTAATCTTGTTTGAACTGCCGGCAACGGCTGCTATTTGATGCGATTTGATGTCGCGTACAAAATTGATCAGGTCGGCAGCATAGTTCGAAGCGGTAACTTCATGGATGTTGTTTGCGGTTCCCTGACTGCCAAACATGAAGAGATTGTAAATAGGAAGAACCGCGACCGCCACAATGACCAGCGATATCAGTACTTCAATCATTGAAAAGGCTTTGCGTTTCATTTCAGTTTCCGTTCAGTTCGATTGGCTCGTCGGCAAACGGGTTTTTCATGGGAGCCAGGGCCGGGTCAATCCAGCTTTCGCTACTAGTAACCTCTTGTGGCGTATTACATGCTGCAGATGCGTTTTCTGCTGGTTTGAGGATCGGCACGGCTTCTTCTTTGCCTTCTACTATAACATTTAGTTCTGCTGCTGTCGTTGCGGTTCTGATTAGAGGTTTGTCGATTTCGGAAGTGGACACGGCAGCGGCAGATTGCTTTTTCCGTTCAAGCTGCATCGGCTGCTGGTTAACTATTATGGTGAGTTGCGCTCCGGAGATGAACTCGAATACCGCTTCTGAGTCAGAAAAATCGGGCTGTCCGTTGGATAGCCTGACTGTGGCTTTGCCAGACATTTTGAATACTGATGTATGACCGTTGGTAACGGTGAAAAGAAAGCAACCATCAAGCGCAATCGGTTTAAGCGCTTCGAGCTTAACGCTCTGGTCTGCTGTCATGTGTTCACCCTGCAATATGGCGGAATCATTAAGAGCCTGGACCATCACACCCTGAGATTGACCATGGTATTTTACTGCAGCCGGAGTATACAGGTTTGCAGCGGCAATAATTGCCAATAGTGCCAGGGCGGACAGCCAGAAGTAGCGCCAGCTATGTTGAGCTGGTTTTCCTGTCTGCGCCGGGATGATTTTTTCGCTGCGTATCTGCTGCATGATGCGGTTGTTTACACGGTGACGGGCAAAAGCCTCGGCAATGCCTTCTTTGAGAAGAGCGTCGTCGGCATTAATCTCAGCTACTTCTTTGCTGCACTCAGGGCAGGATTTAAGGTGCAGCTCGAATTCCGCCTGCTCAACTTCTGAGAGCCCGCGTTCACAGAAAAGCAATAACTTGTCGTTTTCATGGCAGGTTTTCATAGTTTTCTCTTTTTCCCCTTAGAATACCTCTGGCCTTGAAGATTCTGTTTTTAACCGTTTGCAGCGGTATATCTAGAATCTCTGCAATTTCCTGATAGGGCAACTCGTTGATTACCCTTAACAGAAAAGGCGTTCGGAGTTCTTCGGGAAGCTCCTGAATCATCGCAACTATACTTCGGAACCTTTCGCGCCTGACAACTACTTCTGAGGGCTGAGAGCTGAACTCCCTGGCGCTGTCGGAGAGCATGACTTCGGTTACCAGATTCGTCGAGGCTACACTTCTGCCGGCTTTGCGTCGCGAATCTATGAGCAGATTGCGCGAGATTGTGAGCAGCCAGGCTGCAAAGCGTCGCTCGCAATCAAAGCTTGCCAGATGTCTGAAAGCCTTGATAAACGTTTCCTGAACAATGTCTTCGACCTCCTGCAAATCATTCAGTCGCGTCAATAGAAAACTGAAAACCAGCTTTTCATAACGCTCAACCAGTTCGGCGAAGGTTTCGAATTCACCCGCCAGAACCGCCTGAATCAGTTCTACATCGGTTCTCTCTTGCTTGTTCATCTATAATACCGACTTCTTTGCAAAAAGTTTTTATTCTTCTGTTATTATTTCCACATCGCGTGGACCCATTGCCAGACCGTAAAAGTCAGGTGCACTTATATCTTTGCCGCCGCCAAACTCAGCTGGTTCGAATCCCCATTCTATCACACAGCCTTGCCTTACGAGATCCTCTATGTTGTCACTGGACACTCCACCAATAATGTGAAGTGGTTTAGTAGTCGTAACCTTGCCGCTGTCGCCGTTAACACTGATAAAAAAACCGTGTGTCTGTGGCAGCTCTCCAATACCGCTGCGGCCCTCTGAAATGGTGATGCCTTTCTCTGCGATAAAAGTAATAAAGCCAAATGCATCCGGGTTGTCCGGTATTGCCATGGTGTAAGGATTTATTATTGGCGCTTTTACTGTAATATGCCCACTCACAAGAATAATGCCGCCTTTGGCTACTTCCAGCGGCATGTCGACAATCAGGTCGCCATCAAAAGCGATTATCTGATTGAGATAGACCACCTTTTTACCGCGTTCTTCTGTCACAAAATGGTCTTTAAAGAAATCACATTTACTCAGGTAAATGGGTTGGCCATCTTCAGATGGGATCCGATAGCTCACGCGGTCGGCAAGATAGTTGCTGCCGGGTTTAATCTCGCGAATATCGCCACTATAATGAATTTCCTGGTCATCGGTGAACCGATAACCATCACTGCACAGGGCGTCTGGCCCATCGTCGACGTAGCCATTTGCTGGCACAGCGTCTTTCCATTTTCGATCAGGCCCCCCGGGGTCACAGATATTGTGCAGGGCTGTTAAATATGGCTCCCAGTCGCGAACTTCTGGGTCAAAACCACAGAGTGATGGCGAATTGTTGGGCAATCCGATCTGAAAAGTGAGATAGTCGATGTTACTCAAAACTGCTGAGATAAAGTCGTTGAGGAAGATGTTGATGGAGCCGCTGTTTGCGCTACCAACGCCATTAATCTTTTCGAACTCCTCTTTGAACCAGTTTGGTACCGAATTGTTTATGAAATGATCAAGTTTGCCGGTTGGGTCAGCACCGTCGAAAGAAGGAATCGGGTAGAGCCTTGAGATATCACCGAAGTAAAATGCGAAAGTGCGCAGGTATCTTCGCTTTATTTTTCCAAAAATAAGCGTGGGTGTACATAATGCGGGAGTGCCAAACAGATGCATTGAGTTGCCGGCATTTACTTCGTCCTGGTTCAATGTGGCATAAATTCTTCTGGCAGGCCTGAACAAAGAATATTCGCGGAATCTGGTGTCCCATACACCGCTATAATAGCCGTAATCTACAAAAGCAATCATCAGTCGGCTTACGTCGGCTCCTTGAGAGTTGCCGGCGATTTTTGTGTTGAACCAGTCTGTCCAGTCCTTTGAGATGAGCCAGCCAGCAGAATTATCGTTGTAGTAAAAATGAAAGTATTCGCCAAAGGTTGATTTTAAGAGGTCGTCTTGTGCCCCGGCCATCACATTAAGAATTAGATTGCCCGCGTCTTTCTTTGAATCTGTTGAAGGTCCGCGGCCACCCAGGTAGATCCAGCCGCTTTTAACGAATGAAGGTGCGCCGTCGATGGTTTTAACAACGCGGCCCCAACGAAAATTCAGATCTTCCATGTGATCGGTTTTATTTCGAGCAAGCCGGTTTAAACAGACCAGCGGCCGTTTGCCATTTGGATTAGAGGTGTCGAGTGTGCCGTCGTCCTTATTAAAGGTTTGATTGGCAACCTTGTTGACCATTGTTATGTCGTGATTTGCACTTGGCGAGGCGCCACGATGCGAAAACAGGGTGAAACGGTAAAAGGGCGGCGCAAGCAGGCGACAAAGCATGAATTCTTTGCGTATGCGGCATGTTTTTTCGATTTCAAGGTGAGTCACCTTAACGATGATATCAATATGCCCTTTGCGCTCGAATGGACTGTTTTGAATTCCGATTATTGGCGCTTCAAAAGGAAATTTGTCGCCCAGGTCGGCGATGTAGAAAACCTTAAAATCAACCGCACCATGGTCGCCCCATTCTTTTTTGAAGCGATTCATGATTTCCTTGACTACGTCAAGCCCTTTGATTGGGCGCGTATAGTCAACTTCTTCAAGAATCCCGGTCTGGTTTGAAAATGCCGCGTCAATAATTTTCTGGCCGAATTCAGGGTCTCTGGTCTCAAAGTCTTTCTGAAGCTTGCGAATGGCCAGTCGACCAACCGCCGAAGCAATCTGGTAAAGACGCTCATTTACCGATACGCGGTTGGTTAACGCACTCTCGTGTCGCACGCGGCTGATCAGCGAAGTAAAGACTATGGTCAAAAAAAACAGCACGCCGGCAACTATGATCATCACCATGCCTTTTTTCGCGTGCCCAAAAAAGCAGGTCATAACGCAGAAACCTTTTTAAGTAAGACAACGGCACGATTATCTGATGGGTCTATTTCTAGAATTTTTTTGAGATGTTTTATGCAGAGGTCACATTTGCCCAATTTCATGGCGCATATTGCAGACTGAAACAAAACCGGGCGATTAAAAGGAAAAAACTCGAGTGCCTGTTCAAACCAGTTACTTGCAACGTTGTAGTCACCCTGGCGCGACAAGATGGTTCCGCAGATAACCATTGCGGTTGCACTATCTCGGCTTGACGGAAAATTTTTGATAAGGGTTTCGAGAGAGCTCAGAGCTGCATCCTGATGATTCATCTGTACTTGGCATTGCGCCATTTCAAGCATAGCATTTGTGTCGAGCGGGTCTATGTGAAGAGTTTTCTGATAGAGCTCGAATGCCTTCTGGTGGTCGCCTTTAAGGCGGTATGCATCAGCCATGTCATTGTGGGCATTGCTGTCGGTTGCATTTTTGCTTATGGCTTCACTGTAATATTCGATGGCTTTATCGAGATCTCCATTGTCAAAATAGGCATCGGCAAGCCAGTTCGCCAGCAGTCCACAATCCGGGTTAAGTTCGTAAGCCTTGTGCAGGTGTTTGACCGCATCTTTCAGATTGCCAGTTCGGGCAGCAGATATGCCCATTCCAGCATGTGCTTCTGCTGAGTTGCTGTGGTATTTGAGAGCTTTTTTGTAATGCTGAATAGCTGCTTCGATCTCTCCGTTCTCGAAGCAGGCGATGCCCAGCGCTATTTCGGCATTAACTTTGTTTTTGCCCTGGCGCAGACAGGCATTGGCTTTCTTTGTTATTTCTGCAGTTGAATATCCCATGGCAATCCATTATATCAACAAAAGTTACTACTGGCAGCAGATATTTACCATGCTTCTCAAAAAAAGTTTTTATAATCTTTCAGATAAAAGGGGGCGACTGCCTGATGGCAGTCGCCCCCTGCGGGTGACAAAAGAATTAGATTTCTTCGAGTGTCTGAGTGTGGCGAACAACATAAGCCTGGTTGTTCAGACCTTTCAGGAAATAGCTCCAGACTTCTTCCTGATATTCGCCGCGCAGTTTGCGCTTGAGCTGAGTCGTTACATCAGCGGTAAGAGACGCTTTTACTCCAGAGTTTTCCTCTTCTTCGAGCATGGCGATAACAAAACCATAGGGGGTTTCGATTACTTCGGTCAACTCACCTTTTTTGAGATTCC
>Ga0180007_10001108_pt1 | contig 38596 bp, 30 predicted proteins | sample MM_PC_MetaG_FD_121122 | JGI IMG/M metagenome (GOLD analysis project Ga0180007, IMG submission 121122) | Groundwater microbial communities from the Aspo Hard Rock Laboratory (HRL) deep subsurface site, Sweden - MM_PC_MetaG | ecosystem: Environmental > Aquatic > Deep subsurface > Groundwater... | reverse complement strand
TAATTTAGAACATAAATTATATTTAAAAATTATTGTAGTCTTTGACTAAAAAGGAGAAATTAAAAATGTCAAAAGTCAAGAATCTAGGTTTTGATTCAAAATGTGTTCATTCGGGAATAGGAGAATACGAACACGGACCCGTTGTGCCACCAATTTATCAAACATCAACTTTTAAATTTGAATCAGCTCAACATGGAGGTTCTTTATTTAAAGGTGAGCAAAAGGGCTATATTTATACTCGCATGCTTAATCCTACAATAGAGGCAATGGAAGATGCAATTGCGGCACTGGAGAATGGTCACAAAGCACTTGGTTGTGGAAGTGGAATGGCGGCGGTTCATACAGTATTTTCTGCACTTCTTTCCACAGGAGATCATGTTGTTTGTTCAGAAGCTGTTTATGGACCAACAGTTACTTTATTAAAAACAGTTTTTTCAAAATTTGGAGTGGAAACCACGTTCGTTGATGCCTCAAATTTAGATGCAATTAAAAACGCAATTAAGCCAAACACAAAAGTTGTTTACATTGAAACTCCAGGAAACCCAACTCTTGCAATTGCAGATTTAGTTGAAACGGCCAAAATTGCACACGAAGCAAATGCTCAACTTGTTGTTGATAATACATTTATGTCCCCAGCACTTCAAAAACCTTTGGATTTAGGTGCCGATGTTGTGCTTCATAGTTTAACAAAATTCCTAAACGGTCATGCAGATGTTGTTGGTGGAATTGTTATTGTTAAAGATGAGGAAGCTTACAAACATTTTAGAAAAACACTAAATCAAACTGGCGGAGTTATTGATCCATTTAATTCTTTTTTGGTTCATCGTGGATTAAAAACACTTGCTTTAAGAATGGAACGTCATTGTGAATCTGCTCAAAAAGTTGCTGAGTGGCTTGAAGCTCACCCAAAAATTGCGTGGGTTCGTTATCCTGGATTAAAATCACATCCTCAATATGAAATTGCACAAAGACAACATAAAGCCCAAGGTGGAATGATTACTTTTGAAGTTAAAGGTGGATTTTCTGCTGGCGAAACTTTAATGAACTCAGTTAAACTATCTCAACTTGCGGTTAGTTTGGGCGGAGTTGAATCTTTAATACAACATCCAGCAAGCATGACTCATGCTTCAATGGGTAAAGAAATTAGAGAAATTGCAGGAATTACAGATGGTCTAGTTCGTCTTTCTGTTGGAATTGAAAATGTTGAAGATATTATTTATGATTTAGAACAAGCTTTAGATAAAGTTTAAGTCGTTTTTAAAAAAGCAGTGAGCAAAATTTGTTCACTGCTTTTAACCTATTTTTTACCACAAACCCAAAAATTCCAATAGTATGTTAATGTTGTGCAGTGTAATTCAAATAACATTGTTTATTAATTGAAGATTACTTGAATTTTTAAAACCAACATTTTCCCTTTTCATTGCCTCTTATCTCTTTTTTGAATATTGATTTAACTGAGTTTAAGAGAACAGTAAATTTTATAACAAATTTATTTATAAACATAAAACATAATTAGAAAATTTTTGTAAATTGTGTAACAGAAAAATAGAGTTATTGTCTTTTTATAAAAAGGAGTTTTTATTGAGTGAAGTTTGTCCCATATCGTTTAAACAAGTAGATGAAAAAGCAGCAAGGATAAATGCGCTTTTATCCGCCATTTCGGTTGCGTTATTTATAGTAACATCATATAAATTATTAATTGCATTCTTGGCAATAGATTTTTTTATTAGAGGATTTATTGACCCTCTGTATAGTTTTTATACTGGATTAAGTAAAAGTTTATTACGGATTACTAATAATAAGCCCAAATTAATTGATGGAAGTCCTAAAATATTTGCTGCAAAATTAGGATTTATTATGAGCTCACTAATTTTGGTTTTTGCGGTTCTAAATTTCCAAGCAATTTCAATAATTTTAAGTACTATGCTAATATTATTTGCTTCACTTGAAGGTATTTTTAGTTATTGCGTTGGATGTAAAATTTATTCATATATCGAAAAGCTAAAAAAAAACCAATCCTAATTTACTAGGATTGGTTTTAAACCTAAATATATTTTAATTGCAACGCTGTCTAAATGAAGACTCATTGCAAACATATTAAATAATTAATCTTCTATTACAGCAAGAATATCTGCACGTTGAACTATTTTATATTCGTCTTTACCAACAGTAATATCTTCACCACCGTATTTTGCAAAAAGGATATTATCGCCAACTTTAATTAATTCTTGTAAATCTTCATCTGTTCCAACTGCAACAACTTTACCCATACGAGGTTTTTCTTTAGCAGTATCTGGAATAATTAAACCAGAAACAGTTTTTTCTACTTCAGCAGCAACTTCAACAAGAACTCTGTCGTCTAATGGTTTTACTTTCATATTAACTCCGTTATTTTATGTTTAACATATTATTAATTTTAGTTTTATCAAATCCAACAATTGGTTTATTTGCAATCATAATTACAGGTACACCTTGTTGACCAGTTCTGCGTTGCATATCTGCAGCAGCCCTTTGGTCTCTTGAAACATCAACATCTGTAAATTTAATTTTCTTTTCCCTGAAGTATCTTTTTGCAATATTACAATAACTACAAGTTGGTGTTGTAAATATAACAACTTTTGGCTGAGTTTTCAGTTCCATTTATAAAATTCTCCAATAATTTAATACAATTTGATGAAAAACAATGAAAAAGGATTCATTATAGTATTACTTTTGTATAGAGCAAATTATTTTCCGAAGATTTTTGGAAGCCAACATTTATTAAATATTTAACATGTGCTTTTACATTAGATTCTGTGGAAATTAATTCATATCCAAGATTTTTAAGATATTTAATTTCGGAATTGTACAAATACTTTCCCGATTTTAAATCGCGATATTCAGGAATTACATAATCAATGTGAATTTTAATTTCCTTGTTAGAAATTTCCTCAAATATTAAGAGACCAACGGGACGTAAATCTCGTAGTAAAAAGAAACATTCTAAACTATCTAGCTTGTCTCTATTAAAGTTGGGGAAAAATTGCAAAATATCATTAAGATAATATTCCAAGAATAATTTTAGATAATTATGTTTTTTATCAAGCACAGGAACCATTTTAAATTGTTCTTCTGTGGTGTACATTTTGTAAAGATAGTAAATATCAATTAGTACAATATATCCGTTTAATATAAAAACAGGCATCGCTCCAATTAATAATCCGTACATTGAAAATGTAAAAGCACCAACAATATTTATTCGTCTTAAAAGACGAATATTTTTCATGGAAAGTGATAAAGCTACTAATAACGAGCCAACATATCCAATTATTTGATAATATGAATCCATTGTAAAACCTAATTCTAATATTTATTCAAAAATTTTTATTTAGTTGAACAAAGATACAATCAATCGCTTTTATTTCCAGAGTAATAATTTATTGAACAACGTTACTTTTTTTTTATAGGTCTTATTTTGGTTAATGTTATCAGTCTTACAAAAAAGATGCTATTCTCATATTGATACATACTTAAAAAAAGTTAGATTCTAGGTCGCTATTATGTCAAAAAAAGTATTAGAAAAAAAGAATTGAACGTTAAAAAGAGGAAAATCTAAAAATTTAAACATAGAATAATTTAAAATTTAAGTAGTTTATGTAATAGAATAAGACATTAAAATAGCGTGTTTCTCATTCTGAAACACAATAAATTCTTATTGCTATTTAAAAACATTAAAAATAATCGATAATTAAATCAATTGTTTTTGGCATTAAAATTGCGAACAAAGAATGCGTAAAAAGCAAAAAAAAAAACAACAAATTTTAATTAATAACAACGGAGACTAAATTGAAAAAAAACACACTATTTGGTTTTTTTACAATCATATTCTTATCTCTTCTGTTTATCGGGCAATCCATCGCACAAGATAAAGCATCCTCACAAAAGAATATTGCAAAATTTTCTTCTGTTTCAGAAAATGGAAACAAGAAGGATGCACAAGGTACTAGTACTGCAATTGTTAACAGTACAGATAAAGGTCAATATGTTAAATTTGAGAACCCACTCAGTTCTGGCACTCTTAATGACTGGGCGGGTACAATTAATGCAACTGTTGATGGGAGTAGTGTAAAATTTTATTGTATCGATATTGGTCATAATTGGGCAACTGGTAACTCAAACCCTTATACTGATGAGGGACCAACACCAATTGAGATAACTTACATCTTAAATAATTATTATCCATTTGTTACTGATAACGTTACAACCTTAAGCGAAAAAGAAGAAGCTTCTGCAATTCAGACGGCTATTTGGCATTATTCAGATGGTTTGGACGCTTCAACAATAGAATCTTCGAAAATTAAAACAAGAGTAAATGATATTATTGCAGATGTAGAGGCAAATGCAACTTCATCTGTTTATCCTGATTATTTTACAATTACTCCTGCTTCTAAAAATTTAAATGATGGTGAATCTGCTAATTTTGTTATTTCATCATACGACACTGATGGAGACTTTTTTGCTGGTTTAGTAATTAATTTGACCACAACTAGTGGTACGTTAAATACTGCTCAAGTAACAACAGATGCAAATGGTGAAGCTTCATTTACATTGTCTCAAGATGGTGGAAGTATTGCGCTAATTACAGCAACTGCTCAAGCAGTAATTCCTCATGGAACACAATATTTTCATATCGCAAATCCAAATGGTACACAAAAGATGGTACTTGCAACACCAACAATTGCCAATGCTTCAGCTACTGCAGAAGTAAATTGGTACACACCAGGCGATTGCGATTTAGAGAATTATACAACATTTACACAAGGTGGATGGGGAAGCAAAGATAATAGTGGTCCAGGAAAAATTAGAAAAAACAATTTTGAAAATGTCTTCCCTGATGGATTAACTATTGGAGGTAATTATAAGCTACTTTTAGAAAACTCTGATGATGTTAAGGAATTTTTACCAGCAGGGGGAACTTCGAGCTATTTTACCCAAAATTATAAAAATCCAGAACATGGAACATCAGCTGGAATTTTAGCTGGTCAACTTGTTGCACTAACATTGAATGTATATTTTCACGATGCTGGTGTTTTAGGTTCAAATTTAACCCCATTGGGAAGTTTAGTTTTTGATGGTGGTGATTTTGATGGAATGACCATTTATGAATTTCTTGCTCTTGCAAATGCGGCAATTGGTGGTACTCCTAATCCAAATTATACTTATAGTCAAATTAATGACGCTGCTACTGCAATAAATGAAAATTTTGATAATGGAACAGTTAATAAAGGTGATTTAACTTGTGAAGGAACAATTCAAGATTGCGAAAGCACACTTGGTAATTATATCTGGCACGATTCAAATGTAAACGGAATTCAAGACGAAGCTGAACTTGGTATTGAAAATGTAGTTGTTGAATTATATGATGGTGCAAATCTTCTTTCATCTATCAATACAGATAATACTGGACACTATGAATTTACAGCTTTAGCAAATGGAACTTACACGGTTAAAGTTGCTGATGTTAACTTTAATGCTGGTGGAGTTTTTGAAAGTTCTGCAAGTGAAAAGTGGTATTTAACTCCTTCAAACGAAGGTAACTCTGACGAACTAGATAGTGATGGCGACGAAAACAATAGCGCAACAGTTACTATTAATTGTGAAGACAATCCTACAGTTGATTTTGGATTTTTTCACACAGCAATGACTTTCGAGAAAACAGGTCCAGCATCAGTTACTGCTGGCGATTTTATTACTTATACTTTCACAGTTTTTAATACTGGCGATATAGTTCTAGCTGGTGGCGCCACAATATATGATGCGATGATAAACCCAAATGGAGATCATTCATTAGCTAATGGTGTTGTTGAACCAGGTGAACCTTGGACTATTACAAGAACATACTCTACAAACAATGTAGTTTGTGGTGGAAATCTTGTTAATGAAGCATATGCAATTGGTCATCCTCAAATGCCAAACGGTGATTATGTTGATGATATTCGCTATGACGATAGCCACACTGTTGAAATTCTTTGTGTTGAAAAAGCATCACTTGGCGATAAAGTTTGGTATGATGATAACAAAGACGGAATTCAAGATTTAGATGAAGATGGTGTAAACGGTGTTGTGGTTAATCTTTACACTTGTTTAGATGCATTTGTTTCAACAACCACTACAGATTCTGATGGAAATTATTTATTCGACAATTTAGAACCAGGTAGCTATTATGTAGAATTTGTTCTTCCAAATGGTTACTTATTTACATCAATAAATGAAGGCTCAGATGTTGAAAAAGATTCTGATGCAGATGTAACAAACGGAAAAACAGAATGTGTTTCTCTTGTTGCTGGCGATAATAATATGTCATTAGATGCTGGAATGTACACAGTTCCAACAAATGACTTTGATTTAAGTATTGTTAAAACAGCAAGTAATACAACTCCAAATGACGAAGAAGTTATTACTTATACAATTACTATTACAAACAATAGCACAACAAACGGAACTGGAATTACAGTTACTGACGTACTTCCAACTGGATTAGTGTACCAATCTTCAGCACCAGCTGGTTATGACGAAACATCTGGAATCTGGACTGTTGGCGATCTTAATGCTGGTGATAGCAAAAGCTTAACTATTTCGGTAAAAGTTGATTATCTAGCAATGAGCGAAGCTCCAACTTTTGATTTTGGAGCAGCAGCACCTTACAATTTATTTGTAATTAAAGACGCTGTTCAACCATCATCAGATACTGAAGGTAAAGTTGCAGTTGGTAGAAATGCAACATTTGGTAATTATAGTGTTGGTGATAAATTAAATCCATCAAATGGCACCGCCGATGTACTTGTTGTTGGAAGAAACCTCACATATACAACAGGTCAAGTTTATAATGGAAATGTTGTTTATGGAAATCATGCAGATATAACACAAATTAACCTATGTAGTGATGGCTCAGTTATTAAAGCTGATATTACACATCCACTACCTGTTGACTTTGCTCAAGCAGAAATTGATTTAAATGCACTTTCTTCTTTGTTGGCTACAAAACCAGTTACTGGAACAACAACGTTTGAGTGGAGCGGTTTAACTCTTACTGGTAACGAACCAATATTAAATGTGTTTGAAGTTGATGGAAATGATCTTTCTGCAGCAAACAGTATGCAAATAGATGTTCCTAATGGTTCAGTTGTATTAGTAAATGTTAATAGAAATAATGTTACTTGGTCTGGTGGGTTAGAAGTAAATGGAACTGCAATTGGTAACGTTCTTTATAATTTCCATGCAGCTAGCAATTTAGAAATTAGTGGAATAGATATTCGTGGTTCAGTTCTTGCTCCAAAAGCAACAGTAAACTTTGTAGCTGGTGTTATTCATGGTCAAATGATTTGTAAATATTTTGAAGGACAAGGACAAATGAATCTTGCTCCATTCCATGGTAATATTTATGGAAACCCAGAAATTACAAACTGTGCAGAAATTAATGGTTTTGATCAAGTAGAAGTTGAGGGTGGCGAAGCTAACAATCTATCAAGTGCTCCAATAGTTATTAATGTTGAGTTTAACCCAGATAATGGTGACGATAGCGAAACAGGCAACGATTGGGTTGAAGTAGGTTCAAGCGGTCTAAATGAAATGATTTGGTCAATTTATCAAAGCAGCAGTGGTCTTTTAGTTGGTACAGTTGGTGGAAACATTTACCTTAGCGATGGTATTGGGTTCACGTTACTTAACGACGGAATGTCAGTTTCTTATATTTGGTCACTATATGAATTTAATAGCAGTATTTATGCTGCTACAGAAAGTGGCATATTCAAACAAGATGGAACAGATTGGAATAAAGTAGCTCTAGATGGCGATGTTCGTTCAATTACATCTCTTGATGGTGTTCTTTACGCTGCTGTTTGGGGCGTGGGAGTATTCTCTTCAAGTGATAACGGTGCAACATGGGTAGAAATGAGCGAAGGTCTTATAATGAGCAGTTATGCTGTTCAATCTTTAACAGTTGCAAATGGCAACTTGTTTGTTGGAACATTTGGACTTGGTGTTTTAAGATTTGACTTTGACAACAATGTTTGGGTTGAATTGCCAGTTGGTTATGCAAGTGTTTGGTCAATAGCAGCAGATGCAAACAATACTCTTTATGCAGGCACATCTGGTGCTGGCGTTTATGCATCAACAGATAATGGTGAAAGCTGGGGACAAATTAACATTGGCTTGCCAAACATGTTTGTTTATTCAGTTTCTGTTTATGGCGAGAAAGTATATGTTAGCACATGGGCTGGCGGTGTTTATAGCTTTGCTGTTGGATCATTAGGTAAATCTGGAAGTGGTGTTGCTCCTTCAATAAAATCAATTCCTTTGTCTGGAAGCTGGTCAAGTTTAGGAATGGGCGGTATTGAAGTTAGCTCAATTATGGTTGATGAACCTACACAAACAATTTATGTTGGAACTAGCAGCGGAGCAATCTACAAAAAAGTTGATGGTATTACAGACGTAAATACTACAACTGAAATTCCAAATAAGTTTGCGTTAGCACAAAACTATCCAAACCCATTTAATCCTTCAACTAAAATTGAAGTTTCAATTCCTGAATCAGGATTGTATGCAATAAAGATATTTAACGTGCTTGGTCAAGAAGTTGCTACTATTGTAAATAAAGACTTTACAGCTGGTAAATATTCTTTCAACTTTGATGCAAGCAATCTTACTTCTGGAATTTACTTCTACAAATTAGTTGGTAATAATGTAAATATGACGAAGAAAATGATGTTACTCAAGTAATCTTATTTTTCGAAGTAAACTATAATACTTCAGTTAGGCGGAAACAATAGGTAAATCCTTTGGCTGGGAGGAACCTAAAGTTTCCGCCTTTTTCGATTTAAATGGTATTAAATAATATATTTTTGGTTAAAAAGAATTAAAAATTTAGTGCTAAAAAGCATGTTTGAATAATGGATATTGTTTACATCAAATACTAAAACATTCTTTTTTTATTGAAATGAAATCAATATTTTGTTACCTTTACTTATCCACTGCAAAAGCAGTGGTAATTTTTTTTAAATATGGAGATTTTTAAGTGGCAAATTTTGTTTATTTAACAGCAGAAAGACTTCGCGAAATAGAAGGTGAAGTTAAAGAACTTAAGACTAATGGCAGAAAACAGATGGCTAATACAATAGCAGAAGCTAGGTCTTATGGTGATCTTTCGGAAAATGCCGAATATGATGCAGCAAAAGATGCTCAAGGTTTGTTGGAATTAAAAATTAGCAAAATGGAAAGCCTGCTTTCAAGAGCACAAATTATTGATGGATCAACTTTTCCTGAAGATGAAGTTCATATACTTTCTAATGTAAAAGTAAAGAATTTAAATAACTCAAAAATCTATGATTACTTACTAGTTTCTCCTGAAGAAGCCGATTTACAACAAGGAAAAATTGCTTTAACTTCCCCCGTTGGAAAAGCACTAATGGGCAAAAAATTAGGCGAATTGGTTGAAGCTCAAGTTCCTGCTGGTATAATTAAATTTGAAATTCTTGCAATAGATTAGTGGAATCTTATAATTACTAGCATTATCTGTTTTATCAAAATATATTTTCATTTCTATAAAGGGAAAAGTGAAAGGAATTGTTGAACAAAATATTATTCGTTTCATTAGCGACCATGATCTCGTAAAAAAAAGCGACAGACTTTTAATTGCATTTAGTGGTGGAGCCGATTCCGTTTCTGCCCTCCACTTTTTTAATAAATATAAATCCAAATATGGAATTGAAATTTTTGCAATGCATATAAATCACTCACTTAGAATTGATGAAGCAGATGAGGATGAACTATTTTGTAAAACATTTTGTGAACAATTAGGGGTACAATTTAAAGCAGAAAAAGTAGACGTAATAGATTTTTCAAAAAAAAACAAAGAATCAATTGAAGCAGCTGCTCGTAATTTACGATATTTTAAGCTGCAGGAATATGCGACAAAAATTGGAGCTACAAAAATTGTTACCGCTCATAATTTAAATGATAATACAGAAACACTACTGCTCAACTTATTTAGAGGAACTGGTTTATCTGGCGCAAGTGGAATTCCTATTAAACGTGAAAATATAATTAGACCTTTATTATCTACAAGCAAGGAAGATATTTTAAATTATGTAAATGCAAATAATATTAAATTTAGAGTTGATTCATCAAACTTAAAAAATGATTTTTCACGAAATTTTTTGAGGAACGAAATAATTCCAAAACTAAAAGAGAAAATAAATCCAGCTTTGGACAGTAATCTTCTTAAATTTTCTCAAATTGCTAAAGAAAGCAACAAAATAATTAGCAAAGTGGCTGAGGATATTTCTAAAAAATATATTATTAAAACAGACCTTGCTTTAGAAATTTCAGATTTATTATTATTAAAAATGAATTCTGAAATTTTTAATGTAGCTGTAAGATACACATTAGAAGAAAAATTTAAAATTGTTCCAACATATAAAGATATCTCTCAAATAAAATTTCTTTTTAGTTTGCAAGTTGGAAGCAGAGTTAATCTTAGCGAAAGGCTTTCTGCAATTAGGGAACGCAATTTTGTAAAAATATATATGGAAAATATTTTTGACAATAAAATTGATAATGTTGAGCTGGATTTAAATAAAAAGGTAGAATTACAAGGGAAAATATTTATTGCCGAAGCTGTTGAAAACCTTGAAAGTCCTTTCACTAATACAAAAAATGTTGAATATATTAATGGAGATAAAATTATATTTCCACTATCGATTAGAAAATGGAAAGCTGGCGATAAATTTAAACCAATTGGATTAAATGGAACTAAAAAAGTTTCAGATTTTTTAACTGAGGCAAAAGTAAATTCGGCGGATAAAAAAAATCAGATGGTTGTGCTTAACGAAAATAAAATTATTTGGATTGTTAATCACAGAATTGATGAAAGTGTTAAAATAAATAATGAGACAAAAAGGATAATTAAATTATGGGTAAAATAGATTTCCAAAAAGATTATATACAGATTGGAAATGAAAAATTTGTTCCAATGATATCGGAAGAAAAAATTGCCGAACGCGTTAAAGAATTAGGTGAGCAAATTTCTTTGGATTATGAAGGAAAACTACCAATATTTATTGGAGTTTTAAATGGTTCGTTCATGTTTATGTCCGATTTATTAAAGCAAATTACAATTCACTGCGAAATGGATTTCATGAAGCTTTCGAGCTATGGCGATGAAAAAATATCAACAGGAAATGTGAAAATGCTTAAAGAATTAAATGCAGATATTTCAGAACGACATATTATAGTTGTTGAAGATATTGTTGATTCTGGATTGTCAATTAATTATATAGATGGACTTTTAAAGCAGTTTAATCCCGCTTCAGTAAAGTATGCTTCCCTTCTTGTAAAACCCAATAGTATGAAATATGATGTCAAAATTGATTATATTGGTTTCGAAATTACAAATCAATTTGTAATAGGATATGGACTAGATTATGCCCAAAAATACAGAAACTTAAGGGCTATTTATCAATTAAATGATTAAGGAGTTTTAGTTTAGATGTTAAATAAATTAAAAATGTCAGATAATAAAAATGAAAAAAAAGCACCAAATAAAAATCCAATTCGCGATTCAAAAAAACCAGATGGCGAATTTGATTGGTCTAAAGTTATTAAATCCGTTTTAAGTTGGGGCGTGGTTGTTATTGCTGCTGTTATTGTAATGCAGTTTATGAACGAAGGCACAAAAAGTGGAATGGAAATTACCTTTGATCAATATGAGGTGTTAGTAAATACAAATAAAATTAGCAATGCCAAAGTAATTAAAGATGAAACTAATAATTATATCTTTGAAGGAACACTTAAAGATAAGGAATTTATCAATAATCAAAATATTGATAAATTTAGAACAACTCTTGTTGAACCAATTATTCAAGACCAAGTGAAAATCTGGAAAGATAAAAATATTAAATTCACTTTTATTAAAGAATCTAACGAATGGATGACTCTCCTTTTTGGAATAATACCTTGGATTTTAATAATTGCAGTTTGGGTTATATTCATGCGTAGAATGCAAGGTGGCGGTGCTGGTGGACAAAAAGGAATATTCAGCTTTGGAAAAAGTAAAGCAAAATTAATTTCAGAAACTCAAACAAAAGTTACTTTTAATGATGTTGCTGGTGCCGATGAAGCAAAGCAAGAACTTGAAGAAGTAATTGAATTTTTGAAGGAACCTAGCAAATTTCAAAAATTAGGTGGAAAAATTCCACGCGGTGTTTTATTGTTGGGACCTCCAGGAACAGGTAAAACTCTTTTGGCACGCGCAGTAGCTGGCGAAGCCGGTGTTCCATTCTTTTCAATTAGTGGTGCTGACTTTGTGGAAATGTTTGTTGGTGTAGGCGCTAGCAGAGTGCGCGATTTGTTTGATCAAGGTAAAAAGAATGCTCCATGTATAGTTTTTATTGATGAAATTGATGCTGTTGGAAGACAGCGTGGTGCAGGACTTGGTGGCGGACACGATGAAAGAGAACAAACTCTTAACGCGCTTCTTGTTGAAATGGATGGATTTGAACAAAACAGTGGCGTTATTATAATTGCAGCGACAAATAGACCTGACGTACTTGATCCTGCATTATTAAGACCTGGACGTTTTGATAGACAAGTTGTGGTTGATAGACCTGATGTGAAAGGAAGAGAAGGAATTCTTAAAGTTCATACTCGTAAAACTCCTTTAGATGAAAGCGTAAAATTAAAAACTCTTGCTAAAGGTACACCAGGATTATCAGGTGCGGAGCTTGCAAATTTAGTTAATGAAGCTGCGTTGTCTGCTGCACGTAAAAATAAAACTACAATTGACATGTCTGATTTTGAAGACGCTAAAGATAAAATAATGATGGGAATGGAAAGAAAAAGTCTCATTATTTCTGAAACAGAGAAAAATATTACTGCTTATCATGAAATAGGCCATGTTCTAGTTGCACTTAAAACGCCACAAGCAGACCCAGTTCACAAAGTTACAATAATTCCAAGAGGACGCGCTTTAGGAGTTACTACCTATCTGCCTGTTGATGAAAAACACACATATTCTAAAGAATATTTAGAAGGTGTTATTACTTATGCATTAGGTGGAAGAGCAGCTGAAAAAATTGTTTTCAATAATTTTACTACAGGCGCTGGAAATGACATTGAAAAAGCAACAAGTCTTGCTAGAAAAATGGTTTGCGAATGGGGAATGAGCGAAAAAATGGGACCAATTTCTTATGGTGCTAAACAAGAAGAATTATTCCTTGGCAGAGAAGTTACAAAACATCAAGAATTTAGCGAGCAAACAGCACAAGAAATAGATGCAGAAGTTAAAATAATTGTAATGGAAGCAATGACTCGTTCAGAAAATATTCTAAAAGAAAATATGGATGTATTACATAGACTTTCAAAAGAATTATTAGAACGAGAAATTCTGGATGCAGATGAAATAAACAAAATTTTAAATGGTGAAGATTTACCTCCATTAAAGAAAAATGAACCAGAAGAAATTCCAGATCATGTAAAAACCATGATAAAGGAAAAAGAAGATAGAAAAGAAGAAAAAACAACTGATGTGAAACTAGACGAAAAAGATGACGACAAAGCTTGATAAAGGAACTATCGATTACAAAGCAGAGCTACTCAGAAAAAGTATTCATCTCCTTTCCCTTTCAATAGCAATTGTATATTATTTTATTACAAAGGAATTAGCACTTACCATGCTAATTCCTTTAACTTTATTTTCATTAATAATGGATTTAGCCCGTTATCTTTTTCCCGCCTATAAAAAGAAACTCTATTCAATTTTTGGATTTATGCTTAGAGAGCATGAAATTAACTCAAAACAAATTACACTTAGTGGCGCTACTTATGTATTAATTGCAGCATTACTTACTGTTATCTTTTTTGCAAAAGTTTTTGTTATTCTAGGCATAGCAGTACTAATATTTGGCGATATTTTTGCCGCTTTAATTGGCAGAAAATTTGGAAAACATAAATTTCTCTTTAAAAGTCTTGAAGGGACAGTAGCATTTTTTATTTTTGGAAGTTTAGTAATGCTGGCAACACCTAAAATTGAGGGAAGTTTAACAGAATATTTAATTGGTTTTGCCGCAGTTGCTGTTTCAGCTATAGTAGAAAATGTTTCATATGGTTGGGCGGATGATAACTTAACAATTCCAATTTCAGTTTGCTTAACTATGGCGGTGCTTTATGGTTTATTTCTGCCAAATTTACAATTGATTTTACCCAACGTTCCAGTTTAAATAGATATGTAAGATTGCTCAAAAAATAAAATTTTTAATAATAAAAATGCCAGAGTTGTACTTAATATGTTTATTAATTAAATATACTGTTAAAATAAAAGGTATACTTAAAAGTACAACATGAAATAGCAGTTGAAACTTATTATTTTAGATTCTGTATAAACTTTGCCATTTCAAAAATAAAAGAATTAATATGAAAAATAAATTACTACTACTAGCCTTAATTACACTTTCAACTATATTCCTTTTTTCAGCATGTACAAATTCACAAAAACCAGCAATAGGCAACGAAGATGATATTATTGTTATTGCCGATTCATCACTTTATTATGAAGTTGAAGCAGAAATGCTTCATGTTTTTGAAAAGATAATATATACTCCGCAACCAGAAAATTTATTTATTCTAAAAAGAGAAAATATCGAAAAGTTAAGTCAACTTAAAAACAGAAAGAATATAATTTTTATTGGGTCGCTTGATTCGCAAGATAAAATTTCAACATATATTAAACAAGCTCTGGATTCGTCTGTTACTAAAGTTGTAGAAAGTGGAGAAGAATTTTTTATCAATAAGAAAAATCTTTGGGCAAAAGATCAACTTGTGATGTTTATTGTTGCCAATTCTGTGGAAGAGTTAAAAAAGGATATCTTAAAAGGGAACGAAGAATTACTTTATTCTTTCAGAAATATTTCTAACCATAGATTATTTTCCAATCTTTTTAAACCAAGATTTGAAAATAAAAAAATAGAAGCGGAATTATTAAGCAAATATGGTTGGTCAATTTATGTTCAACCTGCAATTGAACTTGCTATAAACGACTCTTCGGGCAATTTTGTTTGGTTACGAAGTGGAAGAAACACACCCGTTGAACGATGGATTTTTGTTCATTGGATTGAAAATGCAAACTCACAATATTTAAATAATGATAGCTTAATAAATATTAGAAATAGAGAAACTAAAAAATATTTTAGGGTTAGCGATGATTCCGTTTGTGTTGATATTTCTTTTGGAATGTCAAAACCAATGGTAACGCAAGCAAATTTTAACGAGCATTATGCACTAATGAGTCAAGGTTTTTGGAAATTTAGCGATAAATCTGGTGGCGGTCCATTTATCAATTATTCATATTTAGATGAAAAAACAGGACGATTTTACATGATTGACGCATCTATTTATGCTCCAAAATATTACAAGAAAAAGCTTATTCAACAAGCGGATGTTATTCTTACATCATTTAGAACAATTGACGAACTATCGGAAGAAAGAAAAGAGGAAATTTTAGATGCATTAGAATAATTTCTGTAGAGATTGCATAATAAGCTACCTCTACAAAATCATTTCATCTTCCGCATACGTGTTTTCTGTTTCACAAACACGAACTTTTATTTTTATAATTTCCTTTGGAAGTTTTGAGTTTGAAATTTTATCTAAAAAATATCCTACTAGGTTTTCTGCTGTGCTTTCAAAAGGAACTATTACATGAGCTGAATTTAGCTCAGATATTTTTTTAATTAAAATTTCATCCTTTTCCCAAATAATTACTGTGTGGTCAAGTTCATTAACCAAAGGCGCAACAATATCTTTTACTTCAAAATAATCCAAAACCATTCCAGTATTTGAATCGACACTTCCCTCAAACTCAACAGTCATTTTATATGAATGACCATGTAAATTAAAACATTTGCCTTTGTGGCACTGCAATCTGTGCGCCATTTCCCATCTAAAATCTTTTGCAATTTTCATTCTTATAATTTCCTTTTCGTCATTCCGCCTTTGCGGTTTTCGTTCTTCTTTGGTTAAACTCCAGTTTTATTTGGATCCCAAATATATTTATGCATCTGTAGTTGATATCGAACATTTAAATTATCTTCTAAAATCCAGTTTACTAATTCTACATGCTCAATTTTTCCAAACACGGATGAAAACAAAATAGTGACTTTTTCATTTAGTTTGTATTTTACAATTATACCTTTTGCCCAATCATAATCTTCGCGTGAACCAAGTACAAACTTAACCTCGTCTTTGGTTTTTAAGAAATCAACATTTCTAAAATCATTTTTCTTATCCATTTTACTGGATGGAGTTTTGAAATCCAAAATAATAATAACTCGTTTATCAACATTTTCTATTGAAAGTGAACCGCTTGTTTCGAGCAAAACAACAAAACCATCATCGCACAGTTTTGTCATCAGAGGATAAACGTCACTTTGCAAAAGGGGTTCACCACCAGTTATTTCAACAAGATTACAATTATACGATTCAATCTTTTCAATTATTGAATCAATTTCCAAATCTTCACCATCGTAAAACGCATATTCTGTATCGCAATAAGTACAACGCAAGTTACAACCAGTTAGTCTAACAAATACGCAACGTTCTCCTGCATAAGTGCTTTCACCTTGAATTGAATAAAATATTTCATTTATTTTTAGCATGTATAATCTTTCTAATTTGGATTGTAAAAATAAGGAAAATTTTAGAAGCATTTCTAAAAAGTAGGCTTATAGCAAATTCCATGTTTTATTATAACGTTGTTTGAACAATTGAAATAAAAAAGCAGATTGCATCCAAAAACAATTATGAAACAATCTGCCGGGGGGAAAACATAAATAATATGCATTATCTATTTGCTAACACTTTATCGTCAGATTGTGCAAGTATTATTATTGAAATTACATTTTTAACTTTTGGATCATTTTCATATTTAGCAATGTTATTTAAAAACCTTAAACCATTTTGATCACTAATTTTGTATAGAACTATTGCAATTAGGTATCTTATATTAGATTCAGCATTTTCCTTGAATTGTTTAATCAACTCTGGAACTACTTCTACTACTTCATATTTTCCCGCTAAATAAATTGCACTTCTTTTTAGTCCCAAATTCTTAGAATTAATTCCATTTTCTAAATTTTTAACAATTCTATCTTTCTGCTCTAATTGTTGGTAAGATTTTTCTTGTGCAAATGTAGCATTTGCTAAAAGCATTAAAGTAACTATTGCAATCATGTACTTTTTTAAATTAGTATAAAATTCCGTTTTCATGATAAACTCCTATTTTTTGTTTATTGATTGTTTCGTTTGATGGTTTTGACGATAATAGGATTATTAAGTTGTCATGAATATGTCATGATAAGTAATAAGATGTCAAATATGCTATTCTTAAAAATGGAGTTTTCAGTTTGATAAAAAAAAAAGAGTTGGTAATAAAACAGCGTTAAAACTTTTATATTTTGGGAAATATCTTTGAAGCTGGTTCGGTTGTGTGAATCTTATGTATGAGCTCTAATCAAATACAATTTTATTAAGTTGAAAAACAAACTGGTCTGTTTAAAAAAGGGAAGGCTACCAAGGTAGAGGGCACAACCTTGATAGCCTGATTTGTTTGTTGTATTTCTACAACACTCATAGTAAAGTTAAAGATATTTTTGATACATGTCAATAATAATTATCATTTTTAAAAAATATTTTTTTAATTCCTTCTCAAATCTTATAAAAATATATGAGAAGTTAAAAAAAATAGCAATAGGGTTGGGTCGAATGAGATTTAACATAGAAAAGATAAAAAGGGGACTTTGCATATCACGTGTTGTACTCCTTTTGCATACATAGAAATGATTTATCTTCGATTGAACCAAGTGATTTTTCATACATTTGAATCACTATTGGCTCGAAGCTTGAGTTATAATCTCTTGGTATTGTCAGCTCTATTTTCCCTTCATTTGTCTTGATCGTTTTATCGGTTTTTCGTTACGACTATTACCAGTATTATCTCAAGAGGGTGAATGCTTTTCATAACCAAGATGTTCTGACAACTCAGTTTCTAATTGAGTAGCCATTTAGTGGCTCTATCCTTGCCCATTAAATCTTCGTAGGATTTTACTTTTTTTACGCACCGTTTTTTTGCTGATACACAACCCCTCACAACCCCTCACAATGACGGCTTAAAAATTTCAGTTTTTTGCTTCCCAATCTAAACCGTCGCATGGAGTAAAATCATCGGTTGGATGATCGTCATACTTCATGCAAAGAACTGCAGTTTCGTTAAAGTGTTGGCATTTTGAGCAAAGGGAGTTGTTAATTACATTTCTGTTTTTCATAACAAACTCCTTATACTGAGAAACTATTGGATGAATCAACACAACATAAATTGCTATTGCAAAAATAATCCAAAAATATTGTGATTTAATATAATCGTAAGAAAGCCATAACAAAACAATTACCACAGCCGTTCTTAACAATCCCCAATAAACAATTCCACCCATTATAATTCCAAATTATGGATAAAATTATATGTGCTGATTATTAAATTCTTCAACCAATACCACACTTTCCTAAAATAAAATGATGCACAAATTAATTTTGATTGTGCACCATTTGCGCAAAAATAATATAATTGGAAAAATACTATTTTACTTCAGCAACTTTTCCATTTTCGAGTTTGTATTTAATTCCAGTTCTTGAGCAAGTAGCTAAACCATTTTCATCAAAGTTTAATTTTTCGCCAGCTTCTGACCACCAGCCAATAACTTTTGCTGGATTTCCGACAACAAGCGCAAAATCTGGAACATCTTTTGTAACAACCGAACCAGCGCCAACCATTGCAAAACGTCCTATTGTATGTCCGCAAACAATTGTTGAATTTGCACCAAGTGACGCACCTTCTTTAACAAGAGTATTAATATAAAATTCTGCTCCAACTTGTGGATATTTACTTCGTGGATTTAGGATATTTGTAAAAACCATAGATGGTCCGCAGAATACATAATCCTCTAAAGTTACACCTTCGTAAACAGAAACGTTGTTTTGGATTTTAACAAAATTACCTATTGTAACATTGTTTCCAACATTTACATTTTGACCAATTACACACTTTTTCCCAATCTTTGAACCAGATTGCACATGTGAAAAATGCCATACTTTTGTACCTTCGCCAAGTTCAACGCCATCGTCAACTACAGCGTGGGGGTTTACGTAATAATTTTTGTCGCTCATAAATTTCTCCTTTCGTCTAAGGGAATGGTGGAAAAATGGAATGATGGAATAGTTACTTCCACAAACTTAAAACTTATCTTCCCAGTCACCTTCGTTTTGTTTTATTTGTAATGATTTTATCAAACTAATTAATTCATTCTCTACTTTGTAATGCAGTTCATCTAAAATTTCGAAGTCATATTCGCTAATTAATTCAATTTCTTTGAATGAAATTATCCCCGAAAATAATTCACCGCAAGAACCTAGTGCAATGTTTAGAAAATTAAGAAACTCTTTTATATTTTTTCTGCAATATCCTTCAGCAATATTTCTAGAAATGCTATGAGCTGCATCAAGAATATTATTTCGACTTTTGGAAACCTCATAGGGAAAATTTTTATTTGTTTTATAAACTAACTTGAAAAGAGAAATAGCATCTACCCAAACGCGAAGTTTAGTAAATCCTCTATTCACATTTTTCCTTTTTAATTCCATTAATCAATCCTCCAATACAATTACTGTTAGTTTTATCAATCCCAACATTCTCACAAGGGGATGCTCCCCCGAAGCAATGCTGTCAACTTAATGATCCAAATGTGGCTAAAGCCATTATAATTTTTATTTTTCTAAAATCCGTTTACTAAAGTAAACGGCAATTACCGTCGCTTTTAAGCGACTGGATAAAAACAAATAGAGAAAAAATGGCTTTAGCCACATTTAGAACACACAAATTGACTTTTGTTCTTAAGTTGACAGCATTGCTATGGTACAAGGGAGTCTCACAGACCTTTGGCACATCTTTCCATTATTCCAAAATTCCGTTTCCTTTCCAACTTTCCATCATTCCATCTTTTATTCCATCATTCCGCTTTTAACTTCTTCGTTGCTTTATCCAATATTTCCAGCACTTCAAGCGCGTGTTTGCCATCGGTTCTTGGAGTTGTGTTATTTAGTATTGATAAGTAAAAATGCTTTTGTTCTTCGGCTAATGGCATTGTTTCTTCAAAATTGATTACTTCATAATCAGCATCAAATTTTTCTATCACTCCATCAACTTCTTTGAAACCTTTTTTGTAGAATTTTAACTTTTCGGTTTTTAATGAATCTTCAAATACATACATTCCTTTATCGCCAATTATAACCATTCGTTGTTCTTTAAAGGGATGTAACCAACTCACAAAAATATGCGCCTTTACATTATTTGGATATGACAAAAATGTTAGTGTTGAATCCTCAATTCCTTCTTGGACAAAAGCTCCACCATTTGCTTGTACTTCTATTGGATTATCTCCAACCAAATATTGAATTACCGAAATATCGTGCGGAGCAAATGACCACAATGCATTTTCTTCACTTCTTATTGCACCAAGATTTAATCTGTTACTATAAATATATTGAAGAGTTCCAATCTCATCTTTTTCAATTCCATCTTTAATTCTTAAAACTGCTGGATGAAAAAGCAAAACATGTCCAACCATTAACTTAAGGTTAAGACTAAGGGAAAGGTTAAGGAGTTCTTCGGCTTCTTCGGGAACTAGTGTAATTGGTTTTTCTACCAAAACATTTTTTCCAGCAAGCATACATTTTTTTGCAATTTCAAAGTGAGTTTCTGCTGGTGTGGCTATTATTACAGCATTAAAATCATCCACATTGGAATGTTGGAAAAATGGAAGACTGGAATATTGGATTTTATCTGATATTTGTCTGATTTTTTGCTCTGTTTCTGGATTTGAATCAAACACAACAATATTTTCGTGTGGAAGAAGCGAAGCTGCAGTTTTTACATGATTCATGCCCCAGCGTCCAGCACCGATTATGGCTAATTTAATATTTTCTGTTTTTAACACTATTTTCTCATTATTTATTACTGATTAATATTAAAGGGAATATTGGAAAAATGGAAAGATGGAATAAAGTTTGTTGCTATACGTGGATAATTTTTCATTAAAATTTATCCTCCCAATCACCATCATTTTGCTTTTTTTGAAGTGATTTTATCAAACCCAATAATTCATTTTCAACTTTAAAATGTAACTCATCTAATATTTCAAAATTGATTTCATCAATTTGTTCAATAGCTTTGAATGAAATAATTCCAGATAACAATTCGCCACAAGAGCCAAGTGCAATATTAAGAAAGTTAAGATATTCCTTAAGGTTCTTTCTACAATACCCCTCGGCTATATTTCTTGAAATACTATGTGCGGCATCAAGAATGTTGTTTCTGCTTTTGGATAATTCATAGGGAAAATTTTTGTTTGTTTTATAAACCAATTTAAAAAGTAAGACCGAATCTTCCCAAACTCTAAGCTTAGTGTAACCTCTGTTTATGTTTTTTCTTTTTATTTCCACAATTCCAAAACTCCAAATTGTTAATTAATGTTCAAGCTCACGTTTTTTCCAATATTCCATCTTTTATTCCATCATTCCAACATTCCAACATTCCAGCCTTCCTTTTTTGTTCTATTCCATAAACGCTTTTATTGTATTTACCACATATTCAATTTGCTCTTTTGTCAATTCTGGATAAATTGGAAGTGCAATTGAATGCTCTGCTGCATAATCTGCATTTGGATATTCATCCTTTGAACTTGGCAAATCTTTGAAGCATTCTTGTTTATGAAATGGTACTGGATAGTAAATTTCACATCCAATATTTGCTGAACGCAAATGAGCAATTAGTTCGTCTCGTTTTTCAACTCTAATCACATATTGGTTATAAATGTGATAATTTTTATGCCCAGTTTCTTTGTAAACAGCTTTTGGAAGCAAAACTTTATTATTTTCATCTAAAGATATTTTGCCTTCTTCTTCGGCTAATCCAGCTTCAACAAACAATTTTGTATAAAGAGTTGCATTATCTCTTCTTGCTTGTGACCAGCTATCTAAGTGTGGCAATTTTACACTTAAAACTCCAGCTTGAATTGCGTCCAAACGGAAGTTGCCACCAATCATGCTGTGATAATATTTTGGCTTTCCACCATGGACTCTTTTTACTTTTAGCAATTCAGCTAAATCCGCATCCATTGTTACTGTCATTCCGCCATCACCAAAGCAACCAAGATTTTTACTTGGGAAAAACGAATAACATCCAATATCGCCAATTGTGCCAACACATTTTCCATCTTTATATTGTGCGGAAATTGCTTGAGCGCCATCTTCAACTACTTTTAGATTGTGCTTTTTAGCAATTTCCATTATTGCATCCATGTCCGCACTTTGTCCATATAAGTGAACAGGAATTATAGCTTTTGTTTTGTCTGTAATTTTTGCTTCAATTTGTGTTGGATCAATGTTAAAAGTCACTGGGTCGCTATCAACAAAAACGGGAATTGCATTTAAGCGAGAAACTACTCCAGCGGTTGCAAAAAACGAATATGTAGGGACTATTACTTCATCACCAGCTTTTATATCCAAAGCCATTAACGCAAGAAGTAGCGCATCTGTCCCCGATGAAACTCCAACAGAATGATTTGCACCAAGATATTCCGAAATTTCATCCTCAAGTTTGGTTACTTCTGGACCCATTATAAAATATTGTGATTCAGCGGTTTTTAGCAATGCCGCATCCAATTCGCTTTTTAGCGATTGATATTGTGCTTTTAAGTCTAACAATTGTACGTTCATTTTTTCCTCATTGTTTACAGAGTTAATCTGTATTATTTATAAGTATATTTGTTTAATTTTTATATTCTGTAATACACAATAATTGTTTTCGAAAATAAAACCTTCAAGGTTTTCAAACAAAATCCAGAACCTAACATAAGTTTTCAACATATAATATTTTGCTTATTTGGTTATACCCATGAAGATTATTTTACTGGAAAAATTATCGCTTTTTATTATTGTTTTCCAATAGTATGTGTATCAAATCCAATTTCTTTAATTTCAGCTTGATTTAGAATACTTCTTCCATCATATAAATGAGCTGGTTTTCTCATGCTTTCGTATATTTTTTTGTAATCCAATTCTTTGTACAAGTTCCATTCTGTCATTATTGCAATTGCGTCAGCATCTTTTGCGGCTTCGTATGGATCTTCAACATATTGAATTCTGTCACCATATTCTGCTAAATCAATCTTCGCATTTTTTAATGCTTTGGGGTCAGTTATAAATACATTTGCGTGTTCTTCCAACAACATTTTTGCAACGTAATATGCTGGTGTTTCGCGTGTATCGCCAGTATCTGCTTTAAATGCAAATCCAAAAAGAACAATTTTTTTATTAGCAAGAGTATTAAACATTGTTTCCAACATTCTTTTTACAAAGCGTTTCTCTTGATAATCGTTTATTTTAATAACATTTTCCCAATATTCTGCCACTTCGATTAATCCAAGCGATTCTGAAATGTAAACAAGATTTAGAATATCCTTTTTGAAACACGAGCCACCAAATCCAATTGAAGCATTTAAAAATTTATTCCCTATTCTGGAATCAGCTCCAATTGCACGGCTAATTTCTTTTACATCCGCTCCAGTTTTTTCGCACAAAGCCGAAATTGAGTTGATTGATGAAATTCTTTGAGCAAGAAACGCGTTTGCTACAAGTTTGGAAAGCTCAGAACTCCAAACATTGCTTCTCATTATTCTTTCATCTGGAACCCAATTTTTGTATACGTCAACTAATGTTTGGCGTGCTTTTAATCCACTTTCTGTTTCTCGCGAGCCAATTAAAACTCTGTCTGGATTTTCCAAATCACGAATTGCGGTTCCTTCAGCTAAAAATTCTGGATTGGAAACCACGTCAAATCGAATGCCTTTTGCATTGCTATTTAATATTTTTTCTAATGCTTCTGCAGTGCGAACTGGAAGTGTGCTTTTTTCAACTATAATTTTTGATGAATCTGATGCAGCAACTATTGCATGAGCAGTTTTTTCGAGATATTGCAAATCGGAAGCTTTGCCTTTTCCTTCACCAAAAGTCTTGGTTGGCGTGTTCACTGATACAAAAATAATATCAGCTTCATTTATTTCTTTTGGAATATCAATTGAAAAAAATAGGTTTTTATCGCGAGTTCGTTTTACAACTTCCAGCAATCCTGGCTCATAAATTGGCAAATCGTCAGTTTTCCAAGCAGCAATTTTTTCTTCGTTAATATCAACAATTGTTACTTTATATTGTGGACATTTGTCTGCAATAACCGTCATTGTTGGTCCGCCAACATAACCTGCTCCGATACATACTATTTTTTTTTCGAAATTCAATTTAGTAATCCTCATTTTATTAAAATTAACTATTCCTCTTAAAAGAACATTTTCATGTTGTTTACAGATGCAAAACACCAAATACAAAAATAGAATAATAAATGCAAAAAACGAATTTTAATCCACGTTAGATTAATTTTTGCACTCCAGTTTAGTTTGTATTTAATTTTTGAAATCAATTTTAATTACTACTGGAGTGACTTTAAACTGTTTTACATCATAAAGATATTTAGCAATATTTTTAATTATTCCGTATTTTTTGCAATTAGATTTTTAAAGTAAATGGAGAAGATAATGGCTGAAAATTTTGATATGATACAAAAAGTTTATGCTGGTTTTTCAGAAAAAGTGAGCAAAGCTCGCGAAATTCTTGGAAGACCAATGACATATGCAGAAAAGATTTTATATTCACACCTTTGGGATGAAACCACAACTGAATATAAACGTGGCGTTGATTATGTTGATTTAGCTCCAGATAGAGTTGCAATGCAAGACGCAACTGCTCAGATGGCAATGTTACAATTTATGCATTCTGGAAGAAAAACCGTTGCTGTTCCTTCAACCGCTCATGCAGACCATTTAATTCAGGCTCGCGATAATGCAAAAGCCGACCTAGATAGAGCAAACGACGAAAATGCTGAAGTTTATGATTTTCTTGCATCTGTTACTCAAAAATATGGTGCTGGTTTTTGGAAAGCTGGAGCTGGTATTATTCATCAAGTAGTATTAGAAAATTATGCATTCCCTGGCGGAATGATGATTGGCTCTGATTCACACACTCCAAACGCTGGCGGACTTGGGATGGTTGCTATCGGTGTTGGCGGTGCCGATGTTGTTGATGTAATGAGCGGAATGGCATGGGAATTAAAATGGCCAAAACTTATTGGTATTAAATTAACAGGTAAACTATCTGGTTGGACTTCACCCAAAGATGTAATTCTTAAAGTTGCTGGCGAACTTACTGTTAAAGGTGGCACTGGTGCAATTGTTGAATATTTTGGCGAAGGTACAAAAACTATTTCTGCCACTGGAAAAGGTACTATTTGTAACATGGGCGCAGAAATTGGTGCAACAACTTCTATTTTTCCATTTGATGAAAAAATGGCTGATTATTTAAAGAAAACTAACCGAGCTGATGTTGCAGAACTTGCACTAGCAAATACTGATATTCTTAAAGCTGATCAAGACGTGTACGAAAATCCAGAAAAATACTACGATCAAATTCTTGAAATTAATTTGGATGAATTAGAACCACACTTAAACGGACCTTTCTCACCAGATCGTGCTTGGCCTCTATCAAAAATGAAAAATGCTGTTAAAGAAAATGATTTTCCAGAAGAACTTAGTGTAGGATTAATAGGAAGCTGTACAAATAGTAGTTACGAAGATATTGACCGTGCTGCTAGCATTGCAAAGCAAGCAATGGAAAAGGGATTAAAAGCAAATGCTGAATTTATTATTTCTCCAGGATCTGAAGTAGTTCGTGCAACAGTTGAACGTGATGGACAGTTGAAAATTTTAACTGATTTTGGCGGTGTAGTTATGGCTAACGCTTGCGGACCTTGTATTGGAATGTGGCACAGAATGGATAATCCTGAAAACAAACGCAATAGTATTGTTAACTCGTTTAACAGAAATTTTGCTAAACGTCAGGACGGAAATCCAAACACTTTGGCTTTTGTTGCTTCCCCAGAAATTACAACTGCTCTTACAATTGCAGGTAAAATTACCTTTAATCCAGAAACAGATACGTTAATAAATGCTGATGGAATTGAAATTAAGCTTGATTCACCTTTTGGAGATGAGTTACCTGAAAATGGTTTTGAAAAAGACTTAAATGGTTACCTTGCCCCAATTGAAGATGGAAGTAGCGTTGAAGTAATTATTAAACCAGATAGCAAAAGATTGCAATTGCTTGAAAGATTTGCTCCTTGGGATGGCAAAGATTATACCGATATGCCAGTTCTTATTAAAGCTAAAGGTAAATGCACAACAGATCATATTTCAATGGCTGGTGCATGGTTAAAATTCCGTGGACATTTGGATAACTTATCCGACAATTTACTTATTGGTGCTGTAAACGCATATAACGATGAAACAAATAATGTTAAAAACCATCTAACTGGCGAGTATGGAGCTGTTCCAGTAGCAGCACGTGCATACAAAGCCGCCGGAATCAATTGGGTTGTTGTTGGCGATGAAAATTATGGCGAAGGCTCAAGCCGTGAACATGCAGCAATGGAACCACGTTTCCTTGGTGGAAAAGCGATTATTGTAAAAAGCTTTGCACGTATTCACGAAACAAATCTTAAAAAACAAGGTATGCTTCCATTAACATTTGCAAATCCAAACGACTATGATTTAATCTTGGAAGATGATAAATTTAATCTTGTTGGATTAAACGAATTAGCTCCTGGCAAACAAGTTGATGCAGTTATTATGCACAAAGATAGTTCATCTAGCGAAATTAAATTAAATCACTCCATGAATCAAAGTCAAATTGAATGGTTCAAAGCTGGTAGTGCATTAAATTTAATTGCATTGCAAAATAAATAGCAATTTATACCAAAGTCACGATTTAGGTCGTGGCTTTGGTAGCTCTTTTGCAATTTTCGGTTTTAGCGTTGGATCGTGCTAATTGCAAATGTGCTGTTTTATGCGTGGGCTGTTCATTATCTCGTTTTCCCTTTTTCTGTATTTAAGTAGCAAATTATCCGCTGTATCTGCCTTTCTACACACACTCATAACGTTTTACAATATGAAAGTTAGGGATTTCGGAGCTACTTCACTATCACCCGTTACAAAAGTTGAAGCGGGAACCAAGCCTTCGTATACAGCTGATACCCAACTGTTTTATATTATGTGTTGCCAGCAGTATATCATTGATTATCATTTATAAATTCTATTATTCCCATGTTAAAATAATCAGGTTTCTCCAAATTCAATAAATGAGATACATCAGCAATTGTTGAAATTTTAATATTTGAAATTTTATCCGCTATTGTATCGGCAATTGGTATAATTGATGGCATCTCATTTTCAGGTCTAAACATCAATACAGGACAATCAATATCTTCAAGTCTAGCTGGTAATCCAATCGGAAGATTTCTCAATTGCCAATCAACAATAAAGGATTGCTTATTTTCTTTTAAAACCCGCACAAACAATTCTCTACCGTTTTTATACTTTTTATCAGGAATACTCTTGCTCCAAAAAGGGTCGGTGAGCATTCTATTCACTGCACTGTCCGGTCCGTTTTCCAGTACGTAGCTTGTGAAATCAATATGTTTTTCCAGTATATCTTTAGGCAACTGCCAATCTGGAAAACTTGCTCCCGATATAATTAGTGTCTTGACTCTTTCTGGATATTCAATCGCTATGTCAATTGCTTGTAATGCTCCAAGAGAAATCCCGACAATATGTGCTTTGTCAATTTTACACGAATTCATTAAAGCTAAAATATCTAGAACAGGGTTGTATTTTTGTTTGGGAATACTTGATTTTCCAAATCCACGCTGGTCAAAACGTATTACTTTGAATTTTTTGGATAAATCATCCATCTGAAAATCCCACATACGCATGTCTGTCACTCCAGCATGTATTAAAATTATTGGCTCACCATGTCCATAAGACTCATAATATATTTTGGAACTGTCAATTTGTATATATCCAGAATTTTTAGAATCCTTCATCCGTTCATTTTTACACGAAATAATCAATATAGCAAATACTATTAGGTAAGTGAATATTTTCATATAGTTTCCTTATTATGCAGGGTGCCGACTATATTGTTGCCAACGTCTCAATACACGCATTTCGTATATCTCGAAATATTACTGATATAATGTATTGCGTTTATCGCGCCTTTAAATATTTAATTTATATTGTTTATCTAAAACATTTTTTCTAAAAATACCGTTCAAACTATTTGCCACAAACATCAATTTTCCACATTTCAAAAATCCAACTTAAATAAACAAATTTATAAATCCAACGGTTTATAATAACAAATATTGAATAATTTAAACTTATTTCATCTTTTCCGCTTAGGAAAATAGGAGGGATTATTTTAATAACCAATAACGTTGGTGCAAAAAAAGAGTGCTGAGATAGATAAAAAATTAAGCTATTGTTATTGCTTTATTACTGTTCGTATTATTGATTCGGGTAAATGCGCTAATATTTCATAATTAAGTTCATCGCTTATTTCGCTAAAAGCACTAACTTTTATTTCTAATTCGCCTTGCTTTCCAATCAAGACTACTTCATCACCTAATTTCGCGTCACTCACATGCGAAATATCTACTATTATCATGTTCATATTTACAACACCAATTACACTACAGCGACATCCGCGAATAAGAACTCGCCCTTTATTACTTAAAGAACGACTATAACCAAAAGAATATCCGACAGGAACTAAAGCCGTTTTGATATTTGATTGTGCCAGATAGGAAATTCCGTAACCAACAAATTCACCGCTATTAATTTTTTTTATAGACATAATTTGGCTATGCCATCTAAGAATTCTTTTCAAAGGATCAATTTTATTGTGCTTAGAATTAATATAGTGGATAAAAACTTCGGTACTAGACCAAAAACCGTAGAGCATAATTCCCACTCTAACTAAGTCCAATCTTGTTTTAGGGTAAACAAATGCAGCTGCCGAATTAGCTGCATGTTTATATTTTGGATTCAAATTATTGGCTTCAAGTATAGCTAACATTTTTTTGTATCTCTTAAACTGATTTTGAATCCTGAAGTCGTTTGAAACACTTTCAGCACCAGCAAGATGAGTACAGAATCCGGCTATCTCAATATATTCTATATTCTCTTTTATGATAGCAATAGCTTTATTTAATTCATCAATATTTAAGCCCGATCGGTTCATTCCTGTTTCTGCTTCAAGATGAATTTTAGCCCTTAAATTAAGTTCTTTAGCATATTTTATTGCACTATTTAGCCTTTCAATATTAAAAACATAAAATTCTATTTCCTTTTCAATTGCGTCTCTAATGCTTTCTTCACTCAACCATCCCATAACCATAATAGTTGCTGGTTTCGAAAGACAATCAAAAACCCTAATAGCTTCGCTGTAATAAAAAACAGAGTAATGCTCAATGCCGTATTTTTCAAAAACTGGAATAATTTCTTCGATACCATGTCCGTATGCATTGGCTTTTACAACCGCTGAAATTTTTACTTTTTCACCTAGTTTCTTCTTTAAAAAAGTAATATTATTTTCAACTGCAGTTTCATTTAGCGTAATTAATGAAATATCAATCATTGTTTAAGGCTCTTTTATAAATTGTATAAAATAAATTTATTCCTGTTTCAATTATATCATCTGGAAAATCAAAATCTGGATTATGAAGTTGAGGTTGTTCTTTTCCAGAACCTAAGCCAAAATAACAAGCATCATATTTTTCTGTGAAACACCCAAAATCTTCCGACCATTTAAATGGCTTTTCAATATATTCAATATCTAAATTGATTAGCTTAGCTGATTGCTCAACAATATTAACACATTTATCATTATTTACAGTTGCTGGAAATTCTTCCATATAAGAAATTTCGCAACCTAATTTTTCGGCTTTCGATATTTTCTTAATTATGTTTTCGCAATTCTCTGTAAGTAATTCCATGTCTTCATTTTCAAAAGCACGCAATGTAATTCTAATTTCAGCATAGCCAGGTGAAGTACCAAAAGATATCTCACCCAATTGGATGTGAATGATTGTGAGCAAAACAAAATCTTTAAATTGTGTTTTGTCATCTCTTAATTCATGCAAGTTTTTAACAATTTGAGAAATGGCATCTGCAGGACTAATGCCATTATGGGGTTCAGCCGCATGGGCTGTTTTTCCTGTAAGTTTAATAGTCATACCTTTTGATGCAGAGGCAAAACTCCCTTTTTTAAGTACTACTTTATTATTTTCATATCCGGGAACATTATGCAATGCGAAAATATAGTCAGGCTTAATATTTTTAAATTTTGGGTTTTCCGTTATCTCGCGCGCGCCTTGTCCAACTTCTTCTGCTGGTTGGAATAGTAAAATGACCCTTCCTTTTGTTGGCGGATTTTCAGAAATTTTTTGGGCTAAACCAGATAAAATAGCCATGTGCCCATCATGCCCGCATAAATGAGCAATATTTTTGTTTACTGATGTATATTCTGCACCAGTCTGCTCTTTGATGGGCAAAGCATCCATTTCTGATCCAAATACTATAGTTTTGCCATTCTCCTTTCCATTAAATACAAATGCTATTCCTATTTCGCCAAGTTTAATAATTTCATCAGGATTGTATTCATTGATAAAGTTTATTATCCTTTCAGAAGTTTTATGTTCATCAGTGGAAACTTCAGGATGTTTATGTAATTCATGTCTAAAAGCTATTATTTTGGGATTCATATATTTATTTTATTTTTATAAAATGAGTTATCATTTTAATAAATTTATACCTTATGTTGTAATTGAATAAAGACAAAAACTATTGCCGATAATGAAATACCAAAGAAATTTGCATCTAAACCAAGAGGCAATGTAATTTTGGATAAAATAAGTACCAACGTAGTTCCTCCACCTAAAAGCATTGAATACAGTGCAGCTTTTGAAGAAGGATTTTTTAAAAATAGACCCCCTAAAACTGGTACAAATAATCCTGAAACCATAAAAGCATAAGAATACAACATTAAATCAAGTACGTTTTGCATCATTGTAGCCAAAATGATAGCAAGTACTCCTATTACCAATGTTGCTAATTGTGAATATCTAATACTCTTGGTGTTTTGTTTTGAAAGCCTTAATATATCTGTTGTAAAATTACCAGATGCTGCCATCAAACAACTATCGGCAGTTGACATAATTGCGGAAAAATATGATGACATAAGTAATCCCATTAATCCAACTGGAAAAATATGTGCTAAAAGTAAAGGCAGCCCAATTTCTTCATCAATTGGACTTCCTGGAGCATATCCAAATTCGGTAAACATTCCTTGTTCAAAAGCTACTCTGCCCAATAATCCTAAAGTAATTCCCATAAAAGCCATAATTGGCCATTCGAACAAACCAGCTATAAACCACGCTTTTTTTGCTGTTTTCTCATCTTTTGAAGCATATATTCTTTGATACAAAGTCATCCCCACAAACCAAATAGGGACGATTGTAATTAACCAGTTAATAAATTGGACAAGACTAATATTGGTAAAACTTAAAAAATTATCAGGCAAATAAATTCTAATTGCTTCCCATCCTCCAACTTTGATGAAGCCTAACGGAATACCTACTACTATTAGACCAACCATAAGAATTATCCATTGAATGGTATCAGTATAAATAACAGCTTTAAGTCCGCCAAGTACGGTATAGCCAATTACTACTATTCCCATTAATAAAACTGCATCTACAATAGTTATAGAGGGAAATGTTGCAGCAGCTAATTTAGCACCAGCTAATACTTGAGAACTAGTAAACCCAATGTAACCAATTAACGAAATAATGCCCGCTATTAAAGCTACTTTACCACTATAGAAATAATTAAGAACCTCGGGAAAGCTTAAAAAATTATGTTTTTTAGCCAAAGGGTATATTCTGGGAATAAGCACAATAGCACTAATCCATGCACCGATGATGCCTGTAAAAAGCATCCAACTGCCCGACATTCCTATTAAAAAGCCTAATCCGCCAAGTCCTATTGAAAAGCCGCCACCTACATCCGTTGCAACTACAGATAAACCAATATGTACAGACGACATACTACGACTTCCTACATAATAGTCATCCTGCGATTTATTACGTTTAAGAAAATATACACCAACACCAAGCATTGCCGCCATATATACTACAAATATTGAAATATCAATTATGTGCATAATCTGTATTTAATCCCTTTTCTTTATATTTACTGATAATCCACCTTTTCAAATAAAATTCTGTTTTGGTTTTCTGATACAACATGTAATGCAAGACTAACTTACAGCTAAGAGATTTCTTAAAATGCATAATTAGTCGCTTTTTCTATGTCTGACTTAGAGTCTTCATATCATTGCAAATTGTCAATAAAATCAATCTTTCTTATTCTTTGAAATTTGGTAAGATTTCTTAATTTATAATTTTCGAAGTAATCATATAAACCATTTGTCTGTTTATATAATTATAGAATTGCCTTTAATATAATATTTCTGAAGAGTTATGCAAATTTTTTTTCCAACTATGGCTAATGCAGATAAAACCACCAATGCAACAGTTTTAGAATTACTAAGAAAAACATTCACCCTCTGGAGATAATACTAGTAATAGGCGCAACGGAAAAATCCGTAAAGCAATCTGTAGCAGATTGTTCCAAAAGAGATTTTTGCAGAGCTTCACTCAACAAAAAACATTGTATTCGCAATGACTTCCACTTGTTGAATAACTAAAAAATTAATAATCAAAAGCTTTTACTTTGCTCCAAAGCACTTCTGCTGCTATTGAATATCTTGGTCCAGGACGAAAAAACAAATCAGCATCAACAAAAATTATTCTTTTATTTTTCACCGCATCAATTTTTTTCCATTCGGGATAATTTTCAGAAATTTCTTTATCTGCATCGTTGTTAAAAATTGTGTGTATTATTATTTGAGGATTTCGTTGCAAAATTTCTTCCCTGCTAAAAATTGGATAGTTTGCTTTAGTATCGGTAACAATATTTTCAATTCCAACTGTTTTTAGAAACTCATTTACAAATGTATTTCCTCCTGCAAGCATAACAGGTTTTAGGCTTACTAAAAACATTCCCCGCTTACGCTCAATGGTGTTGCTCTCTTTTTCAATTCTCTCAACTCTTTCATTCCAAATGGATATTTTGCTTTTTGCAAGCTCTTCAAGATCAAATATTTTTGAAATATCACGAAATGTTTTTTTTATTCCCTCAAAATTTCTTGGATTGGAAACAAAAACTTTAAAGCCTAATTTCAGTAGTTTTTCGTAGGATTCCTTTGAGTTACCTTCTGTTGTTATAAAAATTAGATCGGGATTAAGCATTACTATTTTTTCATAATCCACAGTTAACAAATCGCCAACTTTTTCAATTTGCTTTGCTTCTTCTGGATAGTTGCAATATTTTGTGTTTCCAATAAGCAAACTATCCAGCTCAAGTTCATATATCATTTCGGTTAAATTTGGAGCTAAACTAATTATTCTTTGTGGTGCATTATTTGACTGAAAAACGACACTTAAATCATCTGTTACATTAATGCTTGAATTTATTTTCCTTTCTTCAACTTCCTTTGTACATCCAACAAAAAGCATTAAAGCAAGCAGAATATATTTTGTAATTGTATTCATTTTTAACTCTGTAATTATAAAATGTAAATTTAACAAAGAGAAACAATAGAATTGGGATTAAAAGTTTTTGATAAAAAATGGAAATACAGTATATTTGCAACGCACTCTTAGCTCAGTTGGTAGAGCATCTGACTCTTAATCAGCAGGTCGCCGGTTCGATCCCGGCAGGGTGCACAAAGTTAAAACCCCGATTACATTCGTTTTCGGGGTTTTTTGTTTTGTGGATTTCTGAAATAATTTGATGATTTTGGTAAGGGGTGACATAGTACGTCCAGATAGCTGTGTTGTAACTAGTAGGATGTATCGTCCTTAAATAAGTTGACTTTTATTCCTTTTTTGAGTCAACCTTTTTCAGGACGATACAGATTAATCGTTTTAGAATTTAATTATTTGTGCTATCGGCATTTTGCTTAGATTTTGCCAACGCTTTGTAGCGGGCAACAATTCCTTGAATATTGGTATCTCCAGGAATTACCTTTTCAAGTTTTGAAAATAACTCAACTAATTTATCATAATCCTGTCTGTTCTCATATATATCACGTAAAACTACATAAGGATTATATTGTTGTTGGAAATCGTTTGGATTAGCTTCCAAACGAGCCAACATAATAGGTTCTAATTCATTCACAATTGCATTATATTGAGCCATTGCTCCAGCAGAATGATAAAAATTAGATAAATTAAATAACAAATTATCAGGCATTTTAACATTTGAACGTGGAAGTTTTTTCTCCATTTCATCTAACACTTCAACAGCTTCGGTTTTCTTGCCTTGGTCCAAATAAAATAAACCTAAATACAAAAATGGATTACGATAACTTTGAAAAATCCTCTGATGATTCTCATCCAAATAAACGGTTGAATCATTTAAGCCTCTAAATTTAAATCCAGGTTGATAAGTTTTACTATAGCCATCAGGTTCGTTAAATAACTGTTCTCTCATTATTTTTTCATTAATGTAGCTGCTTTGACTATTATTTTTTTTAGGAACCAATCTTAAAGCCATTCCTTCCATTTGTAAATAATCATCAAGACCTATTCTGCTATCGATGGTACAAGTAACAGAGTAATATATTGGACGTTCCCATTTTGCTGCTTGAATTAAGTTAAGTGCAGCTATATCTTGAACTCGTACAACTTTAATATTACCAAAAGAAGTAGTGTTATTCATTAACCATGTAATACTGCCTTTGTTTGTAATTGCAGTATCTGTAATACCAGCCTCGGCAAAAACAGTTTGTGGAACTGGAAGCCGCATAGTTCTAGGTTCCCAGCGCGATGGTCCAATTCTATCAATTTCATTATCATCCAATCCCATAGCGACTTTCATACTTCCGTATGGTGCAGTATTTTTTAATTGCTTTATATACCAAGGAGTATTTAATAAGCTCAGGCATGCAACTCTAACATCACGACGTACACCTTCAACATCTTGTAAATACCAAAGAGGGAAAGTGTCATTATCTCCATTTGTAAAAAGCACTGCATTAGGGGTAACTGATTGAAGTAAGTTATATGCATAATCCCAAGGAACATAATTTTTTGATCTATCGTGAGTATGATAGTTTGCGTTCAACATTGTAACGGGAACAGCGGCAAAAATTAAGATCATCATGAAAGCATAAAATGGTTTCATAAGAGCTGAATTCTTAAATTGTTCAGTAACAAAATCTAAAATTCCACGAGTACCAAGTGCAATCCAAATTGAGTAGACAAAGAATGCACCCACATAAAAGTAATCACGCTCGCGAGGTTGAGGTTGCTGCTGGTTCTGGTAGAACACGGTTAAATACCCGAGGAAGATAAACATCCCCATCAAGGCAGAAGCCATTTTCCAATCTCGCTTAAACTGATAAAATATTCCAAACAAACCTATTGCAAAAGGAATGCCGAGTAATTGCCAAAATTTTACTCCAGTGTCTTGAACAGTTGAATTTCTGCCTATATAATTCCATCCAAGATATCTGTTGAACATGTGATCCATCTGGTAATTCCAGAAGAAATCTAAATCGCTACTATAATTAGTGTATATGCTTTGTTGATGACCTTCTTGCGAAAATCTGCGTTTGAATGTTGGGAAATCACCATATTGTTCACGATTCATATATGAATGAAATTCAGACATCGTTTTAGGATCATTCAAATTTATTGGAGTATCTTGATTTGCACGAATCATTGTCATTGAATATGATGAGTATCCAAGTAAAATAAATAGAGCACTTTTAGCAAGAAGGTTGGTCGTTGGTTTATTAGTTTTTTGAGACCAATAAATAAGATATCCAACAGCAGCAAAAATTCCAAGAAATGCTGTAATGTTCATTACATAATCATCGCCACTTAAATTATAAATAAGTTTTGGAATATACTTTACAAATCCTGGATAAACAGAAATTAGTATTACTCCACCAATCATAATTGGCAGATAAAATGAGTTTTTCTGGAAAATTTTTTTCCACATTGCCCCCATAAATACAACCCAAAAAAGACCAACTAACGTAACAAATCTTAAATCAAAAGCTTTGTATTCCTCAGGTGAAGGAGCAACACTACTTGTTGCAGTTGCCCAAATAAAGATGGCAATTACCAAAGTTCCAGCAGTTTGAATTAAAAACATAAAGCTAGTTTTCTTTGTGATTGAATCGTCGTTCATATACTTACGGAACATAATAATCATTACAATAGGAACAATAGCTAGAACCGACATTAAATGCACACCTATTGACAATCCAATTAAATATGCAATCATAATCAAATACTTTTCGTTATCAGATGAATCAGCTTTTTCGTTCCAGACTAAAATTAACCAAGTAACAAAGGCAATAAAAAAAGTTGAGAAAGCATAAACTTCAGCTTCTACTGCATTGAACCAAAAAGTATCTGCAAAAGCTAAAGATAAAGCTCCAACAGCAGCAGAAAAATAAGTCCCAATTTGATTAAGAGAGGAATCATATTTCTTATTATTGTAGTTTTCAATTAACTTAACCGCGGATAGGTAAACAAACAGAATTACAAAAGCACTAGATAAAATAGATATTGTGTTTACACGGAATGCAATGTTCTCGGCAAATGGAATCATAGATAAAAGTCTACCAAGTAGAATAAAAAATGGGGTTCCGGGTGGATGAGGAACTTGAAGACCGTATGACGACGCAATAAATTCACCACAATCCCAAAAAGAAACTGATGGTTGGGCTGTCATAAAATATGTAACTGCAGCAATTAAAAACACAAAAAACGCAATTATTCTGTGAGTGTTTTTTTGACTCATTCTTTCCTCATTAAATCATTTTTAAAAATACATTTTTTGTCTGTCTTAAAAATGTTTTGGACAAAACTAGTAAATTTTAATAGACAGTTTTAGCTATTTATAATTACTTAAAAATAATTAACTTTTAGCTAAATTACGTTTTTTCTTTGTCTTATTATCTCCTTTTTGTTTGTTCTGTGATTGCAGTACATGTTTCTATACATTCCTAAGAATAATTTTTTAATAGTTGGAATTTTATCACAATTATTAAATAATATCAACAATCAACCTTGTTTTAATGAATTTTAGAATCACTCTTTTCAATTTCAAGCAAAGAAATTTTGCTAAATCATATTCGGTGAGGCTTTGGGTAGCAACAGGATGTTTATCAGATAGTCTCCAGTTCGAATCTGGCAGGGCGCAACATTAAAACCTCGATTACAATACGTTTTCGAGGTTTTTTGTTTTGTGAAATTTTGAAAAAATTTGATGATTTTGGTAAAGTGTGACGCACTGCGTCCGGATTTAAGTAAAGGTGCTGCTGAGGATATCATTTTCACTACAATTTTGAAGATGGTAGGATAAATGCCGCGGATTGCTTGAAATAATGAGGTAATTCTTTTTTATCCAATTATTAGCTATCCCTAATAATTGTTTCTACACTTATATCTTTATCCTCAAGTTGAAAACTTCTAATTTTAGGTTGAATAATTTTTAAATTTATTTCCTCAAGTTTTACATAATCTAAAAATTCATTGATATACTTAAGTTCTTCTTTTTTCTTTTCATCTCTTTTTACTTCTCTATAATTCTCTATAAACCTTTTCCCTAAAAAAATACATTCAGGCTTTGGGATACCTTTAATTAGTAATCTATTTTCCTTGGATTTCCAAAAATCGATTATAATTCTGTGTTCTTTTTCATATTTCCAATCAATAGATTTTGAAATAATTGAAATTATAACAGCATGTTGAATTTTATTACTATCTTCACAAAGTTCCGTTACATCAATCGGTTCATCAAGATATATTACGGGGTAAATAGAATTATTTATTTCATTGATGGATTTACTAAAATCATATATGGTACAGATGCCTTTATTGTTATTCCCATAATGACTCCACATTTTAATATCATTGAAATCTGTGCTAAGACAAACAACTCTAAAACCTTTAGTTAGATACGATAGTTTATGCTTATCCGATCTTATAGCATTATTTAGCAATGTTTTTCTGTGGTCGTCGTTAATAATTTCTTGTTGACCAAGGCTTTTTGATGATAAATTTAAGTCAGTAATTATTTTGTCGTGTTGAGTCTCCCATAAAGGACTTGCCTTTATTCAAAAAAACAGTGACCTTAGTTGTTGATAATCCGTGTAAAAAATAATAGTCCCGCAAATTGATGCCTAAAATGCTCGTGCTTTGAGTCTTATTGTCGGAGATACGTAATTCAATAATTGGTGTTATATCACTTATTTCGGAAAACCCGCTTGGCAGCCTACTTATAATTATCTTCGAACACGGTCTTTGTTTAACAACATTGAGGTTATTATGAAAAAGAACATTCGTAAAATTAATCATACCGCAGCTGGTATT
>Ga0180007_10001107_pt1 | contig 38601 bp, 31 predicted proteins | sample MM_PC_MetaG_FD_121122 | JGI IMG/M metagenome (GOLD analysis project Ga0180007, IMG submission 121122) | Groundwater microbial communities from the Aspo Hard Rock Laboratory (HRL) deep subsurface site, Sweden - MM_PC_MetaG | ecosystem: Environmental > Aquatic > Deep subsurface > Groundwater... | reverse complement strand
GCTTCTTACATAATCCGACCTAAATTATCCAACACCGGCGTCTGCCATCCGGTCTTCAAAAAGCCGCACCCCGGCCGCCAGCCCCCGGCGTCTGATAATTCAGATTATATAATCAGAGGCAAAACCCGCGCCAGGGGTTTTCCTCAAATTCGGTATACCTTCGCTTTGTCGGAAGTCAGCAAAAAATGCGCCTGCCGTCCTGCCTGATCTTATTTGACAGCCGAAGGCCGGGCTCGGCACAAGGCACATGAAGAAAATCATAACCGGTTTGCCTGTCCCGTCATAGCCTTGGAGACGACGGATCAAACTTTTTTAAAGGTCTGCCCCCGTAGTGAGGGGTTTGGCCCCTGGCAGGGATAATCTTTTGCCCTTCTTCGTGGCTCGTCGTGTCCTTCAGTGGTGAACAAAACAAGTTAACTTTCCAGGCTTCGCCTGGAAACGAAATAAAAAAACGGTTTGACCACGGTGTTTCAATGTCCGTGTCAGTCAGTGCTCGTCCGTGTCCGTCCACGAAGAAATAGCCTGGACAAACACGGACTGACAGGGACGAACACGGACATGTGCCCCCTGCTCAACTTTTGATTTCTTCCTTAAGCTTCTTCTGCAGCGCATCAAACAAGGCCTTTTCTTTTTTCTTGGCTTCTTCCTTAAAGGCCATGACCTTGGTCTCATAAGCATTTTTCGACTTTTCACGGAACTTCCGGATTTCGTCTTCCATTTTAATTTCTTTGACTTCCCTGGAAATACCTTCGATCAAGGTATGATCGGCAACGAGCAGATTCACGCTTTCAAAGGGACCATCCACCATGGTGATGATGCCCAGATGTTTCAAATCGTTGCTGATCCGGGAGACCCGGTCAATGTTCATACCCAGGAATTCGCTAATTTCTTTCAGTGAGGGAGTTGCGCTTTTCTTAAACTCCAGAACCCTGATGGCAGCTACAAGCACATGGGCTTCATCGTACAAACTTATTTTCCTCATCATCCTGTCTCCCACTTACACATGCCCTATGGCAGAAAAAACTATTTGTATATCACCTTGAAAACAAATACCAAATACTGAACCAAGTCGCAATTCAATTTTGCGTTTCCCCTTCCGGAACCAGGGAAGGACAATTTACCTTCTTCATCATTTTTGCATCCATCCCTGTTTGGGATTGCAGAATCGACTATTTACACGTAAACTGACGTTATAAATCATGTGGAGGACATATAAAATGGACATATCGTTTATGAAGATGGAAGGCATCGGCAACGATTTTATCGTTATTGACGACAGAAACATGGCGATTGAACAAACATATTCTTATCACACCTTAGCCGTGAAGCTTTGTGACCGACGATTTGGAATCGGGGCTGACGGGCTTTTGATCGTACGTGATTCCAAAACGTGCGACCTTTGTCTTAAAATTTTCAACTCAGATGGGAGTGAAGCCCAGATGTGCGGCAATGGTGTCCGTTGCCTGGCACGTTACGCTTACGAATCGGGTATCACCGACAAGCCGAAAATCCGTATTGAAACCCAGGCCGGCGTTATTATCCCCCGACTGAATCGTGATGATAAGGGCGTCATCCGGACGGTGACCGTGGATATGGGAGAACCGATCCTGGACCCTGTAAAAATTCCGTTTTATGCGCCCCATCCCGGCACGCTGACCGAGGCCATTGAAACGCCTCTGGGCATCGTAACCATCACCGCCGTGTCCATGGGCAATCCCCATGCAGTGATCTTTACGGATCATGTGTCCCAAAGTCCGATCAGTGAGCTTGGCCCTTTTTTGGAAACACACCCCCTTTTCCCTGAAAAAACAAACGTGGAGTTCATTCAGGTTCTTTCGGACAGAGAACTCAGGATGAAAGTCTGGGAACGGGGAGCCGGAATCACCCTTGCCTGCGGAACAGGGGCCTGTGCCGCCGTGGTGGCTGCGATTTTAAATGGAAAGACCATAGACAAGGTCCTTGTTCATCTTGACGGTGGAGACCTCCACATCGAATGGGACAGAAAAACAAACCATATATTCAAAACCGGTCCGGCCCATGTCGTCTTCCAGGGACGGATAACGCTATAAAAAAATGACTCATAAAATCCATACCAATTGACGCCCACCAACCTATCCTTTATAATAATACTCATATTCTTTTGTTTATTTCCGGTATCCCTTGGCTGGCGGTTTTCTTCAAGCATTTCTTTTTTGGCTGACTTATACACACATAAAAAGGAGGACAGATATGAAAACGTACGTCATTTTGACCACTCTCACCGAGGAAGGAAAAAAAAAGATCCAGAATAATCCTGAAAAAACCAAGCTCAGCGCCGAATCCGTGGCCCATCGCGGGGGAGAAATCGTGGAGCAGTTTGCCCTTCTGGGGCCTTACGATTTTTTGACCATCATCCGGGTCAAGGAGGAAAAAGCCATTTACAGAATTGCCTCTGAGATGGGTGCCATGGGCACCGTCAAGACCATGACACTTCCCGCCATTACCATCGACGCTTTTATCAACGACATCAAAGGCGAATAGCACATTGATAAAAAAAAATCCTTGCCCGGAATAGTCTCCCACGCTGGCGGGTAATCCAGTGATTTCCCGTCAGCGAGGAGCCAGGCTCCTCCTTTGCGCCCAAACCGGAAAAAATTTCCTTTTTCATACCCAACCCCCTTTCATCTTGTCCTGTGCCCTCCCGTCATCAGAGGATTTTGGACAATGGCATACCCGTTGCATACTTAGTGTTCAAGATTTCAAGCTTTCCATCAGAGGACCTTGTTCTCCCATGATGGAAACTATCCGGGATTCATCCCATAACTGAGTCCATTCTCCCGATTTTCCATTCTAACGTGTTGGAAAACCCGGATCACAGAAGGTTGCTGTTTGCTACACAATTAAGGGAGGTGTTTCAGGTGAATGTTTTCAATAGGACCCCGAAAGTCATTGTCATTATTATTGCCTTGGCTTTTTGTTCGGCCTGCACCAGTTCTTATCAGATTTTCAAATATGAAAACCCCATCCGGAATATCCAGAATATCATTCCGGGGGTGGAACCAGGTGAATCGGACAACAAGATCACCATCAGTGTTTTTGGCGAAGGATTTGACCCTGAGAACGGAAGTGTTCACCAGAAAAAATATCTGGCCGAACGGGCCGCCACCATAGACGGATACAGAAAAATTTCAGAGAGACTTTCAGGCATCCTGATCACGGCATACACAAAATCCGGAATGGCAGGCGTCACTGAAGACCAGGTGACCAGTGAAACCAATTCCTATCTGAGAGGGGCACAGGCCAGACTGATCAGTTACAAAAACGGCTTGGCTATTGTCAATACCAAAGTCTTTATCGAACCCCGAGAGGTCAAAGCCTACCATGGGACGAAACTTTCCCGTGCTATTTTAAGTGCCCTGGCCGGTGCCACTTTAGGCGTTGCTGCAAGTACTGTGGGAGGGTTGGCCGTGGGGGCCACTGCGTCTGAAATCAATGCTGCCGCAGCGATTGGTGCAGGTGCAGGCGCAGCCGGAGGAGCCGCATATTCGACACACTGATGCCATACACCCCTTGCCCTTGCTCACCGGCCTCACCGCCCTATTAATGGGGGCATTGATCTATATGACAGACCGTCCTCCGCAGACGGCCTGGCTGGTTCATGCCTTGTGTGGAAATCTTGCCGTCTACGGGAAACTGCCACCCTTGTTCGGAGCCTTGGGCAATGTCCTGCCGGCCTTTCTCCATGTTTTAGCCTTTTCACTGATCACGGCTGGAGTCATGGTGCAAGACAAAAAAACATATGCCTGGATCACCCTGTTCTGGTTTTGTGTGAATGCCCTGTTCGAATTGGGCCAAAAATTCCCTGACACTGTGGTCCCTTGGATTGCTCGGGGGAGTTCCGGTTCACACCTTTTGGCCAGAACAACGAATTTTTTCAGTAAGGGGACATTCGATCCCCTTGATATACTGGCGTTTGCCATGGGGGCTTTCATGGCCTACGCCCTTCTCATCGTGATGCATAAAAAGGAGTAATTGACTATGGACACCTCCCTTAAGATACTTCGCAACCTTATGCGAAGGTCGCTCATACTGCTTGTCATCGGCCTGGGGCTTATCAGCATTGTGGGTACGGGTTCAGATGATAACGACAATGGTGTTGTCTTGTCCAATACTGCCCCTGTGGCCCAGATCGACTCTCCTTCGGACAGCATGGTTTATCAGGTCAATAATTCTGTGACATTCACAGGTTCTGCCACGGACGCCGAAGACCAGGTTCTGACCGGCAATGCCCTGACCTGGGTATCGAGCATTGACGGCCGCATCGGAACAGGAGCCAATTTCACCATCAACGACCTCTCCAAGGGCACACACCAGATCACCCTGACCGCCATGGACAGCTTTGGACTGGCCGACAGCACCTCAGTGTCCATCATCATGAACCCTTTGAACAACACTCTGCCCACAGCCACCATAACCAGCCCGCCCACCGGGACAACGTATAATTTCGGGAATTTCGTTGAATTGACGGGTACGGGTTACGATGCGGAAGATCTCTGGCTCAGCGGCCTTTCTCTGGTCTGGTATTCCAACAAAGACGGTCAAATCGGCACGGGAAGTACGGTTGTCACCCAGACACTGAGCAGCGGCACACACATCATCACCCTAAGGGCCACCGACAGTCAGGGGACCAGCGGTACAGCCACCTTATCCCTGATTATCAAAAACACGCCCCCCATGGCCACCATCAATTATCCTCCGGATGGAAGCAGTTTTTCCCTGGGCCAGTCCATTCCGTTTAACGGTTCAGGTGAGGACACGGAAGACGGGAACATCACCGGCACGTCCCTGGTCTGGACAGCCAGTAACTACGGTGTCATCGGCGTGGGAACCAACATTACCATTGATTACCTGCCCGTGGGCACTGACATCGTGATCAACCTGAGAGTTGTGGACAACGGGGGATTGGTGGACAGTGACAGCATCACCATCACTGTGGGGCCTTAACATGTTTTACCTGTCAAGTTGGGGACATGTTCCGTCGATATACTGAATATGCATTCACTATGGGTGGCGTGAAGCCTACCCCGTCATAACACGAGTCCTTTTGGTTTCAAAGGAGCATTAAAACGAGGTTTTCATGAACAGGGATGTTTTACCAAACACGAACAGCCGCAGTCCATTGCTGTCTTTTATTATTATTTTTTCTTGGTGTATCGCAGGAATGATTCATCCCCCCACGGCCTTGGCCATTGCCCCAGAGATTCCGGTGATCAGTTCGCCTGCCAATCTGAGCGCCCATATAGGCGGAGAGTACATCAATTTTTCAGGTTCCTGTTTTGATAACGAAGACTTCTCCCTTTCCGGAGGAGCCTTGGCCTGGGTTTCAAGTAAAAACGGGCCCATTGGCACAGGCCAGGGCTTTGCCATCAACACCTTGAAATCCGGAACACATACCATCACCCTCACCGGCACGGACAGTGAAAACCTTTCAACCGTGGCAAGCGTCACCATTACCGTATCCAACAACCCGCCAACGGCTGTCATCACCCAACCGGCCAACAACAGCACGTATCTCTCTGGCAGAGCCATCACCTTTGCAGGGATAGGGACAGACATTGACACCGGGGATGTTCTATCCTATTCCTGGTCCTCTACCTTTGGGGGAGTCACCACGGTTATCGGCAGTCAGTCCGTGATTTCCGTGTCAACACTGGGGGTGGGCACCCATGTCATCGTCCTTACGGTCAGCGACGGCCAGGGTGGTTCTACGGCGAGTACACCCATCACCTTGAACATCAGCAACAACCCGCCCACAGCCACCATTTTAAGCCCCTCGGATAACGACAGTTTCTATCCCGGAACCGTCATCAACTTCAACGGCCTGGGCACTGACACGGAAGATGCGGCAAATGCCCTGACGTACCGGTGGTCCTGTAACATTCACGGTGATCTGAGCACGTCATCGGCCTTCACGTCAAGCGCCCTTGTCTCGGGCTACCACACCATTACATTTGACGTCACCGATACCAATGGTGCATCCAATACAACACCCCAATCCATCACCCTCTTTGTGGGTAACCACAGCCCGACGGCAACCATCACAAGTCCGACCAACGGAACCTCATACAACATGGGTCAGGTCATTCTCTTCCAGGGCAGCGGAATTGACACGGAAGACGGCAGCCTAACAGGCGCCAATCTTGTCTGGACGTCCAACCTTGAGGGTGCCACCCCCATCGGAACAGGTGCCACCTTCACCCTGAGCAGCCTCCAGAGTGGAACCCACGTGATCACCCTCCTGGCCAGTGACGATTACAGTACTCCGGGCACAGGAACCGCCTCGGTGATCATCTCGGTGAATAATACCTTTCCCACGGCATCCATTTCATCACCCACCAACAACAGCTGGTTTTATCCCAATACCAATATCACCTTTTCCGGTGTGGCAACTGACGCAGAAGACGGTGCCTTGAGTGGAACTGACCTGATCTGGACATCCAGTCTGTCAGGACAGATCGGGACAGGAAGTCCCTTAACCGTCAACTCCCTTCCCCAGGGAGACCACATCATCACCCTCAGGGCAACCGATTCCAGTAACGCCTCAACCGTAAGTTCGCCCATCACCATCACAGTGGGCAATGCTGCACCCTCTTCCACGATCACCTCACCGGTTGACGAAGCAACGTTCAATCAGGGAGACACCGTCACCTTTCGAGGTGCGGCAACCGATGCAGAAGACGGCATCCTGACAGGAGCCTCTCTGGTCTGGTCATCCAATATCGACGGTGTCATCGGAACCGGAACCATTCTTCCGGTGAGCATCCTTTCCACAGGAACCCATACCATTACTCTCACCGTGACGGACAGTCAGGGCGAAAACGACACCCAAACCATTGCAATAACCATTGTCAATAGTACTCCGGAGGTCACCATCAACAGTCCGCCCGATGGGAGCATATACGTGACCGGGTCCTCGTTGGACCTTACCGGGACGGCCATTGACGGTGAAGATGGCCTCCTTTCCGGAACATCGTTGGCCTGGTCCTCCAGCCTGGATGGAGACTTAGGCACCGGGACATCAATCCCTTCGGTGGTGCTTTCCAAAGGAAGTCATATTATCACCCTTGCTGCCACAGACAGCGAGGGTGTAACCGGAAGAACGACCATCACTGTCCATATCGGAAACACCCCTCCCACAGTCGCCATCACTGCGCCCGAGACCGGAACCAATTACGATGAGGGGGAATACATCACCTTTGTTGGCACGGGAACAGATTTGGAAGACGGTACGCTCTCAGGCGCCTCACTTGCCTGGTCGTCAAGTGTTTCTGGTGTATTTGCCACCGGCGCAATCCCGTCACCCATTAACACATTACCCGTGGGGCTCCATACCATCACCCTTTCCGCCACGGACAGCAACCATGCCATCACATACAGCACTAGTATTTCCATCCGTGTGGGCAACACCCTGCCAGTGGCGACCATTCTTCGCCCAGCAGACTTATCAGTCTTTGAAGCCGGCCAAATCGTCACCTTCGAGGGTACGGGCGTGGATGCAGAAAACGGAGTGCTTTTGGACGATTACCTAATCTGGACATCAAGCCGCCAGGGCGACATCGGGCACGGCACCTCCTTGACCCTGGACACCCTGGACAATGGCGAGCACACCATCACCCTGACCGTCACAGATATAGATGGAGCCTCCAGCAGCACGTCTATAACCATCAAGGCACAAAACACCCTTCCCGTGGTAACCATAACCTCGCCTGCCCCCGACTCAACCGTTGACGAAGGTAACCGCATCACCTTCCAGGGGACAGCAAACGATTACGAAGACGGAGCTCTCACCGGAGTCTCCCTTACCTGGTCGTCCAACCTGGATGGTCAACTGGGCACAGGCGCGAACCTGGCTCTGGATACCCTGTCAAGCGGAACCCATATCATCACCCTCACGGCCACGGATTATGACGACTCAAGCGCATCTGCTTCTGTCAACCTGACCATTGTACCCATGACCTTATCCGCCAATACCCTTTCCATCGCTTCTGGAGAACGAGGAAGTATCACCATCATTGGAGGCAAAAGCCCATACAGGGTCGCCACCCGGCGAAGCCAGATCGCCCTTCCCTCGGAAAGCAATGGCGTGGTCAGCATCCTCGGTGTTTCGCCCGGATCAACCCTTGTCACGGTGACCGACAACATAAAAAAATACCAGGAAATTCATGTGACTGTCACTGAAGCAACCACCGGCACGGGCTCAGACAATCTACCGGATGCCGATGCCGGCCCTGACCAGAGTCTTGTCACTGAAAACACCATCGTTTACCTTGATGGACAAAACCTGAACGATCTGACAGGAAATAACACGTCTTTCCTCTGGGTCCAGACCCAGGTTGCCGATTCCACACAAGCCCTTTCACCTGCCACTGTCATGCTTTCCGACCCCACGTCTCCCAATCCCTCATTCACGGTACCCCTTGCGGATATCAGCGGATCCACCCTCTCTTTCCAGCTGACGGTGTTCACCCAGGAGGGCAGTGACAGTGACCAGATGGCTGTGACCATTATGGATAACGGGATCAGTAATTATCCACCGGGTATTATCACCTTCAAATCCAGCACCGGTAAAAATATGGGCGCGAAAATCGTTGGGACCGGCGAGCTTACCAGGCTCACCACCATGGACATCAATGACATTCCAAGCGTAACAATTCCCCAGACCCTGAGCTACGGACTGATCACCATGTCCATCACCCTGCCGTCAGCAGGAGGCACTGCCGTCCTGACTGTCTATCTTCCCCAAGAGGCTCCCGGGGCAAGTTCCTGGTACAAATATATGCCAGACCAGGACACCTGGATCGATTTTGACCGCAATCTCATTTCGAACGGGACAGGTGACGGTGCCGTTTTCAGCGTTGACAGAAAAAGCATCACCCTGTACATCAAAGATGACGGCCCCTATGACGACAATCCCATGGACAAGGTGGTGGATGACCCATCGGGTCTGGGATCAGGCCCCCTTATTCTCCGTTCAGTAAGCAGTTCGGATGATGGGGGTGGCGGATGTTTTGTGAATGGGGTAACCCTGACCCAGGAAAAATAACCATGAACCACGCCCATTATACTCTGAATGAACAGTTACGTATCACTGACCGGGAGATCAACCGCAGGCTTGAATTGCTGCATTTCACCAAAAAAAATGCGGCCGAGTTGTTACAGGTCAAGCCCATTATTGCAGAATCTGTGGATTCCATTGTGGACCGGTTCTATGCAAACCAGATATCCGTTGATGAAATTGCCCATCTGATTGGTGATGCAGAGACCCTTTCCAGGCTGAAAAACCATATGCGACGCTATATCCTGGATCTTTTTGACGGGAATTATGGCCAAGACTATGTCCAATCCCGACTGAGAATCGGACTTGTCCATAAACGAATCGGTGTCACGCCCAAGCTTTACATCTCATCCATAAGAACCTTGCTACATCTGTTGTCGGAAACACTTCGAAATCATTCCGATAATCACTGCCCAACCTGTAGCCAACGCATGGATTCCCTTGAAAAAATCATTCTTTTTGACCTTGAGCTGGTGTTTGACACTTACATCCACAGCCTTATGGATGCCCTTGAACAAGGGAAACGGGACCTTGAGACCTATGCAGAAAGTCTTGAACACATTGTCGCCGAACGGACCCGAGAACTGTCCCTGCTGGCTCGCAAAGACGGCCTGACAAATCTTTACAACCAGAGAAGTTTCCATGAAGAACTGCGACGTGAGATTTCCCGAAGCCAGCGAAGCAAAGAACCCTTAAGTCTTTTGTATATGGATCTGGATAATTTCAAAGTCGTAAATGATACCAAGGGGCACCTCAAAGGGGATGAAATCCTGGTCCACACAGCCCAGATCATTCTTCAGGTGGTCCGGGAAGAGGATGTGGCTGCACGGTACGGGGGAGATGAGTTTGCCGTCATCCTCCCACACACATCCCAGGAAAATGCAGTCACCGTGGCCAGGCGTCTGATTGAAAATGCCGAATCAGGCTCCGATCTTTCGGGTGTCACCTTCAGCATCGGTGTTGCCACACGGGAGCCGGGTATGATCATGGACAGAGAGGCCCTGGTGTCTTATGCTGACAAAGCCATGTACCAGGCCAAAAAACAAAAAGGCCACGCGGTTCATATCGCCAAGATCCTGGAATAAACGTCATCCTGGCAGCTTATTTGCTCTGGGCTCTGTCCAACACCCCCCATATCTGATTTTCCATCTTGACATTTTTAGTCTGTATTTATAAATACTACAGTTAGTTTAGTATTGATTAAGTTCGATTCCACAATAAATGACCGGAACAACGGAGAGTATACCCATGAAAAAAATAGCGGTTCTGCCGGGAGACGGCATCGGTCCTGAAGTGATGGCTGAAGCCATCAAAGTTCTTGATGCGGCCAAGAAAAAATTTTCTTTTGATATGGAATACACTTTTGCAGATGTAGGGGGCGCAGCCATTGACAACCATGGAGAGGCTCTTCCTAAAAGTACTCTGACCTTGTGTGAAAACAGTGATGCCATTTTATTCGGTTCCGTGGGCGGCCCCAAATGGGAATCCCTTCCCCCGGCTGAGCAGCCTGAACGGGCATCCCTTCTTCCTTTGCGAAAACATTTCAATCTGTATTGCAATCTTCGGCCTGCCAAGGTATTCAAAACTCTGGTTGATGCCTGCCCCTTAAGGCCGGATATTGCCAAAGACGGGTTTGATATTCTTTGTATCAGGGAACTGACCGGGGATATTTATTTTGGCCAGCCCAAGGGCCGTGAAGGCTCCGGTCCCACGGAAAAGGGTTTCGACACCATGGTATACACACGGTTTGAAATCGACCGCATCGCCCGCATCGCCTTTGATGCGGCTCGCCAGCGCAGCAACAAGGTCCATTCCGTGGATAAGGCCAATGTTCTGACCACAATGGTCCTCTGGCGCGATGTGGTCAAGGAAGTGGCCAAAGACTATCCGGACGTAAAATTGGAGCATATCTATGTGGACAACGCGGCCATGCAGCTGATCAAAAATCCCCATCAGTTTGACGTGCTCCTCTGCGGAAACATGTTCGGCGATATCCTGTCCGATGAATGCGCCATGCTCACGGGCTCCATGGGCCTTTTGGCCTCGGCCAGCCTCAACGAAAAGAAATTCGGTCTCTATGAACCGGCCGGCGGCTCTGCCCCGGACATTGCCGGCCAAGGCATTGCCAATCCCATTGCCCAGATCCTCTCCGGTGCCATGATGCTCCGCCATAGCCTGGATCAGAACGATGCGGCCACTGCCATTGAAGACGCCATTTCCCGGGTCCTGGACAAAGGCATCCACACCGCCGATATCGCCCGTGACAAATCAAAGGCCGTCAACACCGTCCAGATGGGCGACGCCATTGTCAAGGAATTGATGGGCTGATATACGTATCTATTAAAACGTTAATGGCGTCGTAAAAAAAGACCCATATGCGGCGTTATAGTGTTTAGCCGGACGTTCGACATACGAATAAGTATGCCGTAACCACGGCCAAACACTATGCCTTGCCTATGGACCTTTTTCCATAGCCATCCGTCAGCTTTTTACAAATTCATCAAATTTAAGCCCCCAAAAACCGGTGTGTCTTTGGGGGGCTTTTTTTGCCTCTGTCAGGACCGGAGAACACAGCGCGGCATAGCCACAACCAAAAAGCCTCGTCTCTCACAGAGGCACAAAGGGAGGGGCACGATGCTTCGTGCCCGTTCTTGCATCTCGACAGCGGACATTTGACTCATCCTAAAATTCATGTTTGAGCCCCCGGCAGGGATAATCTTTTGCCCTTCTTCGTGCTCTTCGTGTCTTCATGCTCTTGTAAACTTGTTTTTTTTAAACCACCCGTTCGAGTAGCTCACTGAAGGACACGAAGAGCACAAAGAAAATATTCCTCCGGTGGCCAGCTCCCCGCCTTCGCGGGGACAAGCTTTAAAAAGCTGGGCAAACGGAAGGTATCCATTACTGAAGTTGCCGAACAGCCGCACCCAGTATTTCAATGACATACTGATTTCGGCAAATACATAGATAGAGATTAATATCAAGCTGACATATGTCTATTAAACGGTGATAACATTCGGCCCGATCGGGCCATGGAGATGAGGGCTTAGCCGACCTGCCGGAGGTTAGACATAAAATATGAAATTATCATTGTGATCATGTATTAAACCTCCTATCGATCCTTTGGGTTTAGAAATGATTGGGAAACATTAAACTTAACAAACAGAATATATTTAGGGCATTACTGATTGTATTAGTGGCCGGCCCCTGTTTTATTGTCTTAGCCATGATCACGGATGAAGTGGAATGGCAAAGGGCGGCTTCACCAGGGCCAGATACCGTTCCGTTTCAAGTACCGGGTGTGTTGCTATATGATCTTTCAGAGATTGGATGAAACGCACTGGCCATTTTTTCTGAATGATGTTTTTTACAAAATCCGGTATCCAGCCCCCAAGATCGCCAGAAAACTCAAAGCTGACCCTGGTTTTATGGTCGGACAGGGGTATGATAGTAAAGTTCAGACGTTCAATATTGGCCAACTGATGGTCCGCTCTTGCCAGATTGTCATGGGGCGAATTGATCGCTGTGAACAAAATCCGATCATCAAGATAAAGCACCCCTCCCAAAAGGAGAAACTCACGGTCTTTGAACGGCCAGGGAGTTTCATAGTACTCGCTGTACTCAAAGCTATTGGAAGATGGTACAGCATGAATCGCTGTGGCTTTGAGCTTAGGAGCCCAACTCGCTTTGCTCTCGGCATCGACCAGAGCCATAACGATTTTATCATAGGCGACATCCAACTCGGCAACCGCTTTAAAGGGCAAAAGCCCTTCTTTTTCTTCCAAAGACCGAAAAAGCGCAACCCCATCGTAGGTCCCCACATGCTCCCACATGTCTTCAGCGCAGCAGGACGGACCACAGAATAAGATCAGATGAATGCCCACACTGATTAAAAAAATCCAAATTGTCCGGAAACGGGTGTTTATCATTTTCAACGCATCTCATGAATAGGGTTATCTGTGTTTTCTTCATTTCATAACAGTCCCCGTTCATAGGATCAAGAGGCAAACGATTCACCCATACTTAAATTCTCCTGATTGGCTAGCCCGACTCGTTTCCAGGCTCGGGCTTGGGGCACATTCATTTTTTTCAAACCACCCGTTGATCGCTGGAGAATACGAAGCACACAACGCATTAATATTATTGAATCGTGGCAGCCAGGGTATTGTTATTCTCATCTGACTCGTCAATGCGTGCGCCCCAGTCAACCATTAATACCAGGTAAGGTGTTGATTCGGAATCGACAGTTACAGTTGACCCGAACGTTCCGCTCATGGAGGCTCCCGGTGCAAGTTCGCCCAGGGGAGAATACCCCACAATGGTGCCGCCAGCCGGAATGTCCCCACTATTATTAAACACGGTATCTGAGGATAGAAAGGCCTGAACACTGACATTGTCATAATTTTCATCTGTAGGCCCATCCAGATTGGCCGGGGCATCTCCGACATTTGTAATGGTATAACTGTAGCTTATGGAATTATCTGTCCATGCAGTGACTTCAAGGGCCGTCACCACAAGATCCGGCATGCCGGGTTCCGGGATAAGCACCGCCCGAGTGTTATTATCTTCATTTGATTCATCAACCACTGAGCCCCAGTCGACCTTTAATACCAGATAGGGCGTTGATGCAGGATCAACCACAGCACTTGACCCAAAGGTTCCGCTCAAGGAGGCTCCCGGTGCAAGATCGCCCAAGGGGGAATACCCCACAACGGTTCCACCGGCCGCAATATCCCCCTCATTGTTAAATACGGTATCGGCGGATAAAAAAGCCTGGACGCTGACATTATCATGATTTGCGTCTGTGGGCCCATCCAGATTGGCCGGTCCGTCACCCTCATTGGTTATTGTATAGGAATATTGAATCCCTCCGGATGTCCATGAGGTCACGTCAAGGGCAGTGACCACAAGATCAGGTGTTCCGGCTTGATCGATTTCAACGGCCAGGGTATTGTTATCCTCATCCGATTCAGCAACCACCCCGCCCCAGTCTACCATTAAGACAAGGTAGGGTGTTGTGCCGGGATCAACCGTTACAGTGGCCCCAAAGGTTCCGCTCATGGAGGCTCCCGGTGCAAGTTCGCCCAGGGGAGAATTCCCCAGGATGGTTCCACCGGCCGCAATATCCCCTCCATTGTTGAACACGTTATCATCGGACAAATAGGCTTGAACACTCACATTATCAGAATCGTTATCCGTGGGTCCATCCAGATTGGCCGGGGCATCGCCCATATTGGTGATGGTATAGCTGTAGCTGATGGAATGATCTGTCCATGCTGTGACCTCAAGGGAGGTCACCACAAGGTCCGGCATGCCAGGCTCGGGAATAAGCACTGCCAGAGCATTGTTTTCTTCATCTGATTCGGCAACCACTGAGCCCCAGTCAACCTTCAACACAAGATAGGGTGTCGAGGCAGGATCGACCACAGCACTGGCCCCAAAGGTTCCGCTGATGGAAGCTCCAGGTGCAAGCTCTCCCAGTGGGGAAAGGCCCACAATGGTTCCACCGGCTGCAATATCCCCACCGTCATTGAATACAGTATCGGCAGATAAAAAAGCCTGGACGCTGACATTATCACTCTCAGCATCTGTGGGGCCATCCAGGTTGGCCGGGGCATCCCCGTTATTGGTGATGGTATAGGCGTATTGGATCATGCCCGATGTCCAGGAGGTCACTTCAAGGGCCGTCACTTCAAGATCGGGTGCCCCCACATCCAAAATATTAACGGCCAGGGTATTATTATCTTCATGCGCTTCCTCAATCACATCACCCCAGTCAACCATGAGTACAAGGTAAGGTGTTGATCCGGGATTGACAACAGCACTGGCCTCAAAGGCGCCGCTCATGGATGCTCCCGGTGCAAGCTCTCCCAAGGGGGAAAGTCCCACAACGGTTCCGCCTGCTGCGATATCCCCCTCGTTGTTGAATACAGTATCTGCGGATAAAAAAGCCTGGACACTCACATTATCGAATTCAGCGTCTGTTGGCCCGTCCAGGTTGGCCGGCTCATCTCCGTTATTGGTTATGGTATATGCATAGTGGATGGTCCCTGAAGTCCATGCGGTCACCGAAAGATCTGAGACGACCAGGTCAGGCCCTGTAGGTGTAACGGGATCATCCGATTCACTTCCGCATCCAATCAAAAAAACTGAAAATAAAAATAAAAAGCTCACGACGACATGTTTTTTCATGACAACCTCCATACCAACCAAGTATAATTAATCCAGAATATTGTGAATAACATGAATAACATTATTTGCTATGGATCTTTCGCAAAGTTATAAAACATTGATCAGATAAGTCAACATTCAATTGATCTATTTTGAACAATTTAAATCCCTGATCACTGTCACATGATGATTGCAATTATTTCTTTTTAAACGTCTGATGTTCATAGGACCTATTGGTCCCACAGGACTCATCGGCCCCATAAGATGTATAGGCCCCATAAATTTTTGTTTTGCATTTACTGCTCATAGTTTATGTTTCCCTCTGGCCGAATGTCATCAAAAAAGTATTTGACCGTGAGATCATGATGCTGTACCTCTATAAAAAAAGGTGATATAATGACACATTCTCTCAAAGACATTCACACCCCCGAATCTCTGGGGCTCTCTTCACGTACGCGGATCAGAACCCTTTCCGGCAATCACATTGCTTTGGTGATCGATCGGAAAAGCAGAATCATCATGAAGGACGGCAAAGGGATCCTTGACAAGGCTGAAATCATACGGACCAGATACCCGGATATGAAAATCAGTGTTGAGACCCCTGCTCCGGTGTGCAGCAAAACATTGGCCTTTCTTGAAGATCACGGAATATTTCGGCATATGGGTTGAGAAAACAGTTTAAAGTCTGCACGTTCTGATCTATCTCCTGCACCATCTCGCAAAGGGTCCTCGTACCGTCAAAACAACAAAACCATGAATTGATATTAACCGATGGCTAATAAACAGTGCATCAGGAGGTTTGCATGGACAATCGCGTCATTAAAATTGATAAAAACAAGAAAAGCCTTTTCATTGACAAGGTCAAGGCCCTTCTCCCCGAAGGTGGGAATCTCAATATGTGCCTGACCTGCGGGGCCTGTTCATCGGGCTGCCCGGCCACGGGTTTTGATGATATGGACCCCCGGAAATTCTTAAGGATGGCCGCCCTGGGCATGGACGACCAGATCATTGAATCCAACTGGCCCTGGTTCTGCACCATGTGCCAGCGTTGCATCTATGTCTGTCCCATGAAAATCGACATTCCCCAGTTGGTGTTCAATGCACGGCAGCTCAGGCCCAGGGAAGACAGGCCCAAGGGCATCACGGCCTCCTGCGACATGGCCCTGAACAATGAAACGCTCTCTGCCATGGGGACATCAAAGGAAGATTTCCAATTTGTGGTGGAGGATGTGCTTGAGGAATACAGGGAGGCCCAACCCGAATTCGCGGACATGGAGGCCCCCATCGACAAGGAAGGAGCTGAGTTTTTCATCAACCAGAACTCCAGGGAGCCCATGACCGAACCCGATGAAATGGTTCCCCTGTGGAAGATTCTCCATCTGGCCGGTGTGAACTGGACATACGGAAGTAAAGCCTGGGCAGGAGAGAACTACTGCCTGTTCCTGGCTGACAACGATGGATGGAAACATATTACCCAGACCCAGACCGACCAGATGCACAAGCTCAAGTGCGGGACTTATCTCAATACCGAGTGAGGGCACATCACATTCTCAGTCCGGGCCGGACTGAAAAAGTTCAACATCGACCATAATTTTGAGGTAAAGAACATTTACGAGTATTATGCCAAATGGATCAGGGAAGGAAAACTCAAACCCAGTTCCGACTGGAACAAGGACCTGAAAATAAAGTTCACCATGCAGGACCCCTGTCAGATCGTCAGAAAAAGCTATGGAGACAAAATCGCCGATGACCTTCGATTTGCTCTTAAAGCCTGTATTGGAGAAGAGAATTTCATCGACATGCACCCCAACCGCTCCAATAATTTCTGTTGCGGAGGCGGCGGCGGGTTTCTGCAATCTGGATTTAAGAAAGAACGTCTTGAGTACGGACGCATCAAGGACACCCAGATCAAAACCACCGGCGCCACTTACGTGATCGCAGGCTGCCACAACTGCCATGCACAGATCCACGAATTATCCGACCATTACCAAGGCCACTACCAGGTGGTCCATTTCTGGACCATCCTCTGCCTTGCCCTGGGAATCCTGGGGCCCAATGAACGTGCCTACTTGGGGGATGATCTCAAAGACGTCAATGTCTTCCATCCGGAATCCGCCATGTAACACCTTGTGCCCAAGGCCGCAAAACCCACACTCGGCCTTGGGTATTTTTTTTAAATTTTCTCGATAGTTTTTACTAAGGCAACGGAAGCACGAAGGGCTCAACGCGGCAAAGCCACAACCAAAAAGCCACGTCTCTCACGGAGGCACAGAGAACACAGAGAAGAGCAAAAAGCTGGGGAATAATAACGTTTCTTCATGACCTTGTATGGTAAAATCGTTTTTGTTTCATTTTTTATCCACCACCCGTTCGCACAGCTCACTGAAGGACACGAAGAGAACGAAGAAAAACAAATCTCTATAGGTCCCATGGGTCTTATAGGTCCCATAAGACCCATAGGACTCATAGGACTTATGTCATTTTTATCTCGTCTTTATACAGGTATTGTTTCAGGCCACATTATTCGTCCCCAAGACCCCAAGCCATATGCGTGTCGGGGCGAAGCCTTAGCGAAGACCGACTCAGCTTTTTAAGATCAAATAACCGAGAAAGAGTGACCCTTACAAACCCCGCATCGCATCCTGCCGCAGGGCACCCATATCCCGTGAGGTAAGGATATCGTTTATGGTTTTCAGCATGGATGCTTTATCTTTCTGGAGTTTTCCGCTGATGGGCAGATAGTTGGAAGCATGGGACCCGATAAAGGTCAGGTTGTCGATATGGATATTTTCGAACATCACCTTCATCTCTTCAAGGGTTTCAAAGGGATCAGGCAGGACAAACTCTCCGGACTCATATTTTCTGAAAAGGGCAGTATTGGGCATGGGCGTAAAGGTCAGGGCTGCCAGATAACGCGGTTTCATGAGGTTTGTCATCTCGGCGGTCAGCGCGGCATGTTTATGGGCACTGGGCCCTGTTTGTGCAATCCCCAAAAGGACCATGGATGACAAATTGATTCCCGATGCCACCAGCTTCTGTCCGGCTTCCAGCATCTGGGCCGAGTTAACGCCTTTATTGATGGCCTTAAGCACCTCGTCGTCACCGGATTCCACGCCCAGATAGGCTTTGGACAACCCGGCGTCACGTAAACGTTCAAGATCACCAAGGCTTTTTTCCAGGGTGCTTTGGGGTCCCACATAACTTCCCACATGCCGAAGGGACGGAAACGCGCCGTAAAGGGCGGAAAGAATTTCAAGAAGAAGGTCCGTGTCCATGGAAATGGCATCCCCGTCGCAGAGAAAGACCTTTTCAAGATCACCGTAATAATCCCGAGCCATGCGGATATCTTCCATGATCTCGTTCATGGGCCTTATCCTGAAATGCCGGTCCTTATACATGCCGCAAAAGGTACATCCATTATGGGAACACCCGATGGTACACTGCAAAAGATAGCTGTTCGCTTCTGAAAAGGGCCGATAGATCTGTCCTTCGTAACGCATGGATCACACTCCTTATCCGCATAGGGTTCGTCGTGTTGATTATAATCCGAAGTCCTGATCTGTCAAGGTGAATCGATTGTGTCCTTACAATTCATAGGCGTCTTTAACGTTAACGTCAATAATTCCCCCGGCCATCCGTGATGGGAATCATTCAAACGGGAGGTGACATGCTTAAAAATTAAAAAACATTGACCTTGAAACACGCAAGGGAGAACATATTCATCACCTCTGTGTATATGTTTCATAATTTATGGGTTGGCATCAATAAGGACAGGGCTTGTTTCCCAATCAGATCCATTGCCAAGTTGACTGAATTCATTATCTCCCCATGTATAAAGCATCCCATCTATTTTTATGGCAAGAGTATGTAGGCCCCCCGGAACCAAATGGGTCCAATCGGTATCCCTGCCAATCAAGGTTGGAACATATTTATCTATCTTTGTCCCATCTCCAAGCTGACCGTCTTTATTCCAACCCCAGGCATAAAGAGACCCGTCAGCTTTTATCTCAAATGTAGACGACTCACCTGCAGCAACCTTGACCCAATCTGAAATTTTTTGGGCGTATGAACAGCCAGTATTCTTAACAGCATCACCCGCCGGTGTGGCCGGGCAGGTATCCACATTATCCATCACACCATCTCCGTCCCTGTCTTTCTGAGAGTCGGAACAGCCCGATGCATCCACTGTCTCACCCGTCGGCGTTGACGCACAGGTATCCACAGAATCGTTCACACCATCTCCATCCGTGTCCGTTTCTTTCTGGACGTCGGAACAGCCGTTTTTATCAACCATTTCTCCTTGGGGTGTATCGGAGCAGGTATCAAAGCTCTCGGTTATCCCGTCGTGATCTGTATCAACGATTTGGCCTGATCCTCCACACCCGAAAAAAAAACACATGAGAAAAAAAATACATACCTGATCGCTGCGGCATGAAAAAATCTTAAGAACCTTAAGCCCATCGTCTTCTCCCTAACCTCATAAGAAACTTATTTTTTAGCTATAATTAAACGTGCCCTTATCCAAAAAAGACACTTTAATCGTGATTTATTTTTTTATTTGGCAACCCCATCACTGAATAAAGATACTAACTTGACCTATAATTAAAGGACTCAGAAATCAAGCCAAAATGTGATCATATAATATTTTCAGGACATGTTTCCAATGTTGCCGTAGTTTTTTCCAAGCGGCTCCAAGGGTTTGAATCTGTTTTTTGTTTTACGGGGAAAAAGAGGGCTCTGATTTAAAAACAAAAAGGCCGTACCCCGATGGATACGGCCTTTTAAATAAACCGTCGTGTTACATCAGCCCATAATTAGGGAATCAAAGGCGATGCAGGTGCCACATTGTAATAAGTCACGGTTACCCTGAAATAATAGGGTGCAACAAAGCCCCAATCATTGTCAGGGTTGGAATTCGTTGTATCTTCAGCCGTTCTCAGATAATTGAAATCACTGATTCGGAAAAAGACAGTCCCATCCCAAACAGAGGCAGCACCCTCACCCCTGAGCCAGAGAAGATAGCCTGACTCATCCGTCTTCAGGGTGTAATCCACCGTATTCATGCCAGTTGTGGCACCCATCTCAGAAATATCACTATCGCTGTATGCGGCCTGGACACCTTCAAAACAATCCTGGGTAACGTTTCTGCACCATTCGGTGCTGACAATATGATCGCCGTTGGAATCGGGCATGTACTCCCAGGTGTATTCCACAGGGCTCCCCGGGGCATAGAGCTCAACGTTTATGGTGTAATGCCACGGGCCATCTATTGGAGCAAGGGGTTCGTTGAGATCCATACTGAACCAGTCTTCGTCACCCTGGTAATCAATATACCCGGAAATCCAGGGGGACTGGATGGTTACAGGGCTTGGATCATTGGACGCAAGTGCAAAGGTATCGGTGTCCACCTTGAATGTGCCCCGTGAGTTATCCGGGTATTCGATGGTCACGGACCCGGCCAGGCCACCTTCGTCATTTTCATTGTGGTACACGGTGGTTCCGCCGTCTTTAGGGCAGGCAACCGGAGCCCCCGGGACAGAGGAAACATTCCAGTCCAAGGTGAACACAGCGTCTTTATCGCCGTTATCATTCTGGAAATCATACACCTTGATGGCATAGGTCACGTTTCCCGTACCCATGGGGACCAGAAGACCGGTTTGCAGGTCCACATCGCGCTGGTCGCTTAAGCTGTTGAATACTATTTTTTCAAGGCTTTGATCCACCGCAGAAGTAATTTTCATGGCATACTGGACTTGATCCGATGCAGGAACATCAAGGAAAAGGGACAAGACCTGCTGGTTGGTCGGATTCAGTGCAAAGGTCACGGTATACCAGTCTGCATCACCCCGGTAGGAGACCTTTCCTGCATGTGAAGGCTCTGCACTCAAATCAATGGCATCGGACTCCACATTATTCCCGTCACCGTCCTCATCCGCATCCGTGATGCCTGTCACGTCCATGGTCACGGCATAGGGACAAAGGGTAGCGACATTGGCACCTGCGGTGGGCCTGACCACCAGGTTGTAAGTCCCCGCGTTATCAAGCTTCAACGTGGCCTGGTAGATTCCGTCACCACTGTCCCCACCGGTGTATTCATGGGAAAAGGCAACGGTTGTGGTATCACCGATGGTTTCGTGGAGTTCGACCAGAAAATCAAGGGGGATATCGCTTGAAAATCCAAGGTCCATGACCTTGATATTCCCCACCACAGCGGCATCCACCGCATAGGTATCCAGATCTTCAAAATAATCAATAGACCCGGAAAATCCTGTTGCCCCGGGAACTGTTGCCGTTGCCGGGGTGTCATTGGCCATGGCCTCGGCTCCAACAAACTCATCCACACTCACTTCGTAGTAGGATAAATTGTCGAAGTCATCTTTGCCTTGATCATTGACAAGCACATAGTAATTTCCGGCTTCGAGAAAATGGATCATATGGCTTTTGGTGGCTGTGCCCTGGTTCCGGGCTTCGATAAGTTCGCCGTCTTCGTTGAAAATTTGAATTTGAAGTTTCACGCCGGATCCGACCTGACGGTCAAAATCCACGTACACATCGTAAACCCCGTCATGGGCGGCCTGGATGCTAAAACAATCCGCATCATCTTCAGATCCGATGACATCCCGTGCTTCAGTTCCGTCCATGGTCAGGGAAACCGCTGTTTCAAAGGACCCATTTCCATCGGGTGCCGCTTCATAGCTGGCTGAAATAAAATAGGGATTGTTGTAGGACGAGTTATCATCCATCAAATCCCGGACGTTGATATACAGTTTTTTGGGTGCATCCACGTATACATTGACCTTGATGTTTGCGGTCAAATCCGTGTCCCTTGCATGATCCCCGGCCACCATGACCATGTCACCCTGGGCGTTTTCCTCGAAAACGTTAACCAGGAGCTCCACGTCAGGTCTCAGGGTTTCGTTGGTGCATTTAATCTGTACATTCCGGCCGGTTTCTGCCAGATTGACAAAATACCGATCCACTTCACCCACCGTTGTAATTTCTCCCTGCACGCGTTTCGATGAAATCACATCGCTGTCCTCAACAGTCAGTTCGATGATGGACGGCCCATTGTCCGACGAGTCGGAAGAACACCCGACGACAAAAAGAGCCATTATCAGCACAATTAACTTTTTCATATCATTCACCTGGTCTTTTTTGGTTAATGGTTTTATATAAATCCCGTTTACAATGCTTCAAAGCTATCCACATTGATAATCCTGCTTTGGGTGTCAAAATAATTTACTACGATATCGGCCACACGGTACACAGGGTTGGAGTTGGGCATGTCTTCGGGAACTTCCGCGATGAAAAAACGGATCAGGTTGTCCCCTGGAAGAAATGTATCGCTTCCCTGTGTTCTCATGATGTCAATGTTGGAGATATTAAAGAAAATATTCCGCCGTTTGGACTGGTATTCAGTGCCCTGGTTCAACTCGATGAGACCCAGATCCCGGATATCGTAATAATAACTGTACCGGGCCCTTATCTTGTCGTCGTTGATCCGCACATTGGTGTGGCGCTGAACTTCCAGCCAGTCCGGAACCCCGTCAAAGTCCGAATCATTCATAAACTGGGCTTCAAGGGGGTTGGTTCCCATGTTGAACTCGATCCCGTCGGGAATACCGTCGCTGTCCGTGTCCGGATTGTTATAGCTGGTCCCTTTGATAACTTCTTCGCAATCGGTGAGCCCGTCGCGGTCACGGTCCATGGTTTCTGCGCCGAAAGGGCATCCGCTGTCCGCTGGGTTCAGGGGATCCAGGGCATTGTCAATGGTGCTCATCTTTCGCTCGAAAAAATCACTGAGCCCATCGTTGTCCGTATCGCGAAGCATGGGATTTGTGGCACGTCCCACTTCTTCGGGATCAATCCGTCCGTTATGGTTGAAATCCACATCCAGCTCCTCTTCATCGGTCAGCCCATCACCGTCACTGTCCACATAGACAATCTCGTTTCCGGGACGGACATTGGTATTGAAGGCGATGATGAATTTCACCTGGTATTCCACGGTCAGTCTCATATCCACAATATTGATGAACTCAATATCCTCGTCATTTTCAAACTCGGTATAAATCCCGTTCCCCATATTGGCCATATTGGTCATAAGGTTCACGGCGGTGTTGTAGTCGGCCACATTGGCCTGGAGAAGGGTGGACAGGAAAAAGGTGTGGAAATTAAACAGCGCAACGCCCTGTTCCTCCACCAGATGTTCCTCCATATCCTGAATAGTATTGTAGATCTCATTGATCACAATGGAGCCACCCGGGTCAGGCAAGCCATCACTGAAAAACATTACAATGCACTTCATGCGGGCGATGTTGGCGCTTTGGGCATTATCGTTTCGCATATCCGCAATTTCAGCCAGAAAATGCTGTTCCGCGGTCTGAATGGCATTGATGTAATTGGTGGTGGATGTGTTATTGTAGTTAAAAAGAACACCTTCAATGGCTTCCAGGTCCCTGGTGAACCCCCCGGTGGTCCTGCTGATGGTGTTGTTCCATAAAATCACATCGAACTTGACGCTTTCATAATCGTGGTAGGTCTGGATAAAATCCCAGGCCGCCTGAATGCGGGCGCCTTCCGGGTCCGATCCCATCATGGATCCGGAGCAGTCAATGGCCAGGGAAATACGGATGGGGAAATTGATCACATCCGGATTTTCCGTGAGGAATTCACCAGTCAATGTCACTTTACTCCGTGACTGAGCCAGTTCCAGATCAGGGCTGGAACACCCTGACACCAGAATCGCACAACCCACGATAATGACACGCAGGAGATTACTATTCACACTCATCACCTCGTCCATCCTTGTCCGTGTCTGCCTGATCCGGGTTATCCGTGTCCGGGCAGTTGTCACAGACATCGCCCACACCGTCACCGTCAGAATCCCTGTTCACTGAACTTTTGCAGAAGGGGCAATAATCATCGTTGTTTTCAAAACCATCCCCATCCGAGTCAAGGCAGGTGGCACCCGGAGCCGTGTTGGACACCTTGGGACACTCATCAATACTGTCGGGAATACCATCGTTGTCATCGTCATCATCACAGGCATCCCCTGCTCCGTCATGGTCCGTATCAAGCTGATCAACATTGGGAACGTAAGGGCAGTTGTCATCGTCATTTAAAATGGCCGAGCCCACATCCACGAAGCCGTCTTCATCCAGATCGGTCTCGCCGTCCCCATCAATGTTATCATCACAGGCATCACCAATACCATCGCCATCTGTATCAGCCTGATCGGGATTGGTGATATCGGGGCAGTTGTCACAGGCATCACCCAGATCATCCCCGTCACTGTTGGTCTGATCGTTGGCATCCATGATGCAATTATCCATGCCATCCATGGTACCGTCATCGTCGCTGTCATCGGACACATAAGCCAGGGGCCCCAGGTTGTAGGTCACCAGGACCACAATGCCTCCGGCTCCACCGCCTCCGGCACCGCCTGACGGGGGTGACCCGCAGCCGACTTCATTGCATTCATCCCAGTACTCTGAAGGGACAATGTCCGCAGCCTGGACCGGCCCTCCCCCCATGCCGATGAAAAGCATCATCAGCACCATGAATGTTAAACATTGGATTTGTGTTTTCATAGCATCTCCGATATTGGTGTTAAAAGTTAATATGTCCCCGTTTTACCCCAAAGAATATCTTAAAATTCTTCCCCGCTTAATCGATCACGAAAAGGTATGTTTTTTTATTCACCGTGGAATAGGATGACAGATTGATCCTGCCGTTTCCATCCATCCACACATGGTTGTATTTCCCGATGTAGTATATATCCGTGGACCCGGGAGTCACGTCAAAGGGGCTGACATCGTTGCTCAGTCCCACATCTTCGGGGGTGATCACAAAAACCTCCCAGTTCCCGGCCTCGGTTCGTCTCGATACCTTGATCCGGCTGAAAAAACGGTTCAGGGTAAAGTTCATTTCATCGTAATAGGCCACCACAGGGTGATCCGAGGCATCCAAAACCATGGTGAGGTAGGAGCCGCAAATGGTGTTATAATTGACATAACCATAGTGCCATTCCCACTCGTGGATCTCTTCGCCGTCATCATCATATCCCGTGATCACATCAATCTGCTCGGCGTATTTCACAATGGAAGGTAAAATGGTCTGGGAGTCGATAAAGTCAGGCACATTGGTCACGGTGTATGCCACGAAAAGTCCGCCGTCCGACTTTACGGCTCCGCTGATGTAAGCAACAGTCACGCCGCTTTCAATCCACTGGGGCGTCAGCCATTCCCCGTCGACCCGCCGGGAATAGCGGATGCCAAAGTCCTGGGATGAGCCATTGACCGTATCGTCTATGTAATAAAAAATCACGGGATTGCCATCATGATCCAGAATCAAATGATTGACCCTGCCCTGGTCCTTTTGCTGACCCGATGCATTGTTCTGGTAGACATTGCCTTCCACGACTTCTTCAAGATCAGCCACCGCATACACATCATTATTGACAAAGGCATCCACGGGCTGGCTGATATATCGCAGGTCAGGATAATCAAAATTATAGGAATCGATACCTTCGGTATAAAACTGAAAGGACAGCATGACCTGGCCTTCATTATTCCCAAGAAGACAGAAGTCGGACTGGGCAAGACCATCCCTGAACACAGGGTTCCGTTCAGGAGACACATAACCGTAGGCAGCGATTTCCTGCCTCCAGGTCCCGGCTCCGTCCCTGACAGCGATCATCACATCGCCCTGGTTGTTCAAATCCGAATCTTCCAGTACAATGTATAGCTTAAACACCGGGTAGGCGATCACGGGTTTCCCCCCTGCAACTGAAACAGACAGACCCGCTCTGTTGCGAGGGTCATCATCGATCAGAAGCACCTCTTCCAGAACCGTGTTTCCCGAATTGAGATAAAGGAAATCGCCCCGGTTAAAGGACTTGTACATCAAGCGATAAGGGAATTCATCCCGGGTGTCCACATCGGGATTCACATCGTAATAGGCCATATGGACCCGATCATTTTGAACGAACACGCTGAGCTGGGGGTCGATGTAGCCTTCTTCATCTTCACTGAGGGTTATATCTGTGCGCTGGGCCGGGTCCTGGTTCATCACTGAATTGATGGCCCAGGTCACACTCACGGGGATGGTGTTATCGACGTTGAGGGGAGGCCCGGAATCGCCGGAACATCCCACCAGAAAGGCCGTGGACAAAACCCCAAGCAAAATCAATGCCTTAAGAAAAGATACGAGCTGATGCTTATTTTTTCTGCATGGCACCATAGTACATCTCCTTGGCCACGGGGTGGATCGCCGGGCCTGAACCATTGATTTTCAATTCTTTGGGCAGGCGTTGATATAATTTTGCGGCTTCCTCGTCCTGGCGGTAATGTTTAAGAATTCCGGCCATGTTGATCAGGGTTTCCATATCACCGGGATCACGTTTCAAGACCTCTTTGAATGCATCAAGGGCTTTCATGTCATCGGCCGTATACAGATACGATATGCCGATCAGTTTATAAGCCTGCACCTTCATGACCTCATCCTTGGCCGAGTCCACCACTTTCCAAGCCAGAAGAATAGCCTGGTGATAGTCGCTTCGGTTGAAATACATGTCCGCCAGTTTAAGGAGAAGACTGTTATCCTCGGGGGCATGAAATATTTCGTAGTGAAGATTTTTAAGGTCATCATCCTTGAGAAACTGTTCAGCAATATCCGCACTGGAACTTTCTCCGCCAAAACTGCCCACTTTCGTTTTTTCATGGGTGTACAGACCGGTGATCTGGGGATTGATAATATTCCACTTTCTCATCTGGGTTTCACCGGTGCTTAAATATTCCTCGGCCTTTGTCATATAACTTTGGGCTTTGTCGAAAATGATCTTTTTGTACTGTTTCTGCTGATCCTCACCAAGGCCGTCCGGCATGGGGGATTCCTTTAAAAAAACAGCAAATTCCTTGTTGACGTTATAGGCATAAAAGCATGCCTGGAGGACCCATTCGGGGGATTTCAGGGAAATCACAGAGCCATAACCCTCTTCCAGGTTATCCAGAAGTTTGGCCTTGTTGGCCACCACCTGGTTATCGATGACGCTGCCCAGCTTGGTGTTCATGTATTGTCCATAAGAACCCTGGACCGCATTGAACATCATGGCTGAATAGGCATCATTCATGGCCGGATTGTCTTTGCCATATTTGCCTTTGTACTCTTTCATCGCTTTTTTTCTGTACGAAAGGGCTTCTTTGTAATCCCCTTTTTCCCTGTAAAATTCTGCGATCAGAGACTGGGCTCTGATGGCATCCCCAGGAGCCATTTCCCTGAGCCCCTTGTCAAGGACCTTCACGGCGGTTTCGGTGTCTCCGGTTTTCTTGGAATTTTCAAAGATGTCAAACATGACACCCACGCGACCCGGATCTTTTTTGTCTGACCGGGCCAGGTACACGAGATAGTCCTGGGTGGATAGTTTTTCCTGGCCCAGTGCCTTGCGGATCTGTCCGGCCTGCTTCATGAATTCCGGTGTTTTTTCGTGCTTCGGCAATCTTCGACCGAATTCTTCCAGATATTTGGTCACCACACGGTACTGGGACGCTGACCCTGCAGAATCAATCATGATGGCCATGACATCGGCCACATGTTCGGATTCCGGATAGTATTTGATCAGTTTATAACCCGCTGAAAAAATGGTATCCAGCTTGCCCTTGTCCTTGCTTGATATGATCAGGGCATTTAAAGCCTGCTCGCCAAGGCCGGTGGTCTTATGTTTTTCAACCATATCTTCGATGTTCTGCTTGCCCAGTTCCCAGTCATTCATGGCATCGATGGTCAGGTTGCTGACGATCTTGTTTTCAGATGCCTTCATCACGGCGGCCACATCATTTCTGACCTTGGGTGAAATCCGGGTATCCTGGACGATTTTCCGGCCGAATTCCACAAGTCCTTCAAAATCTTCTCTCAGATGATAGGCATCCAACGTTAGCTGAATGGCAGATTCCGACGCTTTCCCCTGGGGATAGAGGGTGATGAATTCGGAGAATGTCCGAACCGCCTCGATATAATTTCCTTCATCAAAGGTGATCCAGGCGATGTTAAAAAGGATGTCCGGAACTTTGGGGGATTTGGGGTATTCCGTGACATACAGATTGCCGTTGGTTCGAAGCCCTCCCCTGGCATAGGCGATTTCGTAGTAATTGAGCTCTTCTTTTTTCTTGAGGGCGTTGTAGTATGACACAACCGCACTGTTCAGAAGCTCCATCCGGGACGGAATACCACTTTTTTCCAAACCTGATTTTTTAACCTGAACAACGGGTTTTTTCGTCTCGGCAGGTGCTTTCTCCGGGGGGGCCGGGGGTGTATCGGCTTTGGCCACGGTTTGTTCCGGGCGTTCCTTTTCCAAAGTGGGCTGGGCCACGAAGGCCATCATTTTTTCATACTGTTTACCGGCCTCCATGTATCGACCACAGGCAAAAAGGGTTTCAGCATAGTTGGACAGCATATCCCCGTATACCGGACTTGTTTCAAAAAAATCCAGATAGACCTTATAAGCGTCCGCAGCCTTGTTAAACCCATCGATGGATGTGGATTTCCTGGCCTGCTTGTGGAGGTGTGTCACGATGTTACGGGCATAGAGTTCATAGTCTTTATAGGATTTTTCCTTTTCCTCGTCCGGGATATGAATGGAATAGGCCTGTTTTTTCAAGGCATCCACAATGATGTCCACATCCTTGTCCGCATTTTCAAAATCCCCCAGTTCCTGGACGCATTCGAAAATGTTTCGGGCATAATCCAGAAGCTTTTCTTCATCGTGCTGGAGGGTGGCCAGCTGGCGGTAGATCTCAACGGCATGGCGGTATTTTTTCTTAATCAGATACCGGTACCCCAGTTTTTCAAGAACATGGGTGAACACCTGGCGTGACCAGGAATAATTTCTGAAATAAGCGATGGCCTGTAAGGGAGTGTTTTCCTTGTACACTTCGGGATAGCAGTAAGCCATGTCCACCAGGGATTCCATTTTGATGTCCACCCGTTTGTAGGTGTCCACGTCGATTTCCTTGTCCGGCTCGTTGGCTTTTACCGATTCTTCAAAAAGCTTAATGGCAGCCTTGAAATCGCGATTGTTCACATGGCCCCAGGCCAGTTTGTACCGAGCGATGACACAGGCTGAACTATCCGGATAATCCAGGACTTTCTTGTAATGGCGAAGGGCCATTTCCAGATCCTGCTCATTGATAAAATGGTCACCCAGGAGCAGAAAACATTCGGGGGTGTAAAGACTTTTGGGATAGGTTTTAATAAGAGCCCGATACTGTTCCACCATTTCGGGAATCTGGTTCAATTCACGGTATTCATGGGCCAGAAAAAATCGGATCTTGTCGCAGTCCGAATAATCGGGGAAATCATTGAGAATCCTCAAATAGGTTTCAATGGCAAGATTTTTCAGGGTATTGGTTTCCAGGCTGTCCAGGGCTTTGGACGTGGTCTTGGTTTCATTTTTCCGGATAAAGTATACGAAACGTGATTTTTCAATGTAAAGTTCGGCCAGCCGGAGATAAAGTTCGGGCAGATAGGGCATATTGCGGGACTTGTCGATCAATAGCTTTGTATTGCCGATGGCCAGATCCACCTTGGTCTTGTCTTCTCTCAGTTTTTCAAGAAAGCGTTCCTGCTCCTTGACCTTGTCCTTTTTTTCAAACTCATAACGTTTTTCCTCCTTCTTCCCTTCCGAAAACACCGGGGACGAAAAAACCACACTGAGCAAAACCAAGGCAATGACCGATATCAATCGATGAATTTTCATTTGAAAAATATATCCCATTCTTCCATGCAGGCACATTTGTCTTCCAGGATAACCTTATAGGTGTTGAGTTCATCGTTCCAGAACTCGCCCTGGAAAGGGTAAAAGGCCTGATAATGCTTACCGACCCGTTTGACGGTTTCTTTTTTATCGGTCTCTTCGTTGTAGTGGTACTGATAGACCCGCTGATACATGTCCAGGCCGATTTCATAGGCCATCAGATCCGCTTTTTCTTCATACTCCAAAAGGTCATTGGCCAAAGCCTCATATTTATCCTCCACAAGCAGTTTGAATTCCCGCCGCGTTTCCTCGATCTGAAGCGCATATAATTTTTCAAGGTATCCCTTGAGCAAAGGATCCTTGATGTTTTCAATCCGGGCCTGTTCCGTGTCGAGCAAACGAAGGAAACGCCAGAGATCATTGATCTTACGATGGCCCAGAAGGGCAAGAAGAAGCACCTTGTTTTCTGTGAGATCCGCCCTGCCGTAAACATCGTCCAGGGCCTCGCGGTAATGGTCTCTGAATTCATCGATAACGCCCAGAGCACGCGCGTAGTGGCAGACATCTTTATAGATAAACGATTTAAGCAGAAAGTATTCCGGCGTAAAATAGTTCCGGTATACCGGGGCCTTGAAGGCATACAAAAGCCCCATGGCCTTTTCCTGATGTTTCAACCGGTACTGGGCCCAGGACCGTTCCAGAAGATTTTGGGCCTGGAACACGATGTTGTTGCTGATGCTATTATAAAGATCATCCGCACGCTGGTAGTCCTTTTTCTCATACATCAAACGGGCCAGTGTCTTACGCACATCATTTTTCAGGTCCTCTCCGTCAAAGGAGGCCTCGTTGATTTCATTCAATATGATGATGGCCGGGTCGATCTCGTCCCGACTGATATCATAAAGGGCTTTCTGGTAACGGAATGAATAATCGTAATAACTGCCCTTCTTGATCTTGTTGAAATGGTGGTCACCCCACTCGTCAAAGCCGTTTTCCCAGTCAAAAACCCCCTGGTGGTAGTTGATGAAATCCGTCAGCTTGCTGTCCACAAATCCGTATTCCTGATCGCAGACCGATTTCAAAATCACCTTTCCCCGGTCATAGGGCATGGTCCGTGAAATTTCCTCGAACAGCTCCAGAATATAGGTGACGATCTGTGTATTGGGCTTGCGTGTAACCAGAAAAGACAGTGTGTCCACCGAGGCATGGGAAAAACCGATCTTTTTAAGGGACACACCCAGGAAAAATTCGGCCCAGTCATAGTCCTCGGCAGCCGAGGTATTGTCCGTGATGTATTTGTAAAAAAGCGGGGCTGCATCCCTGAAGTCGTCTTTGGCAAAATACTCATAGCCCTTGTCAAAAGAAGCCATTATGTCTTGCTCAACAGGGGCATCACCCTCTTCGGCCTGAGGAACGGCGACGTCTGTTTCAATCGTTCCTTCAGCCCCTTCAAACGCAGGGTCCCCGTTTTGAGAAGGACGATCCTTGGTGGCCGTGTTTTCAGATGCTGCCACAACCGGTTTCTCTTTTGCTACACCGCTATCTTCAGCCATGCCGGATCCTGTCCCATAAATAAGGGCAAGGAAAAGAAAAATGGGTATGATATATCGTTTATTAGGCATAACTTATTTATCTTTCAGGTAACCGTTCAAGATGGAGATGGTTTCATCCGAATAGGACTGCCGTGAACCCAGGTTAAAACGGAAGCCAAGGTTCACTCCGAACCAGACGGTATTGACCGTCTCCCCGCCCCTGTATGTAAGAAAATCCCGGACTTCAAATGCAACATTAAAACTCTGGTTGATAAAATACTTGATCCCGGCCCCCATGCTGATCAACTGGGATGTCTTGCTTTTGCTTCCAGTGACCTGATCGGAAAAATTTTCATTATAAAAATCAAACCCTCCCCCTGCGTAAAAATATGTTTCGTGATTCAGGATAGTTTTATTCAACACCGAATCCTTACCGTAAAAAGGACGGTACACCAGGTGGGTCAGAATCTGGTATTTGGATTCGTAAAAGCTCGTGGGAGCTGCTCCAAAATTATCCAGAAGCTTTTTCAAGATATCTTTTTCCTTGGAAATATTCCCGTAAATCCGTGCCACTTCCCATGAGATATGGTCGTCAAAATGAAAGGTATAGGCAATGCCCAGGGGATAAATATGGTAAAAATCATCTCCACCGTTGTATCCCGTCACAAAGGCCAGCTCGTGGTATTTGTGAAAGATCTTTTCCTGAATCGCGAAGACCGGTTCATCGGTTGCCGATTCTTCGCTGTAGCCGTGCCCGATGGTCACCAATAAGAGGATGACCAGGATCAGTGATATGACAAATCGTCTCATAAAAACCATGCGCTCCTTAAAATCCTGAAACATCAAAAACAAAGGGATATGAAACTTCCACAGCCGAACCCTTGGGTTTGGGGAATGTCCAGGTCCTTATGGCAGATTTGATACAGGAATGAATCTCATTTGATCTGACCGATGAGGATTTGATCCTGACCTCTCCCACTTCTCCGGAAAGGAGAATGACCCATTCAAATTCGATCTTACCCATCAGGGTGGGGTCACTGATCAGGGCTGTTTCATAACAATAATTGATTTCATCGATATGATCGTTGATGACTTTGGCCACAGCCTCCCGGCTGATACCGCCGCCTTTGAATTTCACTTTTTTGGTCAGGGGTGCGGTTACAGCTCCGCTGACCTCACGGTTGCCTGTGTTGCCGTTCTGAAGCGCTGCCACAGTGCCCTTACCACCGATTCCGGCACTTCGAAGCACATCGGCAGCGCCTTTGTTATTGATCACACCGCCTGAGGGGATGGCCATACGACTGTCCCCCAGATCACCCACAAGCCCTCCCACTTTGATGCGGGCTTCGCTGGCATGGCTGCTGGTGATGGCGTCCATATTGGTCACAGAAGCCAGGGCGTCGTTGGGCTTGATCTCGATGCCTGTTTTCATGCCCAGGGTGGCCAGAAGACCCATGTCGTTCACGTTGCGGTTGACCACCGTGCCTTTATGACCGCCACCGGCCTTGGGTGGTTCAGCTTTTTTAGATTTGGTCGGATTTTTTTTCGGTCTAAGTTCTGCCACCTGGGTACTGGGCCTGGGCTCAACCTTTACCGCCTTCTCAACCTTCTGGGGTATGGGAGCCGGGGGCTTGGGTTTGGGCTTGGGTTTCACCGGCTTATGAATATTTTCCGTTTCCACCATGACAAAATAGGTTTCCGGATCCTTGAATTCGGTCTTGTCGGGCATGGTAATGGAATAGGACAGAATAATCATCAGAATGATGTGAAAGCCCACAGCACGTGACGCATATTTAAAGGCGGTTGATTTGACCACGCGTTTTGGAAGGGGCAGATCATCTTTCCGATGCTCCTTGAAAAGTGGTGCGTCATTGAGGAAGCTATGGCGTAATGCGTAATCATAAAATCCATCTGAAAGGATCAGCTCACCTTTGGTCGGCAGGCTGCTGCTAAAGGTTTTCTGACGTGACAGAAGCCCTTTGGTTGAAAATTGTTTTTCCGCTTTAAATTCTTTCCCTTCAGATCGGTTGATGGTTCCAAGGAGGGGTTCGCTGAAAAAAAGCCGGGGCCCCTGTTTCTCATCATGGCTGACACGACAGAAATCCTTGTGGTCATCAATGAGAACATGGTCTTCCTTCCCCTTGAGATGGGTGATATTCAGAACACTGTCACCCCTGAATGTGATAATCTCAAGGACTTTTTCACCCCGAGAGGTCCGTCCCAGATTCCTGTCATTACCGATGAGTTTATCCCTGAGGGAAAAGGACGCTGGGAAATCTTCTTCGTCCTTGTCTTCTTCATCGTCAATCACCTTGAAAAATGAGGGGGGGAATGTATTTTTTATTTCGGATTCAACCTGTTTTTTTAAAAGAGGGGCTACCTCTGGTGCAGGACTGGGTCTTTTTTTCTTTGGGGCCTTGGCCAGAGTTGGTTTTTGGGTAATTTCTTCATGGGTCTTGGTTTCAACAGGAATCTCCCGGGAAAATTCATCCCAGCTTATCTCTGCTTGGGGTGCCTTTTCAAGGATGTGTACCTCTTCTTTATGATTCTTTATCGGTGTCTTAACCGGACGGGCAGGTACAACATCGACCTCAACATCATCCTCAACGGTTAAATCTGAGAGGGCGATCATTTCCGTCACGTCTTCGGTATCATCAAACAACAAACTCATATCAATGGCAAGGTCACATTCTTCTTCAAATGTTTTGTCGGATTCACAATCAAGGATATCCTCCAAATCCACGGAGTCCAGTTCGTCTTCATCCATGACGGATTTAAGTTCGTTTGAAAGACGGTCCAGGGACTCGGAACCCATTATTGCCGTGGGCCTATCCATGCTCAGGGCTTTTTCAGGAAGGGGCTGTTGTGCCTTGACTGAAACCGCTTCAATCCCCTTGACTTTAATCTTGATGGTGTACGTTCCGATCTTGACCACATCCAGGGCACCCACGGCACAATGGGAAACAGCCTGGTTATTGACCGTTAGAATCCCTTTTTTCCCTTTATCGACAACCGTGACCTTGCTTCCCTGGATTAAAAATTCAGCCTGGATATCATCCATGCTTTCATCGTTCAACACCAGGTCTGCCGAAGGAGATTTTCCAACCCGGACATGGGGGGTGTCAAAGCAATCCCACCCCAGGTATTTTTCACCATGAAACACATAAAACTGGGCCACAAAGCCGTTCATCCCGCCCCCGTGGGAATCTGCGATAAGATTCTTCCCATCCCCTGTCGATTTCTTTTTGCTTAACGAAAAATTCATAATTCAAAACCCTATGGTTGAGGTGCCCCTTCAACGGTGTTTCGTTCCACGTTATCTTTTTTCCGGATATCGTGGGCTTCAAGAATCTCTTTTCTGTAGTCTTCTCTGTATTTCAACATGGTCTTCACATCACTTTTCTTTCTCTGGAGAAGATAGACCGCGCCGGACTTGAGTGTCTGCCCCGTGATGTAAGAATTACCGAAGTCAATTCGGGTCAATAGTTCCGTTGATTCATTTGATTCGGATTTCTTGTCCGCCGCATAGGCTGTCAGTGAACCAAAAAGCATCTCCAACAGCAGAACAGTTAGGCAAACACTGCATGTGACCATGATTTTATGTCGCATCATTCTCAATCCTTTTCCACAACGGCAAACTGGAAATTGGGGTAACCCGCACGCCCTGCCGTTTTTACGATGGCGTTCACCACCTTAAACGAATGTTCTTTGTCACACAAAAACAGGATATGTTCTTTCCTGTCTTCTTCGTTTTCATTTTTTTTCAGTTCATCCGCAATGTCCCTGTATTTCTTCAATTCATCGTAAAGGGTTTCAAGCCCCACGATTGAATCGTTTTCAAGGGTGGCCACCACGTTTCCGTCCAGTTTCAGTTCATTTTTGCTCAGAACCAGGCGGATGCTGTCCTTATAATCCAGTTTGGATGTGGACTGGGGAAGAGACATCTCACTGTCAAGATCCATCTGTTCCGGATTGTTTGAAAAGGAAAACAGGAGGAAAATCAAAATGATGGTAAACATATCCATCATGGATGTAATCTGAAGTTTGGGCGGAATAAACGGTTTTGCCGCCTTGCGTCGTTTTCCTAAAGCCATGCTTCCCCCTAACCCACCTTGCCCGATAAAACCACATTGGGAAACATTTCGGAATTATCGGCAGACCGTGCCATGTCCATGGTCTGAATAATTGTTCCATAGACAACACTGGGCGCGGGCACCAGGATCAGGGTGTCGCTTTTGGGATACGATTCCTTGATATATCGCAAATGGGCCGCCAGCTCCTCCATGGGATATTCTTCGGGATTATTCACCGGGATATCGGCTTCCAGCTTGGCCAGATCCTCGTATTGAAGTTCATCACTCATGGCAGTCAATACGATGGTATTTTCTTTCAGCTCAACAATCACTGTGACCTTGACCTCGGATATTTTTGAATCAGGTGCCATGCTGGCTTCGGTCGACGACAGCACGGGAACCGAGGTGTTGATGGCCTTGATATGGAAAAATGAAGCGGACAATAACAAAAAAGGAATCAAAACCAGAAACATGTTCATAATGGGAACCATGTCCAGCTCAATCTCCTCATCTTCTACCCTTCGTCGTCTGCTCAGAGACATGGTTTTATTCCTTTTCTTCGCGTTTCATGGAGGTCAGAAGATTATAGAGAGCCAGAGCTTTTTCTTCAAATTGGCTGATAATGAATTCCCCGCGGTTATTTAAGAGGTAGTAACCCACCAGACATGGAATGGCGACGATCAGACCAAAGGCGGTGGTAAGCATGGCCACGGAAATACCTTTGGCCAGAATTTCCTGTTTCATGGCTGCGTTGGCACTTGACACGCCTTTAAACGCAGAGATCAGGCCCAGAATCGTTCCCAGGAGACCCAGAAGGGTTGAAATGTTTGCGAACAGAGTCAGGTAGTTGACTCGTGCTTTTACACTTGAAATCTCCCTCATGATGTTTTCCTCCATCACAAGTTCAATCTCCTTGTCACGTTTGTCTGCTTTCATTAAACCGGATTTGAGAATCCTGCCCAGGGGATGGTTTTCGATTTTAGCGCATTCATCAAGGGCGCCCCGGTAATTGAGTTTTTCAAGAAGTGTGACGATTCGCTTGTAGGCATGATCCGCGTTCAGGTTAAGCCGGAAGTAAAGATAGGCTCCCCGTTCGCAGAACAGAGCAAACGCAGTAATTGACACCACAAGAATCACGTACATGAAGGGGCCGCCGCTGTTAAAAATTGAAAACACAAATACCTCCTAGAAACGGTTGTTACTCTTAGTACTTCATTGCCAAATTGTATGTTTTTTATAATACGAGCACGCTGTTGCCTAAGGGTTTTGCAATATATATGCCATAGAATCCTTTGGCTTTTGTAAGGAACACCGCACAGAAAGACATCCTATAACAGTTAGTTTTTGTACGGATTTTTAATTCTTCAAGAGGTGGTGCCCTCATGGAGATCGACACCATTATTTAAAAAACAACGGCGGGACTTCGAGGAAATATCATAATTAATTTTATAAAACCATCTTAAGGAAAATGTTCCCAAATGGCATCACATTAAGCAAAATGATTTTATTTAGCGAACAGAGGTGGTGAAATATGATCACCGTTCATATTTATCGAAAAAATACTCATCCATAAACCATAAAACGCCATGTTCAAAACAAGATGAGATCCCCGGAAGATGTGAAATCAAGTTTTACCTTGCCGACGATCTCGGCATGCTCCATCGCATTAATTTCCCCAAGAAGAGCCGGGCTTGCCCAAAACCGGGAAACCTCCCGGGTATTTTTTATGATCACAACCTTCAGTTCTTCAGAATTTTTTATGCCCGTTGTTTTCATGGCTGCCTGTATGGCACACCGATCATTTTTAAGCCGAATGGGAATAAAAGCCTTTCGCAGGGAGAGGCTTGTCAGTGCATTGATCAAGGTTTTTTCGTAATCCAGTTTGCCATACAACCGCTCGGTGATAAAGTCGGCGTTGCCCATGCCGATGGCATTACCGGCGCTCTTTTCACAAAGATCAAGCAGGGCGATGCGGGTGACCTTAAGATTCTTGGAAAAATCGTCCTCCATGAGATCAAAGGCCCGTCCTGTAACATTGGGGTCCATTCCGGATCCACTGATATTTTTGCCGATTTCACCGATGACAAGCACGTCGAGCTGACGAAAGGGAAGCGTTGGGAACTGGTCTTTGGCTTTGATAAGAAGCTCTTTTTCCTCATCAAAAACATTCGCCGAAGAAATGGCCCTGATGTCCGTCAGCTGATCATACTGATTTTCCACAAGGGCCAGGGCAAAACGAACATTGCTCTTTTGAATCACAGCATCACCAGCCGCCCGGATCACGGAATTAAACCCATGGGAAAGTGCTGCCTGATGAAGACTCAATGCACCCGAGTGTTTGCCCATACCGATGCACAGCATTTTATAGATACCGCTTTCCACCGGTCCTTTGAACTTGGTATGGGGCTTGATCCGGTTAATACATATGGCATGATCCATGGATATGCAATCCTTTGAATAATAGACCGGAACACCATCCAGAATGTCATGGATTTTTTCAACATCCATGGAAGACACGATGGGAGCTCCACAAAATGCTTCGGTGACTCCAAGGGATTCAAGTACTGCCTTCTGGCCGGGACCATGGGCGCCCCCATGGCTTCCCATGGCCGGTATGATATGGGGAAGAGCTCCTTTTTCCTTGAGTCTGTCGCACAGGGTTTTAACGATCACAGGGATATTCGATATCCCGCGACTTCCCACGGCCACAGCAACACGATCCTTTTCCCCTATTCCGCTTTGGGGAAGAACCCGGTCCAATTCCGCACGAACATGATCTTCCACACATTCAATCCGTGTGGATGGATAATGCATTGAAACCCGATAAAAATCAGGAAAATCCATCGGTTCTTCGATATAAGCCGGATAGTTCATTAATATAAGCTCCTGTCAAAACATCATTCTCGGGGCCATAAGTCCCATAAGTCTCATGAGTCCCATTTGCCCCATTAACACCAAAAGAAACTGAATTTTCAATTTAATTTT
>Ga0180007_10001106_pt1 | contig 38609 bp, 40 predicted proteins | sample MM_PC_MetaG_FD_121122 | JGI IMG/M metagenome (GOLD analysis project Ga0180007, IMG submission 121122) | Groundwater microbial communities from the Aspo Hard Rock Laboratory (HRL) deep subsurface site, Sweden - MM_PC_MetaG | ecosystem: Environmental > Aquatic > Deep subsurface > Groundwater... | reverse complement strand
GCAAAAAGTCGCGAAAGAGCCTGAGTGTCATTCCCGCGAAGGCGGGAATCCATTCTTTTCAAATAGTTAAAAAGGCATGGATCCCCTTTTTCAAGGGGATGACGACTTTTTGCAGTGATATCAGGACAGACAAGGAGATGCACAGTGAGTAGGCCCCATATTGTGATTGTGGTCGAGGAGGAGCGTCTCCGGGATGCGATGGTAAAAATCCTGGAACACAATCGCTTCGTGGTCAGCTTGGTGGAAAATGGTGATCAGGCTTTGGAATTTCTGAAAACAACCGACCCCGACGTTGTCCTGCTTGACGTGCGGATGCCGGGGCTGAATGGAGATGAAGCCTTGCCGCGTATTTTTTTGGCTATGAAGCCAAAGACCAAGGTCATCATCCTGACCGGACACGGCGAAGAGAGGGCCGCGAGAAGGGCTTTCAAGGCCGGAGCGTTCGATTACCTGTGCATGCCCTGTGACGTCGATGTCCTTGTGGCCCGCATACATGACGCCGTCCGCCCAATGCCTGAAATCCAGGAGCGGGAACGGACGATCGTCGAACTGATGATTCCCATCGAAGAGTACACCTGCGTGCAGGCTTCAAACACTGTCAGGGAGGGGATAGAGCTTCTTAAAATCGCAGCGGAGAATTTTATTTCCAAAGGTCTGGTCATGGAATGCGGTCATCGGGCGGTGCTCGTCTTTGAGGGGAAAGAACTGGTTGGCGTGCTGAACATGCGCAATCTTATCGAGGCGCTCCGGCCGGACTATGTAGCGGTGGCGCATGGCGCAACGAATCAGGCTGTGAAATATTCAGGAATGTTCTGGCAGGGGCTTTTCAACAGGCGGGTCCGCGATCTTGAGTCAAAATGCGTGCGCGACATCATGAACCAAAGGCCCCCGGTCGTGGATTATGAAGCCAATCTGATGCAGGTGGCCGACCTTTTGTTTGAAGAGAACCGTCGTCGCGTGGCCGTCGAGCGGGACGGCAGGATTGTGGGCGTGCTACGCGAGCAGGAGCTCTTTCACGAAATTTCCCGCCTGGTCTTGCAGCGCCCATAGCCCGCCATCCCGACTGGACCGCTGATCAGGATTTGCAGGCTGCGATGATGGCTCGCATGAAAGCGGGAAGGTCATCGGGCGCGCGGCTGGTGATCATGTTTTTGTCGATGACGACCTCGTGATCCTGCCATTTGGCCCCGGCATTGACCAGATCGTCCTTGATGGCGAAGAAGGAGGTCACGGTGCGCCCCTTGAGGATCCCCGCCGAAACAAGCACCCAGCCCGCATGGCAGATGGCCGCGACGATCTTGCCCTGCTGGTCGAAGGCCCTGACCAGGCTGACCGTGTTCTGATCCCTGCGCATGTGATCGGGGGCGTATCCGCCAGGAACAATGATTCCCGCGAATTCAGCCACATTGATGTCTGCCGGAGCCTTTTCGGATTTGGCCGGAGTTCCGTATTTGCCCTCATAGCTCTGGCCAGCCTTGGCCGAGACCACCACAACCTGCGCCCCGGCTTCTTTCAGTCTGAAATAGGGGTACCAGAATTCATGGTCGTTGAACTGCGTTTCAACCAGAAGTACGAATTTCTTTCCTGTCAGTTCCATTATGTCCTCCCTGTCGTTGTGATAACCACCCTTGTTCCTGCCCCCCACTTTTTTGGCTGGGTCAGGCGGGAATTTAGTCAGTCTGCCTTTTTCAGGGAACGCGTTTCGCCCTGACACAATTGCGACCTTCGTGTTTTGCCTTATAGAGCATTGTGTCCGCCTGTTCCAGGAGAAAGGTGCGTTCGCACTGTGTGACATCGTCGCAGGTCACCGCCCCTATGGACACGGTGAGGTAATCGGCGACTGAAGAATCCCGGTGTTCGATATGCAATTCCTTCAGAGCGCGGCGGATGTTCTCTGCCAGGTAAAGACAACCCTGCTCTCTTGTGTCCGGGAGCAGGATGATGAATTCCTCTCCGCCGAAGCGGGCCAGAAAGTCGGCCGGACGGCCCAGGGAAGACTGAAGAACCCGGGCCACGGCCTTGAGACAGTCGTCGCCGGCCATGTGGCCGTAGAGATCGTTGTAGTTCTTGAAGTGGTCGATATCGATAAAAAGCAGTGACAGCGGGGACTTTGTCCGAAGCGCCCTGTTCCACTCCTGGGAGTATATCTCGTCGAACCTGCGCCGGTTGGGAATGTTGGTCAGCCCGTCGAGAGTGGACAGGTTTTCGAGCAGGTCGCGATTCCGCTTGAGTTCCAGATGATTGCGTATCCGGGCGCGAATGATCGGGGGGCTGAAGGGCTTGCGAATATAGTCCACCGCTCCGAGCTCAAGTCCCTTGGCCTCTTCGCTGGTTTCCCATTTGGCTGTGAGAAAAACCACGGGGATGTTGCGGGTCTTGTCATTTTTCTTGAGTTCATCACAAACTTCAAAGCCGTCCAGGCCGGGCATGACGATGTCCATGAGGATGAGGTCCGGCTGCGGCTCGGCCCGAGCCATTTCCAGAGCCATTTCTCCAGTGGTGGCGTACGTCAGGTTATGCTCGTCGCCCAGGACAATTTCGAGGGCCTTGATGTTGACGGGTTCGTCATCAACGATCAATATCGTGTTTTTACTCGGAAAAGGGGGCAAGATATTGGCTCCTCCGGGTTGCGAATGTGCACGTGCATGAGCTGAGAGGACGTCATTCTGATCTAGTCGGGTTTCTAAGCATCTTCAGTCAATCATGCAACCAAGACCCGCGACCGGCGCAAAAAAACATGGACGGCGTATCTCGTGCCGGAAGCGTGCGGATATTCGAACTGCCCTGATGCGGACTCCGGACTACAGCTGTCTTAAAAAAATAAAAGGATGCCAGATGGGTACAGATGGATCGATGATTTTTGAACAATACAGGAAGATACAGCTCTTTCACTCGGACGCAACCGGCAGGATAACGCTTGCGGCCCTGTGCCGCTTTGCACAGGAAAGTGCAGGAGGGCACGCGGAGCGGCTCGGGTTCGGTATGAAGCAGCTGGCTGCACAGAACACGGCGTGGGTGCTACGCGAACAAGCCATGCGTGTGTCGCGGTATCCCGCACTTGGGGAAGTGTTGCGAATTTCGACTTGGCCTACACGGGCCGAAAGGATTCTCTGCCATCGCGATTACCGCATCTGTGATGAAAAAGGACAGTTGGTCGCCCTGGGGACAAGTGCCTGGCTCGGTCTGGACCTTGCCACAAGACATCCGCGCAAGGCCGAGTCCTTTTTCCATCTGCCGGCCGAGCTTATGCCAGCGCCGGTCTTTGACCAGCCGCTTCCGTCATTGCAGGTACCGCCGGATGATTGCCTCGCAGATATTCGCACTGTCCGCGCAAGTGACATGGATGGCCTCGGGCACATGAACAATTTGCGCTACCTGGACTGGATTGCGGATCACCTGGCCCTTTTCGGCATGAAAACGCCTTTCTGCTGCGTGCGCATTCGTCACGCACGGGAGGTCAGGGACGGGGAAAAGGTCGAAGTGCGGCATGTCGTGACAGGTGAGGGCGCGGTGCTTCTGCAGATGCGCCACCTTGAGCATGCAAAGGAGGTCTGTCTTGCGCGTCTGGATTTGGGTTCACCAAGGCTCGCTGCGGGGGAATGATCCGGGGCGGGGTCAAAACATGGCCCGGAGATGATGGCGGCAGGTCTCCGGGCTGCCCCTGCCGCTTCGGAAACAATCATCCTTGTCCGCTTAATTATTGGCTGGATGCGGAGTCCTGCTCCAACTTTGCGGACTGGACGGGTTCTTCGAGCTGGGCTCTGTATGCGGCCACCACGGCCTTGAAGGCTGGCATTTCCTTGCTTGCAATGGGTTCGGCCGGCAACGTCTTGAGCTTCAAGGGGTTGATGAGCGTGCCGTTTTGTCTCATGCGGAAGTCAAGATGCGGGCCGGTGGAGTACCCGGTGCTTCCAACATAGCCGATGGTTGCGCCCTGCTTCACTTTCGCGCCTTTTTTGGAGACCTTGGAGAATTTGCTCATGTGATTGTATATGGTTTCATAACCGTTGCTGTGGATCACGCGCACGAATCGGCCCTGGGATTTGTTGGAGCCCACCTGCGCGATGACGCCGTCGGCGACGGTGCTGATCGGGGTTCCGGAGGGCGCGGCGTAATCGATGCCTTGGTGAGGGCGACGGTATTTCAGAATTGGGTGCAAGCGGCTCATGGAGTAGCCGGAGGAGATGCGCGTGAAGGGCAGCGGTGATTTAAGGAACGCTTTGCGCAACGGGCGTCCTTTTTCGTCGTAATAGGCCGTATTGCCTTTGTTGTCCGTGTATTCGTAAGCGTAGTAGGTCTGCCCCTGGTTGGTGAAACTGGCCGCCGCGAGTTGTCCGTACCCGACGAATTTGCCTTCCCTGGATTTTTTCTCGATGATGATCTTGAACGTGTCTCCAGTGCGCAGATCCCGGGTGAAGTCGACGTCATAGGCGAAAACATTGCCTAGCCGCAGGGCCAGATCCTCACTTTCACCGGCGGTGGTCACCGCTCCGAACAGACTGCTCTCGATCACTCCCGATACGGTTTTGACCTCCGTTTCGTAGGGTATGGCTTCGCGCCGGAATTCATAGCCGGAATCGTTCAGGGAAACGACCAGGCGTTCGTTTGAATCGATTTCATATTCAAGACCGATCAGGGCCTTGTCGGAATAGATCATGGTCCAGGGTTGGCCGGCCCTGAGATTGTCAAGGGGATAGAAGTCCTTGCTTTCGCTGCACAGGGAGTAGATCTGGGAAAGTCCAAGGTGGCCTTCCAGAAGCGTCGTAGGCGTATCTCCGCTTTTTATGGTATCGCTCATGCGGGTGATTTCCGGTTCCCGCGGGGCGTACGCTTCGGGCAGTTCCTGGGCTTCCTGTTGCGGGTCTGCAAACTCCCCGTCGTCTTTAAGATCGTCGTATTGGTATTCGTGCCGGGTGGTTACGCCTTGAACGCTCCAGTCGATGCTGGACTGGGTTTCATTCGGCGCGAGGAAGTTGAAGAAAATGGCGGCCCCGATGAGCGTCGCCCCCAGGAGGGCGAAGAAAGGCACGGTCAGTTGAGAAGACGAGGTTTTGCGCTTCAGGGACAGGTTGGCCGGTCGGCGAATTTTATGTCGATTCTTTTTTGTCATACGTCCATAAGCCCTTTTGGCGATGGCCCGGATGATGCTTTGATCGGCTGTGTATGGCCACGCCCGGGCTTTGCGTTGAATTGATAGTGCCCTCATAGCCGCGTAAGACTTCAAGCTCAAGCACTTGTTTCCCAGGAGGACAGATCCTCGGGGATTTGCTGATGTTCGTGTCGGGTGGTCGCGGGTCTGACGCAAGGAGCCTTAATGCGCCTCTCGAAGAGCCGTTTAAGGCTGTCGGGGCCATTTGTATTGGCGGGGTATTTTACAGCTGAGGGCTCCGTCGCTTACGCCGCCGAGCATCTCGACGCCCACTGCAAAATAGCCGGACAGCTCTTCGGGCCGGGGCGAGCACCACCGTACCTTTCCTACGCGTCTGCCCAGTCCTGTCAGCGCGTTCTCCATGGCCTTTCCCCGTACGTCGATCTTGACGTATTGCCCCCTGCCAAGCGGCATGTCCGTTTCGAGCAGAAGACCGTTATAGCTGTAGTTGAGTACACGAGAGGTTTGTTTCCGGGCGCTGTCGGCGCCGGGGTGCATCTCGCAAAGTTCCAGACAGAGGACTCGTGGCCATTTTCTTTTTTCAAACATTGTCTGCTCCTGCACCGCCCGTGTGGAGGGTGGAAAAAAGTCCGGGAGACGTGTTCCCGATAAACCTTGCGAGAGCAAAAGGCCAACTGAAAAAATAAGAAAAAAGAACCTCGGTGGCTGCGTTTACCGGGCTTTGAGTCCGTAAACGACAAATTCAACGATATCGTCGAACAGGCCTTCGTCTCCGTAGGGAGTGAGCAGACCGTGTCTGATGCCGCCGACCAGGTTGCAAAAAACGACAACGGAGGTTTTGTGAGGGTCGAGACTGCGGATGCTGCCGTCCTGCACCCCGCGCGCCACGCATTCTTCCAGGATGTCGTAAAGTTCCGAGAAATTGCGGATCATCACATCCTTGTCTTCGACGGTCTTCAGGTCGCTGAATGGTGAGCAGCGCACCAGAACCATGAAATCCTGGCGTGGATTGCGGGCAAAATCGAAATAGGTCTTGGCGAAGAGACGGACCGCTTCAAGGCCATTGGGAACTCCTTGCAGGTTGGTCCGCATAGTCTGGACGAGTTCGTGCACGACATCGAGGCCGGCTGTGAGGAAGAGTTTTTCCTTGTTGCCGAAGTGGTGGGTCAGAAGTCCAAGCGCCACGCCGGCTCGCTCTGAAATTTTCTTGAACGTCGTTTCCGAATAACCGTGTTCGCTGAACAGTTCTTTGGCAGCCTTGAGCAGCAGTTCTTTTTTTGTCGGTCCCGTGGCCATGATCGTTTTTCTCGTGGGTCTGTTGGTAGGTGACGAAAAAGGGTGTTCCAAAACTTCAAAAAAATGTCCGCTCGGCGGAGCAGAGACTGCGAAAAAGCTAGCTAACTCTTTAAATTGAATACCCAATCAATATGCAAAGTCTTGTTTTTTGTCAACGCGGCACGGGATTTCGCATAAATTGACAAACAACGCTCTGATCTTGAATAAGAAGCGTCCACTGTCGGCAAGGAGCAATGAATGAATGCCTTGAAATATTGGTCAGGATACATGTTTTCGGCCCTGCGCGCCCGTCTTTACGGACTGCGGCCGGGCAAGAGGGCCTTGGTCAAGAATGACCGGGTTCGCAACAGCCCCCTCTACGATGATGTCTGTACCTGGCAAAAGACTCAGATGGAGTCCATGACGTTTGAGAATGACCGTCCGATCAAGGAGTTCAAGGGTACGGTGGATCTGCCTCTCATGCGCCGCATCCACCGGCGTACCCTGCTTGAGATCAAACACGAACTGGGAGACCTCTGGCGTCCATCGTCGGTGACCATGAACGAGGGGCGCGGGATCAGCCTGGATCAGTCCATAGCCATCATGCACAGACTGCGTGACGCAGGGTTTCCCGACGACTCCCTGGGCGTGGTTTCAGTCGAGTTCGCGGGCAGAAGGCACTCCTTCGCCATTGTTCAGGATCGTGCAGACGATTTCTGGATGCTCGACAATGGAAAATTTTCCTACTGTCCGGTGCGCGGAAGCGTTATCCTGTCCGTACGCAAGGATGTGCATGTGCTTATCGGGTTTAATTTTTTTGATGTCTGGAATTATTGATCCGGTATTTCAATGTACCGAAAAGGAGGATAATATGAAAATCATGCCAACAGCGGCCGCGGAGGCCGTGCATTTTGACTCCGAAGTGGCCAGGGGCGTGACGGGCAGGGTGGTTATCGGCCGCATCGATGGTGCTAACAATTTTTGCATGCGCCGCTTTGATCTTGCCCCAGGCGGACATACGCCGCGCCATGCGCACGGATGGGAGCACGAGATTTTTTTCCACGCAGGCGAAGGCGAGGTCTTTCGTGCCGGCGAATGGGCAAGTGTCACCTCAGGAGACGCGGTCTTTGTTCCCGGGGACGAGGAGCATCAAATCCGTAACACCGGAGATTCCGCGCTGACATTCATTTGTCTGGTACCCGCCGGAGCTCCTGAAATATAAGAGGTTCGCGATGTTGGCCCATGCCCGGAAATACGCCTACCTTTCCATAGGCGCTTCTCTTTTGACCATGGCCCTCAAATTCGGGGCATTTTTCCTGACCGGGTCGGTGGGGCTTTTTTCCGACGCCGTAGAGTCCGTGGTCAATCTGACCGCCGGGCTCATCGCGCTCATGGCCATTATTCTGGCGTACCGTCCTGCGGACCAGAGTCATGCCTACGGGCACGGCAAGGTCGAATATTTTTCCAGCGGCATGGAAGGCATATTGATCTGCATCGCGGCTCTGGGTATCGCCTATGCCTCGGTGCAGCGTTTTTTGCATCCGCAGGAGTTGCATTTTCTGGGAATCGGCATTGTCGTGGCCACGTTAGCCGGAGCCGTCAATTTCGCAGTGGCCAGGATAATGCTCCGGGCCGCCCGTGAATATGACAGCATCGTGCTTGAGGCCGACGCCAGTCATCTGTTGACCGACGTATGGACCTCGGCCGCGCTGGTGTCTGCACTAGCAGTTATGCATTTCGCGCCGCCTTCCTGGCAGATACTCGATCCGATCCTGGGTCTCATCATGTCCGTCAACATCACCTGGACCGGCGTGGGCCTGGTTCGCCGCTCTGTCGCGGGGCTCATGGACGTGGGGCTGCCGGAGGATGAAGTTTCCCTGATAGCAGATTTTATCAAGCGGATCGGGGGGGCGGAGTCGGGGTTTCATGCTCTGCGTACACGCAAATCCGGAACGGCCAGGTTTGTGGACTTCCATCTGCTTGTACCCGGTTCCATGACGGTACAGAAATCCCATGACCTTTGCTGTGAGATCGAGGAGGCCATCAAGGCCGAATTGTCGGGGAGCCAGACTACCATACATGTGGAGCCCCGCGAGGATCACGCCTCGTTTGACGGCTGGAAAGTGGGAGGCATTTGTGACAGGTCCGCTAAAAAAGGCGGAGTTGAATGAATCGCGTGTCGGGGCTCTCCGGCGCTCACCTATAGTGGAGGTTCGCATGTGGAAGAAATGGGTGATATTGGTCTGTCTTGCGGCCTTTTTGGGCGCTGGGTGCTCGACCGTGGGTGAAGTGACCGGCAAAACGGTCAAGGGCGTGGAGAACGCGGCGGGTGATTTCAAGGAAGGATACCGCAAGGGCAAGAGCGAGTAGAGGCTTAGTGGCGTGCGTCGGGTTAGGGTGAAGCGACGCGAGCGCGGCCTGGGCGATGGGCAGATTGCTCCTTTTTAACGAATGACTTTAGTGTCTTGCATTTCTTTACGGACATGTCGCACGTCATGTGATATCCGTCTCGGGGCGAGGCCGATTGCGCCCTGGCATCCATTTGGCCGGGACACGGCAAAGAGTTTGCCAAATTGGGGAGAGCCGTATATTTTTATGCTCCTTTATTGGAGACCATTTTCTGGAGGGAAGAATGAGTAATCCGGTGGTCCTGGTGGATACGACCAAAGGAGAATTTCTGGTTGAGCTGTTCGCGGACAAGGCGCCGCTGACTGTGGCCAATTTTTTGAGTTATGTGGACGATGATTTCTATGTAGGCACCCTGTTTCACAGGGTCGTGAAAGGATTCATGATCCAGGGTGGCGGACTCGACAACATGATGCGCGAAAAGCCCACCCGGCCGCCTGTCGTCAACGAGGCCGCAAATGGTCTCGAAAATCTCGAAGGCACCGTGGCCATGGCTCGCACCGCCGATCCGCACAGCGCCTGCGCCCAGTTTTTTGTCAACACGGTCGACAACCCGGACCTTGATCACAAGGGAGAGGACGAGTTCGGCTATTGCGTTTTCGGTCAGGTCATTGACGGGATGGATGTGGTCAAGAAAATTGAAAAAGTCCGGGTCAAACCCCAGGGCGATCACGAACACGCACCCGCCGATCAGGTGTCCATTAACTCCATTACCCGTTTTGAATGACGGTTTACGGTGAAGTAAGGTAGTCAATCATGAGTGAAGATTTTGCCGAGCTGTTCGCATCCTATGAATCCCAGCGCAAGACAGCCCTCAAGGCAGGGGACAAGATTTCCGGTACAGTGATTTCCATTGGTCAGAAGGCGGCGTTCGTGGATTGCGGAGCGTCCGTGGATGGCATCGTGGACCGCGAGGAATTGCTGAACGACGACGGAGAGCTGAGTGTCGCCGAAGGCGATATGCTGGAACTTTACGTGGTGGGCGTGACTGACGACAGCGTGCGTTTGTCCAAGGCTCTGACCGGCGTCGGCGGCCTCAATATGCTCGAAGACGCCTATAACAGCGGCGTGCCGGTGGAAGGGAAAGTGCGCGAGCAGATCAAGGGCGGCTTTCATGTGGAAATATTGAAGCATCGCGCTTTTTGTCCGGTTTCCCAGATCGATGCGCGTTACGTCGCGACCCCTGAGGATTATGTCGGACAGACCCTGCAGTTCCGCATCACCAAGGTTTCCGAGAACGGGCGCAACATCGTCGTGTCCCGCCGGGCCCTGCTCGAAGAAGGACAGAAGCAGGCCAGCGCCGACTTTTTCGAGACTGTGAGCGACGGCGACATCGTTGAAGGCATGGTCACTAGGCTGGCCGCTTTTGGAGCCTTTGTGGAATTGGTTCCGGGCGTGGAAGGGCTGGTGCATATTTCCGAAATCGCCTGGGCCAGAATTCAGAGCCCGGAAGAGATTTTAAGCGTGGGTGACAAGGTGCGGGTCAAGTATCTTGGCACAAGCGCGGGCAAGAAGCCCGGCGAGACCCGCCTGTCCCTGTCCATCAAGCAGGCGCAGGACGACCCGTGGAAGACCGTGGGCGAGCGCTTCAAGGATGGCGACAAGGTCACGGGCAAGGTGGTCAAGCTCATGGACTTCGGCGCCTTCGTGGAGATCGCTCCCGGCATCGAAGGTCTGGTGCACGTCAGTGAGATGAGTTACGCGAAGCGCATCAACAAGCCCGGTGATGTGGTTCAGGTCGGCGACATGGTCGCGGCCGTGGTCAAGCAGATCGATGTGGAAAAGCAGCGCATTTCGCTCAGCATGCGTGACGCCGAAGGCGATCCGTGGATGAATGTGGCCGAAAAATATCCCGTGGGCCAGACCGTGCAGGGCACTGTGGAGAAACGTCAGCAGTTTGGTCTTTTCATTTCTCTGGAGCCGGGCGTGACCGGACTTTTGCCCCAGTCGGTCATGTCCAGGGCTGACGGCGAGGTCAAATTCGACAAACTGGGCACGGGCGATACCGTCGTGGTCAGCATCGAGAGCGTAAACCTCCGGGAACGCAAGATCAGCCTCGGAACCGGCAAAAAAGAGGAAGTGTCGGACTGGAAAGGGTACAAGCCCCAGTCTTCCGGGCCTGACATGGGCTCTTTGGGCAGCGCCCTGGCCGAGGCCTTGAAGAAGAAAAGCTAGGCTTTTTTTCCCGAGAGAAGATTCGTTCACCTTAAGTAAAATGGAGGCTCCTATGGCCATGGAACGATGGGAATGTCCGTGCGGATATGTGTATGATCCGGCGGAAGGCGATGCGGAAAACAATATCCCGGCCGGCACCGCTTTCGAGGATCTGCCCGAAGATTGGGTCTGCCCCAAGTGCGGCGCGGAAAAAGAGTTTTTCGACAAGATGGATTGATGCCGGATTGTCCTCGGTTTCGTGGGGAGCAGGAAGTGATTCCGCTCCCTTTTTTTCGTTTCCGGGCGGTTGTCCGGGTTGCAAGGGGAGGCTGTGATGGATGAGATGCTCAAGCACAAGGCGGCAAGCTGCTGGGATCGGTACGGGGCAAGCGATGATAGGGCTGCCATGGACGTGTTGGCCAATGAATTCCTGGACTTTCTGACCCGGTGCAAGACCGAGCGCGAAACCATCGCCTGGGAGGCGGAACAGGCCGCTTCCTGTGGATTTTCGGGTGACCTTGGACACGACCTGATCATGCTGCCCTTCCGCTCCAAGGCCGCGCTGCTGGCCCGGCGGGGAACAAAGCCCCTGACGGAGGGGCTGCGCCTCATCACGGCCCATGTCGACACCCCACACCTTGATCTGAAACAGCATCCGCTGCACGAGGAATGTCAGGTCGCGCTCATGAAAACCCATTATTACGGCGGCCTCAAGAAATACCAGTGGCTGGCCCGGCCCCTGGCTCTGCACGGCACCATCGTGACCATGGACGGCCGCGTCATTTCGGTCTGCATCGGCGAGGACGAGACCGATCCCGTTTTCACGGTGCTCGATCTGCTGCCGCACCTGGCCCGCAAGCAACGCGAGGAGACCGTGGAGAAGGCCTTCGTGGCCGAAAAGCTCAATATCGCCATCGGTCACGAACCGGCCGCCACCGACGAGGATGCCAAGGTCCGCCAGCGGGTGCTGGAGCTGCTTTTTGACCGTTACGCCATCCGTGAAGAGGATCTCTACAGCGCAGAACTGCAAATCGTGCCCGCGGGTAAGGCCCGCTTCGTGGGTCTCGACCGCGCCCTGCTCGGCGGGTACGGACAGGACGATCGCCTGTGCGTGTTCGCGGCCTTTAAAGCTTTCATGGACGCGCCAAAAGGGGAGCATACCCAGATTCTGCTCCTGTGGGACAAGGAGGAGATCGGGTCCGACGGAGCCACCGGCGCGAAATCTCGCTTCATGGAATACGCCCTGGCCGACATCCTCGACGCCTGGGAGCCCGAGACCAGGTTGCGGCACGTCCTCGGGCGGACCAAGGCCGTGTCCGCCGATGTGCACTGCCCCATGGACCCCGACTATCAGGACCTGCATGACAAATATAACGCCTCCCTGCTGGGCTTTGGCCCCGTCTTTTCCAAGTTCACCGGCCACGGCGGCAAGTATGGAGCCAGCGAGGCCGATTGCGAATACGTGGCCTGGTTCCGCGCGCTGCTGGTGGCCGAAAACATCCCCTGGCAGATGGCCGAGATGGGCAAGGTGGACGAAGGCGGCGGCGGCACGGTGGCCAAGGAACTGGCGATCTACGGCATGGAAATCATAGATTTTGGCCCGGGAGTCCTGTCCATGCACAGTCCCTTCGAGATCAGCTCCAAGGCCGACCTTTTGGCCACGGTGCAAGCCTACAACGCATTCTATCGCAGCTAGGGAGAAAGACGCATGCCTGTCATCATGGGAACGGCCGGACATATCGATCACGGCAAGACGAGCCTCATCAAGGCGTTGACCGGCATCAACTGCGACCGGCTGGCTGAGGAGCAGAAGCGCGGCATCACCATTGAGCTGGGTTTCGCCTACCTGGACCTGACCCCGCAGATCCGGCTCGGCATCATCGACGTACCGGGTCACGAACGGTTCGTGAAGAACATGGTCTCCGGTGCGGCGGGCATCGATTTCGTACTTCTGGTGGTCGCCGCCGACGAAGGCATCATGCCTCAGACCCGCGAGCATCTTGAAATCTGTTCGCTGCTGGGCATCCGAGCCGGGCTGGTGGCCCTGACCAAGACGGACATGGTCGAGGAGGACTGGCTTGAGCTGGTGCACGAGGAAGTGCAGACGTATCTGGCCGGAACGTTTCTGGAGGGCGCGCCCATTGTTCCGGTTTCGGCCCACACGGGCGCGGGGCTGGAAGAGCTGAAAGGCCATATCACCGAATTGTCCTCGACGTTTGCCCCGGACCGCCGCTCGGACCTGTTCCGCCTGCCCGTGGACCGCGTCTTCACCATGAAAGGGCATGGCACGGTCGTCACCGGCACGTCCATTTCCGGGGCCCTGCGCCTGGGTGAGGAGATCGAGATCGTTCCGTCAGGGTATCGTTCCAAGGTGCGTGGCTTGCAGGTGCACAGTAACGCCGCGGAAACGGCCCACGCCGGCGAGCGCACTGCCGTCAACCTGTATGGTTTGGAGGTGGCGGAGCTTGAGCGCGGCGAGGTGCTGGCCCATCCCCAGACCCTTTTCCCATCCATGGTATGGGATGTGGAGATGACCTGTCTGTCATCGTCACCCAATCCCCTGAAGCACCGCACGGAAGTGCATTTTCACCACGGCTCGCGCGAAATCCTGGCCAAGCTCTTTTTCCTCGATCGTGACAAGCTCGAACCGGGCGAAACCGCGGTCTGCCAAGTCCGCTTTCCCCGGCCCCTGCCCGGCGTGTTTGGGGATCGCTGCATCGTGCGCTCCTTTTCGCCCCTGCAGACCGTCGCTGGCGGGCGGATCATCAACCCGCTGGGCCGCAAGGTCAGGCGCCATTCCAAGGATCTGGAAACCCTGAATACCCTGGGCTCCATTTCAGGCGAGGAGCTTCTGCTGGCCCAGCTGCGCCTGGCCGGACGCGGTGGCCTAACCGTAGCCGAGCTGCGCATCATGACGGACATGGAGTCCAAGCTGCTGGACAAGACCCTGCAGATCCTGGGCGGCAAGCAATTGGCCTTTCAGTTCGACCGCGAGGACAAGCGCTTTGTCGGTGCGGACGTGCTTGACAGCTTGGCAGGAGACTGCCTGGCCTATCTGGGCGACTACCACCGCCGCGAGCCCATGCGCCAGGGATTGTCCCGCGCCGAGTTGATTTCGGGCTTCGGGCGGGGCATGCACCCCAAGCTGGTGCACTTTCTGGTCGAGCGTCTGGTCAAGTCCGGTCAGGTGCTGCTCGAAGCCGACATCCTGCGCCTGCCGGGACACGTGGTTTCCCTGGCCTCGGATCAGTCCGGGCTGCGTACTCTGATGGAGACGGCCTATATGCAGGCGGGTTTCATGCCGCCCACCACCAAGGCGTTTCTGGAGGAGAACGGGCTGGCCGCCAAAGACGTGGCGCAGATGTATCGGCTGCTCATGGAAGAGGGCGTGCTCATCAAGGTCAGCGAGGAGTTCTACTACGCCAGGGCGGCCATGGAAGAAATCATCGGCCGCGTGCGGGGCTTCTTCGAATCCAACCAGGAGATGGGCCCCCAGGATTTTCGCGACCTGACGGAGTTGACGCGCAAATTCGCCATCCCGGTGCTCGAGTACCTGGACAAGGAAAAGATCACCATGCGTATTGGGGATAAGAGGCAGATTCGGAAGAGGTAGCGCCGGTCCGTGCTGACGGTTTGTGTTTGATCGGATGGGCATACGGATCCCCGTGTTGGCGGTTATGACGGATCTCGGGAATAGCCCGGCGTCATCCCCGCGAAGGCGGGGATCCACGTTTTTGGGGATGATGGGATGTGCTCCTGGGAGCGCGTTCCGTCGCGGGCCGGGCAAGGTCTGCCGGAACTCCCTCGCGGGCCTCGTAATGCTTCCCGGCCTTGTGTTTTGGGCAGCGGACAGAGCGTTGTCCGCCAGACGGCCGGGAAGCAAACGATGCCTGGCTCGGTCAAACAGCCGACAGCCCTTGCCCGGCCCGCGACGGAACGCTTGAGCCGGGGTGGATGGGTGTGGAAGGGTGTGGAGGGAGAAATAAATGTAAGGGGTGCTGGGGACGTGTCCCGCCCGCCGGAGGCATTTCTTTATCTGGGCGTCATGGCTCTCTTGGTCTTGGCTGTGGGCATGGCTGTGGCTGGGTCTTCGGGCCAGGGGTGTTTGGGGTAGCGGCCGCGCATTTCGGCTCGCACGAGGGGGTAGGCGTTTTTCCAGAATGACGGCAGGTCTCGGGTGACTTGCAGGGGGCGTCCTGCCGGGGAGAGCAGGTGCAGGATCAGGGCGTAGCGTCCGCCCGCCAAGGTGGGAGTGGTGGCGCAGCCGAACATTTCCTGCAGTTTGACCGGGAGGATTGGTCCGGATTCGGGACTGTAGTCGATCCTGCGCTGCGCTCCCGTCGGCACGGTCATGAATTCTGGGGCCAGACGGTCCAGTTCCCTTGATTTTTCCCATCCCACCAAGGCCTTGAGCGCCTGCAGCAGATCGACCTTGCCCAGATCCGTACGAGATCGCGTGCCGGTTGCGAAGGGGCCGAGCCAATCCTCGATGTTATGGAGCAATGCCTCATCCGACACGTCCGGCCAGGCATTCGGGTCCAGGCTGCGCAGGAACAGAATCCGATCCCGAAGGTTTTGGCATTCCTCGCTCCAGTTCAGGCTCGCAAGGTCTTTTTGTCCTTGCAGCAAAGCCCTGGTCACGGTTTCCGGATCGGTGGTCAGCTTTTCTTCCCTCACGCAGAGCGTACCAAGCATGATTTTGCGCAGGCTGACGACCCGGTCTTTGAGCGGGTCGAGGCGCACTTCATCCTCTATCCGGAACTGCTGTCCAAAGTAGGTTTGCAGTTCGTCCCACGAAACCGGTGCCGACTGCCAGATTTTCGCTCCGGCCGCGTCTCCGTCCAGATCGGCAATGGCCAGGAATTCGTGCCCGGCCAGGGTGCTTGGTCCGGGCCACACGGCCTTGCGCCCGCTGGTCAGGCGGTAGGAGTCATCCTCCTGGCAGCGGGCGATGCGGTCCGGGTAGGCCAGGGCGGTGAGGATTCCGGCTGCTTCGGGGTCGGGCTGCTCCAGATTGATTGAGGCCAGCCGTGCGATCTGTTCCATGCTGGCGCGCAGGGTGTCTTTGCGTGATAGGGTGTTGGGATGAATGCGCAGCGTATCGCACAGGTCGGAGGAGCCGCGCTGGCTCCGTCCCGGTTCGCCGAGGATGGCGGCCAGGGCGGCGGCGGTGGGGCCGAGCCCGTGTTTTCTGGCGCTCAGCACCATGTGCCCCAGGCGTGGGTGCAGAGGCAGGAGGGCCATTTCGCGTCCATGCTGGGTGATGCGGCCCTGGTCGTCCAGGGCTTCCAGGCTTTGCAGCAGGCGCAGCGCGCTCCTGAAATGGCCCGGCGGGGGCGGCGTGAGCCAGGACAGCGTGCCGGGGTCGGTCGTGCCCCACAGGGACAGATCCAGCACCAGCGGAGCCAGGTCCGCTTCGAGCATCTCCGGGGCGGGGTAGGGTTTGCGGCTGACCTCATCGGCCTGGTCCCAGATCCGAAAACAGATGCCGGGTTCGGTGCGTCCGGCTCGGCCCCGGCGTTGGGTCACGGTGGCGAGGGCGGCAGGTTCCGTTACCAGCACGGTCATGGAACTTTTTGGGTCGAAGCGCGGCAGTCGGGACAGGCCGCTGTCAATGACGATGCGCACGCCTTCGATGGTCAGGGATGTCTCGGCGATGGCTGTGGCGAGGACGATCTTGCGCGTGCCGGGCATGGGCGGGGCGATGGCCTTGTCCTGCTCGGTCGCGGTCAGGGCGCCCAGCAGCGGGTGGATTTCGACTCCGTCTCCGGGGTTGTCGAGCAGTTCCGCCGTGCGCCGGATTTCGCGGGCTCCGGGCAGAAAGGCCAGGATGCTGCCCCGCTCCGTGGCCAGAGCGTGGCGGATGGCGCGGGCCATGCGCTCTTCCAGGAAGCGTCCGGACAAGCGCAGATAGCGGGTTTCCACTTCGTAAGGTTGGCCGGGGCATTCAATGATCCGGCACGGCGCGATCAGGTCGGCCACGGCCCTGACGTCCAGGGTGGCAGACATGACGATGAGGCGCAGGTCCGGGCGCAGCGCGGCGCGGACCTCAAGGCACAGGGCCAGGCCCAGATCGGCCTGCAGGCTGCGTTCGTGGTATTCGTCGAAGATGACGCAGCCGTATCCCGACAGTTCCGGATCGTGCTGCAGCATGCGGGTCAGGATGCCCTCGGTTACGACCTCGATCCGCGTGGCGCTTGAAACACGAATATCGAGGCGGGTGCGATAGCCCACGCGCGCTCCGGCTTTTTCTCCCAGTAATCCGGCCATGTGGCGGGCAGCGGCGCGCGCGGCCAGGCGTCTGGGTTCGAGCACGAGAATTTTGTTCTTGCCCAGCCAGGCAGAGGCAAGCAGCGCCAGCGGGATGCGCGTGGTTTTGCCGCTGCCGGGCGGGGCATGGACCAGGCACGCGGCCCCCGTGGCCAGGGTCTCCGCGAGCTCGGGCAGAATTGCATCGATCGGGAGAGTGGGCATGCAGGCCCGGTCACGCGAACTCGTCGACATGGATCAGAAAAGAGCGCGGCATAAGAGCAGCGCCATCATGGCATAAAGTCCCGCGAGCCCGTCATCGATCATGATCCCCCATCCGCCGGGCAGCCAGTGCTCCGAGGCCCGTACCGGCCAAGGCTTGGTGATGTCAAAGAGACGGAAGAACACAAAAGCCGGGATGATCCAGAGTGTGTCCGACGCGGCCAGGGGCAGCAGGGTTATCCACTGCCCCCACAATTCGTCCACGACCACGCAGGAGGGGTCCTTGCAGCACAGACTTTTTTCGGCCAGGCCTGCACACCAGCTGCCCAAGGGGAAGAGCAGCAACAGGACCACAATGCGGCCCCAGATCGGTAGCGGTAGGAAAAGAAATGGCGCGATGATCGCCGCTACCAGGGACCCCCAGGTGCCGGGGGCTTTTGGCATGCGTCCGGCCGCGCCGAGGGTGGCCAGGGTCAGCGGCAGCGATTCGATCCAGTTCCCTTTGCAGCTTGATTTGTCAGGCATTGGCTACTCCAATGGCTTTGATTTCAAGCAGGAAATCGAGGACCGAGCGCAGCGGCAGACCGACAACATTCGTGTAGGAGCCCTGGACCTCGTCGACCAAAAAAGCCCCGATGCCCTGGATGCCGTAAGCTCCGGCCTTGTCCATGGGTTCTTTGGTGCCAATGTAGGCCTGCAGCATTTCGCGGGAATTGTCTGCCATGTGGACCCGTGTGGTCACGGTGCGGCAAAGAGAGACGCCGTCGCCGTGACGCAGCACGCAAAATCCGGTCATGACTTCATGCCAGCGACCCGCAAGGGCGGTGAGCATGTTCAGCGCGTCAGCGGCGTCTTTGGGCTTGCCCAGGATGCTTGAATCCTGGACCACGATGGTGTCTGCGCTGACGATCACCTTGTCCGGGTGTCTGGCCGCGATGTCCTGTCCCTTGATCCGGGCCATGCGGGCCGCGTAGTCCGCCGGGGCTTCGCCCGGTTCGGGCGCCGGTTCCTTCAGGGTGCTGGGCACGACCTCGAAGCCCAGTCCCTGACCGGCCAGCAGGGCTTGCCTCCGGGGCGAGGCCGAGGCCAGAACCAGGGGCAGCAGGGCTCGAAACGGACCCTGCTTCGACAGGCCCGGATTCATTTTTCCTCCTGTGGGGCGATGAGCGCATCGCGCAGGGCTTCGTCCAGGGTGGGGTGGGCGAAGATGTGTTCGTGTGCTTTCTCCATGGTCCAGCGATCGCGAACCATGATCTCGGCCAGGGTAACTAGGTGCGACGCCCCGTGTCCGACGGCGGTCACGCCGTGCACCACGCCATCGACCCAGGCGATCTTGACCAGCCCCTGGGCCTGGCCGTGAGCCTGGGAGATGGGATTGGCTCCCAGGTTGGCGCGGGAAACCGTTACGCCCTTGCCCAGGGCGGTCAGTTCGGCAGCTGTGCTCCCGGCGCGCATGACCTCGATGGAGCCATAAATGCATCCCGGGATGGGGCCGGGATTGTAGGGCGCGGCCGTTTCTCCCAAGGCGTGCAGCACGGAGTATCGTCCCTGATGTTCGGCCGCGTGGGCCAGTAGGGTGCGGCCGTTGACGTCGCCGATGGCGTAGATGTTCGGTGCGGCCTGCAAGAATTCGTCGGTCGTGATCCAGCCCGCGCCGGTCACGCTAACACCTGCGTTATCGAGCCCGAGGCCCGAAGTGTTCGGTTTGCGGCCAACCGCGACCAGGGCCTTTTCGACCCGGATTTCCGTGCCGCCCTCGAGCTGTACCAGGACCGATTCGCCGTCATTGACGAGTCCGCTCACGCGCTTGCCGGTGACGATGTTCCATTTTTTGCGCTTGAGCATTCCATGAAGGGTCTGGGCAATTTCCTCGTCTTCGGCGGGAGCGATGCGGGGGGCGGCTTCGATGATATGTATCGTTGTCCCCAGGCGATGCCAGAAATCAGCCATCTCCAACCCGATGGCTCCTGCCCCGATGACCGCGAGGCTCGCGGGTGCTTCATCAAGATCAAGCAGATCCGTGGAGTCGAGGATCCTCGCATGATCGGGCTCAAGACCTGCAAACCAGTTCGTCGAGGAGCCCGTGGCGACGATGAGCGTTGTGAAGCTCAAAGTCTGTTCGACCTCGCCGACAACACGCATCGTGTTTTTATCGATCAGGCAGGCTTGACCTTGGACCAGAGCGACCCCATGTTTATCCAGACAGCAGCCCATGGCCTTGTGGGTCGCGGCGACAAATGCGTTTTTGCGTTTCTTGAGCGCGCCCATGTCCATCTGCACTGAGCCGCTGCACAGGCGCAAGCGTGACTGGGCGTGCAATCCCTCAAGGTGGGCGGTGGCTCCGAGGTAGAGTTTCGTGGGGATGCATCCCCAGTTGAGGCAGGTTCCTCCGAGGTGCTCTTTCTCGATGAGGGCGACCGTTTTTCCTCTTTGACTGGCGAGCAGAGCTGCGGCATAACCGCCCGGACCTGCTCCTATGACAATGATGTCAAAATGGCTCATGTGATTCCCGTATGGCTGGAATAAAGGGGTGACGAACCAATAAAGCCTAATCGGAAGCAGGTCGGAACTCAACCCTTGGCGCAGCCTGGGCGCCCTGGCCGAATCCAAGCTGACAGGTGTCCGGCCTTTTTGTTTGGCAAGGCGGGTTGGCTGGGAATCCAATACCAAAATACTCGGATTTATAAGTCGTTAGCCTCTTCGTCGCGGTGGAGGGGATATGGAGATACCATGCAGGAGAATTTGAAGAATCAGAGCAGGGGAAAGCGAAAAGGAGTCGCCTCGCTCTTTGACGATTACGAAATCAAGGATCTTTTTCGCAGATACATTCAGCTCTTGATCGTGGTGGAAGTGCTTATCTTTCTGGTGTGCTGGGTCTACCAGCTGGGCATCGACGAGGTCGCGGTGACTGGAAAGCCCGTGGATATTCCTTTTCCCTGGAAGGCCTATTTTCTGGTTTCCTTTTCGGCTCCGGTGGCCGTGACATTTTTGGTTGGGATAGTGGTCGTGGCCTTCAATTCCTTTTTGTACGGTCAGAAAGGGCGCCCTGTTTTCAAGGAAACTCAAGGCGACGGATTCGCGGGCAAGGTTGTCAGCGCGGCCAATTTTTGTTTTCAACTTCCCTTCCTGCTGACGCTGCTGTTGCTCGGTGTATTCATCGGGATTGTCTTCAATCTGGGCCTTATCACGGACTACTTGGCCCGTTTTGGAGAGGCCGCATCCAAGGTCATTCTGATCGGGCTGGGCGGTGTCTTGGCGGCCGGAACCATTTTCGGGGTAGTGCGCATGATTCTCAACTACAAATTGCGCAAGAAGAACATGGAGTATGATTACAAGCGTGAGGTCATGGACCGGCTGGGCATCGCCATTCTTGACGAGCGCACCATGATTGACAGCCAGGGCAAGATGCTTGGGTCAAAAAACATGGACGTGGCCAGTTCCAAATCGGCAATCCTTCCCCCTGCCTCCACGATAACGCCCAACGACAAATCCGAAAGCCTCTGACTAGGCGCGTTTTAAGGATAACGGACACATTCCTTGGAGGAGGCGCTTGCTGTTCGTCTTCTCCCGTTCACCTTTCGGGGCGCGTTGCACTGACCGGACTTTCCTCCACCGCGGTAATTCCGGTTTTTGCAATGTGAACCGCTATTTTTTCCATGATTTCCAGCAGCGTCAGCGCTGCATCCTCCCGTGCGCGCCATCCTCCATCCCTATCGACTGGTTGCTGTCATTGCATTGTCTTCAAGCCGCATGAGCTATGTGTTTTGGTCAGGCACCTTCATTGCGTCCTCGTGTTTTTCAAGCACTAATTTTCGATAATCAGGCTGTAGCGCGGCCTGGTCGTTTTTTGATTGTGAAAAAAGTTATTTGGTATTGACTGGAAAGTCATGATTCTATACCTCAATGGTCGGAATAGATCATACTGAATAAGTCTGCTTTTTTGGGGCGCTTTTTCAACAAGGCTGAAAGCGGACTTTCGTCGGTTTGCGGCTGTTCCGGTTCGAGGACGGTGCTGGGGGCGCAGCCTCCGGGCTTGGGAGGTTTCCGGAATTTTCCGGAGCGGATTTCAACAAAGGAATTTTCACATGGAGAAGGGACGACCAATGCTGCGATGGGTTGGAATCCTGTGCGTAAGCATGGCTGTGGTTGGATTCGGTCTGAACGCTCTTGGGGGAAAACAGGGATCGATCGAAGCGAACAAGGTGGGTGCGGATCTGATTACCATTGATACGCTCACAAAGTTCGGCAAACTCGATTATCCTGTGGTCCGCTTTGAGCACGACAAGCACACCAAGGCCGTCGAGGGTAAGTGCGAATCCTGCCACACGGTGACCGGCAACACGGTCACGGCCAAGTTCAAGCGTCAGGAAGACACGAATGCCGCGGAAATCAAGGCAATTTATCACGACAACTGTCTCAAGTGTCATAACGATACGACCACGGCCGGCAAGAAAAGCGGCCCTGGCAGCGAACAGTGCCGCACTTGCCACGCCGGGCCTGCGGAAACATCGCGGACGCCGATCGCGTTTGATAAATCCCTGCATTACCGCCATTCGTCCTCGAAGATGATGCTTCCTGCCCCCGGCCAGAAGGAGAACTGCTCCAAATGCCATGCGCAGGACAAGCCTGAAGCCCGCAATCTTTCTTTTGCCGAAAACAAGGACCAGACCCACGAGAAGTGCATGTCCTGCCACATCGAAGTCGGCAAGGCGCTTCAGCCTTCCGGCCCCCTCGTTTGCGCTGGTTGCCATGACGCCACCGTCCGTGCCGGGTTCAAGAAGGTAGCTGATGTGCCCAGACTTGAAGCAGGGCAGTCCGACTATTCCCTGCTTATGGCCACACTGGCCAAACCCTCATCTGAGTCAACGCTCGTCAAGCCCGCATCTGAGCCAACGCTTGTCAATGCCGTGCCTTTCAATCACAAACTGCATGAAGACAAGAACGAGAACTGCTCGGTCTGCCACCATAATGCATCCACCAAGGGCGTGATCCCCTGTTCGCAGTGCCACACGTCATTGGGCAAGGAAGAGGGTGCTTTCATAACTACTGAGCAGGCCATGCACCGCGTGACCGCGCAGACAAGTTGCGTAGGTTGTCATGCCCAGGCGCAGGCCAAGCCGGAATGCGCCGGATGTCATACGTTCATGGGTCGGACCGGCAAGAACACCGACGCCAGTTGCGCCAAGTGCCATGTCGAGATCAGCGCGGCCCCAGAGCTGCTTGAAAGCAAGGATGTCCGCAACAACACCGCGTCAATGCTTATGAACGTCCGCGTCAAGACCGACCCGGAAATCAAGGTGAACGAGATTCCGGAGATCGTCGAAATCAGCGTCCTGGCCAACGAATACCAGGCCGGCAAGTTCCCGCATCGCAAGGTCGTACAGAAGATCATGGAAGGCATGAAGGACAACTCCATGGCCGCGTATTTTCACTCCGATCCGAACGCAGTCTGTTCCGGGTGTCACCACAACAGTCCCGCGTCGGTCAATCCTCCCAAGTGCGTCAGCTGTCATGGCAAAGTCGCGGATTGGCAGGAGAGCACCAAGCCGGATCTAAAAACCGCCTACCACCAGCAATGCATCGGTTGTCATAGCGAAATGGGCATCCAGAAGCCGGCGGCCACTGCCTGCGCGGATTGTCATGCCGTAAAGCAATAACCTGCCCGGAAGGTCGCAATAACGAGGAGCTACTATGAAACGCAGAAAATTCATTGGCATGCTGGCTGGCGCAGGAGCCTGTATGGCGGCGTCAACGGCCACAGCCGGTGGAACACATCATTTTACGGGTTATCCCGAAAGCTTCGGGGTGCTCTTTGACAGCACTAAATGCATCGGCTGCAGAAAATGCGAAGCCGCTTGCAACAAGGTTAACGAATTGCCCGCACAGCCGGTGCCCTTTGATGACCTGACAGTATTGGACACGAGACGGCGTACGCACCACGACACCTTCACTGTGGTCAACAAATACTCCGTCAACGACAAGCCGGTGTATCGCAAGCAGCAGTGCAATCATTGCCTGGAGCCTGCCTGCGCTTCGGCCTGTTTTGTTGGCGCCTTTGTCAAGGACAAGACCGGGGCCGTCAGCCACGACGCTTCCAAGTGCGTGGGCTGCCGCTACTGCATGATCGCCTGTCCGTTTGAAATCCCGACTTACGAATATCATGATCCCATCACTCCTCGGGTGCGCAAGTGCACCATGTGCCAGCCGCGGATCGAAGAAGGAAAGCTGCCGGGATGTGTGGAAGAATGCCCCAAGGGCGCCTTGGTCTTCGGGCGTCGCGAAGATCTGTTGAACATTGCCCGTGAACGCATCCGCAAGCATCCGAACGTCTATATCAACCATATATATGGCGAACGTGAAATGGGTGGAACGAGCTGGGTGTATATCTCCGGCGTGCCGTTTGAAAAAATCGGCATGCGTGAGGATCTGGGCGTCACAGCTGCCCCGGAACTTACTTCCGGCGCACTTTCCCTTGTTCCGGCCATCGTGGGTCTGTGGCCCATGTTTTTGACCGGTGCCTATGCCCTGACCAAGCGTCGGGAGAAGATTGCCGAAGAAGAGCAGCACCATGCCGTGGCAGAGGCCGTGGCAGAAGCGCAGGCTGAAGCGGCAAAGAAGACGAAAGCGGCCATGGACAAGGCGGAGCGCGAAAAGCAGGCCGCCGTTGATCGTGAAGTGAAAAAAGCGCTCAAGGAAGCGGAAGAGGCCAGGCTCAAAGCCCAAACTCCCGCTGATCCGAGCGAGCAATAAGGAGGAGTGTTGATGTCTCACCACACCACACCAAGCAAGACATTATGGACTCCGGCGAACATCCTGACTGCCGTCATCCTGGCAATTGGCCTGATTCTGACCGTTAAGCGTTTCACCATGGGCCTTGGGTCGGTGACCAACCTGACCGACGACAATCCCTGGGGCATCTGGATCGGTTTCGACCTGCTCTGCGGCGTCGCACTGGCCGCCGGTGGCTACACGACCTCTGCGGCCGTGTACCTGTTCGGCATGAAAAAATATCACTCCGCGGTGCGTCCGGCCATCACCACCGCATTTCTGGGCTACGCCTTCGTGGTCTTTGCGTTGCTTTACGACCTGGGCCGCTACTACCGGCTGCCCTATCCGTTGACCATCTATCCCGGCCCTACCTCTTTTCTTTTCGAAGTAGGTCTGTGTGTGGCTCTGTATTTGACCGTCCTGGCCATCGAATTTTCGCCTGCGCTGTGGGAAACCCTGCGCTGGAAGAAGTTGCGGTTCTGGGCGCACAGCCTGACCCTGGTGCTGACCATCTTTGGCGTTGTTCTATCCACCCTGCACCAGTCTTCGCTGGGCGGGCTGTACCTGCTCGCGCCTTCCAAGCTGCATCCGCTGTGGTACTCGCCCTATCTGGCGCTCTTCTTCTTCATCTCAAGCATCCCGGCCGGCCTCTCCATGGTTATCTTTGAGGGCCGGCTTTCGCACAAATTCCTGCACCACAAGATGGACCAGACCCACATTGACGAAGCTCCCGGCGTCACCCTCGGTTTCGCCAAGGCTGCGGCGGTGGTGCTCTTCACCTACTTCAACCTGAAGTGGATCGGCGTGGCTCTGGACAACAACTGGCACTATCTCTCAACGGGCTGGGGCACCTGGTTTCTGGTCGAAATGCTGGGCTTCGTGCTGCTGCCCTGCCTGATGTATGCGGTCGCGGCCCGCGAAAAGAACCAGAAGCTGGCCTTCTGGGCCTCCATCGTCACGGTGCTTGGCATCGTGCTGAACAGGCTCAACATCTCGCTGGTGGCCTTCAACTGGCAGCTCCCGACCGAATTACGCTACGTCCCTTCCTGGGAAGAGATCATGATCACCGTATTCATCGTCACCCTTGAAATCACCGTGTTGCGGATCTGCCTGAACAAGCTGCCGATCCTGCATGAACACCCTGAGTTCAAGGGCGCGCACTAAAGGAGGCAGAAAAATGGAATTCATGACGCTTCATGACTTCATGTTCTGGACCAAGGGCATGGCCTATATAGGAATGGGCGTTGGTCTGGTGGCATTCGTGGCCTTCTGGCTGTTCCTGTCCGAAAGGGACGAGGACAAGTTCGCTGACACGGAAGAAGAATAGGCTCAGGCCTTATCCGACCAATGAAGGAGTAATCTATGTATGAGATATTGACTGGTCCGCTGCTCTGGATTGCCTTTGCGGTATTCTTTGTCGGCCTGACCACCCGGGTGGTGCTGTACTTCATGGGTCTCGACTGGAGACTCGATCGCGTGGCCTACAAGCCGCACATGAACTATGGCATCAAAGGCGCTTTCAGGTCCGTGTATCGCTGGCTGCTGCCCTTCGGGACGTATAGCTGGAGGGCCAAGCCCATCTTCACGATCATGTTCTTCGCCTTCCACATCGGGCTTGTAATAGTGCCCCTGTTCCTGGAAGGGCACGCCGTCATGATCAGAAACGGTCTTGGAATCGATTGGCCGGCAATCCCGCAGGTGCTCGCAGACGTTCTGGCCATCGCAGCCTTTCTGGCCGGCCTTGGCATTGCGTTGCGCCGTCTGCTTTTGCCCGAGGTGCGCATCCTGACCGATATCAAGGATGTCATGCTGCTGGTGTTGATTCTGACCCTGCTGGGCTCCGGCATCATCGCCACCTATCATACCGCCAACTATTCGTTCTGGATTACCCTGCACGTGCTGTGTGGCGTGATCGTGCTGCTGACCGCTCCCTTCACCAAGCTGTCTCATATTGCGCTCTTTTTCTGTACGCGCATTCAGATCGGCATGGATTTCGGGATCAAGCGCGGCGGAATGAAGTCCAATTTTGACTGGTAAGCCAAGAGGAATACGAAATGCCCGAAGGTACAATTTGTAATAAGAGACCCGTTGCCACCCGAGAGGACCTTGATGCCCTCTTGGCCGACAGCAACGGCAAGAAATACTATGCGGAAATGGAACAACTGGATGTGGATGCCGAGAAGCTCTGGGCAACCATCCAGAAGACCATGAAGTCACGAACCAAAACTTGGCTGGATATCTGCGCTCATTGCGGACTCTGCGCCGACAGCTGTTTTCTATACAGCGTGAACGGGCGCGATCCCAAGCAGGTGCCCTCTTACAAGATCCAGTCCACTTTGGGCGAGATCGTCAAGAAGAAGGGCAACGTGACCAACGAGTTCATGCGCATGTGCATGGACACGGCCTGGTCCAAATGCACCTGCTGCAACCGTTGCGGCTCTTTCTGCCCCTACGGCATCGACATGGGCGTCATGTTCGGCTATCTGCGCGGCCTGCTCCACTCCCAAGGGTTCGTGCCGTGGGAACTCAAGATCGGTTCCGGGATGCACCGCCTTTTCCGCGCCCAGATGGACGTCACCGTCGAGGAGTTCGTTGATACCTGCGAATGGATGGTGGACGAGGCCTTGGAGGAATGGCCCTGTCTAGAAATTCCCATCGACAAGGAAGACGCCGATATCGTCTACATGATCAACGCCCGTGAAGCCAAGCATTACCCTGAAGACATCGTCGAGGCGGCCATCCTGTTCCACGTCGCCGGGGAGAATTGGACCATGCCCAGCGAGGGCTGGGAAATGACCAGTCTCTCCATGTTCGCTGGTGACTGGGAAGCCTGCAAGATGCAGGTCGAGACCGTGTACGGTGCCATGGAGCGTCTGCGCCCCAAACGTATGGTCGCCACCGAATGCGGGCACGCCTACCGCGCTACCGTCATTGAAGGCCCGTACTGGGTCGGCAGACCTGATGGACAACCGCCCGTGGAATGTCTGCATTACGTTGAATGGGTGGCCGAAGCCCTGGAGACAGGCAAACTGGTGATCGATCCGACCAAGAAAATCAAGGAGCCGGTTACGCTGCAGGATTCCTGCAACTATGTGCGTAATGCGGGTTTGCGTGACTGTGGTCGCATCATCATGAAACACATCGCCGAAGACTTCCGCGAGATGGCCCCCAACAAGGAACACAACTATTGTTGCGGCGGCGGCGGCGGATTTAACGGCATTGGGCGCTATCGCAAACAGCGCAACGTTGCTCTAAAGATGAAGCGTGAACAGATTCTGGACACCGGTGCGAAATTCGTTATCGCTCCGTGCCACAATTGCTGGGACGCCATCCGCGATCTGGAAGAAGAGTTCGAGATTGGAATCCGCTGGAGCTTCCTGAAGCCGATTCTGATCAAGATGCTGGTGGTTCCGGAACATCTCCTGCCGCAGGAATAGGAATAAATCTGACAATGGTACGCCGCGCTCAGCGCGGCGTACCATTTTTAAGCGTTTTCGGCGTGTTGGGTGATACGTGCAGAGCATCTTGATGTGACCGGGTTACTGCTTCACCGGAAAATATCAAATAAATCTTTCCTGCCGCCACGGATTCGGTACGGGCTGACGGGTTGCATCCGCCGTGGTGACTCCATTTCTGCCGGGCTGGGTGATGACGCGCCGGAAGCACAAGCAGGGAGTGCCCTCGGACCTTTGCAAACCAACCCTTGAAGCTGTCGTGACACGTCTGGATTCTGTTCTTATTGGCAGGCTGGATACTGGTTACTGCTCGGTCCTGTTAGGGAAGACGAGCCTTGGAATTTTGGAGGACCGGATGCGTTTGACCACAAAGAGCAAATATGGAACTCGTCTGTTGCTTGATATCGCCATCAATGACGAGAAAGGATGGGTCAATACGACAGATATCGCCAGGCGTCAGAATATCTCTCAAAAATATTTAGAGAAGTTGATAACGGGGTTGCGGCGCAGCGGGCTTGTCACGAGTAAGCGCGGCCCCTTGGGGGGACACAAGCTGGCCAAATCTCCGTTTGAGATCACGGTCGGGGACGTGGTCCGCATTTTGGAAGCCGGTGACACATCGAGCAAGTGCTCCGATTGCGACACAGGCTGTGATGAATGCTCGCAACTTGATGAATGCCTCATTCAATTCGTGTGGGTTGAGGCGCACAATGTTCTCATGAAAAGCCTGGATTCATACCGCTTGGGAGACCTGATCAAACACCGGCACCCTTGAACGCCTTTCGGCTTCCTGACCCGCAAAGTGGCCCACGCTAGGCGTTCAAAGAGTACTTTATGCGGGGCCCGATCAGGAACGTCTGTCCATAATCAACTCCTCTTTATTTCTCTTCGGCACATAGTGCGTCCCCGCTTCATCCCGATAATATTTGATCGAGCCGTCTTGCGGCACATCGACAATGCGCACATCCTCCACGGGCTTGCCCAGAGCCAGCACCAGGCTGATTTCGAATTCCGGGTCCAGGGAGAAATGCGCGCGCAGCTTATCGCGATCAATGGCCCCGAGCATGCATCCGCCAAGGCCCTTTTCCACCGCGCCCAGCAGCATGGTCTGGCCCACGATGCCCAGATCGAACTTGGCGAAATCCCAATCCTTGGCCGTGTTGAGCATGACTATGTACGCCGAGGGACGCTCTGTCAGCGTGGGGCCATCCCAATCCTTCAGATAGGCGGCCCATTTCAGGCACTCGAAGATGGCGTTGTTATCTTTCTGCGAGGTGCTCAGAATGAAGCGCAGGGGTTGTTTGTTGGCCGCCGAGGGGCAGATTTGGGCCAGGTCCACGAGCTCTTCAAGAGTTGTCATGGGGATGGCGACGGAGTTGTCGAATCTGCGATAGCTTCGGTTTTTGAGGACAAGTTCCTTGAGCATGAGGGCCTCCTTGTTGGGATGTAAGAAAAAAATTGGTTGATGTCGGTCGGAGAGCGGCGGGACGGCCCGGGGGCATGACCGGGCCGGAACTCCCTCGCCGGCCTCGTAGAGCCGCATCATTGCGTGCATGAGCATGATACGGCGCTTCGGGCGGTGGAGCAATGATGCGGCAAACGATGCCTGGCTCGGTCAGACAGCCGACCCAGCCATGCCCCCGGACCGCCCCGCCTTGAGCTTCGTCCGGAGTGACAATTGCCGTGTGTTTGAGCCCACTGCAAAAAAGTCGCGAAGGAACCTGAGTGTCATTCCCGCGTAGGCGGGAATCTTAATTTCAAAGTGCGGATCCCTTCTCCAAAAAGCTTTTTGCCGTGAGATCCTATGTATCGTAGATACCCTCGAAATGTGCTTTGTAGGCCTGAAACGTACCTTCCTCGATGGCCTTCCTGGCGTCTGTGACCACGGTCAGGAAAAATGCCAGGTTGTGGATGGTGTTGAGGCGATATGACAGAATCTCCTGGGCCTGGTAAAGGTGGCGCAGGTAGGCCTTGCTGAAGTTGCGGCAGGTGTAGCAGGAGCATTCGGGATCAAGGGCGCTGTCGTCCTCGGTGTACTGGGCGCGCTTGATGTTGACCTTGCCTTGCGAGGTGAAGAGGGTGCCGTTGCGGGCGTTGCGGGTGGGCATGACGCAATCGAACATGTCGATGCCGGCGTCGATGCCGCGCACTATATCCAGCGGAGTGCCCACGCCCATGAGGTAGCGGGGTTTGTCCGTCGGCAGGAACGGGGCGCTGTGGTAAAGGATGTCCAACATTTCCGGCTTGGACTCGCCGACGCTCAGGCCCCCCAGCGCGTAGCCGTCGAAGGGGATGTCGATAAGCTGGCGGATGCTTTCCTCGCGCAGGTCCTTGAAGAATCCGCCCTGGCCGATGCCGAAGAGGAGCTGGTCTCCGCTGCCCTGGGGATAGGCCTCGCGGCAACGCCTTGCCCAACGCGTGGTCAGACCCAGTGACTTTTTGGTATACTCGTAGTCCGCGCCGTAGGGGACGCATTCGTCGAGAACCATCATGATGTCCGAACCCAGGTTTTTCTGGATGGAGATGGCCTTTTCGGGCGAGAAAAAATGCTTGGAGCCGTCGATGTGTGAGGAAAAGGCCACACCGTCCTCGGAGAGCTTGCGCAGGCCCGAGAGGCTGAAGACCTGGAAGCCGCCGGAGTCGGTCAGGATGGGCCGGTCCCAGTTCATGAACTTGTGCAGCCCGCCGCGCCGGGCGATCATCTCGTCGCCGGGGCGCATGCACAGGTGGTAGGTGTTGCCGAGGATGATGCGCGCGCCGAGGTCTTTCAAATCCTGGGGGCAGACCGCCTTGACCGTGCCCTGGGTGCCCACGGGCATGAAGATGGGGGTGGGGATGACGCCGTGGGCGGTGTGCAGTTCCCCGGTGCGGGCCTTGCCGTCCGTGCTGTGCAGAGTGAATTTTCCGATATGCATGTTCACGCTTTGTGTTATGTTACGGGTGAAGCGGAGCGGGAAATAACCCCGGTCCGCGGACAAAGGTCGGCGAGTTCGCAAGCATCGCAGAGGGGTTTGCGAGCAGTGCAGACCTCTCTGCCAAAAAGGACCAGATAGTGGTTGATCGCTCCCCAGCTTTCCAGCGGAAAAAGTTTGAGCAAATCCTGTTCGACCTTGTCCGGGTTGGTTTGCCGGGTCAACCCGAGGCGAAAGCTGATCCGTTTGACATGGGTGTCCACGGCGATGCCCGCGTGCACGCCGTAAGCGTTGGACAGGACTACGTTGGCCGTCTTGCGGGCGACACCGGCCAGGGTCAGCATTTCTTCCATGGTCCTCGGCACCTGGCCGCCGAAGTGGATCACGATGCGCACTGCCGAGGCGTGCAGGTTTTTGGCCTTGTTGCGGAAAAATCCGGTGGAGCGGATTACGCTCTCGATCTGCGCGGGGTCAGCCGTGGCCATCTGTTCCACGGTTTTCCAGGTGGCGAAGAGCGCTGGCGTGACCATGTTGACACGCGCGTCCGTGCACTGGGCCGACAGGATCGTGGCCACGAGCAGCTCCCATGGGCTGGACCAGGAAAGCTCGGTCCGAGGCCTGGGATACCGCTGGGCCAGTCGCTCGCGAAGGGCCTCGGCTCGTGCGGTGATGGAAGAAACTCTCATGCGATGCTCCACGTGCAGACGGGTCTGAAGACGCCGAGCCTTGCCTGACAGTTTTTTTTCGCAACCTCAAGTTTTTTGCATGGAGGTAAAAATGGGACAAATTCTGGTCTACATGACGTTTCCGGATCAAAAGACCGCCACGCGGATAGGGCAGACCTTGCTCGAAAAGCGCCTGGTCGCCTGCGTCAACATCCTGCCACAGGTCCAGTCCATGTACTGGTGGCAAGACGAAATTCAGCACGAGATCGAGGTGATTGTTTTAGCCAAGACGGCACAGACCCTGTTCGAGCCGCTCAAGGCTTGCGTTCTTGGCCTGCATCCTTATGAAGTACCTTGTATCGTGGCGTTGGCGCTGGACCATGGCCACGAGCCCTTTTTACGGTGGGTTGATGAACAGACTCGTGACCGTTTGGAGAAATGCCCCCAAAATGAGTTGACTGGGTTAAAAAAACGTTCATAGCAATGCGCAACGCATAATTGAGGAGGCTACCCCTTTTCGTGAGGTTTCATATACTGACTTTTGGATGCCAGATGAATGTGGCGGACGCCGACTGGTTGACCCAATCTTTGGTCTCCAGAGGCTGGACCGAGGCGGGCGAATCCGACGCCCAGGTTTTCGTGGTCACGACATGCAGCGTGCGGGAAAAGCCCGAACAGAAAGTGTATTCCCTGCTCGGTCGGCTGAAGAGCTACGTTGACCGGAGTCCGGATCTTTTCGTGGCCGTGGGCGGTTGCGTGGCCCAGCAGATCGGCGAGGAATTCTGGAACCGCTTTCCTTTTGTTCGCCTGGTCTTCGGCACCGACGGAACGGCCATGGTGCCCCAAGCTCTGGAGCGGCTGGTCGATGATCCTGCGCTGCGGATAAGCCTGCTTGATTTCCTGGATCATTATCCCGAACGCGAACAACCCGAAGGTGGCACTGTCCAGGCTCAGGCCTTTGTGAACATCATGCAGGGGTGTGATAATTTTTGCACCTACTGCATCGTGCCTTTCACCAGGGGACGCCAGAAATCGCGCAGTTCGGGCGCCGTGGTGGCCGAATGCGAGGCCCTGGTGCGGCGCGGCGCGCGTGAACTGACCCTTTTGGGGCAGAACGTGAACAGCTATGGTCAGGACAAGCATGGTGACGGAACATCCTTTGCATCGCTTCTGGAGCGGATTTCCGCCATTTCCGGCCTCATGCGCCTGAAATTCACGACATCGCATCCCAAGGACATCGCCCCGGAGGTCGTGACCGCATTCGGCAAGCTGCCCAATCTTTGCCCGCAGCTGCATCTGCCCGTGCAGTCCGGGTCCGACGCGGTCCTGAAGGCCATGGGGCGCAAATACACAAGGACGCGCTATCTGGAGACGATCCGGGAGCTGCGCCGGATTTGCCCGCAAATTACCCTGACCACGGACATCATTGTCGGTTTTCCGGGCGAGACTCTTCAGGATTTTGAAGATACGCTGGAACTCATGCGCAAAGTGCGGTACGAATCCATCTTCTCCTTCAAGTACTCGGACCGGCCGGGGGTGCGGGCCGAGAAGATGGATTTCAAGGTGCCCGACGAAGAGAAGTCGAGGCGTCTTGCGGTGCTGCAGGAGATGCAGGACCAAATCACCGTCGAGGAGCTGGCCGCGCAGCTGGGGTCGATGGCCGATGTGCTGGTCGAAGGGCCGAGCAAGATGCAGGACAATGAACATATTTTTTGGAGAGGCCGTGACGGGGGCGGACGGATTGTCAATTTCTCATCGCCCATACCTTGCCTGACAGGCAGAATGGTTCGCGTGCGCATCGTGGACGCGAAGAAACACTCCCTCGTGGGAGAGATCCGAGGTGAACCGTGGTAGACATGATGGTTTTCGGATTGGCATTGGACGAGGATTCGCAGATGCCCATCCTTATTTTAAAGGACACATCGGAAGATATCATTTTTCCCATCTGGATCGGCGCTATGGAGGCCATGTCCATTTCCATGGCCCTGAACAAGGTCGCCGTGCCCAGGCCCATGACCCACGACTTGATTTTGACCATACTGGAGAAGATGGAAACGCGGCTTGTCGCGGTCGAGATTATCTCCATCCACGAAGGCACCTATTATGCCGAACTTGTGCTGCAAGGCGAGACCGGCGAGCGTCGCGTCGATTGCCGCCCCTCGGATTCCATCGCCCTGGCCCTCAGAGCCCAGGTGCCCATCCGTGTTTCGGAGGAAGTCATAGCGTTGAACAAGACGCTGCAGAAAGGCGTTTTTCAGGAAGTGGTCACAGGCGAGGACAGCGACAAATGGACGGACATCCTCTCCAAGTACAGCCTGGACGATCTCAAGTACAAGATGTGACGCGGTCGTGATCGATCTGCACACCCATTCGAGCTTTAGCGACGGGGAGCTGGCCCCGGCTGAATTGGCGCGTCGGGCCAAGGTGGCCGGGTACCGGGCCATCGCCATCACCGACCACGCCGACGCCTCCAACATGGACTTTGTGCTGCCGCGCGTGGCCGCCATGGCGAAGGAGTATTCCATCTACATGGATATCGTCATCCTGGCCGGGGTCGAACTGACGCACGTGCCGTCCGCCCTCATGGATCAGGAGGTGCGCCGCGCCCGTGCTTTGGGCGCGGGAGTTGTCGTGGCCCATGGAGAGACCATTGTCGAGCCGGTGGAGACGGGCACGAACCTTGCGGCCATCATGGCCGGCGTCGACGTGCTGGCCCATCCCGGGCTGATCACTGAAGAAGAGGTCCGGCTGGCGGCTGAAAAGGGCGTGTTGCTTGAAATCACGACCCGGGCCGGACACGGATACACCAATGGCCATGTCCTGGCCTTGGCCCGTGCGCATGGCGCCAAAATTGTGGTCAACAACGATGCCCATTCTCCGCGGGATCTGGTCTGCGCAGAGCTGCGCCGCAAGATCGCGCTTGGGTGCGGCATGACCCCCGAAGAATACCGACAGGCGGACACAGATGCCTGGGCTCTTGTGTCCCGGAGCCTTTGCCTGTAGTGAACCGAAAATTTGTTGTGCCCTCTATAATCTCGTAGTGTAAAAGGTGACAGATATGGAAGCAGTAGCTCAAACGGGCGTTGTTGAGCAGATGAATGTTACGCAGCCGATCGATTCCATTCAATCCCTTGGAGCTGCCACGCAGCTCGGTGGGATGTCGCAGATGGGATTCTGGGATATGATTTCTAACGCGACTGTGGTTGTACAGGGTGTCATGGGACTCTTGGCCATCATGTCGCTTATCAGCTGGTCGATCATTTTTTTCAAGATAATTCAGATCAATATCGGGCGGCGCAAAGCCCTCCGCGAACGGGCGCTGTTCCAGAACGCCACGAATCTGGCCGACGGAGTGCAGATCCTGCGCGAGGAGGGCAACTCGGCCCTGTACCCCATTGCCAAGCGGGGCCTGCAGGAGTTTCGCCGCCTGGAGCAATCCGTCATTCATCCCAACCTGAAGTTTCGCGTCGCCGGCGACAACCTGCGCCGGGTGCTCGAACAAGGGGTGAGCGAAGGGCTAGGAGAGATGTCCAAGTCTTTGTCATTTTTGGCAACATGCGCCAATGCCGCCCCGTTTATCGGTCTTTTCGGGACTGTCTGGGGCATCATGAATTCCTTTCATGCCATCGGTCAGATGAAAACGGCGGCGCTGGCCGCAGTTGCGCCCGGTATTTCCGAAGCCCTTGTAGCCACTGCCATCGGTCTGGCCGTGGCCATTCCGGCGACCATCGCCTACAATACTTTTCTGGGCATGATCACGACCGTGCATACGGAGATGGAGTGCTTCGCCAGCGAATTTTTGAATCGCGCCCAGCTTGAACTCCCATGGATGAACAAGCGGAGTGAATAAATCATGCAGGTAAATTCAGGAAAAGGCTTTCTGGCGGAGATCAACGTCACGCCATTTGTGGACGTCATGCTGGTGCTACTCATCATCTTCATGGTGACGGCGCCCATGCTGACCCAAGGTGTTGAGGTCGACCTGCCTGAAACCAAGGCAGTTGAGACTCTGCCCGAGGATAGCGACACAGTGGTGTTGCACGTGCTTAAAGACGGGACCATCAAGCTCGACAAGTATGAGGTCAAGGTCGAAGAGCTTGGTAATTATCTTAAAAGAATGGAATTTGAGAAAGGAAAACTGCTCTATCTGCAGGCCGACAAGAATGTGGCGTATGGCGTGGTCGTCAAGGTGATGGCGGAAGTCAGGGCTGCAGGCGTGCAAAAGCTGGGAGTCGTGGCGGAACCTGAGGAAGAGAACCCCTAGGATAAGGCGTTTTTAGTGTTTAATTCGCTACGTCATTTGAGTTGGGTTTTCTCCATTGTGCTGCATCTGGTTGTGCTGCTCGGCGGAGCCTATGTGTCTACGGACACCCATATCAAACTTAATCTGAATAAAAGAATGTACGAGGTCGACCTGGTCGGTCCTCCGAATAAAGGCAAGCCGGGGGCCAAGAGCGCGCCCAAGAAGGCCTCCGAAGGCGCCGAGGCTCCTCAAAAACCTGCTGCCAAGGATGCCAAGACCGTAAAAGCTCCGGATGAGCCGAAAAAGCCGGAGAAGAAAGCTGCCCCAAGCGAAACAGCCAAGGCGATTCCTTCGGCCACAGTGAACGCCACCAAGGTGGCCGAAGCCCAGCCCGAGGAGCCGAAGAAGCCGGAGCCGAAGAAGGAAGAGCCCAAAAAGGAAGAGCCGAAGAAGGAAGAACCCAAGAAGACCGCCAAGGAAGAGCCGAAAAGCGAGCCGAAAGCAGAGAAGAAGCCGAGCAAGGAAGAAATCCTGGCGCAGGCTCTGGGTGAGGCGACCAAGGTCGCCAAGTCTTCTACCAAGAGCGGCGCGGACGGAGCGGCAAAAGGCACTGCCGGGAGCGGCTCCAAGGATGCCCTGGCCGACGCGCTGGCAGATCTCGGGCGTGAGGTCTCGGGGCGAGGAACACGCGGGGACGGAACCGCCGAGGATGGAGACGGCGAGGGCGTGTCTTCGGGCAGTCTGGACCAATACTATGCCACGCAGGTCATTCGGGCCATTCGCCAGAATTGGAGATTTCCGCGACTGTCGAATATCGTGCTGGCCACGACCGTGGAACTCAAGGTGAACAAGGCCGGTGAAATTCTGGGAGCACGCATGATGAACGGGTCCGGACGGTCCGATTTCGACGCCTCTGTCATGCGCGCCATCGAGGATACCAAGAAACTGCCTCCTTTGCCTGAAACATTGGACGCGACTCTGGTCATAACTTTTTATAATACGGAAAATTGAGCAGGAGCCTGTCTTGATAAAAAAAATCCTTCTCATTCTGCTTGCGCTGCTGGCTTTCTCCGCGCCAGCCCTGGCCGCCGGAGTGCTGAACATCGACATCTATGGACCGGGTCAGTCCCGGGTCAATCTTTTCGTGGCCGAGGCCCTGTCCAAGGACGGTTCGGGACCTGTGGGCGCCATCCCCGGCAATGCGCCGGCGGAATTGCAGCAGCGTATCCATGCCAACTGCGCCTTTTTGCCTTTTTTCAACATGCTCTCCGGAAAAGATATCGTTGGTGGTCCCAATCCCGGTGGTTATGTCGCGCAGAGCATCGACTTCAACAAGTTTCAGCTCGCGCGCACCGACGTGCTGGTCACGGCTGCCTGGGCGCCCCGCCCTGGCGGAGTCGGCGAGGTGGAGCTGCGCGCCTATGAGGTCTACACGGGCCGCCTGATCGTGGGCAAAGGCTATGGTGTAGCGAGCAATCAACAGATTCCCGAGGTGGCGGCGCGTTTTTGCGCGGACCTGATGGAAGCTTTGACCGGGCAGGGGGATTTCTTCCGCTCGAACATCGCTTTCATCAAGAAGGAAGGTCAGCGCAAGCAGGTCTACATGGCCACGGCGCAGGGCCTCAATCTGCAGAAGATCACTAACTTGGACGGAATCGCTGTTAGTCCTGCCTGGTCTCACGATGGTCAAAAGCTGGTTTTTGTCTTTTTGGACAAGAAATATCACAATCTGTGCGTCTGGGATCGACGTACCAGATCCCTGGATAAAAAGAGACTCCCCGGAAATACCCTTATCGCGCCAGCCTTCACTAAGACCGGCAATGTGGCGATCAGTCTCGACATGCGCGGAAATCCGGACATTTACGAGCTGAATTCCGAATACAAGGTCGTACGTGTTCTCGAGGAAAACTGGGGTATTGACATCGGGCCGGATTTTGACCGGTCTGGAGAGAAAATGGTCTTTGTTTCCAATAGGTTGGGAAATCCGCATGTGTTCTTGAAAAACATGGCGACGGGAGTGAGCAAACGCATCTCCCTGACTGGAAAATACAACACTGGTCCTAGCATCAGTCCTGATGGCACCCAAGTCGTTTTTGCGCAGATGGTGAACGGTAAGCACAAGTTATTTTTGGTGGATTTGCCTTCCGGGCGCGAACGCCAGTTGACATTTGGGGCCGGTAGTGATGAAGATCCCACTTGGTCTCCAGACGGCTATTTTATAGCTTTTGCATCAAACAGATCCGGCCCGAGCCAGATCTATCTGACGACAAAACATGGAGACGAACCAATTTTGATTCCAACCGGTCCGGGGGAGGCGACTTCTCCGGCCTGGGGGAAATTATAATGGCAGAGGCGTGTTTTTTTTTCGTTAATGGAGGAAGTTATGAAGAAGTTAGGCGTTTTTGGATTGATCGTTTTGGTTTTTTGTTTGGCCATGGTTGGCGGTTGCTCCAAAAAAGTGAGCTCCACCCCTGCTGGCGCGACTGCTGCTGGCGCTGGAGATGGTTCCGGTGCACAGAGTGGTTTGACCGCAGAGCAGCTCGAAGCGCAGCGCCTTGCTGAATTGCAGCGTCAGGCTATCGAAAAGATTGGTGCAGACAAGATTTATTTTACTTTTGATTCCAACGAGTTGTCTCAGGAATCCCGCCAGGTTTTGACGGATAAGGCCGAACTGTTGAAGGCCAATCCTGCATTGTCCCTGCTGATCGAAGGACATTGCGACGAACGCGGAACCAACGAGTACAACTTGGCTCTTGGCGAGCGCAGAGCCCGTGCTGCGTATGAATTCCTGGTTCTGCTGGGAATTGATTCGTCCAAGTTGCAGATCATCAGCTACGGCGAAGAATACCCCGCTGTTCAGGGTTCCAACGAAGACGCTTGGAGCAAGAACAGACGCGACGAATTCAAAGCCAGCGCAAACTAGTTTCAAATGATTATTAAAGGTTGGGGCAATCCCACCCTTTTTTAAGCCCCGGTTCGCCGGGGCTTTTTTCGTGGTGCGCCCAGCAGGGAGCTTGAAGAATAGGATTTATACCGTTTCCTAATTTGAATGCAATAAATAGCTGCACCGGCAGAGGCTTTTAAAAAAAGATGGGGGCGCGGCTTGCAAACAATTCTGGACTGCGTCCATAATAGCTCTCAAGCTTTCGT
>Ga0180007_10001104_pt1 | contig 38623 bp, 40 predicted proteins | sample MM_PC_MetaG_FD_121122 | JGI IMG/M metagenome (GOLD analysis project Ga0180007, IMG submission 121122) | Groundwater microbial communities from the Aspo Hard Rock Laboratory (HRL) deep subsurface site, Sweden - MM_PC_MetaG | ecosystem: Environmental > Aquatic > Deep subsurface > Groundwater... | reverse complement strand
TGGTTGGGGCGGCAGGATTCGAACCTACGATCACGGGACCAAAACCCGATGCCTTACCACTTGGCTACACCCCATCAAAATGTTCCAAAAGCCTGGATAGAACTATATAACGATCTACGAGATTGGTGCATACGAGAACAACTGAAAGAAAAAGGATTCAAACAAGAATTCATCGATAAGCTAATTATATCTTAAAATACTTAAAAACCCATTGACCTTTAATGTACTCTCTATTATCATTTAGATAGTTGGCTAAATATCTAAATAATGGGCATTACAGACATTACTACTACCCTGAAGGCGTTAAGCGATCCGATTAGGCGGGACATATTGAACTTATTAAAGAAAAAGAACTTAACTGCTGGTGAAATTGCCCTCCTCTTCCCTATCAGCAAGCCGTCGCTTTCTCATCACTTTACCGTTTTAAAGAATGCAAATCTGATTGGATCCGAACGAAAAGGACAAAAAATCTATTACTCTCTTAATGCTACCGTGTTCTACGAATTATTAAACGATGTTTTAGAAACTTTTGGAGAAAAAAATGAAAATTAACTTTAGAAGTGAATGGTTCTCAATTTTTTGTTTTATTAGCGCTGTCATAATTTCGCTATGGGCTTACCCACACCTGCCTGCCATGGTTCCATCTCATTGGAACATTCAGGGACAGATTGATGGTTATATGACTAGACTTGGACATACCATTGGTGTCCCCGGCATGATACTCGGAATATATATATTGTTTTTAGCAATTCCTGTTTTCGAGCCAAGACGACAAAATTTCTTCAGATCGATTGGTTTCTACCAGATGATCCGCAACTTTATGATGGGCTTTATGTTGCTAATATACATGGTTACTACCTGGATAGGAGTCACAGGGGAAGCGCTTGCAATTGGCAAAATCGTGCCACTGGCAGTTGGTATCTTATTTATCTTTATAGGTAACTATTTGAGCCAGATTAAATCTAACTTTTTTATGGGTATCCGAACCCCATGGACACTGTCTTCAGATACAGTTTGGCAAAAGACCCACAGGTTAGGTGGATATACTTTTGTTATAGGTGGACTCTTGTTTATGGTAGCAGTGCTTTTTAATGAACCATGGAATTTCTATCTACCAATGACTGGAATACTACTAGCAGCATTAGTGCCAGTAGTTTATTCTTATATTTCATTTAGACAGGAGCAGCAATAATATTCCAGCTATGTTTAAAACAATGGCTTTATAATGTAGCCAGAGGAAGTGTCGAGAACCTCATACCCTAATTTCTCTATTTCACCCCGCAATTTATCTGACTTTTTCCAATCTTTATTAGTCCTAGCCCGCTCCCTCTCCTCGGCTAGTTTTTTAATTTTGGTAGGAATGGCAGGGGCTTTGTAATTCTTAAAGCCAAACCCTAGAACTTTATCAAAATCCAATAAAGTGGCTTGTTTGTCTGCTAGGTTTGATTTCGACCCTTCTAACTCCCAAATTATTTTCATTGCTGATGGCAAATTCAAATTATCATTTATGGCAAACAAAAACTTCTGCTTATAATTTTTTAGTATCTTGCCTTTCTGTTTCTTTGCTAGAAACATCTCTTGCAGTTTATACAACGAATTTTGCGCCCCAATCATAGCTGATCTAGAAAAGTTTAATTTGCTTCTGTAATGGCTGGTTACTGCTAAATATCTAAACACTGTTGGAGAAAACCCTTGTTTTTCTAAATCAACTAGTGTTAAGAAATTGCCTTTACTTTTCGACATCTTGTCTTTACCAACTATCATGAAGGCGCCATGTACAAAATATTTTGCTAGTGGCTTGCTAGTAGCCGCTTCGCTTTGAGCAATCTCGTTATTGTGATGAATCGCAATGTGATCTTCACCACCTAAATGAATATCGAAAGGTTGCCCCAATTCTTTAGTGGAGATGGCCGAACATTCTAAATGCCACCCCGGATACCCTCTCCCCCACGGAGAAGCCCACTCCTGCTGCCTATTCTCGTTTGGCAAAGAAAGCTTCCAAAGCGCAAAATCGGCTATATTTTTTTTACCCGAACTATGGCAAACCCTAGCTTTTCCAAGTTTAATTTTAGCTAAACGACCATAATTTTTAAATTTTTGAGTATCGAAATAAATTCCATCATTTGTGGCATAAGTATATCCCCTTCTCTCTAGTTTTTTTATTAAAGCTATCTGTTCTTTAATATATTTTGTCGCAGAAGCAAATTTAGCAGGAAACTCTATATTCAGATCCTTCAAATCTCGCTTGAATAAATCGGTGTAGTGCTTTGTTAATTTATTTGCTTTTAAGCCAGATTTTTTGGCAGCCACCTCAACTTTATCCATACCTTCATCTTCATCAGAAGTGAGATGGCCCACATCGGTAATATTCATTACATGCTTAACTTTGTAGCCATTGTATTCTAACGTTCTTCGCAAAATATCTTCAAAAATATATGTTCTTAAATTCCCAATATGTGCTTCCTGATAAACCGTTGGACCACAAGCATAAATAGAAACCTTACCTTTTTTAAGAGGTTTAAAAACTTCTAATTTACGAGTCAGCGAATTATATAGCTTAAGCACCATGTTTTTTAGATTCTATTAATTTACTCTCTACTAGATAAGCCCCCACTAACACCGTTGCCCCACCTAGAATATGTTGGAATTCAATTTTTTCGCGCAGAAACAACATCGATAAAATTGCGATCTGTACTAACATAGTGTTTTGCAAAACAGCAGCTTCGATCGCTTTTAGTTGATCTAGAGCCACATTCCATATAAGTCCACCAAAAGCAAAGATTGCACCTACTAGCATTACTATGCTTAGATTAGGCATCACAAATACTTTTGGTAGATCGCCACTTAAAAGACCAACTGGGAATAACAACAACACCCCTATGGTTACTCCAAACAAAGCTAAAGTAAAAGCCTGGTCACCAGGTTGTTTAGATAGCATTCTGGTAAGCACAGTGTTAAGGGCATAGCTAATTTCTGCTAGCAAAATAAGTAACATCCCAAACAAAGCCCCACCAAAAAGTTCATGACTCAAAAACATACTGGCTCCAGCAAAGGCAATAGCTAACCCCACTACTTGCAAAATAGTGGGTTTTTCTCGCAGAATTAACCACGCCAAAATCATTACCAGAGTAGAGTTAAGCCCAGCAAACAAACCAGCTACAGTGCCAGTCACATATTTTAGCCCAACGACGGCCAACAGCGGCGCAATCACGAACCCTGTCACGCCAATTAGAACTAGGACGGTTATCCACTGAGAATCTTTGTTCCAATTTAATTTGGGTTTTCTGATGAAATAATAGATTAGCAGTGCCACTAATGCCATTAGTTGAATGGCAAATGTTAAAGCATACGGTGAAACTAATAACAAGCCAAACTTAATAACAATTTTTGAAATTGACCATAAAAAAGTAGCAAGTAAAGCTTGCCATAGAAAGAATCTGCCCCCCTTCATGCGACTCTCCTTCCTTCTAGCGCTCTAGCCAGTGTTATTTCATCGGCATATTCTAAATCACCACCCATAGGCAACCCACTAGCAATGCGTGTCATTCTAACTTCAGTAGGAACAAGTAAACGTTTTAAATACATCGCAGTTGCTTCACCTTCTATATTATGATTTGTAGCAATAATCACCTCTTCAATTGTATCGGTTTTTATGCGACTTAATAAATTTTGCAGATTTAACTGTTCTGCTCCAATTCCATCAAGTGGCGAGAGGCGCCCACCCAGAACATGATACTTGCCGTTAAAACTTCGTAATTTCTCAAAAGCTACTACATCTAATGGCTCCTCAACAATACAAAGAATATTAGAACTTCTGCTCTCATCTGCACAAATATGACAGGGATTGTGGTCGGTAATATTACCGCAAGTACTGCAGTAGGCTAAATCTTTTTTAAGATTCAAGAATGCATCGCCCAATTCACGAACATCGAGGTTTGGATTTTTAATTAAATAAAAAGCTAACCTGGAAGCAGTTTTAGGACCAATGCCAGGCAATTTGCCAAGCTCATTAATTAATTTAGAAACAGATTTAGGTAGGGCATACATCATATTAGAGACCCGGTATCCCGAGCCCGCCCATCACTTCTTTAGTTTTGTTAGCAGCGGCTTGTTGCGACTTTTTAACTGCTGAAGAAAATGCTTGGCTCAAAAACTTAATTAAACTATCTTTTTCTTCTATGCTTACTAAACTGTCATCAATTTCGACAGCAATTACTCTTTGTTCGCCACTTAGAGTAACTTTTACTTTGCCACCTAACTCTTCACCAGTAAACTCCATTTCTTTTAGCTCTGCCTGCAATTTACGAGCTTTACTTTGCAAATCCCACAATTTTTTTGCTTTATCAAACATGACTTTTAATTTACTCGTTACTTAATACAACAGATTTAATAATAATATCTTTTTTAGGACGATCATTATCACTTGTTTTTGCTATTCCAATCTTATCAACAATATCTAGTCCGGCTATAACCCTACCAAAAGGAGTATGTTTACCATCTAACCAAGGAGTTGACTCACCCGTAATAATAAAGAACTGGCTACCATTAGTATTTACCCCAGAATTAGCCATTGCTACGATGCCTTTAGTTAGATTTGGCATCTTACTAGAGAATTCGTCATCAAACTGATATCCTGGGCCACCAGTACCATCATTACTGATATCGTCATCTTTCGACAAAGGATCTCCAGTTTGGATCATAAAATCTTTAATTATCCGATGGAACTTAACGTTGTCGTAAAAATTCTTTTGTGTAAGCAAAACGAAATTAGCCACAGTTTTTGGAGCTGTCTCACTTAATAACTCTATCTTAATGTCTCCTTCACTAGTCGAGATAGTAGCAAATTTATTAGCCACTAGCTCCTCTCTAGACAAAGTGCCAAAAGGGCCAGAGATACTCTTTAAACTGCCGGCCCAGATAATTCCCTTAGGAATTGCCCAAACTAATGCTCCAGCTAGCACCAACCCACCCATTAGCCAAACTATTCGCTTCCAAGGAAAAGCAACCTTATACAAGCGCCTATTTTCGTGCCATTGGCGAAGTAGCTCCCTCTTTTCTTCTATCCTCTTTAATTTACGCAATCTCTGACGAGTAGACATAATGTATTTAATTACCTTTATATTCTACAATACCACAGCCAATTGGGAATCTATTCGTGAATTTAGCTGTGTTACAATATATTATTGTTATTTGAAATCTACGGAGGTGCATATTATGGTTGATAGACCCATCGCCAAGACAACACTACAAAACATGTTTGAATGTAGTAAAGCACACGCAGAGCGATATGATGTTGCGATCACAACTTTTTTCGTATCAACAATGCTTTTCGAAGAAATTATCAACGACACTAAAGTGCAGAGAGATGCCACACGACTAATTGAAGGCAAGAGAGTTATTACAAACGTCAAACTAAGCCCAACCAATGGCCTGCTCGTGACTATCATCGAGGACAACGATAGAGTCCCCACAGAGGTAACTCTAGAGCAACAATGGAAGAACAGTTAGTTGTTAAAAGAATTCCTCACAAATAAACCCAAGACACTTTATCGATTAAGGTGTCTTTTTACTTTCTACAAAGAAGTTATAACCCAGGAATAAGGGGTTGAGCCACTAAGTTAGTGCCCCAAAGCACTACATATGGGCCAACTGCCTGAATAATTACAATCGATACCAGAATAACTGCCAACTGACGCCAAAATGAATTAGTAAAATCGCGTTGGCGCCACGCTTCTTCACGGAACATTTTTACAAATTCTCTTTCCATTTTATCTCACTGGGTTAGATACTGACCCAAAGAACTTTGACCAGAAGCCAGTCGGTGGGGTTTGATCATCCCCAGCCGGTGGCGCATAATCCACCACACTGTTGATTATACCAGCTCTAGTCATATACAGTAAAGCAGAGCCAACTCCACCTTCAGGGGCTGGCAACTCTCCCAACATTGGTATTACTCCAGAAAAAACCAAATCGTCTAAATCTTTTAACTGAGATGCATCAGCTAATCTCATCTCCTGTAATTCCTTCAACAATTCAATGCGCAATTGTGAAGCCCTCATTTCTTTCATCGTCGATTCTAAAGACTGCGGAATATCTATATTTGGATTTTGCGTTGTATCTCTCTCCGAGCTAGTTACAGTCAAAGTAATTTTCTTACTAACAGTAGACTTATCGATGTCTTCGCCTTGTGCCAAAATAGTAAAATTATAAATAGTGGCAGGAGTAGCGGGTGTAGTAGTTAGCCGCAGATCGGCTGTAAACGGCGCCAAACCCTGTGCAGGAGTAATTTGGGCTGTAATGCTAGGAGTTAGGTCGGCAATTGATAAATTCACCTGTGAAGCATAACTATTTGGCGAAGAAATACCAATTCGATAAACCGCTTGTCCTGAGGCATAAACAACGTGCGCAGTAGGTTGAATTACCATGTCAAAAACAGGTTTCGACAATGCTGTATCAGTCGCGGTTAGGACAATAGCATTAACTGCCCACAAATTCTCTGCTGTACCTATGCGACTAAAATCTATTTCTACAACACCATCGACAGGGGTAACACTTAAAATTACATGGTTCCATTCTCCTGGATTACTACGAATTAAATAATTTTGACCAGCATAACTAACTTTAGTGGCCATGTTGTCTACAAAATCGCCACTAATAATTTCAGCATTATAAAGTGTGTGAGTGAGTCCGGAAACCTTGAACTTAGCCGGATCGATACCAACGTTAGCATCTCGAAGGCGCAAATCGGCAACTGCGTTGCCGTGACTTTTAATAATGACTGGGTCTAACCAACCATGTTCGAGGCCCAAGTCGGCAGTTGGATACATCGAGCCACCCACCGAAATATATCCGGCTGCCTTGCCCCCATTGTCACCAAAATCGAATTTAACAGTCGCGTCACTGTTATCTGCTAAACTCCAGCCTACCAGCGCTATTAACACTATGCTCAACGCAATAGCAGCACGTAGTTCGCTCTTTATAATTTTAGTAAAGAAGCTAGATATCATAATTCAAGGCATTTATTACCCTTATTATACCAAGCTCTTTTCAGCACTAACAGCTGTTTGCACTGTTTCTTCGGGAGTAAGGTTAGTTTCTAGCGAACGGAAGACCATCGTATCGGGGTAGAAATAGAGTTCTACTTGGCCTACGGGACCATTGCGATGCTTCGCAATAATTATATCGGCAACGTTAGGACGATCAGAACTTTTATTGTAATAATCATCCCGGTAAATAAACATAACTACATCGGCATCTTGTTCTATAGAGCCACTTTCTCTTAAATCAGAAAGTTGCGGAATTTTATTTGGCCTCTTCTCTACTTCTCTGGAAAGCTGAGATACCGCTATGACAGGAATATTTAACTCTCTTGCAAGCCCCTTAAGTCCTCTCGAGATGTCTGAAATTTCTTGAACACGACTTTCAGATCTACCGCGACTTTCCATCAGCTGCAGATAATCGACAACCAATAGGTCTAGATTCTTTTCGGACTGCAATCTTCTAGCTTTAGTGCGCATCTCCATCACATTCATACCAGGAGAATCATCGATATAAATAGACATTTCCGAAAGCTGACTAATGGTTTCACCCATACGATTAAAATCTTCTTCGCGTAAATTACCAGTTCGAAGTCGCCAAGAATCGACCCCAGATTTAGCACTAATCAACCTATCTACCACCTGCTCCTTAGACATTTCCAAATGGAACATTCCCACCGAAAAACCAGCTGTCGCAGCATTTAAAACAAAATTAAGAGCTAGACTAGTTTTACCGATACTAGGACGCGCAGCTACAATAACTAAATCTGACTTTTGAAGTCCTGCTAAAATATTATCTAGATTTTTAAAGCCAGTTGGTATACCTCTTAGCTCTCCGCGATTGGCATGCAACTTGTCCATTCTTTCGAACGCATCTTCCAGCACAGACTTAACTGCAATAAACCCACTTTTAAGATGCCTCTGAGAAACTGTAAATAAAGTTTGTTCAGCTTTATCAAGTAAATTGTCTACTTCGTCTTTTTGGTTGCGCCCTAAGGTCTCAATTTCGTTAGCAGCTGCGATTAACCTTCTTAAGGTAGCTTTGCTCGCCACAATGCCGGCATACCCTGCTACATTAGCACTGCTTGGCAAACTACTAGCCAGTTCGGATAGATAACCAGCCCCACCAATATTTTCTAATTCTTTTCTGTCTTTAAGCGAACTCGATACTGTCACAATGTCTAGAGGTCTTTGTTTTTCGTACAAATCTAGCATTGCTTGAAAAATTGTACGATGGCGTTGTTCGTAAAAATCATCCGCCTTTACCAAGTCTGCCACTTTAATCATTGCGTCGCGATCTAAGAGCAATGATCCAAGCAAAGACTTCTCTGCATCCAGATTTTGTGGGGGAACAATTATGTTAGATGAATTTGTCTGATTCATTTTTTAACTTTGTATTATATCAAACACTTCGGCCACCTTTTCTCTAGCTTCCTCTGTAGCACCAGCTTTAACTACTAATTCAATCTCAAGATCTTGGCCAAAGCTTTTTAGCATTTCAGAAATAACTTGCACATTAGCCTGTTTCTTAACTATATTCTTCAAAAATTCGCTAGGCAGTTCAATAACAATCTGCTTTTCAGTACATTTAACCGTGCTACCCCGGAGCAAAGAAGCTAACGCTGAGTTGCTAGTGCTAATTTTTTGGCAGATTTGTAGCCACAAATCTTGGCTAAGAGGTGTTTGCGATGACACCGACGGTAATGTTACATCCGGCTTGGGCACTTTTGAATCTACGTTAGTGGTAGTAGGTGGAGGGACACTATGACTCGAGGGTTTAATGGCACCAAAGAGCACCATCTCCAAAGCTAGTTGTGGCATGCTGGCCACCTTGTATTGGCTATTTGCTTCTGCTAAGCGCTGTAATAAATTAACAAATATTTTGTAATCGACACCTTTTGCTTGAATGCGCATACTAGTTTTTTCGTCTTCGCTTCTAGATATTAAGCTATCATTACCCAAGCTGACCATCATTAGTTCTCGCACGTACACCATCCACCGCTTTAGTAATTGATTTAAATCATATCCCTGATGATAAGCCTGGCCTATAAGGTCGATACCGCGAGTAATATTTTGGCTTAGAATAGATTCTGTTAACTCTCGAACAATCTGAACATCAACAATACCCAAAAGACCTTCCAGAGTTTGTCTATCGACTTCTGTAACATTTAAGCTTGCTACCTGGTCGAGAATACTAAGAGCATCGCGCAGGCTACCTTCCGCACCTTCAGCCACTGCGGCGATAGCTTCATCAGTAATAGAGATCTCTTCTTTAGCTGCAATCTGTTTAAGATAGTTAGTAATCGCCTCCCAACCTAAATGATGAAAATCGAAATATTGGCAACGCGAGACAATAGTAGGGAGTAGTTTGTGCACCTCTGTAGTTGCAAGAATAAAGATTGCATGAGATGGCGGCTCCTCTAGCGTCTTAAGCAAAGCATTAAAAGCATTTTTGGATAACATGTGAGCCTCATCAATAATGTAGACCTTGTACTTACCCACTGCTGGGGCTAAATTAACTTTTTCAATTAGGCTGCGCACATCATCAACCCCAGTATGCGAAGCGGCATCAATTTCAATCAAATCCAACATCCGCCCTTCAATTAAAGCCAAACAGTTCTGACACTTGCCACATGGTTCACCATCCTGGTTGTCTTGGCAATTAATTGCCTTGGCCAATAACCTCGCCATCGTAGTTTTACCTGTACCCCTCGGGCCAGCAAACAAATATGCATGACTAATTTTGTTAAACCGAATTTCATTAAGCAAAGTTTGCTTAACGTGATCCTGATTAACTAAATCAGAAAACTTTTGCGGTCGATATTTCCTATATAAAACCTGACTCCCTTGCATGTGCCTCCTAAATGCTACTTCCCATAATAGCACAGTCGCATATGGGCAGAAGGCAGATTATTTATAATAAATTCTATCTTCTATCCGCAAATCCACGTACTGGCGAGGCGGACTCTCGATATTTGCCTTTAACACTCTAACTAAATTATTCAGCTGAGTTTCAGAACTTCTAGTGGTGTCCAAAATTATTGTCCAACCATCAGAAGTCACTACTTCTATCTCGAAAGTAGTTTCAGGCACTAGTATCCTTCTAGCTACTAAATTAGTTTTGCGAGGGAGATTTGCCACTATTGAAGTTACGAACTCGATGAAATCAGTGGTTATAATTTTTTGGTTTAAATTAATCGGTACATTTTTTAAATCTTCTACAATAGCTAGTGGACTATTATCTGGCGCTATATCATAAACTACCCCAAATCGATTAACCATAAATCTTTGGTTGTTGGTTTGCCAAACGATAGTAGTTTCGTGTTCTTCTACCGTAATTAATAAGTTTTTACTAAAAATTTGTTTACTAAACTTAACAGTCTTAATCTGCGGTATCGCTAAAATCTGTTTTTTGGCCTTGCTATCATTAAAAATTAAAGCGTTAACCGGGCTAAACCCATCTTTAAAAATTACGTTTTCTATATCGCTAGCTACAACTAGATGGCTCCCCTCAATCTCTAATTTATTAAGCACTAGTAGTTGTGACCCAAGTAAGAGATATACAAGTAATATTAAAACCACCCCTAGCCCAACCTTAAACATTGGACCAGACACAGCCTTAAAGGGACGTGGCTTTATCTTTGGTTCCCAGAATAATTTACGAATCTTTTTGACACGGTTACCAATAATCTCTGGTCGAGTAGTATAAAAAGATACCTTCGGCTCGGGTTTATCTGGCCGTTCTTTTTTCTTTAACCAATCTAATGCAAAGCCCGGTTTAATCATCTCCCCCAATTATATTTAATATTGATGATAAAAATCATTAATCCAATCACTGTTTTTACCAGCCCCAACTGATAAAACAACGTCTCCATCTTGCAGATTTTCTTTAAGATATTTGGAAATAGTAGCAAAACTATCAAACAATTTAGCGTTATGACTAATTAAATTAATTTTACTAACTAAATCTTCTGTACTAATCGAGCGAAGATCTTCGGCACTGTCTCTCACGGGTAAAATTGGAGCTACTAACACTTCACCAGCATCCACAAAACTTTTACCAAAATCGTTAATTAGTAGCTTTGTCCGACTATATTGATGGGCCTGAAAGACAACTCTAATTTTTCTACCAGAGAAAAACTCGCTCGCTGAGGACAAGACAGCTTGGATTTCGGTAGGATGGTGCGCATAATCATCAACAAAAGTAACCCCGCGCGCATCACCTAAAATCTCAAACCTTCTTTGAGCTCCACTAAAATCTGCCAATACCGTTTTAATTACCTCATCTTTTACCCCGACATGCCGCGCAACGATTATGGCTGCTAGTGCGTCTAAAATAAGATGTTTGCCTGGAAGTCTTAATGCAAAAACTTGATCAAGCAACTTAAATTGGGTCTTGCCATCTTTAGTCATCGTTATCTCCGCCCGCATATCATTAGATTCATCAAAACCAAATGTAACAACTTTAGCATTAGCATCTTTCAATATTTCTTTTACATTTTCATCATCACCACAAGCTACTACTAACCCATATTGAGGTACCAAGGAGATAAACTCTCTAAATGCCTGCTTAATCTCATCAAGGTCTTTGTAATAATCCAAATGATCAGCTTCAATATTAGTTACTACCGCAATAGTCGGTTTCATATCTAAAAATGAACGATCGTATTCACAGGCCTCTACTACCATTTGTTCTCCTCCCCCATATATCCCAGCACCCGAAAGCGTTTTAACTTCTGCCCCAATTAATGCGCTTGGTTCTAGCCCTGCTTGCTGCAGAATTAGAGTCATTAATGTAGAAGTAGTAGTTTTTCCATGAGTGCCAGACACAGCAATGCCTACCTTATTAGCCATTAATTGACCAATAAAGACTGAACGTTGGGTCACGGGAGCTCCAAGCTCCATCGCTTTCATTAATTCTGGATGGGTAGAAACTGGTGAAAAATATGCCTTAATTGCCGAAGTATAGATAAGCTCATCGGTATTATCTGGTACATTATCAGCTTTGTGCTTACCGATAATTACTTTTATGCCCTTATCCTCTAGGCGCTTCCTCTCTATAAAATCGTCCATATTCGAACCTGTAATCTGATGCCCCATACCAAGCAACAGGTCTGCCAGTGCCTGCATACCAATGCCACCTATCCCCACCATAAAATAATGCTTGGGAGTAATTTTATCCATCTCACCTATTGTATAACAAACCCCTAAGAGGTAGGAGTCGATGTAATAAATTCGTGAATAGCAAAGAGTTTACCTTCGTAATCTACAACCCCATCGACAAATCTACCTCTAATTTCCACATCCTTGCCACTATCCTTAGATTCTTTAATTTTTAAGCGAATTCCTGGATCTCCTATATTGTCTTGAGTGTATGGAGCGATGCCAAACTTTTGACCATCATTACTTTCGAAATAATCATCATATTTATCGCCAGCAGGTAATGACTTAATTTTGCCAGTTAAAGTAATGAGGCCATCATCTGGGTTTCCATTAATGCTAATATTAAATGAATTAGCTACTTTAGATTTATCCCATGATTTAACATATTGCATTCTGATACGCGATCGTTCTATGCTAACAACTTTAAACGTCCATATTTCTTCTCCTCCAGCCCCTACAACATCACTACCCTCATATTTCTTAGATAACTTATATTCGTTCTTCACCTCTTCAATGGAGCTCGAAGTTAGGTCACTAACTTCCCATTTATATCCAGTAGTCTGGTTCGACGGTAAGAGTATCTGAAACTGTTGATCAATAGCAAATGTATAATCTTGACCTTGATTATCTATGGTAATCTGAGGCAAGTTGCTTTGACTACCGCAGCCGCTTAGTAATATTATCGCCAATAAGCAAAAAGATAATTTTTTCATTAATAAGTTGTTTATTCTATACGTCTATAATTATCTATTAACTTTAAGGTCTTTGAAAGCGGCGCGATAAGTACAGAAATCGCAATCTGGATCGGCAGGGGGAACTTTGTCCGACATTAAACATGCCTTAATATCTGTAAGCGCTTTTTCTATCCAACCAGTACCCCCAACATAAGGGATTAATTTAATATCAAATTCCAATTTACCATCAAAGGCTTTGGCATCTCGCTTGCCATTACAATATACAAAATAGCTAGTATTCGACACCTTAAATCCGTTTTGTCGGAATAACCACTGATACACCTCCATCTGCCGCTTATAAGCTATCTGCCACTCGGCATCTAGCGTTACTTCCTGGTCTTTAGCGGTCGCCTTGTAATCCACAATAATTAGTTCACCCTCAGGATTTACCCAAACATCATCTATCCCTCCGGATAAAATTAGATTTGTTGGCTGATGCAAATATTGGATGCCGTGGCGTAATGAATCGCGCCATTTATCCATCTCCGCATGCTGATAAGGTACCGCATCAATACCATAAGCCTCCATCATTGGATGAGTTGTCTGTTTTATTCTGTGAATATCAAATTCTTTTTTTAAAAGATGATCTACTGCCGAGTTAAGCGTAAATGGATAAGAAGGAGGTACATCAATACCTAGTCGTCTATCTATATAAAAACAACGGGGGCATTTCATAAAATTGTCCACTTTAGAACGACTAAGCTTAAACGATTCCGTCGATTTGGGATCGAATAAACGCGTTGTACGTCTGCCACGATAATATTTAGACATAAACTAACCTTTCTTTCAGTTTATTCTAACATTCAGAAGGTCATTTGACGATTTAACAGAGCTCAAATCAATTGCCTGATTAAAAGAATACTGACCTATTTGTGTTCTGAATAACTTAGACAAATAAGCTCCGGTTTTTAGATTAGTGCCAATATCGTATGCCAGCGATCGAATATATGTACCAGCCGAAACCATAACCTTAAACTCAATTTCCGGATAATGATACTTGATTAAATCTATCGATTTAATTTGGACCTTAACCGACTTCATCACAACTTCCTTGCCCGCACGAGCTAACTCATATGCCTTTTTTCCTTTAATTTTCTTTGCAGAAAATATTGGCGGCATCTGTTCTTGCCAACCGATAAAATTAGTTAAAACTTTTTTTGCTTCTTCAACATCTGGCTCTCTGTCAGAAACAGGTGACAACTCCCCTTCTGCGTCATAAGTAGTGCTATTCTTTCCTAGCGTTAGTGTTGCCAAATATTCTTTTTCAAGCTCACTAAACTTAGAAATTTGTTTAGTAAACTCCCTCCCAATCGCTATAATCATCAGCCCTGAAGCCATTGGATCTAGCGTACCAGCATGACCAATGGTTTTTTCGCCAGTTATCTTGCGCAAATAACCGACCACATCATGTGAAGTGATGCCAATAGGTTTATTAATTAAAAATAATCCGGTTATTGACACGTTCGCTCAAATTGATCGACACCAATAATCTCACCAGAGTTGGATGTTAGCTCATCATACTGGTCGTCGCTAATAGCCATTGTAACCTTGTCTTTTTGCACTACTACCTGAATAGTATGGTTAGTTTTTTGGCCATCAGGAGATTTACCTTTGCGATTACCATAACCACTACTTGCAGCGCTAAACTTAAATTCGTACATCCAAGCATATTGGCACCTTAAACTAGTAGATTGCATAAATTGCAGATCTGTACCATCAAAGACAAATGTTGGCGAATTATATTTCACCCAATTTTCAGCCACAATTCGAGAAGAATCCTGGGTATATTTCGAATTAGCTTTATTTCCACTAGTAAAATTAATACTACAACCAGTAAGGGTTACTGTTATTACAATTAACAACACTAATAAATATTGAAACTTATATTTCATAACTGACTAAATTATACATCACGCATGAAAAGACCCGCGACAAAGCCGCGGGCTTCGGGGCAGAGCACTACCCCGCTAATTGATTAAACCAACCTCTCTCAATCGACTACAACACTAAACAACGTGTAACTACATTGTGACGTTTTAAGTCACTGATCAACAGAACACAACGGTGGCAAGTGTTATTTGCCCATTAGAAGCATGATCTCGACTAATAAATGTGATGGAATTAGAATTATGGACTTCTAATCCTTACATGAATTAGATCTTTAGATCACCTCCTTGCGTCACCGTCTAGGGGGTCGGTGACGTTTCACCTTGTACTGAGGGTTATTAGATCTCCGCACAATTCTAGGCGGAGGATTTGTCATCTTCTTTGTGCTTGTGCCCTTATCTTTAGTGACACCTCCATCGATAGGAATATTTATAAAGGTACTTCTTTGCGATTATATTATAAACAAATAAATCTTATCTGTATAACAAGCAACTTCTTGCAACCTGTAATATAATAAGACCATGTCTCTTTCGTTACAATTTCTAGGTGCAGTTGGAGGTGTAACCGGCTCTAATTTCTTAGCAAGAACAGATACCCAAGCTTTTCTAATCGATTGCGGGCTATTTCAAGGCAACTCGCAAAACCGAGCTCATAACGACGAACCATTTGCTTACGACCCCAAGGAAATAGATTTTTTAATTCTTACTCATGCTCACCTCGACCACTGTGGTTTAATCCCAAAACTATACCACCAAGGTTTTAGAGGAAAAATTTATTGTACTCCTGCAACCGCAGAGCTAGCTAAAGAAATTCTTTCTGACTCGGCCCATATTAGAGAACATGGTGCCAACGAACTGCAGATTGAAGCCCTATTTTCCTACCAAGACACTCTCGATGCTTTCAAACTATTTAAAACCTACAACTACAACCAGCCGTTTAAGGATGGAGAAATAAAAATATGTTTGCAAGATGCAGGACATATTTTAGGCTCTGCCATGGTGGAAGTTTGGGCCTCTGGTAAAAAATTGGTGTTCACCGGAGATCTAGGTAACAGCCCGGTTCCAATCCTGCGCGACCCAACAAAAATCTTAGAGGCAGACTATGTTGTTTCCGAATCAACTTATGGCAGCAGATTACACGAAGCAGTTGATCTTCGCTCCAAGAAACTAGTAACGGCGATTGAATATGCCCAAAGACATAAGGCAAAAATAATTATTCCTTCGTTTGCACTAGAGCGAACTCAAGATTTGTTATATATTTTAAATCAATTAAAAAATCAAAAAAAGTTTACTAATTTGCCTGTATTTTTAGATAGCCCTCTAGCTGGTAGAATTACAGCTATCTACAAAAAATATACTCCACTTTTTGACGAAGAATTTCAAAAACAACTAAAATCTGATCCAGATTTGTTTAGCTTCAAAGGATTTAAAGAAACTGCCACGAGAACTGAATCCATGGCACTAAATGATTTAGTCGGCCCAGCTATATACATTGCAGGATCAGGCATGGCTGATGCGGGCAGAGTTCAACATCATATTTTGCATCAAGGTAATAACCCAAATAATCAGATTATATTTGTTGGGTTCCAAGTTCCCGGCACACTAGGCAGGAAACTAGTAGATGGACTTACCAGAGTACGAGTAATGGATCATTTCATCACAGTGAAAGCCAAAATTGGTTCGATTAATGCCTTCTCGGCTCATGCCGACCAGAAAGGTGTTTTAAATTGGTTAAATAATTTTAAAACTCAACCTACTGTTTTCCTGGTACATGGAGAACAGAAATCTAGAGAGATTTTAGCCGAAAAAATTACCAAACAGTTAAAACTTAAAGCGATACTACCAAAGCTAAAACAGACTATCGACCTATAAACTGACTAATTACCTTCTTAACCGATTTTGAATCATCGCATGCCATTAGATCGGCACGTAACTTTTTAGCACCCACAAAACCAGTAATATATGCGTGATAATGTTTTTTAATAACAGAGAAGTTACGAGAGGGGAAAGTTTTTTCAAAAACTTTGGTATGCAAAAGTAAGGTTTTAAGTTTTTCAGATAGGGGAATCTGGTCAATAGTTTTTGTATCGTCGAAAAACCAAGGATTGCCAATAACCGCTCGTCCAATCATAATCCCGTCTAAGTTATACTGTTTCGCTTTTTCCATAGCTTCTGCCGTGGTCTGAACGTCTCCATTGCCAATTATAAATGGCCGCTCTGCCTCTTTAGTCTGCTTTTTTACAAACTCAACAATTTTGCCAATTTCATCCCAGTGAGTTGGCACTTTTGACATTTCTTTTTGAGTGCGACCGTGAACAGATATAACCGCCGGCTTAGCTTCTAGCAAAACCCCAAGCCAACTCTGCCAATCTATTTTTGTATATCCTAAACGAATTTTAATCGACACGGGCAGATCCCCTGCCCCCTCTTTAGTGGCTAGAATTATATCCCGCGCAAGCTCGGGATTACGCAATAAGGCCGCCCCACTTTCCTGCTTAACAATTCTTTTCTCTGGACAACCCATATTAATATCTATGCCGTCAAATTTTAATTTGCAAACAATTTTAGCAGCTCTAAGAAAATCCTTCGGTTCATTCCCAAACAACTGCGCAACTAATGGCCTCTCTTGTTTTTTAAAAAGTAGAAACCGTTTAACTAAAAACTCTTCCCCTATAGAACATAGCCCAGAGGTCGAGACAAATTCCGTCCACATAACGCTAGGGTTACTACACTGTGATACGATTTGCCGAAAAGCACTATCCGTCACATCCATCATTGGTGCTAATGCTAAAATTGGCCTTTCTAACTTGTCCCAGAATCCTCTTTTCATAAATTAAGATAACATATCAGCAATTTCATGAGCAGCGTTTCGAACCGACAAATTAGCCACGTTTTTCTTTAATTCATCGCCTAGATTTGTTTTAGTTACCTGATGAACCATGTTAATCATACCTTCAGGGGTAATACTTATCTGATTCATTAAAACTGCTGCTACCCGATCAGACAAATATTTAGCATTAAAATACTGATGGTTACTAGCAGAGCCAGGCAGGGGAATGAGAATGGCCGGTTTACCTTTAGCTGCAATTTCCATTAGAGCAGTTGCTCCAGCCCTAGAAATGACCAAGGCAGCTTTATCCATTACTAACGCCACTTGCTCGTTAGATAGAGAAGCTAATAAATGATAACTATCTATCTTATTGGTATCAGCCCAGTTTTTCATCATCGAATAATCCGACTCACCTGTTAGATGTACCACCTCATACTCCAAAACTAATTGAGGCAATACTGTCTTAACAATTTTATTAATAGCATGCGCTCCCTGCGAACCACCCATAATTAAAATTAGTGGTAGATGATTAGCAAGCGGTAACTCTAATTTACTGTTCGATGAATCAAAAAATATTTCACTAATAGGCACACCTGTATAAACTAACTTATCTTTTATTGCAGGAGGTAAGTTGTAACCATCAAGCGGAAACGATACGCACACTTTTTGAGCTAACTTGGCAAGCATACGATTAGCTACCCCCATGACAATATCCGATTCGTGCAAGACAATAGGCCGCCGAAGTATGTAGGCAGCTATGCCTACTGGCAGACCCACAAACCCACCTTTAATAAACACCTTATTGGGCCAGAAGAATAACACTACAAAAAAAGCTGAAAATAGCCCAAATATGCCAACAACTAAATCGATTAAATTTCTTAAGTCAAAATAACGACGCCATTTACCAGCCGGGATACCAATGAACTTAAAACCAGCCGCTTCAACTAACGCGCGATCGTTCCGTCTTAACGAGCCAACATACAAAATATTATTTTGCGGATTTTTCTTCTTTAGGGCTAATCCGACTAGTAAAGTTGGTAAGACGTGACCAGATGTTCCGCCCCCAGATAAAAGGATCTTCATCATGCTTATCGTAAATAGTTTGTCTCGAGATATTCAGCAAAATACCTGACCCTATCATAACAAAAACTAGCGAAGTTCCACCCTGACTAATAAATGGCAAGGGAACCCCAGTTAATGGCAGTAAACCAGTAATAGCCCCAATGTTAATGGTAGCCTGCCAACCAACCCAAAAAACAATTCCCATAGCCATTAACTTGCCGAATACATCTGGCGCATTCTGAGCCACCTTTAATCCACGCCAAATGAAAATTGATAATGGAATAATTACCAAAAATAATATTCCAACTAAACCCAACTCTTCACCAATAATTGCTAAGATCGAATCTGAAGATGCTTCTGGTAAAAAATTGAATTTTTGACGACTGTGCCCAAATCCAAGACCAAACAATCCCCCACTGCCTAGAGCAATTAACGCTTGGTTAATGTGGTAGCCAGCACCTAAGGGGTCTCTGGCTGGATTCAAAAAAGTTAACCACCTAGCAGCCCTGTAAGGTGCCGCTTGAATCGCTGCCCATGCGGCCAAGATGCCAGTTCCAAGCAACATCAACAAATGCTTCACCTCTCCGCCAGCATAGAAATACATTGCGATAGCAATGCCAGCAATAACCATAGCAGTGCCCATGTCTGGCTCAGCAATAACTAATCCTGCAATTAAGGCAAGCAGTAGAGCAAAAGGTAGAAACGTATTGTAAAAACTTCTAATTCTATTACCTTTGTTCTCAAACCAAAAAGCTAAATAAATAATTAGAGCCAATTTAGTTACTTCAGTTACCTGCAAGGTTAAGTCACCTGCCCCAATCCACCTGCGCGAACCTCCAGCTTCGAAACCTACCCCAGGAATAAAGACAACTACTAATAACCCGACCCCAATGAATAACGCAATAGTGGCTAGTGGCCTAAAACGATGGTAGTCAAATCTCTGCAAAAAGAACCAAAGTCCTGTGCCAAAAGCCGCAAATATCATTTGGCGCACAAAATAATGGCTATTACTGCCAGTTACCTGAAAAGATTCCACTACCGAAGCAGAAGACACCATAAATAAACCCACTACCACTAGAAACAAAGTGGTTAGAATGAGCCAAGGGTCGGGAGCATGATATTTCCGCATTTAAAGATTCTTTTGTTGATTGATGAATGTTTTGACAATTGTCTTAAATTGATCACCTCTATCATAGGCGTCTTTAAACATATCGAAGCTAGCAAAAGATGGTGACAATAACACCGTGCCACCATAACCATCAAGGTAATTATAAGCTTTCTTCACCGCCGATCCTAAATTACCAGCAAAGCGATGGGGAACATCTTTGGCATAAGCATCCAGCGCACACGCCAATCGCTCAGCCATTTCGCCGATTAAAACAATACCTTTAATTTTATGGTTATTTAAACTTTTAGCCAAAGCATTTATATTCTCACCTTTACTAACTCCTCCCATGATTAACACTACTTCACCAGTTATTGCATCGAGCGCCGCTAAAGTAGCAGGCGGTGTTGTGGCCATCGAATCATTAACAAAATTTACCCCTTTAAAACTACCCACCATTTCCAAGCGATGCTTGAGCGCCCGGAAACTCTTCATCTTTTTTCTAATTTGGGCAGGGGAGACTGACGCTAGCAGTGCTGCTGCAATAGCAGCTAACACATTTTGCAGATTATGTTTTCCGGGCAGGGGAACTTGTGTTTTTGGTATTATTAAATCTCGCTTACCCGTTTGGGCATTGCGCGACACGATATCATCGCCTATTAGATAAACCCCTCTGGCTAAAATCTTCTTAGTCGAATACTTGTAGTTCTTACCTGGAGCTTTTTTAATAAGCCTGCGCATTGAAGCATAATCATCGCTTGAAATTAAAAAATCGCTTTTAGCTTGATGTAAGAAGATATTCGATTTGGCATCACTGTATTTCTTAAACGTGCCGTGCCTATCTAAGTGTTCTGGAATAACCTTTAATAGCACTGCAATGTGTGGACTTTTATCTAAATCCTCCAGCTGAAAACTCGATAGCTCTAAAATTACTATGTCCGATTTGCTTAATTTAGATAACCACGCTAGTGGTGGAACACCAATGTTGCCCCCAAAATAAACCTTACCATCGGTATTACCCTTTATGAGGTGATGGATGAGAGAAGTGGTCGTGCTTTTTCCTTTTGTTCCAGTCACACCAATAATTTGAGCAGGGCATAGGTTGAAAAACAAAGCGGTGAGTGTGCTAAAAATTACACCTTGTTTTTTGGCTTGTTTAATTTCTGGTAGCAAAAGAGAAACTCCTGGGCTTCTAAAGACTAAATCGAATTCATGAAAATGATCGAGATGATCATCGCCTAGATATGTCTGAGATGTCCGCTTGGTAATTTCATTAAAATCTGCCTTAGAAAAATCTTTTGACTTTCTGGCATCTAAGCCAGTTGGTTTAATTTTAATCGTATTTAAAAAGCGAATTAGATCGAGCCCCTCCCTACCTAGACCTAGTACGGCAATACGATAATTACTATCTATCATACAAAATAATTTAAACTGGACCAGCGCCCACAATCCCAATAATTACCCCAATAACAGCCATCACCATACCAACCATCCAAAGCCGCATGGTTACTTTTGTTTCTGGCCATCCAATAGCCTCGAAATGATGGTGCAGAGGGGCAATTAAGAATAGTTTTTTCTTAAATACCTTACGCCAAAAAAGCTGCAGAATTACTGAAATAGTTTCTACCATAGGCACAAATGCAACCAACGGTAAAATGGCGATCCCAACATTACTCTTCAGCAGCATTGCTACCACCCCTAGGGCTGCTCCAAGCGACAGAGCATACGTATCACCACCAAAAAAACGTGCTGGATAAACATTGAACCAAAGATACGAGACCAACACACCAGCAACAGTAGCACAGAAAATAGCCAAGCTAACCTGAGAGTTAAGATAAGCTAACAAGCCATAAGATACGAATCCAATCCCAAGGAGCCCACCAGAAAGTCCATCTAAACCATCCGTAATATTTACCGCATTCGTAATAGCCAAAATTACAAAAATGAAGAGGGGAATGTACCAAAACCCAATCATAACGTCGCCATAAGCTGGAATATGTAAGCTATCAAAACCTAATTTAAAATAAAACCACCAAGCTCCTAGTATTGAGATTAAAAACAACCAAATCATCTTATAACGCGAACGAATCCCCTTAATGCCACCAATACCACGAATATTAAACCAATCGTCAACTGCCCCCAAAATACCCACCGAAATTAAGGCGAATAGTGGCAAATAAGTTTGAGAACGAGTTAGGTTAAACAAAAAAGTAACGATAGCGATAACTCCCCAGACTAAGATACCTGCCATTGTGGGAATATTTCTCTTATGTTTTTCACCATGCAGCTTTTGAAAAACTGTGGCATAAGTACCATACAAAGTTTCTTCCTTAGATTGTTTCCAAAATTTGTATTTATACAACACATTAGTCCAAAACGGAGTCAACGCCATAGCTACCACAAAAGCAATCATTGCGGTTGTCAGCATCCGCAGGATATCTCCGTGCTCGGTTACAATTTTAGTTATATCATTCATGCAGCAAAATCTTCTTTAAATACCTCGGCAATCTTGTCTAAATGTACTGCCCTGGAGCCCTTAATTAGCACAATATCATTATCGCGCAAATAAGGTAAAATTGCACTCCTAATCTGAGTTTTGTCATTTATCTCTCCAAACCCTACAGTTTTACTTGCAGATAATCCAGACCGAATAGCAGCTTGCCTAATTAGCTCTCCCCCACTCCCAACACTAATTAAAAAATCCACAGTTTTGGATGCAATAACACCCACATCGAGATGCCCTTTTTCATATGCGCTACCTAACTCCCGCATATCACCTAAGATAGCCACCTTTCTTCTGGCCATACCTAAACTTGTCAAACTCTCTAAAGCACTAATCATCGAGGTCGGATTAGCGTTATACGTATCATCGATAAGAGTTAGTTTATTAAAATCAATTTTTTCAAATCTACCACCAGGAAGCTTAAGCTTAGTTAAGCTTTGGCATGCTTCACTAAATGGCACATCAAAGTAATCTGCTACTGCCAATGCAAATAAGGCAGTATAAGCAAACTGTTTACCATACACCGGCATAGTCACAGACAACGATTCAGAATTACGTACCACATCAAAACGAATACCGCTACTGCTAAGCCCAATATTAGTTGCTTTGTAATCAGCATCCATTTTAACGCTAACCATCACGGCTTTAGCAGTTAAATTACGCACAATTAGATTACTGAACTCATCATCTTTGCTTAAAACAACTAAACCATTAGCTAACGTACCCGTAATAAGTTTTCTTTTTTCTTCTACTAGGCTTGCTTTAGTGTCAAAGAATTCCAGATGCACATCTCCAATGTTAGTTAAAACCCCTAATTCTGGATGGATGAAAGTCATAAAATGAGCAATATCACCAGGTTTATCGGCACCAAGCTCTAGAATCAATATCTCTGGATATTTTTCAGATTGAGCCAGTAGTTTAAGAGCTTGCCCAGTTAGTTTAAAAACATCGCGCAAGCTTAAACGCATTTTATCCCCCACCGGAGTACCTACAAAATTAGGGTCAATAATACTAGCGGGAATACCAAATTCGGTATTTAAATTACCAGTTGTTTTAACAATGAATTTATCTTGTAGATTACTAGCTTGTGACAATACTAAGAAAATTGCCTCTTTTGTAGTAGTTTTGCCCGTGCTACCCGTGATGGCGATTATTCTTGGCTCATATTTACGCAAAATTTTAGAAGCCAGCCACTTGAGATAGTTCTTTAACCAATTTTTGAATACTTTTTTCATCAATAATTATTTATCTGGGGGCACCTGCCAGTAATTAAGTAAAAATTTAGCAATATCACCAAACAATGGGGCGGCACTACTCTCAGCAAAGCGCATACCTTGCGGCCGATCAATTTTGGTTAGCATTACAAATCTAGGAGAATCGACAGGGCCAAAACCAATAAAGGTACCTATAGTGTCCCAGGCCTCGTACCCGCCACTAGGGGTTGGGATCTGAGCAGTACCGGTTTTCCCAGCTATCTTATACCCTGGTACTCCTGCTTGCTTACCATGGCCATTTTGGACCACGCTCACCATCATAGCAGATAATAGCTGTGCCACCTGGGGCTTTATAACCGATCGAATTGTTTGTGGATCTACCGAAACTGCACCACTAGGATACAAGATTTTATCGATAACATGCGGTTTCATCAAATTCCCCTGATTGGCAACTGCGCCAAAAGCCGACACTAGTTGCATGGGGGTTACTGCAATGCCTTGACCAAAAGATATAGCAGCTAAATCGACCTCTGCCCAATCTTTAGTTGAGCGAACAGGTGCTCCCACTTCCCCGTCTAACTCCAACCCTGTAGCACTGCCAAATCCGAAGCTAGTTAGATATTTAGAGAATAAATAACGACCTAACTTTTGTACTACATAAACCGCCCCTGTGTTAAGAGATTTTTCTAGGACTTCAGTCATAGTTTGAAGACCATGGGCTTTAAGATCTGAATTACGAATAATTTTATCGTCTACTAAGACCTCACCCGTATCGGTATACACGGTACTAGGCGAAACCAAGCCAGTGTCCATCCCGGCCGCCATAGTAATAATTTTAAATACCGAACCTGGCTCATATACTGATGAAATATTGCCATTCACAAAATCTTCTAACGGATATTCACTGTAATAATTAGGATTAAAATTAGGATATGATGCCATCGCCACAATTTTTCCAGTGCTAGGCTCCATAATAACCACCTCTCCGTTAGTGGCCTCAAACCTATCCACATATTCTTTTAATTTTTTCTCTACGTAGTACTGAACAGCTCGATTAATAGTTAGAACCACGCTCGCACCATCTTCAGGAGTAATAATTTTCCTATTTCCAATAGTAATTTGAACCCCGGACGAACTTTGTTCTACTGCAGCTAGTCCCCCGACGCCGCTCAGCTCTTTATCTAAATAGCCTTCTACCCCGTATTGGCCGTCTTGGTCTCGATTAACAAAGCCTAAAATATGCGAAGCTAACGAATCTTCTGGATAATACCGATATTCTTCGGCGCGCAAAATAACTCCATCTAAATCTAATGCCCTAATTTCTTTGGCTTCTACTTCCTCTATCCTTCGACGCAAAGGAGGGATATATACTTTATTTGATCTCATCTTAGAGATTAATTCACTCTCTTCGACACCTGTATCAGCCAAGTATGGCATTAATTTAGCTGCAGTAAGCTCTGGTTGTCTAACTTGAGTCGGCACAATATTTAAGCTATACAAAGAAACATTAGTAGCTAGCGGATAATAATCTTTTAATTCAGAGTCATATACCAAAACTTCTCCACGCTTAGCCGGTACTTCTTCGTTAGCTAAATGTTGTTCTTTGGCTATGGTAGAAAATGCAGCATGTTCAATAATTTGATGCTGCACTAACTTGGTTGTGATCAACATCAAAACTAATAAAAAGAAAAAACTAATTACTCCCAACCGTCCCCGTTGGACGATATCAATGGTTGCGCCATATGCCATAGCCATATTATAACGCAATCTAATTACACGTTAGATAGTGAATTAAAACATGCCTTTTGATACTTACCGTTGCGCAACAGTACTATCCAAAAAATCCAAGTAGGTCATATCCCCTCCTTGAATCATTCTTGGAATATAAGTGACTTCATCTTTCTTCTCTTCTTCTTTCTCAGCGTCTGTTTTAGGAGTTTGATCCGCGGGTGTTTCTGTCAAAATTCTACCGGTTGGCTTACCATCTTCTCCAATCTCAATCTTAGCTTTAGCTTCTCCATCTATTACTGCTAACGATGCTAATCGAGCTGCCTCTAGGGCCAATCTTTCGTTTTCTCGTATAACCTCTTTTCGTTCTAATTGTAAGCTATACAGATAGCTACCTTTGGTCGATGTAATATTAACTGCTACAACATACAAAAGACCGACTGCAGCAAACATAATAATGACGATTGAATTAACCGATAAACTACCAAAACGAGCTTTACGGAAATTACTAAGATTAATTGTCTTTTTAGTGCCCGCTTCTAAATTTTTTGGTAACCAACTTTTCATAATCTAAATTTTTTCAATCACTCTTAGTTTTGCGCTTCTACTGCGGGGGTTATTCTTTGTCTCTACAAACGAAGGTCTGGTCGGTTTTTTAGTAACTAGTTTAACAATTTCATTCTTGGCCGCATCCCGAAAAATATTTTTTACAATGCGATCTTCCAGCGAATGGTAACTAATTACAGCTAATCTACCACCCGGCTTTAATAGCTCGATAGCTATTGGTAAAGCACTCATAATAGCAGATAACTCATCATTCACTGCTATGCGCAAGGCTTGGAAAGTAAGTGTGGCGGGATTAATTCTGCCTTTGCGGCCACCCTTAGCTTTAGTCACAATATCGACTAATTCATTAGTGGTAGTAATCCGCTCTTTCCTTCTGGCCTCAAAAATGGCTTTAGCAATTTTCCTGCTATCTCTTTCTTCACCAAATTGCCATAGAATATCAGCGAGCTTATCTACCGGATAACTATTTATAATTATTTCTGCAGTAAGATCTTCTGCTTCTCCAAAGCGCATATCTAAAGGTGCATCTTCTAAAAACGAAAAACCTCTATTCCCTCCTAATTGAAGAGACGAGAGGCCAAGGTCAAATAATATTCCGTCAGGTTTACCGCATCGCCAACTTTTAGTGGCGGTACTAAATATTGAATCAAGAGCAGTGTAACTACCAACGACAGTAGCCAACTGACTTTGCGGTTTGAAGCTAGATAGGTTGTTACTTGCGATTCTGATTGCATCTTCATCTTTATCTATTCCAACTAGGGTTCCCTTAGGGCTGATTTTTTCTAATATAGCGCTGCTGTGGCCTCCAGCTCCCAGCGTGGCATCGACTACCACATCCCCCGGTTTTAACTGAAGCAATTCGGCCACCTCCGTCGCTAATACAGGAATGTGAGATGGCATACGTTTAATAATTAACTGTTGTTATGGCAATTAGCGAAGGGCGAGCAAAATTTGTTTTCCCTATTGTCAGAAACATTACTGTTTCTGTGGGTGGAGGGAAATATCACTTAGGAGGTGAAAATATTGGCAAATTGTTTTTTGTGGATAATTACTGAGCTCGCCACTGCGCTAACTGCCACCCAACTAAACTTAAATGAACAATTCTTCCGCCATTTTTTCGGCGTCTTTTTCAGTTTTGGCCTTATATTCTTGCCAAACTTTTGAATCCCATATTTCTAAGCGATTCACAAGTCCAGCAACAATTACACTGCTTTTGATGCCGGCATAAGCCATTAAATACTTTGGCAAATTAACTCTGCCTTGTTTGTCAGGTACACTATCCATTGCCCCTCCCAGCATCAAGCGCGAAAAGGCCCTGGCATTACTTTGCGAAACAGGCATAGCATTAATTTTTTCTGCTACTTTCTCCCACTCTTCCTTAGTGTAAAGGAACAAGCAACCATCTAGTCCTTTGGTAATCACTACACCCTGCGCTAACGCCCCCCTAAATTTAATCGGCACTGCTAAGCGCCCTTTGTCGTCAACTGAATGAGTAAATTCGCCAATAAACATTTATCCCCTTCTTTTTCCCACTTATCCCCACGCTTCTCCACAACAAAACCATTATATACCACCAGACTCCATTAACAATAAAAAAATCCCCACATTGACAATAATCCGCTGTGGGATTATAAAGTTTATTGAAACATAACTAAAACTATGCTAGTATAAAGCGTATCTGTATTTTGAAAAATAAAACTTTACCCTGGAGGTAACAACAAATGGGCATCCATATCCAAATCAGCCCCCCGGGCTTGAAAGTCGACTTCTACGGCCGACCGATGTTACCAAATACCACACCTAATCCGGGAGCATATCCCCACGATCCTGAGTGCGCAAATAAACTAGAGCAACTAGCTCCTAATTCCACTATTATTTACTCAGCTAGTGATCATTCTGGGAATATAGTATTTGTTGATACAGAACTTAACACAACCAACCCTAAAGGGAAAAAAATCAAAATTAAACCGAGTGAAAGAAAAAGGATAGGGCTTGTGTTAGGTGATAGTATCATCTGCCATAGATCAACACTTACGCCAATTACATTGGCGCTACGCACATGTGATTGCATTCCTCTAGTTATATGGGATAAATCACACTTTGGAGTAGTCCACGTAAGCAACATAAATCTATGCAGCTATCGAACAGAGAATTTTAAAGGGTCTATACTGAAATCTCTATTCCAGTACTTGGATCCCAAAAATTGCCATGTTATTGTAGGCCCATCTATCGGGGGCATACACTATGGTGATTGTAAGCATTATGGATATACAGAAACAGTCCAGCAAGATGATGGAAGTCATCTTATAAACCAACTGTTTAAAGAATATCCCAACATCAATATATCACGCCAAAAAGGCAGAGGAATGATATATTTCCAGTGGGGAGCAATCATTGTTGGAATTCTTAAATCGCACGGTGTAGACCCTCGTGCCATACAGAATGAATACAACCTCTGCACAATGTGTTTCGCAGAGATTCTCTATTCGAATCGAGCAGCTAAAGTAGCTTTGAATCGAGAGGAGATGACAAAGCGTTATGGTAACATAACACTTGTCCGCACAACAGCATAATAGTTTAAAGACGCTAGTTTGGCGTCTTTTTTATTGAATTTTATGAGTTATATATTCTTTTAAAGCAGAGATATCTATTCGCTCCTGATTCATCGAATCTCTATCTCGCACCGTTACTCTGCTATCTTCCAATGAATCAAAATCGACTGTCACGCAATAAGGAGTACCTATTTCATCTTGCCTTCTATACCTTTTGCCCACAGTGCCACTTTCATCATATTCGACAAACCATAACTCCTTTAGCTCGGTATAAATCTTATTTGCCAATTTTATTAATGGTTCTTTTTTGATTAAAGGTAGGATCGCTACTTTAATGGGAGCCAGTTTTGGGTGCAAGGATAAAACTGTTCGCTTTTCACCCTTAACCTCTTCTTCTTTATAAGCATCTACTAGAAATGCTAACACTGCCCTATCTACCCCACCAGATGGCTCTATAACATAAGGTGTAAACTTTTCTCCTTCTCCATCCGTATATTGCAAATTCTCACCACTAACTGCCTGGTGTTGCTTTAAATCGTAGTCTCCCCTATTAGCAATGCCTTCGAGCTCCGACCAACCAAAAGGAAACTCATACTCAATATCTGTCACAGCCTTAGCATAGTGCGCTAAATCTTTTTTAGGATGATCTTTAAGTTTAATTTTTTTCTTATCGATACCTAAACCTAGATACCACTTTAATCTCTCTTCTTTCCATTCATCAAATGATTTGTCTGCTTTTTTAGGGTCAACAAAGTATTCTAGTTCAAATTGTTCGAACTCACGAGTTCGAAAAGTAAAATTGCCAGGAGTAATTTCGTTTCTAAAAGATTTACCAATTTGGGCAATACCAAATGGAATCTTAACACGAGTACTGTCTAAAACATTTTTAAAATTAACAAAAATACCTTGGGCTGTCTCTGGACGCAAATAAACTAAGTTAGCATCGCTCTCTACCGGCCCTGCATGGGTTTTAAACATTAAATTAAAATCGCGAGCAGGAGTTAGCTCTCCCCCGCAAGCACATTCTTTTTTCTTTAAGTCGTCCGATTTAAACCGTTGTTTACACTTTTTGCAATCTACCAATGGATCTGTAAACGCTTTTAGATGGCCGCTAGCTTCCCAAACTTTAGGGTTCATTAAAATGGCACTATCAAGACCAACAATGTCATCACGAAACTTAACCATTGTTTCCCACCAGATTTTTTTAACATTGTTTTTTAAAAGAACTCCGTATGGGCCATAGTCCCAACTATTAGCAAACCCACCATAAATCTCAGAACTGGGATAAATAATTCCCCGACGCTTACATAGACCCGTGATGTCTTTCATTAAATCGCTCATTCTTTTTCGACAGTTACCATAAACTCACCGAACAAATCGGGGGATAAAATAATTTTTACATTATGCTCTCCGACACTTTTAATTGGTTCTTCTATCACTAACATTTCCGGAGTAACGTCAAATGTAAATTTTTCACCTAGTTCGCTTACAACCTCGGTTAATGGCACCGCAGCAAATAGTTTTCCAGTAGAAGTCGCTTTACGTTTAAAAACTAAATTAATTTTGTCTGGAGCATTAAAGATGCTGGCGAATTCTTCTCTTTGCTCAGATATCTTTTGAGTGGATACTAATTGCAACGATTCTAATGCTTCGATCTTCTCTGGTGTGGCCATTTCCGCTAATCCCCTAGGAAACAAAAAATTTCTGGCATAGCCATCCGACACTGCCTTAACCGTACCCGGCCCACCTACACCTGTAACTGCCTTCTTTAAAATAACTTTAACTAACATTTATTCGCCTATTACTTTCTTTAATTCAGCTATAGCTCTCTGGAGTTGGGAGTCTTCCGCCCCATTACCATCACCTTTTATAACTATATCAGGATTCAGCCCCCCATCGCTAATCGAGACTCCGCCAGGAGTATACCAATGCGCAATAGTAATACGTAGCGCAGAACCATCCGGAAACTCTTCTATCTCCTGTACGCTACCTTTGCCATAAGTATGCTCTCCCACAATTTTAGCTCTTTCATTGTCTCTCAGAGCTCCTGCTACAATCTCGGCTGCCGATGCACTACCACCATCTACTAATATTACAACCGGGATCTTGGCTAATTTGCCATTACCATCTGCCGAGAACGGCGTTACACTGCCATCTTTAAATCTTTCTTCTACAATTAATCCACCTGGTAAAAATTCGTTAGCTACTTTTACTCCCGTATCCAAAAACCCTCCAGGATTATTTCGCAAATCTAGCAAAATTCCCTTGGAGTCATTCTGTAAAATTTGCGTAACTGCTCTATTAAACAATTTCTCTGTATCACTCCCAAACTTTGTAATTTTTAATATTGCTACTTCATCTTCAAATTTAAGTTGTACGCTTTTAATTTTGACTACATCTCTCACGATTGTAATGTCTTTTGGATCATCTTTTCCTCTAACAATAGTTAAAACGACACTGCTACCCTTAGGGCCTTTAATTAGACTTAGCACTTCACCCAAATCTAGCCCTGAAACTATTCTGCCATCGATAGCCAAAATTTCGTCTTTAGGTGCCAGGCCAGCTGCATCTGCTGGCGAACCTTCTAAGGGGGCCACTACCAGTACCCTATCGTCGATTAAATCTATTTCTATCCCCACACCTTCATACAAACCATTTAAACTAGTAAAAAACTCTTTGTTCTCGACAGGCGTGCTAAAAGAAGTATACGGATCGTTTAACGAATAAACTCCGCCCTTAATACTGCCATATAACAAATCAAGATAATTAACATCTTCGTAATATTTATCTTTTAAAATATCTAGCACTGTTTCGTACAGAGCAAAATCTGGCAGAGTTGATTCACTAGCACTAAGCTTTTGTTTAAAAACAGTCGAGAAAGTACTAGCATTTACTCGTTGGTAGTAACCTTTAGTAAAACCAAGCAAATAAAAACTGCCGAGCAAAAGCCCAATTCCAATAATAGATACTAGCTGTCTAAATAATTCTTTTTTACCCACTTACTCTACCAACCATTACAATTTTATCTCCAAGCTTTATCCTACCAGATATGCTAAGGGGTTTCTGGCTGTACCCTGATACCATACCTCCATATGCAAATGCGGGCCAGTTGTAAGCCAACCAGCGCCAGGAGTTCCAGGTGTACCTCCGGTGTACCCTAACACTTGTCCCTGAGCAACATAAGCACCCTTCGAAACAGCAAAACCAGATACATGTAAGTATGTAGTGCTCAAACCACTATTGTGGCTAACTATAATATAGCTCAGGCCCATTCCCCCATCTTTTACATTCGTAACTGTGCCATCAGCTGGCGACTTAATTGGCGTACCTTGTGGAGTCGCAATATCTAGACCATTATGAGCAATGCCGAATCGTCTCTTATAATCTGGGTCTTGAAAAGTGGCTGTAATTAGACGAGAGCCAATTGGCCAGTTTAATACCAGCTCTCCGGAATAAGTTTTACCTTTGTCTGTCGATTTAATTAACGCAGCAATTTCATTCGAAACCGCTTGCTGTTCGGTCCTAGAAGCATCCAACTTAGACTGATACTCCGCTTCGCTTAGCTTTAGACCTTTCATAATCTTGTCTTTGGCATCTAATTGAATTTGCAAACTCTGCTCTTCTACAGCTTTATCAGATCTAATTTCGGCTAAACGAGCATCTTTGTCTTGCAGTAAAGATTTTTTAACTGCTAGATCTTTTTGCAGTTCGTTCATGTTTTTAATGCCACTCGAAATCCGGTTTTGAATTTGATTTAAATACTGTATATAGCTTAGGAGTTCGGATAGATTTTTAGAACTAAGTAATATTTCCAATAGCCCACGTTGTTTCTTAATGTAAGATAAACGCAAAGCTTGTTGCAAAACTATCTTCTGTTCTAAAGCATCTTCCTCCAAATCGACTAGGTCGCGGTTAATAAAAGTTTTTTCAATACCAATTTCATCAATTTGAGCAGAAATTTTTTCTAGCATTAATCTGGCGGCTTCAGTCTGTTGGTCTAATAGTTTAACTTGATTGCCCAATGTCAACGTTTGATTGCGCACTTTACTTAGAGCGGCTTCTTGTTCATCAATTTTTTTCTGTAGATTGTGTAGTTCTATCTTTTTATCTTCTAACAAATCGGCATGCACAAAATTAGGCATACCAAGTGTTGTTATTAATACTGCTAGTAAAAATTTAAATAAAAACTTCTTCATACTCTTAAATGCTTTTTAGTAGAGAATAAACTGCTAGCACCTCCTACAATAATTCCTAGCACTAGTTGCATTATTAGTAGTTCGACAAGTAATAAAATACGAGAATCTGTAGTTGGTAAATCTGAAACTCCTAATGACAAGTATTTATTTAATACTCCGGAAGTTATAGCCAAATAACCGACAAGGGTGGTAGCAAATGCCCAAATTGCCCCTACAATGCCATAGATCATTCCTTCAATAATAAACGGCCAGCGGATATACCAGTCGGTAGCACCCACTAACTTCATAATTTCGATCTCTTCCCGACGGGTAAAAATAGCAATGCGGATAGTATTAAAGATAATTAACAAAGCAATAATAATAAAGATAAATCCTAGCAGCACATTAATTAACCCCACCGTACGATTAATCTTTCTAAGCTGATTAATCATTGTCTGATTATCTTTAAAAGTAGTGGTGGCAATAAGTTGGTTGGTATCATACGAGATAATTTGTGTTACCACTTCCTCGATACGATCTGGATGAATTATTTTAACTTCTAAACTAGCAGGCAAATAGTTATTGTCGGTACCAATAATGTCTTGCAACTGTTCATCAATCAAGTTTTGTGCCTGATAGTTCTTAAGCGCTTGCTCCTGTGAAATAAAATTAATTGCTTTAACCCCAGGCACACTATCAATCTCATCTTTAAATACTAGAATATCTGTCTCTGGAACAAATTCCTTAAAAAAGATGGCCACATCTATGCGATCATTAACAGTTTGAATAGTTCGGTTAACCGCTACATTTAAACTGAAAAGCAAAGTAATAAGGAGCAATGCTTGCATCATCGTAAAAGTCGCCACGAATGAAAGCCATCCATTGCGTCTAAACCCACTCCAAGCTGTTTTAATAATCCGTAAAAATAATTCCATCGTTTAACTCAATTGGTATTTACCCTTCCGCCGATCGCTAGCTACTCGCCCATCTTTTAATGAAATAACTCGCTTACTAATAGTATCAACGATTTCGCGATTATGCGTAGCCAAAATAACAGTAGTGCCAAGTTTGTTAATTTTTAGAAGTAATTGAGTAATTTCCCAAGCATTGCCAGGGTCCAAATTACCAGTTGGTTCATCGGCAATTAAAAGACGGGGCGAAAAAACCAACGCCCGAGCAATAGCCACTCGTTGTATTTCTCCACCTGAAAGTTCTCTAGGAAAATTAGTAGCCTTATTTTTTAAACCTACTAAATCCAAAATCTTCATCACCTCTTTGTAAATTACCGAAGACGGTGCACCTGAAACCTCCATAGCAAAAGCGACATTCTCATAGACATTTTTATGTGGCAGAAGCTTAAAATCCTGATATACCACCCCAATCTGCCGCCTATAATATGGGATATATCGTTTCTTTAGCAAATGAATGTCTTTGCCATCAATCGTAATTTCCCCAAAAGTAGGATACTCTTCGCAAGTCAAAAGTTTAATTAAAGTCGATTTACCAGCACCAGAAGGACCAACCAAAATTACAAACTCCTTTGGCATAATCGTAAAGCTGACGTTGTCGAGCGCTTTGCTTGTTCCGTAATGCTTTGTAACTCTTTTAACTTGAATCATAAAAATCCCCCTAATAGTTTTAGTTTAGGTTAGTTTATGGTTTTAACAAAATAACACTATTAATTAGCTCATCCAGATTGCCTTCTTCTAAAACTTCCTTAATCTGGGTGGTAATAAAATTGCTACGATGATCTTTAATTTGATGGTATGGATGCAACACATACGAACGAACTTGATGGCCAAAATCTCCAGACTGTTCAGAGCTTTTTAGAAATCTTTCAGCCTCGTCTTTATTTTGTTGATGACGTAGATATAACTTGTGTTTCAGAAGCTTCATCGCAGTTTCTTTGTTTTGCATCTGTGAACGCTCGTTTTGCACAGCAACTGAAAGTTTAGTTGGCAAATGCGTAATGCGCACTGCCGAATCGGTAGTGTTCACCCCCTGCCCCCCTTTGCCACTAGATTTAAACACATCAACCCGAAGTTCTTTCTCGGGAATATCCATCTCTTTTATATCCCCTAGATCAGGAATGACTTCGACTAATGCAAAGGAAGTTTGCCTTAGATTTTGAGAATTAAACGGTGAAAGACGCACCAACCGATGCACTCCTTTCTCAGCTTTTAGAAGACCATAAGCCATGTCCCCTTCTACTCTTAATGTAGCACTTTTCACCCCTGCTTCATTCCCTATAGCTTGGTCAACAATAGTCATCTTCCATCCTCTACGTACAGCATATTTTTGATACATCTCCATTAGCATTCTAGTCCAATCGGCAGCATCAGCTCCCCCAGTCCCACTATGCAGAAACATGTATGCATCCTTGCGGTCGTATTCGCCGTTTAAAACTGTTTCACGCTCTAAGTTATCTAATCGTTTTTGTAAGTCGTCTAATAACGCTACTGCCGCTTCATCAGTGCTAGAAAAATCTTCCCCCTTCATTACATTACCCAAGTTACTAAGCTGACTATCTATATCCGAAAGTTCTTCTAGAATCTTTTTATTCTTTTCAAATTCTTTAGTAATATTTGTAGCATTAACCTGATCCTCCCAAAAAACAGGATCAATCATCTCTTTTTCTAATTGTTTATTTTTTGAAGTAAGACCGGCCGGGTCAAAGATACCCCCGCAGTCTAGATAGCTGGTCTAAGGCTTCTGCGACTGAAAACTTGATTTCTTTCATAGATATATTATATCTCAATCATTAAGGATAATGATGAATGTATAACATAACCAAAACTCTCCCCACCAAAAGCCGGGAGAGAAATGAAGATAGTTGCGGCGGACAAAGACAAAACGGTTGTCGCTATACCAATGATTGTCTGGATTGGCATAGTTCGTGTCAAGCCACGGGTCATTATCGTCGTGGTTGACATTGAACACCTTGAGGCCACCGTTCGAGTCCGTTTATGTGCAAAATACCTTCCATTGTCACTGCCCGACAAACGCTTTATCTAGCAGAGTGGCTGGGCTGTATTTTATCCGATTGTCTTTAAACAATCTTAGCATCTTACACCAAGTATCTTCATTTTTTGAAGTTTCTACATGTGACCTCTGTTTTCAACCTTAATCGAAAACACTCTCATCACATGGATACTTAGTTTCGGTAGTCAGAAACCTTGGTCTCTGGCATATTCACCTACTTCCAGACATATTCTACCAGACATGAAAAAGCCCAGCTTTAGTTTGAAACTAAAGCTGGGCAGGACAAAGTCCATCCATCCAAAGGATTCAAGGGGCCAAGGAACAAGTTCCAAGATTACTTGCGGCGGACAAAGACAAAACGGAAGACGCTAGACCAATGATAGTCTGGATCGGCACAGTACGTGTCAAGCCACGGGTCACTACCGACGTGGGAGACATTGAACACCTTGAGGCCACCGTACGAGTCCGCAATGGGTTCCATGCCGATAAGAATGTATTCTATTGGTGGTTGATCCTGGTAATCCAGACGTAATGCCGGACCAACTTCTGGTGGACAAAGTTGCAAACCCATGGACGGCGCTTTTCCGTAGATATCCTTTTGAGTTGCGCCGCTGGGAAATCCGAGTTCAGCGACGGTTACCAACACGAGCTCAACATCGGTTGGTTCGTTTGTTATCTTGAATGCTGGTTTTTTGATCATGTCATTGGCCCAGTTACCAACTCTGAAACCAGCCTCCTTGAGCGCTTTGAGATAATCATCAGCACTCTTGTGGGCACCGAGTTTGATGGTCTTCCATGTCTTATTAAATTGACAATGGTCATCAATTACTGCCTGCATGGCAGCTTTTAATCGTCCAAGGTCTTTCTCAGACCTCCGGCCATCTCGCACCATTTTTATTATGGTCGCGAACCCGACCGTCAACCACTCGATCAAAGTGGCAATTTCAGAGTTTCTGGCTCTTGTCATTTTTATCTCCATCCTGTGCTACTAACACAGGGCTCACTCTCTGTAATCCGGCTTTTCACGGCTCGGTGTCTAAGTGGCGCGATAACGCGATGATATCAAGGTCATCAATTTCCCCCCTAATTTTATTCCTTTTTCAGTTCTCTGTCAAGAGTTATATGCTCTGGGAGCATATAATCAAAACACCTAGATTTTCTCCAGGTGTTTTGATTACTTGTTACTTAAATCTTAATAAAGGGTTAAAAGAAAGTTGTTTATTCTTCTTCACCGGTAAAATCTTCCACTATAGTCACAAACCGAAGCTTATTTCTAATCTGTAACACTTTCCAGGTAGCTATAGTAGCAAGCAATGAAGCAATCGCCATTAATAACCAGTTAAGCGCACCAGTAGGAGTTAATGGGTCCGTAGATCCACTGCCAGCCACAGTAATGTCGTTGGCGTAAACCCATATCCCATTTGAGACTTCATTTGCAGATACGAATGCCTTGGCTCTAACTAAAGTATTTCTAGGCACAACAGAGTTAATAACTACCCTCACTGTCATCGTCTTGCTTTCGTAAGGCATTAAGCTATTGCTTAATGTCCAAGTAATAGTGCGGTTGTTAATTGTAGGAGCACCGCTACCAGAGCTCGCAGAAATGAATTTAGTATACTCTGGCACATCGAAAGTAGCTCTTACGCCACTTAAGGTTGTGCTGCGGTTGTTAGTAATTCTTAAGGTATAAGCTAATACATCATTTTCTAGAGCACTACCACCGTTATCATCAATACCACTTAAGGTTGCATCGATACCATAGTTGTTGTCACTGCCACCAGTTCTGACAATAACATCTGCATAATCAGATCTTTCAATACCATTTCTGTAAGCTCTTACCCTAACAGTATTGTAATAAGTACCTATGTTATTGCTGGCAGTGAAATAACCACTTTGGTTAATATACCCAGCTTGGCTATTTACCACATCCCAAGTGTAAGAAGCTGAAACAGCATCACCAGATGTGTTATATGCTTGGGCCGAGAAATAAGTAGAAGCACCAGTATTTAAGGTAACGGTTTGAGGAGCTAAAGTTACATAACTTAACTCATCGTTGTAGTAACCACCAGTTACTGTCACGGTAGCAGTGTCGTAGCGTTCGATGCTACCTTGCATGGCTTTAACTTCGACAGTAATTGTGCCTGTGGTATCGCTAGCTTGGTACAAACCATTTTGACTAATACTGCCACTACCAGAAAGTATTCTCCAGCTGTAACTGACGGAGCTAAACAATGGTGAATGGTTGGTGTCAAATGCTTGTGCATCAAAATCGAACGATTGGTTAGTACTAATCGTAATCGAAGATGGATACGCCTCGACATAATCCAAAGCAGTCTGAACAATAATAGAATTTACAGTTACAGTTGCGTAGGCGTATACCACTTGGCCACCTATGCTACTGCCCATGCTAGCACGCACTTTAACGGTGCTATCAAAAGTACCAGAGGTAGTTCCGGCTGTGAATAAGCCCGTATATGGCTCGATGCTGCCACCACTATGGATTACCGACCAGATATAATCTACGCCACTATTAATGATGCGATTGTATTGGTCGTAAGCTGTGGCTGTAAACTGTCTGGTTTGGTGTGGGTCTAAAACAGTATTAGCAGGATAAACCACTACCGAAGTAAGAATTATTTCTTCTTCAGTTTGATTAATAGTTACACTAACTGCATCAGTAATAGTTTTCCCGTTATAACTACCGCTTAACTTAATTGCATTAGCGTAATATCCAGCCCTATTCCCAGCTGAATATAAGCCAGATTGGGTAATGGTGCCTACTTCAGTCGAGTTGTATCCACTCTCTATACTCCAAACAAATGAAGTAACCGAAGTAATATCATTTCCACTTGTATCGTAAGCTCTAGGATATAGCTGTTTGCTGTAATTCGGATCGATACTAAAGCTAGAGATTGATGAACCAACATTATCGATAATTTCGACTCTGAATAATGTCGCTACCGGTGTATCACCTTTAGTTACAATTACTCTAGCGTAAACTTCCAAAGCTCCATTAGGACTAGTAGCAGTTAGTTTAACTACATTGTTGTAAGTGCCAATGTTATGACCAGCTGTAAAGTAACCG
>Ga0180007_10001103_pt1 | contig 38624 bp, 32 predicted proteins | sample MM_PC_MetaG_FD_121122 | JGI IMG/M metagenome (GOLD analysis project Ga0180007, IMG submission 121122) | Groundwater microbial communities from the Aspo Hard Rock Laboratory (HRL) deep subsurface site, Sweden - MM_PC_MetaG | ecosystem: Environmental > Aquatic > Deep subsurface > Groundwater... | reverse complement strand
GAAAGCAGCACCAGCAGGACCATCCGAAGGAGCGTGCCGGGGCGACAGGACCCCGGGATCCGGGAGGGGTTGACGGCAGGGACAAGGGTGCAGGGCAATCGATACGTTCCTTTCGGTGCGGCCTCTGGACATGCGCCGGGAAAACCGCTGGTGTCAAGAAGAATCGGCCTTGGAAGTGCGCCCCAAATCATGTAAGGTGGCCCCCGGAAGGAGTGAAATCGAATGAGAACATCGACAAATGTGTTGATTTTCATGGTATTTTCAACCGGTATCATGTGGTCCGCCTGCAAACCCGAGCCTCCCAAGCGCTGCTTTCTGGCCAGCGAGGAGGATGCGCAGAAGAAAATGGAGGAAACCCCGATGACCGACCTGACGAACAAGGCTGATCAGGCCCCGAGCAAAAAAACGGCGCCCGCGCCCATCGCGCTGCCCGAGCGCGACACCATCGACGCCAAGTACAAGTGGGACGCCACCGTGCTGTTCGCCTCCCGCGACTCCTGGGAGCAGGAGCTGGCCGCGGTGACCGAGCTGGTCAAGGACAAGAAACTGCAGCGCTTCAAGGGCAAGCTCGGCGGCACCCCCAAGGCGGTGGTCGAGATCATGAAGGGGATGTCGGATCTGCAGCTGCGGCTGGAGAAGCTCGCCTTCTACGCCCAGCGCGACGCCGACGTGGATCTGCGCAAGAGCGAGGGCCGCGAGATGATGGAGCGCGTCAAGGCGCTGGCCAACCTCGTCGAGAGCGACACCAGTTACATGGAGCCTGAGTTCATCCGGCTGGGCCAGAAGAAGCTGGAAGCGCTGCGTGACGCCAAGGACCTTGCCGACCACCGGCGCTATTTCGAGAGCCTGATCCGGCTGCAGAAACACGTGCTGTCGGGTCCGGAGGAGGAGATCCTCTCCCGCGCGGGCATCATGGGCGACGTGTCCTACGAGACCTACGAGGCCTTCTCCCACGCCGATCTGACCTTCCCGACCGTCACCGACGCCGAGGGGAACAAGATCGCCCTCTCGGCTGCCATGTACGGGAAATATCGCAGTGCCATGAATCGCGCCGACCGCAAGAAGGTCTTCGAGGCGTTCTGGCCCGTGTTCAAGCAGTTCCGCAACACGTTCGCCTCCCTGTTGAGTTCCCAGATTAAATATTATTCATATGTTGCGAAAGCACGCAACTATCCCGATCCGCTGACCGCGGCCCTGTTCCCGAAGAACATCCCCACCGATTATTACAAGGGGCTGGTCAAGGGCATCAACGAGAACCTCGACGCGTTCCACGACTTCCTGAACCTGCGCAAGAAGATGCTGAAGCTGCCGGATGCGGCCCGCTACTATGACATCTATCCGCCGCTGGTGACCGCGCCGCCGAAGAAGTACACCTTCGAGGACAGCAAGAAGCTCATCCTCGAGGCCCTGGCCCCCCTGGGCGACGACTACCGCAAGCTCATGGAGGACGCCTTCCGTGAGCAGAGCGGCTGGTTCGACGTGTTCCCCAACGCCGGCAAGCGCTCGGGCGCCTACATGGACAGCGTCTATGGCGTGCATCCGTTCATGCTGCTCAACCACAATGACGACTTCGACTCGGTCAGCACGCTGGCCCACGAGCTCGGCCACGCCATGCACAGCGCGTACTCCATGAAGACCCAGCCGTATCCGAAGAGCCACTACGTCACGTTCACGGCGGAGGTGGCCTCGGTCGTCAACGAGACCCTGCTGATCGAGTACATGCTGAAGAAGGAGAAGGATCCCGAGGCGCGTCGCTTCCTGCTGTCGCACTACCTCGACGGCTTCCGGGGGACCGTGTTCCGCCAGACCATGTTCGCCGAATTCGAGTTGTCTGCCTACGAGGCTTACAGTTCCGGAAAGGTGCTCACCGCCGATGCCCTCGACGAGATGTACCTGCAGTTGCTGCGCCGCTATCACGGCCACGACAAGGGCGTGATGGACATCGAGGACCTGTACGCGGTGGAGTGGGCCTACATTCCGCATTTCTACTACAACTTCTACGTGTATTCCTACGTCAACGGCCTGCTGGCCGCCACCGTGCTCGCCGACGCCATCGTCACCGGTGGAAAGCCCGCCGCCGAGAAGTACATCAGCGGCCTGCTCAAGGCCGGTGGTTCCAAGGACCCGCTGGAGATCCTGAAGGACGCCGGCGTGGACATGCTTGATCCGGCGACCTTCAAGAAGGCCGTCGACAAGTTCCGTCAGCGCACGAAGGAACTGGCCGAATACGCGAAGTAGTCCCCCACCGAAATCCCGACGAAAGAAATTCACCGCAGAAAACGCGTAAAACGCGGAAAACGCGGAAAGGCCGTCCGGCTTTCCCTTTCCCCCTTTGACAAATTTCCATATCTTGGTATGAACAATCCATGGTCAATCTCATGCGGACTTCTGGTCGACTTCTCCGGTCAATTTTACCTGTTTTCGTGTGGATTTTCCTTCCCTCCTGCCTGGTGGATGGGCGCTCGGCGCGCGAGACGTCCGATCCCGAGCTGGCCTGCGAAGGGACGCTGGACTGTCCCGACTCCGACCTCTGCGAGGCGCTGGTCTGCGTGCCAGCCCCGGGCTGCCTGCTGTGCCCGGATCGTCCGCAGGCGGTCACCGGCTGTTTCCACGGCACCTGTTACACGGCCTTCTGCGACGCCGGCTGGCATGACGCCAACGGCCTGTACCAGGACGGCTGCGAATACGCCTGCGATCCCACCGAGGGCGGCGTCGAGGTCTGTGACGGCCTCGACAACGACTGCAGCGGCCGCATCGACGACCCGTTCGATCTCCAGCGGGATCCGCTGCACTGCGGCGCCTGCGACCGGGCTTGTCCGGTCCCGCCGCACGCACAGGCGCTGTGTCATCAGGCCCAGTGCATGCAGGTCTGCGAGTCCGGCTGGTACGACGTCGACGGCATTGCTGAGAACGGCTGCGAATCGCAGGAGTGCGTCCCCTCCGCAGGGGGTGTCGAGCTCTGCGACCTGGTCGACAACGACTGCGACGGCACCGTCGACGAGGACATCGTGAAGGATCAGCCGGACTCGTGCGGTCCGCTGTGCGAGTTCTGCCGGTACGACCACGCCCTGGCCCTTTGCACCCAGGGTGCCTGCGCGCTGGGTGACTGTGAACCGGACTGCGCCGACCTCGACGGGTTCCCGGAGAATGGCTGCGAGTACTGCTGCACGCCCACGGCCGGCGGCGTCGAGGTGTGCGATGAACTCGACAACGACTGCAACGGGCTCGTCGATGACGGTCTGACCTGCGCCTGTCCGGCGGAGATGGTCCTGATCGAGAGCCGCTACTGCATCGACCGGTACGAGTCCTCCCGTCCTGACGCGACGGCCGCCTCGCCCGGCTCTGACAACTCCATGTCCACCAGCCGGCCCGGGGTGATACCCTGGTCCAATGCATCCCTGGCCGATGCCGCCGGTGCCTGTCTGGCCGCCGGAAAGCGGCTGTGCACGTCGCTGGAGTGGGAGACCGCTTGCCGCGGGCCGGGTCAGACCACCTATTCATATGGCGATGCCTATGAACCGGCCACCTGCAACGGCATCGACACGTTCTGCAACTGCGGACCGGGATCGACCTGCGAAGCCCAGGCGATCTGCCCGTTCGCGCACTGCTACGGCACCTGCGGTGCCTACTTCCATCCGGTGACCACGTCGTCCTTTGCAAGGTGCACCAATGAATACGGAGTGTTCGACATCAACGGAAACCTGTGGGAGCGCGTCGAGGGCGGCGCCGGACGAGGCGGTGCTTACAACTGCTCCGACTCTGAGAGCCTTCACCAGTGCGGGTATGTCGCCAACTGGGGGGCCCAGGCCCTGAACAACTTCGGCTTCCGGTGCTGCTGCACGCAGTGCCCGTGACGACCGACGGAGAAGACCATGAGTGAATCTGGAAACCCCGGTCCGGGAACGCTCCACAAAAGGGCTGCTGCCGTCGTTCCCTGGAGGGATCTGGGAGTGGCTTGGCGGGACGCGGGACTGCTGGTCGTCTTGGCCGTGGTCTGTGCCCTCGCGTTCAACGCCCTTCGCCCGGAGGGGCTTTCGCTGCTGCGTTACGCCCCATTCGATCTTCTGGGCCCCTGTCCGGAAATACAAGACAATGTGCCAAAAATAACAGCCGACAAACTGAAGCCCGGGGATCCAAACATCGTGATCGTGGATGTGCGACTGGCCTGGGACTTCGTGTCAGGACATATTCCGGATGCCTGGTTCCTGCCCATGTACGAGACCGCACCCCCGGACGAGGAGGTCGTCTCGCGCCTGCGCGCGCTGCGGCCGGGAACCTGGATCGTCCTCGTGGGAGCAGCCGGGACGGTCACGGCCGAACGGGCGCTCACGGCGCTCTCGGTTCAGGGGTTGCGCGGCCTGTTCGTGCTCGAGGGCGGCCTAGAGGCCTGGGAGAAGCGCCATGGTCCCCTGGCTGTCGGGCAGGTGCAGGTCGTGACGGAACCGCAGGATCTCCAGGGAGCCGTTCTCGTCGACGCCAGGGACGAGGAGACCTTTGCCGCCGGTCACCGGGAGGGCGCGATCAACCTGCCGTTTGACGATCTGCTGCCGCCGGACCCCGAGGTGTTACGGAAGATCCACGCCGCGAAGGCCGACCGGATCTATGTCTATCCTGCAAATCAGGCGTCCTCAGGGAGCCAGGCTTCCGGTGCGGACCCGCCTGCGGGTTTTGGCGTCGCCTGTGAATTGATCGCCCGCGGTTTTCAGGGAGTGAAGCTCTGGAATGAACCCTATCCGGCAACGTCCGAACCGGATCTGAGCGGGGGCACACCGCCATGAATTTACCAACGCCCCCCGCGTCGTCGGTGCCGGCCTCCTGGATGGCACGAGTCTGGAATCACCCCGCCCACGACTTCATCGCGTTGCCGATCCGGTGGATCGTCGGGGTCACGTTCCTGATTGCGGCCTGGCCCAAGCTGGTCGCGCCGGAGGACTTCGCCTGGAGCATCGCGATGTACCAGATGATCTCCCCGCGCTATGTCCACCTGCTGGCGATCATCCTGCCGGTGGTGGAACTGATCGCATCGATCGCGTTCCTCACAGGCTTCCGCGTGCGCGGCGCGGCCGTGGTGATGTGCGGCATGCTGGTGATGTTCATCCTGGCGCTGTCGTATGCCTTCATCCATGACATCGAGATGACCTCGTGCGGTTGTTTCTCGCCGGCAGGGGCCAAGGCGCTATCGGAACACCGGGAAACCGTGGGCACCTCGCTGTTGTGGCGTGACGTCTGGATGCTGATCGGCTGCGGCTATGTGTGGCTGTTCGACACGGGCCGGTGGGGACTCGACGGTGTCCTGCGACATTGGAAGAGAAGGAAGTCATAACATGATTAAGTATATATTTTTATTGATTATATTTTTTCATATGCCCATCGCTTCGGCCCAGGAGATCCTCTGGGACCGTGTGATGGGCGCCTCCGTGGGAAAACTGACGGCCGCCCAGAAGATCCGGGCGACCGAGGCTCTGCGGACCATCCACAACTACTACGGGTGTTCCCGCATGGTGGCAGACTGCCTCAAGACCGATCCGAAGTGCGAGACGGCCCGACGGCTGGCCGGGTTCATCGTGCGGCTGGCTGCGTTTGATCGTTCAGTGACCGAGATCAAGGCCGCCGTGCTGGAGCGTTCCCGCAGCGTGCATCCGCTGAAGACCCACAAGATTGCCATCCAGAAAGACCACTGCTTGGGAGATCCCGCCGTCGCCAAGGTCAACGTGGTCGTGTTCGGGGATGTGCTGTGTCCGTTCTGCGCACAGATCATCCCGATGCTGCATCGTCTGGTGAAGTCCCGTGGCGTGGGTTTCTCGATCTGCTTCAAGCACTTCCCCACGACGGTCCATGAGCAGTTGGGAGTTCAGGCGTCCGAAGCGATGGTCGCCGCCGCGCTGCAGGGAAAGGGCTGGGAATTCCTGCTCGCAGCCTATCCGCTGCGCCGCGAGATGAGCGATAAGAAGATCATCGAGCTTGCCCGGACCCTGAAGCTGGACCTGGTCCGGCTCGAGAAGGACCGGATCTCCCGTGCCGTGCGCCGGGTCGTGGCTTCGGACAAGCGCGAGGGGCTGGCCCTGGGCATCGCGGGCACGCCGCAGGTCTACGTCAACGGCAAGGAGTTTTTCGGTCGCAAGGACGAGGTTGAGCTCGCCGATCGCCTCGATGAGGAACTGATGCTGAAGAATGGCGGAAAGTAAGACATGAGTCAGTTGTTCTGGATATTCGCATGTTTGTGGGTGCAGACGCAGCCTGTGGTGCCCGGCGTTCCCCTGCCTGCCGAAACGCCGCCGCCTGCCGAAACGCCGCCGCCGATGGATTCCCGGGTGGATGCCGAGCTGGCGCTGGCCCGCTGCCAACTGGCGGTGCAGGAGAAGCGGACAGCCCCTGCGGTGACGGAATGCACCCGGGCGCTGGCGCTGGTCCCCGGGTTGCGCCCGGCGTTTCTCTGGCGCGCCCAGGCACTGTGGACGCTGGAGCGGCACGACGACGCCATCGCCGACCTTGAGTCGGCCGTCGAGATCGCTGTCGACGTGCAGGTCTTACGACAGTTGGGCGCCTGGCAGTTCGAGAGGAAGAACATGGTCTGGGCGGCCCGCAACCTGCACCGCGCGCTGGAGCGGGCGCCGCAGGACGCCCACCTGCGGCTGCTGTGCGCGGTCGCCTGGATGGAGAACCGAGAATTTGGGGGGGCCGAAGAATTGGTGGAGCCGCTGTTTTCCCACGCGAATGCCGGGATTCGGCAGCAGGCCCACCTCATCGCCGGAGCCTGTGCGCTGGAAAGGGGCAAGCGCACCATCGCCCGTGGACATCTGATCCGGGTGACCGAAGGGGAGCCCGCCAGGCAGGCCCGGGATCTGCTGGCCCGGATGACCCGCTCCGAGCGCGGCTTCAGGACCGGCTTCTCCATGCAGGTCTCCTGGGGTCTTGGCATCGACTCCAATCCGGCCTATGCGCAGGATCTTGGCACTTCACGGCCGAAGATGCTGGCCTTGACGCTGGAGCAGCCGCTGCGGGTGATCTGGGGCGTCACGCCGGCGCTCCAGGTGCAGGGAGGCATCCAGTACCACTATTTCGTCGCGCCCTGGGATGGAGATCATCACGAGCGCGTCATCGCCTTCTCCTCCCTGGGGGCTGATTTGGCGGCTGCCGGGAAGATCTTCCTGCCCTCCTGGAAGTATCCGGCCAACCTTGAGCTCTCCGCGACCTATCAGGTTCTCGGTTTGATGGGTGGCGAGGGCATGCCCTCGGAGCTTGACCCCTTCGTTTTCACCGAGCGCCTGTCGGGAACGGGCCTGCTGTCGATGCAGCCCGGACCCGGCCGGGAGTTGGAGTACGGGCTTACCGGCTGGTACGCCGCCTTCCGTGACTCGGATCGCGATGGCCCCGGCTTGATGTGGTTCTCACGCGGCAGCTGGTTTTTCCGGAAGGACACCCTCAAGTGGTTCGTCCAGTCCTGGTTCTCTGGGCAACATGCCCGCTGGGCCGCCTGGAGCCAGCTGGCCGCAGGGTTCTGGAGCGGATTGTCCACCCGGCTGCCGGATCATTTCCAGCTGGCTGCGACGCTGTCCTTCGAAGGTCGGTGGTTTCCCTATTCAAACCGTGAAATGAAGGCTTCGGGCAACGCCTGGAACCTGAAGGGGGATGAAGACAGGATCGACTGGATGGGATCAGCGGGTCTTGTGCTTTCACATCCGATGGGAAAGGACAAGTTCTGGCGCTGGGAGATTGTCCTGCGCAACCAGTGGGTTCACAGCGATGTTGATTATTTCTCCTTCTCACGGTGGGTCTGCATGATCCAGCTCGCCGGGGACATACGGAGGAAATAGAAGTCATGACCGCCCTGTTTCTTGCCATCTCCCTGCTTACGATGCCAGCGGCGCCAGGCTGGCCAGCCTCATGGCGCGTGGTGTTGTCCCGCGGATCTCTTCCCGTCCAGAAGGACGGGCGGCTGGTCACCGCTGCGGACAGTTTCATCAAGTGGATCATCTCCGATCGGTGTGTGATCTCCCTGGATGGCGACACGGCGGTGATCTTCATGTCCGGCACCGGCTCTGCCTGTCCCCGGATGCACCTGGTGTCCGGAACGATCAGGATTGTTGCTCCCGTGGACCACCCGGTGGAGTTGAGCTGGGACGGAGGGAACCGCACCATCCGCGGAGTGGTGACGGTCACCAGGCTTAAGGGAAGTGTCTCCTTCGACGGTCCCGGACCGGTCGAGCCCGGGGTCACCACTGCTTTGTCCGTGCAGCCGGTGTGGCAACTGCAGACGCGAATCCATCAACTGCTCAGGGAGACCTTCACCCACAGCAACGAGACCCTGGTGCAGACCTCCGGGTCCGGCTCGATGTGCCTGGATTCCGGTGGTTCCGCCGGAGACGTGGGCAACAACCAGACCGGCATCACCCAGATGCCGCCGGCGGCAAAGCTTCACATCCATGTCCCGTATCCCCGTCAGGTATCCCCATGAAGCACTCACTCTGGTTCCTGTTGCTGATCCTGCTTTCCGGCTGTCTGGTGACGCCCGCCGACGACACCTCCCGCCTCACCCTGGAGTTGTCCTTCGCGCAGACACCCGTGATCACGCGACAGAGCCCGAACTCCTGGTACCTGCAGGCGACGCTCTCGGGCGCGGACCTGGAGCGTTCCATGGAAGCCACCGTCCGTGGACTGGCGGGCACCGACGCGGATCTGACCTTCAGCACGCAATCAGGCGGGCCTCGCCGGCTGACGCTCACCTACTTCTTCTACACCGGCGAGATCGTCGAGACCTGGACCTTCTCCGGTTCGGATTTCTATCTGGTGCCCGGAGATCAGACGATCACGGCCGTGCTCCAGCGTGCGCCCGAGTACACGCTCAACGGAACGCTGAGCTTTCTCGACGGGGCACCCATTTCGGTGTGGCTCGAGGACCTCTCCACGGAACTGAGCTTCCCGGTCGCGCAGGTCGTGCCTGTCGATGGCCTGCAAGGTACTTTTTCCATTCCGCACGTCCCGACCGGCCGGTTTTTCCGGCTCCATGTCCGGAACGTCAACAATGACGTGGTGTCGTTCGACGAATGCCCCGTGTTTTCTTCCCGAACGGGAACCCTTGCCTTTGCAGGTGATCTGGCCGATCTTTCCTGTGAACTCCCGTAGCCGGCCCGCCCCGGGACTTAGGCGTCGTCGCAACCTGTCCTGAAATCCATTGCAGTTGTTGCAAATTCCCTCGGATAACGCTATTTTTCTGGGGGTTCCCACGTCGGGGAGGAAACTTCCATGCAGACCATTCTGAAACGTCGCACTTCGTATAATTGCAACATCCTGTCGATCGTGCTCGCCGGCGGCGTGGGCAGCCGGCTGTTTCCGCTGACCGCGGACCGTGCCAAGCCCGCGGTGCCCATCGGCGGCCGCTATCGCCTGATCGACATCGTGCTGTCCAACTTCGTCAACTCCGGTCTCTACAAGATCAAGGTCATCACGCAGTACAAGAGCGACAGCCTCAACAAGCACATCTCCCGCGGCTGGCACTTCCCCTACATCATCGGGCAGTATGTCGAAGCCGTGCCTGCACAGCAGCGCGTGGACAAGAGCTGGTTCAAGGGTTCGGCCGATGCGATCTACCAGAGCCTGAACGTGTTCGCCGACGAGAATCCGGATCTGCTGGTGATCTTCGGCGGCGACCACATCTACACGATGGACGTGCGGCAGATGATCGACTTCCACCTGCTCGTGGGCGCCGATCTGTCCATCGCCGCGATCCCCATGCCCAGCCACGAGGCCACCGATTTCGGTGTCATCGAGGTCGACGCCAACTGGCGCGTGATCGGCTTCGAAGAGAAACCGAAGAACCCCAAGCAGATGCCCTCGCGGCCGGGCTACTCGCTCGTCTCCATGGGCAACTATGTGTTCGATCCCATTCCGCTGATTTCCCAGCTCACCCGCGACGCCGAGAAGCCGGACTCCGCCCATGATTTCGGCAAGAACGTCATCCCACGCATGGTGGAGGAGGGATACCGCGTGTTCGTCTACGATTTCTCGATGAACACGGTTCCCGACCAGGCCGAGCGCGAGAAGGGATACTGGCGGGACGTCGGTTCGGTGAGCTCGTACTTCGAGGCCAACATGGATCTCGTGGGTATCAGCCCGATCTTCAACCTGTACAACCCGCGCTGGCCGATCCATACGTACAACCTGCCGCTGCCGCCGGCGAAGTTCGTCTTCTCCGACGGACCCCGCATGGGACTGGCCACCAACAGCCTGGTCTCGGAGGGCTGCATCATCTCCGGCGGCCGCATCGACCGGTGCGTACTCAGCCCGCTGGTGCGCATCAACTCGTACTCCCAGATCGAGGACTGCATCGTCTTCGAGGGCGTGGAGGTCGGCCGTAACGTCCGGCTTCGCCGCTGCATCGTGGACAAGAACATCCGTATCCCGGCCGGCGAAGAAATTGGATACGACGTCATGAAGGACCGGCAGCGCTTCACCGTGACCGACGACGATATCGTGGTCATTCCCAAAGGATACGTGTTTTGAGCGCCGAGTCCCCCTCAACACTGGCCCGTCGTCATTGCGAGAGCCTGATCCAGGCCATTTCATCCGTTTACCTGGGTCCGCGTCCGGTTGTGGAATTCGCCGTCGCGGCGCTGTTCGCCCGGGGGCACCTGCTGCTCGAGGACGTTCCCGGTGTGGGCAAGACAACCCTTGCACGGTCGCTGGCCAACGCACTGGGACTGAAGGTGGCACGCATCCAGTGCACACCGGATCTCCTTCCCTCGGACGTGATCGGTTATTCCCTGCCTTTGTCGGGCGACTTCACCTTCCGTCCGGGGCCGATCTTCTCCAACGTGGTGCTCGTCGACGAGATCAACCGCGCCGCACCGCGCACGCAGAGCGCGTTTCTCGAGGCCATGGAGGAGAACCAGGTGACTGCGGAGGGCGAGACCCGCCCGCTGCCCCGGCCGTTCTTTGTCATCGCGACCCAGAATCCCATCGAGATCGCCGGTACCTATCCGCTGCCGGAGAGCCAACTTGACCGCTTCCACCTGCGGCTGAAGATGGGGTATCCCTCCCGCGCCGCCGAGATGAACCTGCTTCTGCAGGGCTCCGTGAGGCCGCAGACGGGTCCGGTCCTGCGGCCCCAGGATCTCGAACTGATCTGGTCCGCCGTCTCTTCGGTGTCCTGTTCGGACAACCTGCTGCAGTACCTGCTCGAGGTGGGGGCTGCCAGCCGCCAGCACACGTCTCTGCGTATCGGCATCTCCCCCCGGGGTCTGCTGAACTGGAAATCGCTTGGGCAGGCCATCGCTTTCGTGCGCGGCCGCGACTTCGTGCTGCCCGATGACCTGCTCGACCTCGCGCCGTCGGCACTGACCCATCGCCTTCTTCCCAATGTAGAGCATCGCGGGCTCGTGGCCCTGGATCCCCAGGAGATCCTTGACGAAATCCTCAAAAGCGTTCCGCTGCCTCTGTAATTAACTGATTGCACAAGAATTTCAACCGCGTGCTCAGCGGTAGAATTCACTTTCTTCTGCGGGGATATCTACGAGATGATGGACCAGATCGTGGCGCCGATGGCCAGGGGGACGCCGAGAAAGATCGCCCCGGTGACGATCATCGGGTGGCGATCGGAGAAGCGGGAGAAAGCCATGTTCAGGCGCTTGACGAAGGTCAGGTGACACTGGATTGGAAAGATTCCCTGGGATCGCAGCTCAAGGCGGTCCAGCATCTGCTGCACGGACTGGTATCGATCCCCGGGATCCTTCTGCATGCCCTTTTTCAGAAACCATCCCAACTCGGGAGGCACGGGCGACTGGTGCTTCTGGGCGACAAAGGAGGCCAGGGGGGCGTCGTCGCGGATGACACCCTCGAGGACCTCGGAGAGGGTGGATTTGTCCTCGAGGTAGTGCTTCAGCGCAAGCCATTCGTAGAACAGCACGCTCAGGGAATAGACGTCCGAGCGGAACTCGGCAGGTTTGCCTTGTGCCTGCTCGGGAGCCATGTACGCAGGCGTGCCGATCAGGGCGCCGATGCGCGTGCGGAACCAGGAGGCCCGCGCGTCCCCGGCGATCTCGTCCCGGTCTTCGCCGACGATTCGCTCGTCAGGGCAGGTCAGGTCGGGCTGGGTCTGCCGGGCGATGCCCCAGTCCATCAGGAGCACCTCTCCGTGCGGTCCCACCATGACGTTGGCTGGCTTGATGTCGCGATGGACGATCCCGCATTCGTGCGCGAAGGCCACGGCCTCGCACAGTCCGCGGAAGACCTGGACGCGACGCTCGAAGGGCCAAAGACCATGGGTTGCCGTGTCACCGTCGCGGAGACGGGCGATGATGTCTTCGAGGGTCTCGCCACGAACGTACTTCATGACGAAATAGTATTGGCCCTGCTCGTCGCGGCCGACGTCATGGATCGGCACGATGTTCGGATGCTCGAGCCGGCCCACGGTCCGGATTTCCTGGATAAAACGAACCAGCGCCTCCGGGGATTGCATCTCGGTGCGGATCTTCTTCAGGGCCACCTGCCGACCGATGTCGTGGTCCATGGCGAGCAACACCTCGCCGGCGCCACCTTCGCCGAGTTGACGGTCCACCTGGAAGCGGGTACGGGAGGTGGTCACCCACCGCAATTCACCATCATCGGTGGCGACCTCCGGGAGGATCGTCATGCGGGCGGCATCCCGGGTCATCGTCTCGGAGGGGGTGGTCGCAGCAACCGTCGTGCCCAGGGTCTCCGAGAGGGGCAGGGTCTTCTGTGTGGAGACGGGCTCGACGTCCAGCGTGTTCTGCATGGAGGCCGGCAACTGGGCGGCCAGGGTGGCATCAAAGGCGGTTTCGTTGGGATGATGGCAGACAGGCATAGACAATCTCCGGAAAACGGTACGAGCGTATCATAGAAAGGCAGGTGGTCCACCTGAAATCTGGGAGTTTGCCGCCGAAAAGAGACGAAACAGTCGCCCTTTGGGAGGCTATTTTATTTTGTTTTTTGGAGAAAAGGGAAAATCTGAAGAATCAAGGAAGGACGAAGGGTATGAAATTACTTCATCTCTTCGGCGGGCATGTCAGCGGCGGGCTCAGCCGGCATGTCAGCGGCGGGCTCGGCGGGCATGTCAGCAGCGGGCTCGGCCGGCATGTCAGCGGCGGGCTCGGCGGGCATATCGGCAGGCATGTCAGCGCCCATCTCGAGGGCTTTCTTCGCTTCGTCGGCCTGCTTCTTCATTTCGATGGGGTCGATGCCCAGGGCGCACTTGAAGAACTCACCGCAGGTGGCCTTGTCAGCGCATTCAACCATCTTCTTGGCCTTGTCGAATTCCTTTTTGCATTCGGAAACGAACTTGTCTTTGCCTTCGCCCAGAAGGTCCTTCATCATTTTGTCGTCGTCGCCGAGTTCCTTGGTGCAGGTCACAAACTTGTCATACAGTTTGCCGCATTTTTTACCTTTGGAATCGCAACCGGCGAAGAAGGACAGGGAAACCACCATCATGGACACGAGAACGATCATCTTTTTCATTGTGTTAGAGCTCCTTTCAATACAAAACCTGGTAAATTTTGAAGTTACACTAAAAAACCACAATGGTTTTTAGGTTATCTTCATCATCACGAGAACGCACTTTACCGATATTTCGAGTTCTGTCAAGAAAGATGTAAGATTTTTTTTTGGTGAAAAATAGGCAAAAATATCAAAGGGTTTGGTGGGAAAATGCCCTTACTCTACGGGAGGCGGAGTGACCGCTTCCGGATCATCTCCGGCAGGCGGGGGCTCAATTTCATCCGTTCCAGGCGGGGGCGGGGTCGGTTGCAGATCCTCACCCGGCGTTTTCCCCGGGGATGGATCTGTGGTGCCCGCCGTGCCGCACTGCAGTAATGTTCCAGTGATCCGGATGTGCAGCAGGCCCTTCTCGGTGTTGTGGTCGTACTTCTCCATGAAAACCGTGGTGACACGGCGTGCCAGGGCCTGATTTCGAAGATCATTGAGTGCGTAACGCCAGACCACTTCACCGGATTCGGCGGCGGCGGCCCGGCCGATGATCTGTCCCTGGGGTGTGCAACCGGGGGTCATCCGCTCGAGGACGACGACCGAGGAGGCCGCAGGGGAGAGCACCGGAGTGTAGCTCGGTGCGGTGGCACCCTGGTTCCGGCATGAGGCTGCGGCTGCGGGCAGGGTGAGGGCGATCAGGATCATCATCGTGCGTTTCATGAAATACACCTCTTTATGGATATGGTTTCCAGTCTCGGGACGTCCTGGCCCGGGATCACTTGTCTGAAGTGGTATACCCAACTGTTCGGAAAATGCAAACCCCGGAACGGGAGGGAATGACAGTTTTTTTACTCGACCTGTCATGTGAATCACCAAAACCATCCTTGTGCCGGGGAACGATCTTTGGTATGCATGGTTCTCCCGATCCGGACCATGCCGCAGCGAGGCGTCCGGCCGAGGGTGTATTACGTTTTTCTGCGTCTTAAAGGAGGCGAATATGACGATTCTCCGCAGTCCTGGTGATGGGAGCTATACCGACCGTGAAGCGAAGGTTCCCCTGCACGAACTTCCCAACTGGGGCAACGCCCTGGTGGTCAATACATCCCGCGCCTTCCAGGTGCGCTGTTCGATCGGCGACAAGTCCCGCACCTTCTTTCGCTTTGCCAAGATTCCGACCATTCCGGTCGAATTTCCCGTGCCCGAACTCGATGCCGAACGCTATAACATGGACGGATGGGATCATCTCGCCATCACGCTCAACATGGAGAAGGACCTGGCTTCCCTCGATCTGCAGGGACGGTTCGGTCGCGACGACAACGCGCTGATCGTGCACGCGTCGCTGGTCCGGAATGCGGTGAATGAGACCAAGCAGGACCTGCTCACCATCGAGAAGAATGACGGCGAGATGCCGCCGACCTCCATATTTGACCTCATGCAGGTCAGGTCCAAGAGCGGCGATCCCCGTTATGCGCGGTTCTCTGATCAGTATCCGCTGCTGGATGTAGAAGGCGTGGCCGCCATGGTCACCCGTTACGTGAAAGAACTGCGCTCGGCGTAGTCCCCTCCCTTCGAAGGAGAATGAATCCATGTCAACAATTCACCCGACCCAACTGGATGGCAACCCGATTCAGGATCTGCCGCTCTCGGCTCTGCTCCAGCCCGCCTCCGACATCGTGAAGGCTTCCGGCCTGGAGAGCATCCATCAGATTGGTTTCTATCAGAAGAACAACTTCCAGTTCTTTTTCGAGTTCGACACCGGACATCCCACCGGAGAAATTCGTCCCCTGTTTCCGGCCATGGATTCCGAGGAACTCCTGGCCGAAGGCTGGGACCACCTTGCGCTGGAGCTGCATCTGGCCGTCCAGAAGGTGACCCTGGTCATCCGCGGCTACTACTTCCGCGAGCCTGTGCCCCTGGATTTCCAGATGACCGTTGTGCAGGGCCCGGCCGGCTACCTGAAGGACTCCATCGTCATCACCGACCGTCGCACGCAGGAGGCCGAGAACACCTCGTTCAAGGATATCATGGAGATCCGCCTGAAGTCCGGCGATCCCAAATATGCCGGCTCCAACGACGTCTATGGTTCGATGACGATTACCCGGATGGTCAAGATCCTGAACCGGTATCTGCGTGACTGGACAGTCAGCCACCGCATCATCGAGAGACACTAGTCGGTCACCATGCGCACGGGAATCCGGATCCTACTCCCCCTGATGCTGTTGGTCGCCGCATGTGGCCGGCCTGCGATCACCCCCATGGAAAAGGCCCCCGCTCGCGGGCAGAAACTGATCGTGTTCGCCCCGGTCGTGCGCGGCTTTCCCGAGCGCGACCAGTCGACGGTCTCGGGCGCGCTGACGGGTTCGATCCTGACGCACCTGGGTCCCTCCGGCCAGTCCCATCGGGTTGGCTGGAGAAACCTGGAATCCGACTTCGGGGACTTTTCCGACAGGCTCTTCCAGGCCGCCTTCGATGCATATTCCGCGAAGACGCGCAAACTCAAGGACGTCGAGATTCCCGAGCGGGACACCACCCTCTTTCGGGAACTTGACGCCATCGGGGGCCGGCTGGCGGTGGCCTTCAAGGCGCTGCATCTCCCCGTGTGGACGCCCACGCACCTTTTGGTGACCGGTGTGGAGCGCTTCGCACCTGATTTCCTGTCCAGTCGTCACTTCCGCGTGTTCGCATTCGTGGTCGATCGCGAGAACCATACCCTGGCCTTCGGGATCCGGATCGAACTGGAAACCAGCGACAACCTGTACCGGCAGGTGGAGAGCCTGCTGCGTGCCGGAAAGACCATCGCCACGCCGCTTGTGCAGTGGTTTCCGAGCCAGTTGCCTCCCGTCGTGAAGGTGCGGGTTCCGGCCACCCCCGAGACCGTAGAGTCCCCTGAGGAATAAAGCATCCGGTCCATGCGGACCGGTACCGTATCCCCCTATCCCTGTGAGGTACCCATGTCCAAGGAAAAACCCATTGTCGTCATCGCCCTGGGCGGTCATGCCTTCATGCGTCATGGAGAGCCCGCCACGATCGAGGAGCACGAATTGTGCGCCCGCAACATCTCCAACGTGCTCATGACGCTGATCGAGCGTGATTACAACGTCATCGTCACGCACGGCAACGGCCCTCAGGTGGGTGCCCTGCTGATCCAGAATGAACTGGCAGCCAAGGAGATCCCCCCGCAGCCGCTGGACGTGCTCGTGGCCATGACCGAAGGAAGCCTCGGGTACATCCTGCAGCAGTCGCTGCTCAACGAGCTGCGTCGCCGCAACGTGCAGCGCTACGTGGTCACCAAGATCACGCAGGTGGTCGTCGACGAGAATGATCCCGCCTTTTCCCGTCCCACCAAACCCATCGGGCCTTTCCTGTCCGAGGAGGAGGCCAAACGACGTGAGAAGGAGCTCGGCTGGAACGTGTTCGAGGACTCCGGCCGCGGCTGGCGCCGTCGCGTGGCCTCCCCGATTCCCTTGAAGGTCATCCAGCGCCATACGATCCGTGACGCCGCCCGCGAGGGGCATATCGTCGTGGCCGTCGGCGGTGGTGGAATCCCGGTGATCCGCAAGGTCGACGAGAACGGTCACGCCCGGTACGAGGGTGTGGAGGCCGTCATCGACAAGGATCTGTCCTCGGCGCTGCTGGCCCGCCAGATCGGCGCAGAGCTGCTGATCATCCTGACCGACGTCGAAAAGGTCTACATCAACTTCCGCAAGGAAAACCAGATGGGGCTGGGCGCCTGCACGATGGACATGATCGAGGAGTTCCACAAGCAGGGCCAGTTCGGTGAGGGCTCCATGGGTCCGAAGATCCAGGCCGTGCTCAACTTCCTCAAGGACGGGGGCAAGCGCGCCCTGATCACGTCTCCTGACCATCTCGAGGAGGCTCTCCGCGGCGCCTCCGGCACCCACTTCGTCGGCCACATCTAATCCACCTCTCGAAAGCGGCCAAATGAAAACCCACCTCGTCCTGCGCATCGGAGAGATCTTCCTCAAGGGCAGCAACCGCCACATGTTCATGAACCAGCTGGAGAAGAACATCCGCAGGGCCCTGCACGGACATGCGGACGTGCGGCTCCACCGGTTTCACGGTCGCTACACGGTGACCTGCGAGCCCGGGCAGCAGGAAGCGGTGATCGGAGTGCTCTCCCGCATCTTCGGTCTCACGAGCATCTCTCCTGCGGTGGTCGTGGAGCCGCAGTTCCAGACCCTCTCGGACACGGCGCTGGCGCTGGTGCAGGCGCTGCCGCAGAAACCGGCCTCGTTCTGCGTGAAGGCCCGGCGCACCGACAAGCGGCTGCCGTACACCTCCCTCGATCTCGAACGCGACGTCGGCGGCGTGATCCACGAAACCTGCCACATCCCGGTGAACCTGACCCGTCCTGACCTGCTGGTGGAGATCCACGCCGGCCAGGATCTGTCGTTCGTCTGCGTGAACCGGCATGCGGCACCCGGTGGCCTGCCGGTGGGCATCTCGGGTCGCCTGGAGGTGCTGCTTTCGGGGGGCATCGATTCTCCGGTGGCGCTGTGGATGATGCTCAAGCGCGGGGCGACCGTGAACGCGATCTCGTTCTATTCCCCGCCGTGGGTCGGCGAGGAGGCCAAGCAGAAGGTCGAGGCGCTCTGCCGTGTCCTGCGACCCTGGGGTGGTCCGAACAAGCTCCACATGGTGGCATACGGCGAAGTGCAGAAAATACTGCGGGAGTGCCGCCCGCACAAGCTCGCCACCGTTCTGTACCGGCGCATGATGATGCGCACCGCGGGCCTGATCGCACAGGACAACCGTGCGCTTGCCCTGGTGACCGGAGAGAGCCTCGGCCAGGTGGCCAGCCAGACGATGCACAACCTGATCGCCATCGAACAGGCGAGCCCGCTCCCTGTGCTCCGACCCCTCCTGGGCTTCGACAAGTACCAGACCGTCGAACTGGCCCAGCAGATCGGAACCTATGAGACCTCGATCATCCCCTGCGCCGATTCCTGCACGCTGTTTGCGCCGGATCATCCGGAGACCCATGCCCACATGGAAGAGGTGGAGCGTGCCGAGGCGGGCATGGATCTGCGCGCGATGGCGCTGGATCTCGCCCGCAACGCCGTGTGTGTGAAATTCTCCGAAGATGGACCGCGCCGGGAATCCCCCTGATCAGTATTTCTTGCCGGACACGATCTCGGCGATGTTGAAGTTCTCCGATACCATCGAGTCAAGGTTGTTCAGGATGTCGATGTAGTAGATCGCCACCGGCATCTCGCAGGCCTTTTCCCGCAGCCGGTCGAAGTGATCGCTCTTGGCGTCCTTGATCATCTTTTTCAGGCGGATGCTCCTGGACAGGGCCTTCTCGGTGTAGGCGGGGTTCATCAGGTCCCCCTTGTACTGGTTCATCGACTCGTGGAAATAGGCGATATTTTCGTCGAGGATGATCTGCAGGTTTTCCAGGGCCTGCGGGCTGAACCCCAGATGCTTTCTGGACAACTTGTCGAAGCTCTGGGTGATCCTCTCGGAAAAGTCGCCGACCTTCTCCAGGTTGTGGGCCAGGCCGATGTAGTTGCCGACGGTGGAGGCGTCCTTCAGCGTCAGGGAGTGAGAGGAGACCGCCAGAAGGAACTGCGTGATGTAGTACTGGTATTTGTCGATGCGGTCTTCGTTCTTGATGACCAGGTCGCAGAGCTGCTGAATCTCCGCGGCCGTGCTCCTCGGGGCCCGGCTCAGGAGTTCCAGGTTCTTGGCGACGACATCGCTCATGACCGCCAGCTCCTTCTGGGACTCCAGGATCGCCATGGAGGGAGTGTGGATCATGTTGTAGTCGATGTTGATGAAGTGCTCCGGCAGGGATTCCTCATCCGTGGACCGTTCCGGGAAGACCAGGGTCACCGTCTTCACCAGCGTCGAGATCAGCGGCAGGAAGACGATCAGGTTGATCACATTGAAGATCGTGTGTCCCATGGCGATGTGGACCGTCAGGTTGTCCGCCGGGCTCGCGGGGGTCACCATATCGACAAGATGAGCAAACGGATAGAAGACGACGAGCATCAGGACCACGCCGAAGGTCTTGAAGATGGTCTGGGCCAACGCCGCGCGCTTGGCGTTGGTTGAACTGCCGATGCAGGCGATCAGACCGGTGATGGTCGTGCCGATGTTGGAGCCCATGACGATGGCCAGCGCACCCTCGAAGTTGATCAGCCCCTGGGAGGCCAGCGCGATGACGATGCCAACGACGGCGCTGCTGGACTGCACGACACCGGTGGTGAACGTGCCCACGAGCACGCCGAGCAGGATCGAGGCGAAGGTGTGTCCATCGATGGAGCGGAAGAGGTCCAGGAAGGCCTCCTGCGTCTTCAGCGGGGCGAAGCCGTGCTTCATGGCCTCCATGCCGAGGAACAGGATCCCGAAACCGAAGAGGACCTCACCGGCGTACTGCCAGCTCCTGTTCTTGGAAAAAAAGGTGATCATCACGCCCGTGGCGATGATGGGCATGGAGTAGGCTGCGATGTCCAGGGTCACGATCCAGCCTGTGACGGTCGTGCCCACCGCGGCCCCGAGTTCGACGCTGATGGCCTGCGCGACGGTCATCAGGGTGGCGTTGACGAAGCCGATGGTCATCACGGATGTGGCGCTGCTGGACTGGATGATCGCGGTGATGACAAAGCCGACGAAGACCCCGACGAAGCGGTTGATCGTCAGGATCTTCAAGATCTTCCTGAGGCGATCACCGGCGGCCTTCTGCATGCTCTCGCTCATGATCTTCATGCCCATGAGGAAGAGCCCGAGACCTCCTGCGACCTGAAAAATGACCAGTCTCCAATCCATGAGGAACCTCATCTCCTGGTTGCGTAGAATCAAGGATTCAGACGACGTCCCCATTGGTACAAACCCGGACCGGACAAGTCAAGTCAAGGATGCCCTGGAGAAAATAATGTTGTCGAAGAAGGGCTCACTTGATCTTCTGCAGCAGCTCGCGGGCCTCGGTCATGCCCGGAAACAGCGCCACGAGCTGGCTGAGGATCGGTCTGGCCTCGGATCTGCGGCCAGCGGCGACCAGCGCGCGGGCGAGCATCATGCGGACGCGGCCCAGGCGGTCCCCGGGGTTCTCCAGGCGGTGCACGCGCAGAAGCGGCAGCGCGTCGGCCGGGCGCCCGAGCGCGAAGAGGGCTGTGGCCGCCTGCAGGGGACCTTCTCCCTGCCGGAAGGGGGAGATGTCCAGCAGTTGGAGGCCGAACTCGGCCGCCAGCCGGTTGTCACGGTTCTTGGCCCCCATCTCCACCAGCTTGCGCACCACGCCCGAGTCGCCCTCGTTGCGGCGGGCGACGTCGCGCAGCATCCGGATGAAGCCGGCCTCCTGCGACGTGTCCTTGTAGTGGAGGGCCAGGCGCATCCTCACCTGGATGTTTTCGGGGTCGAATGCGGCGGCCTTCTCCAGCGTGCGGATCTCGTCGTCCCGCCGGTTGAGCAACTGGTAGAGGAACGCCAGATACTGGCGGATCTCGAAGCCGTCGTTTCCAGTGCGCACCAGCTCCTCGAGAAGCTCCAGCGCGCGCGGCGTGTTGCGCTCGGACTGCGCATAGAGCGCTTCGGAGAACATCACCCAGCGGTTCTTCGCGTCGAGCCTTCGCGCCTTGTCCATGACCAGCTTGAAGTCGTCCTTCTCACCGGCCAGAAGGTGCGACAGGGCCATGCGGCCAAAGGCGTCGGCAGTGCCGCCGGCCAGGTCCCGCGTAAGTTGCTCCCGGTCGGCGAACTTGATCGACGACGGGTGGAACTGGGGCTTGAAGCGGGCGAACATGGCCGAGAGGTACGCGAAGAACCTCCGGTCGAACTCCGCTGCCGGGAAGCCTGTGACCTGGGCGATCACCTCGGGCGTCGGCAGCTCCCTGGTGTACAGTTCGAGCATCTTCCGGATGCCGGACCAGCCGTGGTTCAGGTAGATGTAACGTACCACCCAGGTCGCATGGATGTACGCGGTGACCATCTCCAGTTCGTTCTTGGCGTGAGAAAAGGCCTCGTTGAGCGTGGCAATCCCGCGCAGGGAACGTTCGGAGAGCGCCATGTACAGATCGCGGCTCATCTCGCGTTTCCAGACGTAGTTGTAGCGTGCGGTCTCCAGTTCGGCCAGACCTTCCGTGAACCAGCGCGGGACGCGGCCCTGCGTCTGCTCGACATGGAACGTGTGAGCCAGCTCGTGGGACAGCACCATGGCCCAGTTGGCCCGGGAGGCCGAGGGAGACAGGGCCACGATCACCCGGCCGAAACAGACTCCGAGGATGCCCGTGTCCACCGGCTGGCCGGCGATCAGCGTCGTGAAGTCGGCGGGGTTTTTATACAGTTCCACATGGATCGGCTCGGGCGGCGTGTAGCCGTAGGCCTTCCGGTAACGCTCGTAGGCGGCCTCCATCACGGGAGGCACGAGCACCGAGAGGACCGGCCACTCGTCCTTGGGAGCCCGGTACAGGAACGGACCCTTGCGGACGCTGACATAGTTCGGGAACACGAGGTTGGTGTACAGGTACGTGACGTTGTTGGCCATCACGTGCTCGGAGTCAGCCTGCGCAGCGCGGCGAAGGTGGTACACGCCGTCGCCCTCGTTGCCCACGCGCAGAAGCGACATGCCCAGCCAGGCCGAAAGCGCGGCGTTGTCAGGCTCGAGCTTGAGGCCCTTCTGGAACAGGTCCACGGCCAGCGGATAACGGTGGTGACGGTTCAGGATGCGCCCCGTCTCCATGTAGAACTCCAGGTTCCGCGGGTGGTTCTTCACGACACGGGCGAGGATCTCGGCGAACACGGCGTCGCGGCCATGCAGCAGGGCGATCGAGGCGCGATAGGCCAGGGTCAGGGGATGATCTTTGAAGATGGTGTCGCTCTTGTCCAGGTACAGGGTGGCCTCGTCATACTTCAGATCGTAGATCGCGACCTTGGCCAGCAGTTGCCAGGCGGCGATGGCATGGTTGTCCGCAGCGATCGCATTCTGGGCGTAGACCACCGCGTCGCCGGAGGTCTCTGCGTAGGGATTTTCGAACAGGGCCCTGGCTGCGGCCACCAGCGCCGGTGAATGCCAGGAAGCGGCGGCCACGGCGCGCTGGAGCCGTCGCAACGAACGTGTGTAGTATTCGCGGACACGGTCGTATTCACCCCCGGCGAGCTGGCCCGGCACGAAGGCCGGGTGCCCCTCGTCGAGCTTCCCGAACGCGTCCTCGGCTGTCTCCCAGTCCTTCTTGAGCACGGCTGCCGATCCCGCCGCCCACAGTTCCCAGTCGGTCTTTCCGATGAATTCGCGCCCGTAGTCATCGACGATGCGATCCACATGCCCCATGGCCTCGTCGACCTTGCCCAGGAACAACAGGATTTCGGCGAGGATCAACCGCCGCACCGGCGCTGCGTCTTTGGCGGAGAAGGACTTCGACAGCAGGACGGCGGCCTCGGCGAGCTTTCCGTCCCTGCGCAATTGCTCGGCCTCGATTACCTTTGTGAAGAACTTCAGTTTGGCGGGCACGCGGGCCAGGCAGCCGGAGGTGTCCTCCCCCGCGGTGGCGAGCATCCAGGCCGCCGTGGGATCCTTGACGCAGGCCTGCTTGGAGGCCTGGACCTGAACGTCCCTGGGGGAAGGATTGGTGGAAACAAACAGGGAGACGGCGAAGATCAGTTGGGTCCACATGGCGGTAGTGTACCCGGAAAATCCGTGCGGTTCAATGTGCGGTAGACGCCTGGGGGCTGGTCGTGGTATGGAATCGTCGCCGTGAACCGGCCAGGATGTTCCCTTGAGCCCGAATCCCGATACCGAACTGCTCCCTGCCCACGACGTGGTGGTGCTCGATTTCGAGACCACCGGGCTGTCCCCGGCCCGAGGGGACCGCGCCATAGAGATCGGGGCCGTGCGCATCATCGGCGGCCGCATCACCGATCACTTTTCGGAACTGATGAACCCGGGCATGCCTGTGTCGTCGTTCATCACCGGGCTCACGGGCATCACCAACGCGATGCTTTCCGGGGCGCCCCCCTGCGGGGAGGTCATGGCCCGGTTCTCCGACTACCTCGGGGACAGTCCAGTAGTGGCCCATAACATTCGCTTTGACGAACTGTTCCTGGAGGCCGAACTGCGGCGCATCCGCCGATGGCACGACCCTCCACGGGCCTGCACCATGGAGTGTGCCCGCCGGGTGATCACCGATGCGCACAATCACCGCCTCGGCACGCTCGTGCAGCACTGCTGCATTCCCAATGAGGGAACCTTTCACCGGGCGCTGGCCGATGCGGACATGACCGCCCGCCTGTGGATCCTCCTCCTGGAGAACCTCAAGCGCCAGTATGATCTGGACCCGGTCTCGTTCGCCTTCATGCAGCGGCTGATGAAAGCCAACCGAAAAAAGCCCGAACTGTTTCTGGAAACGGAGCGGGCGGCGCGATTTGCGAGGGATCTTTCCCTGGAGAAGGGGCTGGAACCGGTGCCCGGAGTGCGGGAAGCTATTCGGCCGGGGGTGCCGTCGGGGGAAGCTGGGCCGTCGCCGGGGTGCTGAGCTGCTCCTCGGCCAGCGGCAGGAACGTGGCCACATAGACCAGGATCGTGGCAAAAACAGCCATGTAAAAAGAATATCCAAAGGAGAGATCTGGCTTGCGGGAGCCCCGGCCCATCGCCTCCGTGTAGACGAAGTACAGCCCCACCGCGCCCAGCACGAACAGCACGCTGATGATCGCGGAGGCGATCTTGGTGCCCAGGATCGCGCCATTTCCCTTCAGGCGGCTCCTGTTCAGGAAGAGGACCAGTCCGGCCAGACAGGAGGCGAAGGCGGCCAGACAGCCGGTGGTCGTCAGGGCCATGCCGGCGGTCTTGACCTCTTTTTTCTGGATCTTGCCGGACTCGCATTTGTCCTTGTAACAGGCTTTCACGGAGAGAAATCCAACGTTGATGGAGCCGCGTTTTCCCGAATTTGTGATCCATCCGGTCGTGAAGGTGGCAGCCAGGAACAGGACTCCGGCCAGGGCAAAGATACCTGCGGCGATCATATATTTTTGCATGAAAGACTCCTTTGGGCTTCTGATGCCCGGAAAAACATGAGGAGTCGCAACATACCATTTCCAGGGGTGGGCGGCAATGCGCGTTTTCCGCCGGGGGAAGTTTCAGTGGGAACAGCCGTGGTGACCGCCGCAGGCGCCCTGCAGGCTCATCACCTGCATGATGCCGGACTCGACGGCATCGATGACGTCGGAGACGGTGCCGCCCGTGGTGCGGTACACCTTGACACCGGCAGCCTGCAGTTTGCCCAGCGCGCCGGCGCCGATGCCGCCCACGACGACCGCCTCGAACTGCAGGCCGTCGAGTGCTGCCAGGGGCTGGCACATGCCGTGCACGTGATGGGCGTTGTTGTTGGTCACCAGGGAGGTCGTCCGTGTCTTGGTGTCGGCCAGCATGAACGCCGGGGCCGAGCCGAAGTGAGCGGAGATGGGGCTTTCAAGGCCGAGGTCTTCGAGCACAGGGATGCAGATGATCATGTTTCATTCTCCTTTTTCTCAGGGTGTAGCGGGCAGACCATGTCGCCCGCGCGGGCCATGTGTCGACGGCGTCGACAGCCGCAGGCGCAGGTATTTTCGTAAGTTGTGACGGGCGCGGAGTCGATCACAATCAGGGTGCGCTTCTGCAGCAGCGCCTCACCAACCTTTCGGTGGGCACGCTCCACGATCCGCGAGAACGTGGCGCGCGACACCTGCATCTGCTCGGCTGCCCGGTCCTGGTAATAGCCAAGCACGTCGGCGAGCCGGATGGCCTCGAGTTCGTCGAGCGTCAACAGCACCGGATCGGCCTGGGTCCCCGGTTCGGGGGAAAAGCGGACGATGAAATCGGCTTGGAGCACGTGACGACACACGGGGGGTCTGGGCATGATCGCCTCCTGTTGCGTGATAATGAACATATTCTCATAATATGCAAGAAAAAAGGAAGGAGCTGCCGTCTCGGAGCCGGGCGTGCATCTTGACAGGAAACCCGCCGGGGTGTTTTGTTTGATGCGAGGTGAACATGGAAGCCGCTCATTTCCTGCAGGATATTCCTTCTCTTTGCATGATCACTGCCTGTGCGCTGGTGTTTCCGCGATGGCTGTGGATGCAGTTCCGAATGTCCAACACCGACGCCTTCATGAATCAGATCGAGAAACTGGTGAAGGCGAACAACCCCGAACGCGCGATCAAATTGTGCAACGCCATTCCCGAAGAACCGATCAGCCAGGGCACCCGAGCTGTTCTCAGGGCGCACATGGCCGGACAGAAGATGAACGAGACGCAGGTGATCGACACGTTCAACGAGCCGCTCAGGGGCGGCAGCGTACTGACGTGCCTGAGTCCGTTCCGGTTGCTCAAGACGATCTCGTTCTTCGTGGCGGTGGGTGGACTCCTGTTGCATGTGTTCGGGTCCTTCGGCCATCATATAGTTGGCGGGTTCTGGATCACCACCCTGGCGTTCTTTGTGATGTTCGGATCGGCCACATCGAATGCGAACAAGCTGGAAAACGGCATTCACAAGGCTGTCAGACGGCTGATGGAGCTGGTTTCCGAGCCCGACGAGGAGGACCCGGGTGTGGACGCGGAGAATGAAGGGTCGACGAACCGGGGGGAGGGCTACCTGGAGATCCGGGAGGCCTACGAGGACGTGGAGTCGTCCCATGGGGAGATTCATGCAGGAGGGATCGAGGCCCTGCTGCTGGCCACGTTCAAGAAGGAGCACGGTCTGGACCTCAAGCGGGACGAAAACGCCATGAAGCGCATCCGTGAGGCCGCGCAGAAGGTCGTCGTCGAGCTGGCAGGCCAGCCGGAAACCGAGGTCAGCCTGCCGTTTCTCACCGCAGACGAGCGCGGCCCGCTGCACCTGCAGATGGTCGTCGACCGGAGGAAGGCTCTGGTGTTCTCGCGCAGGCATGTGCCGGCATCTGGGGCCATTCCGACGGCGCCCCCGGCACCCGTCCCGATGCCCGAGGTGTCCTTCCCTTCGGCACCGTCTTCCTCAACCCAGCCCGCCGGCAAGGCCGTCGTCTGCCGGAACTGTTCCACGCCGCTGCCCGTCGAGCCGGAACTCCTCGCGCAGATCGAGGGTGAGTTCGACCTGTGGACGAAGGTCAAGTCCCGCTGTCCGAAGTGCGGCGGATCTTTTTTCGAGTTGCAGAAATGAACCGCATCTAAGGCAGGATCAGCAGGGGGTCGCCGAGATAGAGGTGCATGCTGTAGTCGCGGTCGAACAGGGCCTCGATGACATAGCCGCCGGGGGTCAGATCGAGGAAGTGCATATAGTCGAAGCACTCGCCTTCGGTGCAGTTGATGACTGAGGGCTGGGCATAGCCGGTGACGGCCTGGGCCTCCCCGAAGAACAGGTACGTGCCGGCGAGGTTGAAGGGCGAGGACGCCAGATCGGCGGTGGAGCATGCCTGCAGTTCGTAGACCAGCGCAGAGAACAGGCTGTCGTGCACGAACTGCGAGGTGATGCCGTAGTGGTGCATCTCCGGTGCGCCGTGCGTGCTGATGTAACTGTACAGGATCTCGCCGCTCTCGAGGGCTTCGGAGTAGAGGTTATGGAACGCAGCCTGCTGATCCGGAAACGCGTTCCAGTTTCCGTCGACGATGACGCCCGCCGAGTCCGCGAAGTAGGTGTCCGCGACGTGGACCGTGCAGGCTCCGTCGGCACAGGCCAGCGGAGGCAGTGCCGTGGCCAGCGTGTCACGGATGGTCTGTGTCGGAAGGCTCCGTTCGCGGATCAACAGGCTGAAGAAGTAGCAGCGGTCGTCTCCGATCTTGCGGAACTCCGCCTGGTCGGGGAACCAGGTCGTCGAGGCCCATCCGTTGAGCTCGTCGATCTGGTCCTGACCCTGGGCCATCAGGCAGCCGCCGGATCCTGCGGGCACGAAGTCCTCGCCCTGCTTGTGCACCATCACGTTGTAGTAACTGCTGAAGCCTTCGAGGGCCTCCGAACTGTTGGGTCCAAGGAAGATCGTGTCCTGCGAGGAGAAGACGCCGGTGTCATCAATGCGCGGGCCCAACCGCGAGGTGAAGCCGAACGTGTCTGCGTAAAGCAGAGATCGGGTAACAGGGGGAGTCGTCAGCATTTCGTGATTGCGGTCGAAGAAGCCGGCAAGCTGGTTCCTCTCGTCGCCCCAGCCGGCCACCGGAACCAGCGCGGCTCCCCAGAGGTCGGCCGGATAACCGTCGCCCCGGGAGCGTCCGAGGGTGACCCCTTCAACCTCCGTGAAGCCGCCGAAGTCAGCGTCGAAAGATGCGTAGTAGTCACCGGCGGTGGCCACCAGCGGGTAGATGCTGGCCTTGTACTGCGACGGGGAGATCGCGAACAGGCTCTCCTCTCGCCAGATCAAAGGCAGGGAGTCGGCGATCACCCATACCCCGGCCAGCAGCGGAAACCGGACCGCCAGATCCCTGACGGTGTTGCGCACCTCGACCCAGTTGTGCTTGATCTCGCCGCCGCGGTCTTCCATGGAGGAGATCGGCTCGGTGCTCTTTTCGTACAGGATTTCATGGAATTCATGACTCGGATGATCCATCTGGTACCGCTCGATGCGTGAACGGATCTCCGTGTCTTCGCTGTATTCCTTGGCGATCACCAGCACCACGGCCGGACGCAGGCCCGGACAATCAAGATCTCCGGCGGCCTCGCATCCAGCGGGGCAGCAACCGTCGAGGCTGGTGCAGTCATCGGCGGTCTTTTTGATGTGACTGCACACGGCATCGCAGGTCTCCGGAGTGCCCGACAGTACGTCGACGGTGCAGGGATCAAGGTCGTCACATCCGGTGGGGCAGTCGCCATCGCAGAGCTCTCCGATCTCGACCGTTCCGTTGCCGCAGATCGGGTCCGGATCGGAGGTCTTTCCTGATGGGTCATCGCATCCGACGGTCGTGATAATGCAAAATATTATGAACGATTTAGAAAGGCGCATGTATGGACTCCCTGGGGGCGGCCCCAAAAGGCCTCAAGAAACGCGCGAAGTCAAATGCTTTCACCTGGACGGACAAGACGGATTGCCCGAATCTGTATTTTTTTTGTTTATAGACATTTTGTGGAGCCTTGCGTGAGTCTTGACTTTCTGTCCCGGCTCTGTATATTTCCAATCTCGATTTTCGGTTCAACCACTCGAAAGGATATTAAACATGTACGAAATCAAGACACGAATAATTCCGTTGTTCATCATGATGGTGTTCCTCCTTCCGCTGGCCTGCGGCAAGAAGGATGGAAAGAAGGAAGAGACCAAGCCCTCCGAGATGGCCGCCGGCATGGACGGCGACATGGGCGCGATGGATCCCTCCATGGCTGTGGATGATGCCGCCATGAAGGTCGCCGACAAGGTCGACGACAAGGTCAAGGACGCCAAGAACCTGACCGATCCGAACAAGGAACTGACCGCCGAGGATTACAAGAAGCTGCTGCTCGATCACGCCTCCTGCGAGATCAAGAACGACGAGATCGACTACAACTGCCCGGCCGTGAAGGCGCTGCGCGAGGCCATGTCCGGCGGCCGCAAGATCGCCGACCTCACCGGCGGCGGAGACGCCCTGGGCAAGGAACTCCTGGGCCACGCCTCCCCGGCCGTCCGCATCAAGGCCGCTGGCCTGATGAGCTCGTTCCTCGGCACCAAGGGTTCCAGCCAGGACATGATCGTCGAGGCCGCCAAGAATGAGAAGCACCCCTCCGTCCTCCGCGCGCTCATCCGCACCGTGTCCAATGACGGCGCGAAGAACCCCAAGGTGGCCGAGATGCTGCTGTGGGCTGCCAACCACGAGTCCCCGGTCGTGCGCCGCTCCGCGGTCTATGCCCTCAGTTCCACCTGGAACCGCGAAATGAAGGGCGGACCCGAGAAGCTCATCGAACTGATGGAGAAGGACGCCGACGAGGAAGTGCGCGCTGCCGCCTGCGAATACGCCGGTCACCTCGGTGACGAGAAGTTCATGCCCTCCTTCACGAAGTTCACCGCCGACGCCAACGATAAGATCCGCAGCGCCTGCACGAAGGGCCTCGTCTACATGTGGTGGTCCTATCCGTTCCACGAAAACGCCTCCGAGAAGGCCTACAAGCTCACCCTCAAGATCCTGAAGAAGAAGCCCCGCACCAAGGACAACCCGTTCTGGACCATCCCGGGCATGTTCCGCAGCAAGAACAAGGACAAGTTCCCCGAGTGGCAGAAGAAGGCTCCCTGGTTCAAGCAGGCCGAGCTCAATGCCGTGCTGACCGACCTGATCAAGGACACCAACGTGAATTGGCTGGGCCGCAACGGCGCCATCGATTCGCTCGTCGAGAACGGCGCCACCAAGGCCGAGCTGGAGAAGATCCGCAAGTCCTTCACCGGCGAGCCCAAGGGCGACGACGTCCACATCGTCTCCTCGCTGGACAAGGCCATCGCGAAGATGTAGCCGACGGCCCCTGCGCCCCTGAAACCTCCTCCTGAGAATCAATCAACTCCGGAAAAGACGGAATACCGGGCCAAGGCAGTATTTCCCGCCTCCATTTTTAACAACCAGGGCTGATCGGAGATGTGCCGGACGGCGGACGCTCGTGAGACTCAGGTGACAGATTCTGTCATGTTGAATTCGACGGACGGTCCAAGCCAGCCCGGCGACGAACAGAAACTGTGGAACAAATTAGATGTGTGCGAGCCAGAGGCGCACCTTGACGATGGAGAATCAGGCCGGTCCGGTGGGGCGGCGGCCACGGCTCCAGGAGGCCCAGACCCCCAGTCCAGAGAGCCCGGCGAACACGATGAAGATGGTGTCGGCCGCGCGGATGAAGGCGCCATGGTTACCCGCATGAACGGGAGAATCACCGATGAAGAGGTGGAGCACCAGCGTGGCCAGTCCCATGCTCAGCATCTGGCCGGTCAGGCGCATGGTGCCCACGGTGCCGGAGGCCAGCCCGAGGTGCCGCTTCTCGACGGAGCCCATGATGGAGTTGGTGTTGGGCGAGGAGAACAGCCCGAAGCCCATGCCCAGGACACCCAGCGTGACCAGCAGGAATGCTGTGGACGTGTCGTCGCGCAGCAACGTCAGCATCAGCAGGCCCACCGCAGATACGGCCATGCCCGCGGAGGCGAGCAGCCGGGGATCGATGCGGTCCGACCACTTTCCCGAGCGCGAGGCGACCACGGCCATCACCAGCGGTTGTGCGATGAGGATCATCCCCGCCTCCCGCGGTGACATGCCCTGGATGTACTGCAGGTACAGGCTCAGCACGAAGGTGACCGCGAAGGTGGTGGCATAGTTGATCAGCGCCGCAAAGTTGGCCAGCGCGAACAGCCGGTTGGTAGCGAACAGGCGGACCTCGAAGACGGGGGAGGTGGTGGCCAGCTCGGTGCGCATGAACAGCACCAGCCCGGCCAGTCCCGACGCGGTCAGGGCGAACGCAGCAGGGGCGGGCAGGTGTGCGAAGCCGTACATGAACATGCACATCGAAGGGATGTACAGGAGCGTTCCCTTCAGATCGAACTTTTCACCTCGGGCCTCGGCCCACTCGCCGGGGATCGCTGCATGGGTGGCCATCGCGGCCAGCACGCCGATGACCGCGGGCACGACGAACAGGGAGCGCCAGCCGGCCCAGGAGATGAGCACTCCGCCGATCACCGGCGAGAGGGCAAGTCCGGAGTACACGGCGGTGACGGAGTAACCGATGGCGCGGCCCCGCTCGTGCGGAGGGAACACCTCGGTGATCAGTGCCATGCCAGTGGAGAAGACCATGGCACTGCCCAGCCCCTGTCCGATGCGGAAGGCGATCAGCACCGCCGCCGACGGCGCAAAGACGCTCAGCGAGGAGGAGACCGCCAGCACCAGGTTGCCCCAGAGGAAGATCCGCTTGCGGCCCACGATGTCGGCGAGCTTCCCCAGGGGCACCAGGAACACGGCCGAAGACAGCAGGTAGGACATCGCGATCCAGCTCATCGCCACGGCGTTGAGGCCGAACTCCCCGGCGATCCCGGGCAGGGCCAGGTTCACCGCCGCCCCGATGAAGGGGGTGAAAAAGGAGGTGACCATCACCAGGATCAGCAGGATGTTCTTGTTCACGGTTTTCTCGGGCATGGGAAACTCGGTTCAGGGAACATGAGGTGGGCCGGTCCGTTCTTCGCCGACCAGTGTAGGGGGGAGCGAACGTGGCGTCAAGCGGCCTGGTTCCGGTTGTGGAACCGGGCAGGCCCGACTACGCAACTGTTGCTTTCCTGCCGCGACGGCCTACACTCCGGTCGAGGAGGACATGCCATGAAACCAGGAACCCCCGCCCCCGACTTCACGCTCCCGGATCAGGACGGGCGGCCCGTCTCCCTTTCCGACTGGAAGGGGAAGTGGACCGTGCTGTACTTCTATCCCAAGGACAACACCCCCGGCTGCACCCTCGAGGGCCAGGAGTTCACCGCCCTGCTCCCGAGATTCTCCGAGGCCGGCGCGGAGGTGTTCGGTGTCTCGCGAGACTCTGGGAAGATCCACTGCGGCTTCGCGCAACGATACGGCCTGGCCGTGCGCCTGCTCTCGGACACCGACCACGCGGTGCACGCCGCGTATGGTGCATGGGGTGTGAAGAAGCGCTTCGGCATCTCTTCCGAAGGTGCGCTTCGCACCACTTTCCTGATAGGCCCTGACCTCAGGATCGCGGCTGCATGGACCGCGGTCAAGGCCGTTGGCCACGCGCAGGAAGTGCTCATGAAATTGTCGGATCTGAAAAAGGGCTGAGCCTGGATTACTTGCGGGGGAACTTCACGTTGGACTGGGCGGCCTTGAGGATCGAGCGGTAGACCTTGCCCGGGCTCATGGAGATGCCGGACAGGCCGCACAGGTGCAGGCGCTCGATGGTGTACGGGTCGCCGCCGTGCTCGCCGCAGATGAAGATCTCGAAGTGCGGGTCGACGGCGCGGGCCTCGTCCACGAACAGGCGCACGAGACGCTCGACGGACGGGTGCATCGAGATGAACGGATGGCGCTCGAAGAACCGCTCCTCGACGTAGAACGGCAGGAAGCGGTCCGCGTCGTCGCGGGAGATCGCCAGCGTGGTCTGGGTCAGGTCGTTGGTGCCGAAGGAGGCGAAGCCGTACTTCGGATGCGCCTCGGCGGGCACGCCGGAGAGCTGGGTGCGCAGCGCCTCCACCATGGCCTTGCCCTGCAGGGCGGCGGCGGGAGTCTCCACCATGATGCCGAACGCGTAGTCCACCCAGACGCCCTTTTCGGCGTGGATTTCCTGCGCCACCGAGGTCGCCACCTTCAGCAGTTCGGTGGCCTCGCGTGGGATGATCACCAGCGGAATCTCGATCTCGGGCTTCGGATTCTTGCCGGCCAGCTTCAGTTCCAGGGCGGCTTCAAGGACCGCGCGGATCTGGGTGCGCGGGATCTCGGGGTTGGTCAGGGCCATACGCACCGAGCGGTGCCCGAGCATCGGATTCTCCTCCTGGTGCATGTCGGTGTCATGCGGGAAGAACTCGTGCAGCGGGGCGTCAAGCAGCCGGATCGTCACACCATGGCCGTCCATGACCTCGAGGCTGTGCTTGAAGTCCTTCTTGGAGAACTCGAAGATCTTCTGCAGGGCGGCCTCGGCCTTGGCGGGATCCTTGCCGAAGAGCACTTCCTGGATGAAGGGCAGGCGGTCCCCGAGGAACATGTGCTCGGTGCGGAACAGGCCGATGCCGCGGGCGCCCTTGTCGTAGGCGGGCTGCGACTCTGCGGCCTCGGCGTTGGCGCGCACGTCCATGGCCTTGATCTGGCCGGCCCAGTCGAGGATCTTCTGCGCCGACGGGTGGAGGTCCTTGGGGACCGTGGTCGGGACCGTGCCGAGGAAGACCTCACCTGTGGTGCCGGTGATGGTGATGAAGTCGCCGCGCTTGATCGTGTGACCGTTGGCGGTAAACAGTCCCTTGGCCTTGTCGATGGCGATCTCGGAGGCACCGACGACGGCCGGGATGCCCCAGGCCGTGGCCATGATCGCCGCGTGGGAGACCTTGGTGCCCGTGGAGGTGAGGATGCCGCGGGAGGCCTTCATGCCCTTGACGTCCTCCTGGGAGGTCATCACGGTCACCAGGATCACCGGCTCGCCCTTGGCGGCCAGCTCCAGGGCGTCATCCTGCGTGAACACGACATGACCTGCGGCGGCGCCCGGGGAGGCGGCCGAGCCCTTCGTGATCAGCGTGGCGGCCTTGCGGGCCTTGTCCTCGATCTGCGGGAACAGCAGTTCCTCGAAGCGCTCGGGGTTGACCATCAGCACGGCCTGTTCCTTCGTGACGATGCCCTCCTCGTGCAGCGCCGCGGCGATGACGGACTCGGCCGTGGCCGAGCGCTTGCCGTCGCGGATCTGCAGCCAGAACAGGATCGGCTTGCCGTTGACCTCCTCGATGGTGAACTCGGTGTCCTGCATGTTCTTGAGCACTTTTTCCAGCCGGTCGGCGGTGCTCTTCATCTCGTCGTAGATCGGGTGGAAGGCGGCGTCCTCGTGGTCGCGAAGGGCCTCCAGCGGGAGGGAGTTGCGGATGCCGGCGACGACGTCCTCGCCCTGGGCCTGGAACAGCACGGTGCCTTCGAGGTGGTCGGCGTGCTTGATGCCCGTGGACTTGTCGCGGGTGAAGAACACGCCCGTGCCGCAGCGCGGGTTCTTGTTGCCGAACACCATCTGCTGGATGTTGACGGCGGTGCCCAGGTCGTCGGAGATGCCCTCGAGGCGGCGCGTGAACACGGCGCGCTCGTTGCCCCAGGAGCGGAACACGGCCTCGGCCGAGCGCACGACCTGCTCCTCGGGATCCTGCGGGAAGGCGTGGCCGTACTTGTCGTACACGGCCTTGTAGCGGGCGATCAACTCACGCAGCTCCTCGGGTCCGAGCTCGAGGTCGTTGCTGGCCTTCTTTTCCTTCTTGAAGTGATCCAGCGTCTCCTCGAAGGGATCCTCCCCGTGCTCGTCCTCGATCTGAAGGACGACGTCGCCGTACATCTGCAGCAGGCGGCGGTAGGAGTCGAGCCAGAAGCGGGCGGCGTCGCCCACGGCCAGCTTCTCGATGATCGCGTCGTTGAGGCCGATGTTCAGGATCGTGTCCATCATGCCCGGCATGGAGAACTTGGCGCCGGAGCGGGCCGACACCAGCAGCGGGTTGGCAGGATCGCCGAACTTCTTGCCGGAGGTCTTCTCCATCTCACGCAGGCCCTCGTGGATTTCCTTCACGAGACCGGCCGGAATGCGGCCATCCTCGAGCCTGTTCGCATGGAAGGTGGGCAGGTTCAGCACGACCGGACAGTTCAGGTCCAGTTCGCAGGTCATCAGGTACAGGCCGTAGCCCTTGCCTCCGAGAAGGCTTTTCAGTTCATCCTTGGACTTGCCTTCGAATTCAGGAAACTTGCGGCCTTTGGCGAAGAAATATGTGTTTTTCCATGGGGACATTATTCGAAACTCCTTTTGAGTGGGGTTGAAAGCCAGCTGAGACGGCCTACCCTTTAGGTGGGTGAGGCCTTCAGAAGGGGCGCCGACCCAGTTCCCGGCGCCAGGACGCCAGCATTATAAGTTGTTGCATTCAAAAGGCAAGCTGACAGCGGAAAGACTCTTGGTATAAGGAAATTCCAGGATTTCCGGGCTGCGAACCCTTTTGGATGGGGGCGCGAAAAACTCGGGCACCTCCTCTGCGAGCTGTTCTTTTCAAGCGGATTCTGCTATTTTTTCAGGTCTGGATAGGAGGCATTACACGTCATGGACCAGAAGCAATTTCCCTGCCCTTCCTGCGGAGCCCAGCTCGAGTACAACGCGGCAACACAGGGGGCGAAGTGTCCCTACTGCGGACATGAAGCGCGCATCGCCCATTCCGAGAAGGAGCAGGTCCAGGCCGTCAAGGAGCTGGACTTCTTCGCCGCCCTGGAGCAGGGCGAGTCGTCGGCCGAGACCCAGGAGGTCGCCGAGATCGCCTGCAACGCCTGCGGCGCGCACTTCTCGATGGATCCCAACATCACCGCATCGGCGTGTCCGTTCTGCGGCACCCAGGTCGTCAACCAGGCCAAGACCGAGCGCCGCATCCGGCCCAAGGCGCTGCTGGCCTTCAAGGTGACCAGGGACAACGCGATCGAGTTCTGGCAGAAGTGGCTGCATGGTCTGTGGTTCGCGCCCAACAACCTCAAGCGCGTGGTGCGCCATGCCGACCAACTCAACGGCATGTACCTGCCGCACTGGACCTACGACTGCAACACCGTCGCGCATTATCGCGGCGAGCGCGGCGAGGACTATTACGAGAAGGACTCCAACGGGAACCGCGTGAAGCGCACCCGCTGGTATCCTGCCTCCGGCACCGTCAACGACGCTTTTGACGACATTCTGGTGCTTGCCTCGGAGTCGATCCCGAAGCGCCTGTCGGATCAGGTGCCCCCCTGGAATCTCGAGAACCTCTCGCCCTACGCCGACGCCTACCTCAGCGGCTATCGCGCGGAGTCCTACCAGATCGGCCTCAAGGACGGCTTCTCCACAGCCCAGCAGGTCATCGACCGCGCCGTCGACAAGTCCATCCGCCGGGACATCGGAGGCGACCACCAGCGCGTGCACTGGGTCGAGACCGAGTACCACGACATCACGTTCAAGCACATCCTGCTGCCGCTCTGGATTTCAGCCTACCGCTACAACGAGAAGGCCTACCGCTTCCTCGTCAACGGCTCCACGGGCAAGGTCGCCGGCGAGCGGCCGTACTCCTGGGTCAAGATCACCCTGCTGATCCTGTTCCTGCTCGCGGTCGCCGGCGGCATCGCCTTCGCAGCCACGCGTTAGCACCCCTCGGTCACTTGCGTCAAAAGCGAATCATCTTTTCAGGGGGGTCCTGTTACTTCTGTTCCATGCTTCGTTCCATCACGTCGCGCAGTCGCTGACCCAACAGGCCCAGCGGCAGCTCCCAGTCCTCCGAGAGCAGGTTGAAGAAGCACCACTGCATGTCATCGGGGAGATGGCTCATGCGCCAGGCGAAGTCGTACAGGCGCAGGTTGGACATGACGGGACGGCGTTCGGGGTCGGAGACCGGCTGGGGTTCCCAGAGGGAGAACGTCGGTTCGTAGACGATGGTCAGGTCCGTCTGGTGCGGACCCGTCAACGCCACCGCCTGCACGAACATCCGGTAGTCGTCGGAGTTCACCAACCCGGTGAGCTCGTTCACATAGCGGTTCACGTCGCGGAGCTTTCCGCCTTCACTCTCGGTCAGTGGTCGGCACCCGGTGTAGTTTTCAAGGTTCTGAAGCGGATCCAGCTCCCAAGACTCGTTGCAGCGAAGGCCCCATTGCCAGCACCGGAACGGCCCGTAGCCACCGAGCTCCTCGGCCGCGGGGTTGAAGAGGTCGGGCGTGGTGGGCGTGCAGTCATCCTCGTCGGTCATGAACACGATGATCAGATGGGCGTCGGGTCTGCGGAAGTTGAAGTTCTCCGGGTGGTCAGTGGTGAGCGCCCGCATCATCGCCTCCAGGGGCTGCTCCCAGCCGCAGGCGGTGTCGGGACCCATCAGCAGTCTGCCGAAGATCTCGGTCATGGAGTCGGTGACGTAGTTGCGGCACCGGGGACAACCCTGCTCATCCAGGACCAGGGACAGTTCCCCCGGCTCCAGCCCGGTCATGATCGGCGCGCGGCAGTTGGCCTCGGAGCAACTGTGTCCGGTGCACTTCAACTCCTCGCCAGGGCGCTGGGCCTGGGCGATCTGGCAGCCCACGGGGGCCAGGTCGACGATGTAGTTCTGGTTCAGCAGGTTCGGGGTGTCGACCTTCAGGAGCTTGCCGTCGTCGCCCTCGCCGATGCAGCCCACCAGGTTATTTCCCGACGCCCCGACATCCATGGAGGTGATCCCGATGTGCAGATCGGGCAGGCCGCCCTTGACGATGCTCAGCCAGGAGAGCAGCTCAGGGAATCGTCCGTAGAAATCGCCGCGGAAGCTGTCCATGGACAGGGAGAAGTCGACGACGAACAGGAGGTCGACCTTCTTCGACGGGGTGTATTCGACCAGGCAGGTCGAAGAACACCCGTCGCCGTCGGAGGTGTTGCCGTCGTCGCACTCCTCGGTGGAGGAGGTGATGCCGTTGCCGCAGGGACGGGTGTCATCCCAGTCCAGCAATGAGTTGCAGGAAAACAGGAACGTCAGCAGCCATCCCCAAAGCGCAAGTCTGGTCGTCACTTTGATTTGGTTCATACTCTCACTCCCCGCCATGCTGCGGGCTTGTATTGGTGTACTTGAAGTTGGACGAAAGTCAAGTTCCGCGACCGGGTGCAGGCGGCCGCGGGTGCAGGGAAAACTTGCGAAATCGACGGAATCCACTAACATGCGCACAGGATGCGACACCGACACCGAACCCTCCTGCCCCCGACCGAGCCCCCGTGGAAGAAGACCGCCCGCCGGTTCCTGATCGGCTCGGGTCTGCTGGGCATGCTGTATCTCTACGTGTTCGTGCTGTCGCCTGCCTCCTGCTCCAGTGTCCAGAAAAAGATCGATCAGACCGTGGAGCAGAACACGCGCGCCGAGACCGTCGGATCGCGGGCGGCGTCCGACGAGGAGAAAACGCCGGGAAGGGCCGCGTTGAACCTGCAGGTGCCCGCCGAGATCACCGGTGAGACGCAGGAGGACCTGATGGTGCGTGACCAGCTGGCCGCGCGCATGGTCTCGGGCCGCGTCCAGAAGAAGGAGAAGTTCACCCAGAGCCTGGTGCGCAACGGGGTCGACATGGCCGAGGCCCGGCGCCTGATCTCGGCGTTCGAGAGCAAGAACGTCTTCAACTTCGCGCGCGCCCAGCCGGGGCAGTTGTTCACCCTTCAAATGAGCGACGACGGCACCCGGGTCTTCACCTTCGAGTACCACTTCAGTTCGCGGATGAAACTGCAGGCGCAGCGCACCGCGAAGGGCTTCACCGTCCAGAAGATCACCGCGCCGGTGATGTCCGCTCCGTGGGCCGTCGGCGTTCGCATCCAGACGAACCTGAAGGCCGCACTTGAGGCCGTCGGGGAGAACGCCCAGCTGGCTGCGCTCGTGGAGGCCCTGTTCCGCGACGAGATCGAGCCGCGCGAGTTCGAGAAGGGTGACACGGTGCGCATCCTTGTGGAGAAGAGGACGCTGCACAAGAAGTTCTTTGCGTACGGGCCCGTTCTCGCGGTGCAGTTGGTGTCGCGCAGGAAGGGCTCCTTCTCGGCCTACCGGGGTCCCACCGGGGGATACTACACCGCCGACGGGTTGTCGTTCTTCCGTCGCTTCCTGCCACGCCCGCTTCCGGGCAACGCGCCT
>Ga0180007_10001102_pt1 | contig 38657 bp, 37 predicted proteins | sample MM_PC_MetaG_FD_121122 | JGI IMG/M metagenome (GOLD analysis project Ga0180007, IMG submission 121122) | Groundwater microbial communities from the Aspo Hard Rock Laboratory (HRL) deep subsurface site, Sweden - MM_PC_MetaG | ecosystem: Environmental > Aquatic > Deep subsurface > Groundwater... | reverse complement strand
TATATTTAAATTCATACTCATATTCCTCGTCCCTATACGTCTCCCACCCAGATGTATCAATCGCTTCCATCTTCTCTTGAATACGCCTTTCAAAGACGGCTTCTTTTCTTTGTTCAGCAATAGGTTCAGTTGTAGTACTTTTTATTGAACACCCTCCAAAAAAAAGCGCAAGAATAAAGAGAAAGAATATGCTTTTTAGTTTCATGTGATTATCTTTATCATTTGCCTTGATAGTACCTTACTTTTTCGTAAAGGTAAAATGACTGGCTGCCTTTAAAGCGCACAACAAAAGCATTCTTTACTCAGTAAAGACGTTATTGACATCCTATTCAAGATGTCGAACTCTGCCTACCTCCTTGGAACAAGACTCAGAAAAGCATCTTCATCCAAAACAGAAATATCCATTTTTTTTGCTTTCTCAAACTTTGAGCCTGGCTTTTTGCCACAAACTAAATAATCAAGTTTTTTTGTCACACTTGAGACTACGCGCCCACCATGTTTTCTAGCAAGCTCTTTTGCATCTTCCCGCGAGACTGCCTCAAGCGTCCCGGTAAAAAGAAACGTTTTTCCCCTAAGTGTTGCTTCATTTTTTTTAGGAGAATCAATATGTATCCCAGCCTTTTTTAGCTTTGACAAAAGGTCTTTGGTCTCAGGTAAATCAAAGTACAAAACAATACTCTCTGAAGCCTCTGGACCAATATCATGAATAGCTTCAAGCTCCTCCTTGGAAGCCTTGGAAAGGGCATCAAGCGTGTTAAAACGATCTGCAAGAACCACTGCCGTCTGCTCACCGACATGCCTAATTCCAAGTGCAATAATCAATGTATATAACTCAATCTCTTTGCTATTTTTAAGTGCCTTTAAAATATTTACGGCCTTTTTTTCTGCAAAAAGATCAAGAGTAAGAAGATCTTCTTTGGTAAGGGTAAAGAGATCCGCGGGATCAGCTATAAGATCACGCTCTAACATCTGATCGACAACTGAGATCCCAAGTCCCTCAATATCAAACCCTTTTTTTGACACAAAGTGAATGATCCGTTCACGATTTTTGGCAAAACACTGAGGATTGCTGCAGTAATGAATCGCTTCACCTTCCCTGCGCCCTATGGCTGAACCACAAATAGGACACTTTTTAGGGAAAATAAATTTTTTTTCTTTGCCTGTCCTCAGTCGCAAAATGACTTCAACCACCTTGGGGATAATGTCTCCTGCTTTTTGGATAATGACCGTATCGCCAATACGTATATCAAGACGATTAATTTCATCAGCATTGTGAAGAGACGCCCTACTCACTGTGGAACCGGCAACGCGCGTGGGTGTTAATATCGCAACAGGGGTAAGCGCGCCCGTTCTCCCCACTTGAACCTCAATGTCAGTAATGACTGTTGTTGACTGCTCAGCAGGAAACTTATAGGCAATCATAAAACGCTCTGCTTTGCCAACACTCCCAAGCTCTCGTTCAAGAGAAATTGAATTAACTACAGCAACAACCCCGTCCGTATCGTATGGCAACTTCTCCCTCTTTTTCTCCCATTTCTCACAATAATCAAACACAGCGGTAATATCTTTACAGTACTCATTATTAGGATTAACCGGAAACCCAAACTCTTTAAGTGAATCATGAACCTGAACATGGTTTTTTAGACCAAGATCAGTAATAATTTCAAACGATAAGAACTTCAAGTCCCTAGACGCGGTTATTGACGAATCAAGCTGTCTGATACTTCCAGCAGCGACGTTTCGTGGATTTGCATACAGCGCTTCCCCCTTTTCTTTTTGTTTTTTATTAAGCCTGGAAAAAGAATCTTGAGTCATGTACACTTCTCCTCTCACCTCCAGTACATCCGGAACTTCTTTTCCCCTGAGCCGTAGCGGTATATCCTCAATCGTTTTTAAATTTTGAGTAACATCCTCACCTATTTTCCCATCGCCGCGCGTCGCTCCCGTTTTAAGCACCCCTCCCTCATAACGCAAGACAATAGAAAGTCCATCTATCTTAAGCTCAGAAAAATAATCGAATTGAACATCACGTCCAAGCACCTTTTTATTTCTTTTTTCCCACTCAATTAAATCGTCCTTTGAAAACGCATCAAAGAGAGAGAGAACCGGTTTCGAATGAGGAACTTTTACAAACTTACCGAGTGGTTTGCCGCCAACACGTTGTGTTGGTGAATCCGGAGTAATTAACTCAGGATAGTGTCTCTCTAGCTTTTCCAGTTCGTTTTTGAGCGAATCAAGTGCCGCATCAGAGATCTCTACGGTATCAAGAACATGATACAAATACCGATGATGTCGTATCTCTTTCTTAAGCTTCTCTATGCGCTTTTTAGCTTGACCCTTAGTCATATATTCTACAAATTAGTACCACTTACTAGCACGTAGTCCCACAGTCCCATCACCGGCTCATTTTCTGATAGTTCTGTGCGTTCGGCACGTTTTGCTTCATTATATATCCCGGTTGATTCAACAACAATAACATCAAGTGTTCCTGTTCCGTCAGATATTGTAATGGAATACTGTGCACCATTATCAACCGGTTTAATACGGAAAATAGAATCTTTACTGGGATCAATGGGAATCTTCCACCCATTTGATCCGCACGTAGGATCGCACAGACCTTCCTTCTCCACAATATTTTTTTCTTGAATAGACCCACCGGGTCCAAAAGAAACAAGTTTATAAAGCATAGAAGGAGCAACGATTCCCGTATTGTAATCAGGATTTTGAGAACGTTCCCACGTCAAAGTTATTTCTTTTGCAGAACCACTCGGTAAACTATACTCATGGGGCTCATCTTGATGCAACTCGCCACTTTGAGACTGCTTTTTTGAAAGCGTTGCAGAAAATCGTGCATTGTTTCCGAGTGTACGGGTAAAAGTGCCTGATCTTTTATTATTCACATTATGCTCATAGATTGCACGCTCCATTCCCGCGTCAGCGGCAAAAAAAGCAGTGGCCGAGATCGTTTCATTGCTGGTTGTCTTGAGTTCCTTTACTGTAATTGCCCCAATTGCAAGACTAATGCCCATGACGCCCGCAAGAATAACGATAGAAAGGGCAAGGGTTGATCCTCGCTCATCACTACACTGTGTTTTTGGTAGTATGTTATCTCTCATAAATTCTACTCGTAACTGTTGTTTGAAACGTCATGGCACTTTTTTGCTTAAGTACGGTGGATTCAGAATCAACATAGATTGTCACCCGCGATTGTGAATCAGCTGTACCTCCTAAATAGGGTGAGCTGTCCGGGGTAATGTAGAATTTAAGCGTATTAATTTGTACATCAGTACCGGTTAACTCTTCTGCATCCATGAGCAGTTGACCACCGGAAAGTGAATAGGTAACGTTGTTACCATCTTGCGTAATGACATGGAGCTCGGTTGCAGCAGTAAACGGAGGTGCTGCCTTTTGCTGAGCCGTATAATCTATCTTTCCACTTCGAATATCACGTACCATTTCTTCAACAGCAAAACGTATGTTTTGTTGCAACTTCCTTTGACCGGCGACCTTACGCTGCACAGTGAGTACCGAGATAAAAATACCAACAATCGCAACAATAACAATAGAAAAGATGCTGATTGTTACGAGCATTTCAGCGAAAGTAAAACCACGTTCGTCGCTATGTGTACCATATGTTCGTAATCCTTGCATAACGCGGCTCCTTATTTCCAGTTATATATTTCTTCTTCCAGATCAACAACTCGGTAGCTTCCTTTATACGGAAACACAACATCTGACCGTACAATTTTCTTATCTGATATAACGGGGTCATCAACAATTTCTATCTGTCGATAGTATGTTGTTGCATCAACGCCTAGAGAACTGTCTTGGGTAAAAAAAGGCATAGAAACGTTTCGCGTATCATGGAATATTCGTGTTGCGTCACCAAGTGTAGCTTCAAGATTTGTTTCTGAAAACGCATTCCCAGGAAGAATTGGAACAAGTTCCATTCGTTTACCTATGGCACTAAACCGTGCAACATAATACCCCTGTGCAAGTCCCGTATCCCACTTGTTTCCCTCAAGCCAATTCGTATCACGCTTGGCACGCACCAGTTCTATCCCCTCTTGGGAAAATTCCTTGGCTTCAAATAGATTCCGTGAGTACTTCATAACGGTAATGCTGTACTGCGCAAGCATAATGCCGCCAAAAAGTCCCAGTGAAAGCACCGCAATGGCAACAATTGTTTCTATGAGGCTCAGTCCCGATTCGGAAGTATCATTCTTCTGATTCATAACACAGTAATTACTCCACTTGATTTAACCTCGACTCGCTTTATGTCATGAACTCTCTCAGAAATAAACGTAACCTCAAAAGGGGTGCTGTTTAACTTGACGCCGCTTTCAAAAACAAACGTATCAGACGAGTCTCCGGCAACAGGAAACGAAATAGAATACGTTACTTTATTGGGAAGAACCATAGTAACTCTTGATGGCAACGTCTCCTGTGAAATGACATCATCCGTTCCGGCATCGTAGAAAATATTGCCGTTTACATCTCGGTACACAAGATACGTAGCGGGAGAGGTAATAGCAACGCCATACCTACTATCCGCTCCGTGACTCTGATCTTGAACAATACCGCCTCGCGATAATTCCTGCGCATGTCGCAAATCAGATGCCAGTCTTTCTGCGCCGTTTCGTACATCGCTTCTATACTGACTTTGTCTATATGACACAAAGGCTATGATACTGAGTATCAAGATAACACTAACCACTATAACAAGCTCTGCAAGAGTAAAGCCCCGTTGTTTTTTTGTTTTTTTCATTCTAGTGTCTAGTAAAGATAAATCATCTGCATATACCATTCTATCATAGGCGCTGCGACAAAAAAACTAAGGAACGTCGCACTCGTTAAAAAAGTACCGAAGGGTACTTGGCTCTTAAGCGTTTTTTTGCAAAAAATCATGAGCACAAGCGATATAAGTGCTCCCAGTACAAAGGCCAACATAAACGTGACTATCACGTTTGGAAACCCAACCATAAGTCCCAGCACAAACGCAAGTTTTACGTCTCCCCCACCAATCCACGTACCATGAGAAACGTGATACAAGAAAAGTAATGTAAAACCAAAAATAAATGACCCCAAAATATGAAAATGCATTTCCTGATATCCTAAAAAAAATGACCCAACAAGTGCCACAATAAACGCAGGTACAAGCACCTTGTCGAGTATTAAATAATGTTTTAAATCATACACAAAAATAACGATCAAAAAAGAAACGTATACCCAATAGATAAGAAGGTTTACAAAGCTTGTACCGCTCATTATCCCAGAGGAATAAAAAGTACTCACATATACGATACTAAAAGCAATTGCCGTTACGAGTTCAACAATTAAATACTGGGGAGAAATTTTGCTCGAGCAGTGTCTACATTTTCCACGAAGAAATACAAAGGAAACTAAAGGAATAAGATCAATGAAGGAAAGTTTCTTCTTACAAGACATACATTCAGAACGAGCAAGCCCCATTTTCTTTCCACTTTTTAAGCGAAAAGTGACCACATTCAAAAAGCTGCCTATGGCAGCACCTAACACAAACGATATAAGTAGCCCAAAACTAAGCATTAATTATCTCCTTCTCTTTCTAATGCAAATCCTCTGAGTTCGTATGCGCCAGCCTGTATATCAAATGGTTCATGAACAGTAACATACCCTTCTTTTTGTATACGTACAGTATATTCCCCCTTTCTAACCCTCACTTCCACTGGCGTCTCTCCTTGCTCTTCCCCATCAACCAAAACCACTGCTCCCTGAGGCATAGTCGTTATTGCAATGGTACCAAACGACGTAAGATAAAAAAACCGATAATATAAAAACCCACCGAGTACCAAAAGACACAACGTGAGAAAAAAGATCAGAATTTTAAATCGTGGTGAAGACTTCATGGTTTACCTAAAGAAGAAACGGCAGGAATGTCCTGCCGTTTCTAAAGAAAACTAAGGAAGTGTTTTTCTTACTTCTGGATCTGCCGTTTCGCTCCAGTAACTCAACTGAAATGAGTTTCCGTTGTTTCCAACATCATACCCATACCAGTAGTAATCGGTTGCCCCAGGCGTCGCTGCACCAGCATAGTTATTTTCTGTATCATCTCGCGGATCGATTGGCCCATCTGACTCAAGAAAGTCATCTGCCTTAAGCGACGCAATCATAGAATTGAACGTTTCATGACATGCTGCCGCAGTCGCATTGGGATCATCGCTAGCGTTTCCTGCACAACTATTATTGGGGAATGTGTCATTCTTATCATTGGAGAGTTCAAGCGCAGACTTTAAACTAGCCATGTCAGACTCACGTTTAGCGTCTCGTGCTCTCACACGTGCAGAATTTAAAGCAACAATAACGATTGCAGCTAAAATACCGATGATAGCAATAACTACCAATAACTCAACAAGGGTAAAACCCTTTTGTTTTGTTTTTTTCATCCAGTTCACCCCCTTTCATGAGGTTTTGTCTATAATAGAGAATACTATCAAACTTTGATCACTTGTTCAAGCTACAATGTAGAAGCAAGATTATACATTGGCAAGATCACTGCGCTCACAATAATAGCAACGCCAACACCAAGGAGAACAATCATAATCGGCTCTATAAGCGACACAATACCTTTGAGCTGATTGTCAATTTCCGTCTGATAAAAACTGGCGAGCTTCTGTAAAATTTGATCAATGCGTCCTGTTTCCTCACCAACGGAAAGCATATTTACTACCATAGGAGGAATAAACTCACTCTTAGACATAACTGTTGCTACCTTTTGTCCACCTTTAATCTTCTCGGCAGTCTCAAGGAAAATATCCCTATACACCACGTTAGGCACCATATCTCCTACCATCTGGAACGCCTTAACAATAGACACGTTCCCAGAGATAAGTGATGATAGATTATTTGCAAACTGTGCAAGATAAAACTTTTGAAACACGGAACCAAAGAGAGGAAGCTTAATCACCAATAGATCAAGATTACGTTTCCCCGTTTCCGACTTACGATAGTAATGAAACAACGTTCCCGCAATGATTATTGCTGCAATAACTATATACCAATAATGAGTTATGAAATTGGTAAATCCAATCAGAAGTTCCGTTGTCCACGGTAGTTTAACCTTAGTATCTTGTACAATGGAGAGTAAATTGGGAAGTACGTAAAAAACAGCAAGAAGCATAACTGCAATGACTCCTAAAACAACAAATGCTGGATACATAAGGGCCCCTCTCACTTCTGAACGAATCTCGTACGATTTTTTTAGCTGCCGCGCTAAAAAGGTTAGGTTTTGAGAAACCTGCCCCGATTCTTCACCGGCCCGTACCATTCCCACGTAGTACTGAGAAAAAACTTTTGGATACTGTCCTAGAGCATATGACAGTTTTGCGCCACCTTCTACATCCTGCGCAACTTTCTGAAGTATTTCTTTGAGTCTTTCATTATCTGTTTGTTTAACAAGACCGTGAAGTGTATCCACTATAGGCACACCGGCATCAAACATGGTAGCCATCTGCTCGGAAAGAATGGTTAAATCCTTAACACTAACACGATTAAAAACATCTGAGATCTTCTTAAAAACGTTTACCTTCTCTACTTTTTCTAAAGAAACAACAATATAGCCCTCGTCCTGGAGAGCTTGCGTTGCCCCTTTCACGTCTGGGGCCTCAAGTGTACCTGATGAAACTTTGCCAGCGTAGTCTCTGACTCTAAAATGGAACTGGGCCATAAGTCATTATTTGCCGATCAAGCCTTTCAGCTCATCTTCGTTGTTTGAATAAAAAAGCGCATTTTCCTTGGTAATCGTTTTCTGTTTCACAAGCTCAGTAAGTGAACGATTAAGCGGTACCATGCCCTCACCCGCACCGGTTTGGATAATGTTATTGATCTGGTGCGTTTTCCCTTCTCTTATAAGATTTTGCACAGCAGAAGTAGAACGTAATATTTCTACCGCGGGTATTCTCCCTCCACCAATTTTAGGTATAAGCCGCTGTGAAATAATTCCTTTTAAGGTGCTTGCCAATTGAACCCTTACTTGATTTTGTTGATATGGTGGAAACACATCAATAATACGATCAATGGTCTGCGAAGCATCGTTGGTGTGCAGTGTGCTTAACACCAAATGCCCCGTCTCTGCAAGTGTGAGCGCTGAACCAATAGTCTCTAAATCACGCATTTCACCAACAAGCACGACATTTGGATCTTCACGCAGACTTGCTTTAAGCGCATTTTCAAATGAATCCGTATCATGATACACCTCACGCTGTGCAATCAAGCCCTTTAGCTGAGGGAAAATATACTCAATAGGATCTTCAATCGTGATGATATGATCACTTCTGGTCTCATTAATAACATTAACCATAGACGCGAGTGTTGTCGTTTTACCATGACCTGTTGGGCCAACCACAAGTACAAATCCTTGCTGCTGATCCGTGAAGTGTGTGATGTCTTCAGGTAACCCTAAATCCTGAAGAGACAAAATAGTATGTGGGATAAGTCTGAGCGCTGCACTATAGGTCCCCTGTTGAACAAAAGCATTAACCCTAAATCGCGCTTTATCCCCATGGCTATATGCAAAATCGAGCTCTTTGTTTTTTGAAAAACGTTTTTTTTGATCTTCTGAAAAGAGAGAGAAAATCAGCTCTTTAGTATCGGTAGGAGTAAGCTCCTTCTCATCTTTTATCGGATACAGTATTGAATCAACACGAACCATAGGAGGCTTCTTCGCATTAATATGCAAGTCTGTTGCTCCCTGTGCCAGTACAACATCCAAATACTCAAAAAGCTTCTTCTCATGAATAGAGCTCATGTTGTTTTTGTCCTATTATTTTTCTGCAAGCACGGTTTCGATCTTGGTAATGACTTCACTTGGTGTAAAATGAGCCTTAATCAAATAATCAACTGCACCAAGTTCAAGACCCTTTTCTATGTCGCGTCTTTGACCAAGATTAGTAAGCAAGATGACTGGAGTGTCCTTAACAGCATCATCTTTTTTAACCGCTTCTAAAATCTCAAATCCATCCTTTCCCGGAAGTAAAATATCAAGAAGAATAAGATCAGGTTTTTCCTTTTGGATAACAGCAACACCTTTTTCACCATTCTCTTCTGAACAAACGTCATACCCATTTGCTTCAAGTTTAGTAACATACATACTGAGCAAAAAGGGGTCGTCTTCTATAATGAGAATCTTATGCATATTCTTAGGACTATTATTTTAGCGATTACTAACTTATATCTACACTAACACACTTTTTTAAAACAGTGTATTACTATTTTATACAACTCGAATGATTTCTTCAACAGTGGTTTTCCCCGCGAGCACCTTTAATACACCATCTTGTTCCATAGTGATCATGTCTTGCTTCTCTTTTGCAATCTCAGCAATTTCATTTATTGACTTTTTAAGCATAATCGCTTGCTTAATTGACTCATCAACGGCAAGAACTTCAAAAATACCAACTCGTCCCTGATACCCCTTTTGTCCACAACGCGAGCATCCCCTTCCACGATAGAACGTTGGATTCTCTATATCCACAGTCTTTTTTACCCGCTCCGGCATCGACGTATAAATCTCTTTTATCTTTATAAGAACCTGCTCCGGAACATCATGGGTTTCTTTGCAGTGATCACAAATACGTCTGACAAGCCGCTGCGCAAGTAATACATTAAGTGTTGCCGTCAGTAGGAATCGTTCCATACCCATATCTATTAGTCTCGGAATAGCACCAATTGCTGTATTGGTATGCAGCGTTGAGAGAAGAAAATGACCAGTAAGTGCTGAGTGAATAGCCATTTCTGCGGTTTCTCCGTCTCTAATCTCACCGACCATAATAACATCAGGGTCCTGTCTTAAAATTGATCTGAGCCCATTTGCAAAGGTAAGTCCTATCTGCGGATTAATTTGTGACTGATTTACCCCTTCAATATAATACTCAACCGGATCTTCCATCGTCACAATATTGACCTCTTCTCTATTTAAAATATTAAGGCTAGAATACAACGTTGTTGATTTACCACTACCGGTAGGACCCGTCACCAAAAACATTCCGTATGGCTCTTTTATACTTTCATTAACAATCTCCAGTGCGCGCCCATCAAGTCCTAAATCTTCAAGTTCAAGCGCTCCTTTGGTCGTATCAAGAATTCTCATAACAACTTTTTCACCGGTAGAAACAGGAAGTGTAGAAACGCGGACATCGACTCCCTTTCTATTTATTTTCACCTGGAACCGTCCGTCTTGTGGCTTCCTCCGTTCATCGATTTTAAGATTGGAAAGCACTTTAATACGCGCAACAATGGCCGGATGTATCTTTTTTGGTAATATCAAGCTCACATGCATTACACCATCAACACGATACCGAACACGCGTTTCTTTTTCTAACGGCTCAACGTGTACATCAGACGCTCTCCCCTCAACAGCATGTGACAAAATGACATCAACCGCTTTAGAAATAGGCGCTTCAGTAACGATCTTTTCTATATCCTCACCGGAGAGTTGTTCTTCTGGTTCACCTTCTGCATATTCGATTTCAGCCTTCTCAATGTACTCACCTACCTCAGTTTTTAATGTCTCGTATTTTCTAAACGCTGATTCAAAAGAACTCCGTGAGGTAATGTACAAAACGGGATTTAAATTGTATCGTCTCGCTAAAAATTCAACCGTTTCAATCGCCTTAAAATCTTCAGGATCAATCATCGCAACCTTAAGTTCTGCTGATGTACGGTCGAATGCAATAATATGGAAATTCTCTGCAGCATTTTTGGGAATCATATTCAGCGTACCGGTTATGATTTCTTGAGCCTGCAAATGAATGTAAGGATAATCAAGCACTTTTGAGAGTGCAATCGTTACGTCTTCCTCTGACACTTCTTGAAGCGAAAGAAGCAACTCTAAAAAGGGCTTTCCCTGTTTTTCTGATTCTTTCACCGCACGCTTATACACCTTCTCAGGAAGCTTTCCATCTGAAACAAGGATCTTGCCTGCTTCTATTTGTCTATTTGTTTTATTGTCATCCATAGTATGTAAAGCTATTCGTTTGTCAAAGCCACTGTATCTGAAGATGGTATAAACGGGTTCGTCCTACCAACAGTAACGGTATTCACGTCAATGGGAAGTGAAGAAAACTCCTTAAGAGAAGTATATACAGGATCATCTACAAAAGAAGTGTCGAGGGTCTTTGGCACCGCGATTGACTGTGCTAAAACGTACTCTGTAACATAGGAAAACGTAAAACAGTACGCAGCAATACCAAATAGAACCATAAGCAATACAATGGTCAGTGATCTATTTTTTGATTTCTGAATGTTACTTTTCAACATAATACGCGTTCATGCTAATTTGATATTCGAATAAATCAGGTGACTCGTCAAGTTGATACGCTCCACTAAACTGAACTGACGTAACATCAATAATCCGAATATTCTGTTCTATGGCGTCTAAATACCGCTTGAGTCCTGGATACGTTCCGTGTATCTGAACGGCAACGTTCATAGTATGAACACCCGAGGGTAATTCTTGCGTAGATTCCTCATTTTGCTGCTCAGCACTATTTGCAAATGAAACTCCAGCAAATGAAACTCCAGCTTCTTTTTCTGCAATCGCTTCTAGTTGATACAGAAGTTCAGGAACCTGTTCTTTTGTTGGCAATACGTCATTAATCTTCTCAGCATTTTCTTTTATAGCCTCATAGTTAGTCATAGTAACGCTGAGTGATTCAATTGATGACTCAATTTCTGCTTTTTCAGCTTGCAGTACTTTTTCTTTTGCTTGCGCTGATTCAAAATCGGTATATTTTATGTATGCACCGTAGCCACCCCCCGCAAGAAGTATAACTGCAAGCAGTCCAAGAAGAAGAGGTGTTTTTGTTGATGTTGAGGCCATATTATTTGTTCGCTGCTACGTTTTCACAAAGATACGATTTTCTAGGAACCTGAAACTGCGGTGAGAAACCAACGTACGTTTTTTCATCTTCGCCAAGTGACGTATATGCTGCCTGACTAATGGTCACATCGGTAAAAAATTCTGGCTTAGTTCTAAACACCGCTAATTGATTTGCCGCATCAGTATAGGAAAGTGCCTTTGCATCTAGTACAACTCGACTCTCTAATCCTTCAAACGAAAATGAATCGTAATAGACAGTGGTAACCGTATTTTTTTCAAGCGCATTAAACACCGCAGATAAACAAATGTGGTTTTCTAACATATCTTGGACCACACGCACCTTCTTACTGACTTCGAGCGCTTCCGTTGCTTGTTCCTTTTTTGTATTTTCTTCTTCTGTAAGTACTTCAATGGAGGATTCGAGCGAGGCAATCTGACTTGTTTTATTTAAAACTAAAAAGTACATACCGAAAAAAGCAATAGCAGAAACAAGAGCTGCCACAACAAGCAATGCCACAGAAACACCAATGTATGTTTTTGGCTTCTTTCCTGCGCTCTCTTCTTCTTTGAAATCAATAATAGCCATGAACCGCTACCTAAAATGTTAGTAAATATTACGCATGGCAAGACCAATAGCTACAGAAAACTCTGGACCAATACGCTTAACAGAATCATGAACCTTGGCAGGGGTCACTACGCGTGCCCACGGGTTACCAGCATACACTTTAATCCCTAGCATTTTCTCTAAATACTCACCAAGCCCTAAAAGACGTGCAGACCCTCCCGTTAAAATAACTTTCTCTACCTTCCTGCCTCGTTTGTCAGAAAACATAGACATGAGTTTTTGTATCTCAGTAATGTATTTTTTCATAACACTATCCACTGCATCAGAAACACTTCCCTTCCCCGGATCAAAAAGGATGCCTTGATCCTTTTTATACTGTTCTGCTTTTGCAGTATCAATATGTAAACTTTCAGCAATAGCCTGAGTAATCACGTTACCGCCGATATCAACACCTTTGCTCAGCCGCGGGAACCCCTCGTCGACTAAACAGATATCAGTTGCCGTTGCGCCCATGTCTAAGATAAGTATCGGAGCTTTATCTTCACCCACTAGCGCTCTAATAAGCGCCATTGCCTCTGTCTCTAAACTATCAAGCGTAAGCCCTGCATCCTCAAATATCTGGGAATACCTCGTGACTAAATTTCTTGGTGCTGCAGTTAACAATATCCGGTAATAGCTTCCTGCCTTTCTTTTATTGCCCTCTTTTTGGCTCTCCCCTTTAATGACCAGCTCCTCAATAATCTCCCAGTCCACAACCATCTCATCCATGGGAACCGGAATGTATTTTTTTGCCTCAAACTTTATTGCTGAACCAAGATCATCTGTAGACATTTTAGGAAGCTCAATCTCAAACGTAAACACCGCGTACCCAGGAAGTGCCGCAACCACTCTTCTTGTCTGAATCCCCGCTTGCTCAACAATCACTTTTATTGCCTCAGTAATTTGCCGTATTACCTCAGGCGATTTATTTCTAATAAGATCGTTTGGCACGGTAGCCATGCCGTAGGTTACAAGCGACGCTTTGCCTCGAGCATTCTCAAGCTCACATGCTTTTATACTCGCCGTTCCAATATCGACACCAAGATAACTTTCATTTTTACTAAAAAGACCCATTTATTTGTTTATTTTAACATAAAAATAAGACTTGGCCAAAGGCTCTGCTGTGACTTTATACACCAAAAATATTACGAAGCCGGAACTTCCTTCCATATTTGCGGCAGTCCAGATGACACATCCTCAAATCCCGGAGGTGTATTTATAATAACACGTCCATCATAAAAAAGTAACACCGACGGAGCCTCAAAATCCTTCGCATCAAAGTGGATAACGTTTGTACGATTCATTATTTCGGGATCAGAGTAACTGTTTGAAATAGTCTGTCCGGAAACAGACACATCCTGTGTATACTGCACGTTTGCAGGATCATGTGATACTTGCCGTGAAAAGTCTATAATTGTTGCGACTATCAAACCTTCATTAATCAGTCTAATACTTGTGTCACCGCTTTGATTAGTGAGGTCAAAAAATCCTTCGCCTGCATAGTAGTTACCCACAGTATGTCTGACCTCATTTTTTACATAAATATTTCCCGCTACAATAAATCCCGCGGAAGGCAATGTCGACGTGTCAAATAACCCCTCTTTGTACGCCAAATCACCCGAAATAACAAGCGACCCTTTTACTACTACCGTCCTAGCGCCATCTTTAAATTCACCACCGGTAATCTCAAGATCACCGTCTCTATACGTAAGTCCTCCTGGCAACGTATCTGCTGACTGGCTTGCAGCCGGAAGTCCCGTGCCTTGTTTGACCGCTCTATCATACATCTTCTGAAAATTCACCCCGCCATACAGTGTATTGGGGAGATTCCCGCCGTAATCCTTTTCTACCCACTTTTGCTTTCTCACTTGAGCTTCGTTCGAAAACTCTTTTTCATATGAGGTAAATCGCTCAATAATTGCACCCCCTGCAGTAACACGGTACGTCGCGTTTGCATAACCATATGGCGCACTTACTTCAGGGCTAATTGTTCCGACAGCATGTACGTCACCTTGCATTGTCTGTACCCATGGCAAGTTTGCTTTTGTTTTAAAGTCCTCTGTACGCTCAACAATAAAATCGACTGTAGAAGGTGCCGTTACCGGATTTTGAGGAAGCTGTTTTTTTAATGCATACCCACCTGCTCGAACAAATAATTCATAGTTAGTACTTGCCGCCATTTTGCTCAGTGTATAGCCACCAGATGCATTGCTAAACGCCGTATGGCCAAGGTTTGAATACACAAACGCACCAGAAACGGCGCTATCGCCAGCAGTAAATGAATCGCTCCCATCTAAATCCTCATATACTCGTCCGGAAATCTCAGTTACTGTTCCGGATGGCGGCGCTTGGCATTGTAAAGGAAAATCAACTGAGATTGTATTGGGAATCGTAATCGACTTATTGAGAGGAACACAGTTTTCTGCAGTCGCCGTAAAATCACTCGTGAAGGTTCCTGTTGTATCATCGAGTTTAATATCTAAAATCTCATAATTGCCATTTGCATTGGACACTGCAGTATACCCACCTATTTTAGAAACAATAATTGCTTGCTCAATTGGTGGATCATTGACATCGCAGAGTCCATTTGCATTAGTATCTTGGCAGACCTTTCCTGCGAGAAATGATGACAAAAGTCCCTTTGCAGAAAATTTGATCCAACCGAATCCGTTTTCTGGGTGCAGTGCACCATCACTTCCTGTTCCACCGCTTGACCACGCATAGCCGTTTATTTCTCGTGTATCCTTGTTTAGAGTCAAACCATATCCCCCACCACTTGTACCGCTCAGTTTCACCCAGCCCCAATCATCATGTCCCATAACATTATGACCATAATCCCATAAACTAATAAATCGAGCCCATCCTGAGATCTCGTTTGTATTGGGGTTGTACGTTGCGACTACTTGACCACCATCCGGCGCATTGGTACTAGGCTTGAGTTTAACCAAATCACCTGCCGCTCCGCCGGGTTTACTATGTACTGGCCCAACTGAACCATTATGCACATCTAAAATCGTCTTTCCAAAAACGAGCCAGCCGCCGTGATTTGCACCAACCCACGTATACCCGCTCACCGAATTATCATCATTAATAGTAATGCCATAGTCTTGAGAAAACCCGGGATCAACGTTATTGAGTGATGCCCATCCACTATTCTCTGACCATGCCCATCCTGAAATAGTGTCATCATACGAAGCACGCGTTTCCTTCTGCAAATCCCCAGTCAAAAAAAATGCCGCAAGCACAAAAACAAAGGTGCAAATAAGCGCCTTTTTAAATGAAACAAATCCTTTGTTTTTATTATCAGCAGTCTGCATTGTACCGTAAAAAAGAATAACTGATTACCGCTTACTCATTAGACACAGTAGTTCCAACTCTTTCGAAAAACGGAATTTTTTGAAGATCTAAAACACTGAGTACAATCACTTGGTTTTCCCAGAGAAACACCGGAAGCGAGGATACTTGAAGGTCAAACGCTAACACTGCGTTTTCTCGCATAAGTGCCTCACCTTCATTCTTTGCCGCAAGTTCAACTTGATTTGGATCGATTCCCAGTTCATTCATTATTTCTTCGTGATCACGCTCTAGATTTTCTGCTCTCTTGAGTAAATAATCGTAGTATTTGTCCGGATAGTATTTTTCTATAACGATTTGTCTAACACTTTCTTCAATTTCAGGAATGCCACCCGGTGTTTCCATAATCATGTGTACGTTCCCTTCGTCATCCTCCTCCACAAGCAGTACATGATGAATTGATAGATTAAACGACTCTTCACCTGCTGCTTCCAAAGCTCTTTTTCTCTCTATTAGTTCCTTTTCCAGCGCAACGGATAACGGATTATGTGCATTTACAAAAACATGAAGCGTATTCTCTTCAACAGGTCTCGTAAATAACTTCCTCCCCTCAGACTGAGTTAAAATATAATGAGGATCATCATCTGATACCTTGGTAATTAATTCTGATTGTGTATACGTTTCAAATGCACGAGACTTAGTAACGTCCTCGTCAAAGATAAAGAGAGGTAATGCTCGTACTTTATACTTCTCAATGATTTCTTTTCCCTCATCGGAATCCAAATCAACAGTGGTAACCGTGAGCCCCTTAAAGTCCTTTTCAAGCAGCTCGATTGCTTTATCAACATGACATGATACACATGTCTCATCCGTTAAAATGGTAAGAGATACTTCCTCTGGTTCCTCATAACGACAGTATGCTTTCTCAGTACCTTTTTCTTTGCAAAACCCGTTCTTGTCTAGCTTGTCATTACAGTCTAGGTCCGTGTAACACTCATTGATTCCTGCATAGGACGTCTTTTTCCAAGGAAGCGTAAATGTAATGGAGCCTCCAAATAGAGATACCTCTCCCGTCCCAGTAAGCTCTTCAGCATTCCCTCGAAGCATTGGTTTTACCAAAGCCGCGGCAAGTGAAAGAATTTCTGTACTCCCAACATACTCTGTATCATTAATGAGGAGTGCGGGCATAGCATCAAATCCATATTCTTCTTGCACCGCATTAAACCGATCAATTTCTGTGCTTAAAAGCTCGCTTCCTTCTTTAGATTCTAGTAACTCTTCTATTTTTTTTGGATCTATTCCTGCTGCACGCATGTACTTAGATGAATCAGGATCAGCAATATTTTGATTGCGAAGTGTCAGATACTCTAAGTACTGATTCGGATAATACTCTTTAATAAGCACCTGAATAGTATTTTCTGCAATATCAAGTTGAGCCACCGAAGGGTTTTCAGGATCAACGTTATAGCTAATAAACTCTCCCTTTTCATTTTTATCAGCTGCAAGATTGATGCTAAAATCCATTTTATCGCCAAACTTCTCCTTTAAAATGATAAGTTTGTTTTCGATCTCAAGAGTTTTCGGATGCGTACTCGTCCCATACAGCTCCACACTCACTGTTTTTGGTAGATTAATAAGATACAAAAGTGCTACTACCAAAACTATGGCAGCAAAGAGTCCAACGAATATATTTTTTTTGTTTTTCATTATATTTAGAGTTCAGCGCACCTTATACGTACTTTTTGTCCACTATCTTCAAATTTAAGCCCCACCATAAACATATCATTTCTGCAACTCACTGTCGGGTCACTAGAAATGGTAACGGGTAATCCATATTCCGCATACCCCCAAGTATTGTTATTTGCCGTGATATTCCCAGCTTGCGTCACAGAAAACTCTGTGGCACCTACGTTATCAACTAAATCAAAGTTTCCTTCAAGACGCATAGGACCTTTAAACTTTCCTGCATATCCCTTCCCGCTACTTCCTACTTCTCCATATATTGCCGCTTCCGCATAGGTGTTGTCATTTCCCAAATAAGAATACAAACCGTACGCGGCACCAGAATCTGCCTGCACGTACATACCACGTGCTTTTATTGCCGTTGTTCTTGCATATACTCCCGTGCCATCAATACCCTCAGCTTGTGCATACACACCATAGTTATTTCTTCCTGTCGCCTTTCCGTAGAGAGCTTTTGCAGAATCTATCTGTTGGTTATCACCAGAAACCTCGCTATAGACACCATATGAGTATGGTTTTGACACTTTAGCTGATACTGCCCTGCCGCGGGTACCAAACGACTCCGAAAGAACCCCGACACCATCATCTGCTGAAGCCACTGCCTGAACTGCCGGACCACTTGTTGCTTTTCCTACAATTCCCGCTGTTCCCGCATTATACGTCTCACCGTACAGTCCCGGACCGTACTGTGAAATAAATTGACCACCAAAATTATTGTTGATTTGTGTACCACCTGAATATGCATACACGCCGTTTCCACCAGAAGACGCAATATATGCACCATAACCCGCACCTGCTGTTGTAGCAACAATACCGGTACCAAAGTTCGACTGAAAATACCCACCGGAATCAAAAAAGTCAGTTCCTTGAGCAATACCAAGAACACCTAATCCATCTGGGCTTACAAAATAACCACCCGTACCAAAACCTCCCGCAGTAGCGCTGACACCGTCTGAACTATTTGACTGGAAGTTGCCACCCGGACCAGTGCTCGAATAGCCACGAACACCGCTTGCGCTCCCACTTATTCCTTCAACACCATAATAACTGCTACTTTGACCATATGCGCCACCTCCAGAGGTACTGACTCCATACGTACCATAATTTGATGATGAGAGTCCAATAGCACCAATGCCACTTGTTGTTGTGCCCCATAAACCCGCCCCAGTTGTATTGAGACCATACACTGAAGAAATGCTCCCCGGTCCATCCGCATACATGGTAAACGCACCTCCTTTAGCATAGACACTATATGAACCTGAAGTTGTTTTACTAGCAACACCAGTGTTGCTTGTTGAATCAAAATTTCCAGCAATCGACTGATCGGAAAAGCCCTCAACACCCGTTCCCGTATCTGATTTTCCTCTAACGCCAACGCTAGAAGTACCCTTTCCATACACGCCTGCAGTTACACTGCCGCCTGACTTTCCTTCTCCATACACTCCAGCGGTAGGTGTTTGACCCGATCCGTCAGAAAGTGCCTGACCGTGCACGCCGTAGCGCGCTCCATCACCGTAAACACCATCTGTCAAATCAGAGTTACCCTTAACGCCAGCTCCGGCGAAAGAATCGCCAAACACGCCCGTGCCTCCGGCACTGTTGCCAAGCACACCGACGGTAGTAGCTGTACCAACAACACCCGCCGTTGCGCCGCCGTTCCACCGCCCTATGCCATACACACCTGCTGAAGGAACATTTGGGTTTGGCCCGTCAGCCATTGCTTGTCCATATAAACCATATTGACTTCCCTCTCCTATAACACCATATCCCCATGATCCAGCAGCACCGGAAGACTGTCCATATACGCCGTAATATGCATTAAGCGAACCGTTAACGCCTCCAAGAGTTCCGGTCGCTGCGTTTCCTCCTTGCGAAGTCCGGCCCACCACACCGGTAGTACCCTCTGCAATAACGCCGTAGCGCCCTGATCCTAAAACCTCAAGTGCCGCATTGCCCGGCATAGTATTTTTACCAATAGAAAGATAGCCCTCTTTATACTGAGGATTTGACCCCACGTTAATTGGCGCGGGAACATTGCCTTGCGGCGGTGCCGCAGTGGGGCCCTGGAATGCATGTACTGTATTTCCTGATATAAAGGAAATACAAAAAATTAGTGCAAATAGTGCACTAAAGCAAAAAGGTTTTTGTATATTTTCTTTGTGTATCATAAAAAAGTTTGTTTCATTAACGTCATGTGTAGAGTAGCACATTTTGAAGGGCTTTTCAAGGTGAATTTGTGGCAAAGAGATATTGATTATTCACGATTCACGTAGGGGCAATTCATAAATTGCCCCTATAGGATCATTTGGTTTTTGTATACCCTTGCCTTCTCCCAAAAAATATGCTATAATGCATTCAGTAGAAGTTTTAATAAAAAAAACAAAAAACATATGGAAGAGCAAGAAAATAAAGGAGTTGAGCCTACACCATCGGTGGCTCCTGTCGCTCAAAAGAGCGGTAAAGGCGTGCTTATTTTACTCGTCACTATTCTCGTCATTACGCTTGGCGTTGGTATTGGTATTAGTGGTTATTTCCTCGGGTACAACCACGGTGGCAGAGTTATTGCAGGACTTTATGAAGAAAAAGTGACTGAACTTGGAACAGCACTCCCCTTTATAATCCCTGTTGATGCAGAAGTAAAAAGTATTTCAGGTACCGTAAAAACAGCTGACAACGACACAATTACCTTCACCGCAATGATGCCTGCAAAATCATTGCTTGACTACAACGTTGAAGGAACGTATACAGCAAAAGTCAACGGTGACACTGAACTTCTTAAAGAAAAGACTACTATTACTTCAAGTGAAAATGCTCCTGGAGAAGTAAAAGTCGATAGTGAATCAATCACTATTAATGACTTATCTGAGGGTAAGCAAATAAAAATCTATTCAAATAGTGACCTCTATGGAGTAACCGAATTCACCGCTAGCAAAGTGGTAGAAGTAGAAGCTCCTGAAGTGTCCACTCCGTAACTCTCCTACTTTAGAAATCCCCTTCAAATAGCTGAAGGGGATTTTTTATTCGTACAGCTTAAGGCCTAACACAGAAAGTACGTGCATAATCGAATCGTGAGTAAATCCCCGCCCGTTCAAAAATTGAGCAAGTTTCTGCGCTCTTTTTTTGTCTGATATCTCAAATGATATCTTATTAATCTTTTTCTGAGCTTCTCTCAAGGCAATATCATTCTCCTGCAGAGCATAATCGTCACAATAAATAGTATCAACGACCTCTCTGGAAATACCTTTTCTCTTAAGCTTTGCCCGAATCAAATTAATTCCATACCCTCTTCGCTTTGCAACGGTCGCAAGCCATTCATGTACGTACGATTCATCGTCAAGATACCCTGCTTCTTCAAAATCAGCAGTAATACGAGCAAGCGTTTCATCATCACACCCTTTATCCCGCATCTTCACACAAAATTCGTGTACTGTGCGCGGTTTTCTATCAAGCATTGTGAGCGCTCTGTTTTTCCATTGTAGATAAGCATCGTTCATAGTTGAAGTTTACTACAATAAGTGGTATTCTTGAAATGAATTATTTGAGATAAGCTCTAGTAAGCCCACTATGAACAAAGAATACGAATTTATTTTCAATAAATTTTCCACACGACTCAAAGAAGCGCTTGTAATGTCTTTTAATATTGCAAAGGATTTACATGAAAACAAAGTCTACACAGACCACGTTGTACAGGCACTCTATTATCAGGATGGAAGCATTGCCTCAGAAGTACTCAGAAAAGCAAAAGTGCGTCCTGATATGTTCAAAAGCACCGCAAAACAAAACAAAAAAAGCGAACCCACCGAAACCGATGTCACAAATCTTGGACGCATTCTCAAGTTTATGCAGCCAAAAGACGGTCCTGTCACCAGCGAACTAACACTTTCAAAGACTCTCAAGGATACCCTGCTAAAAACGGTGCTTCTTGCAAAACAGCAGCAGCATTCTTTTGTCGGGACAGAACACTTTTTACTCGTTATTATAAAGAATAAGAAATCACGCGCGTCTATACTGTTTAAACGATACAAAATCGACACGTCGTTTATTCAAGAGCAATTGGAAAATATCCTAGAGAGTACCGCAAAATTTTCTGATATGACCACCATGTTTAGCCTGGGAAAAAAGAAAACAATGGATTCTCAGTCAGCGCTTAAAGAATATTGCGATGACCTAACCACAAAAAAAGCGGTAGTCTCTATTGATCCGGTCATTGGAAGAAAAAACGAAATAAAACGAATTATTCATATCTTGGGAAGACGAAACAAAAACAACGTACTTGTCGTTGGCGAGCCGGGCGTTGGCAAAACGGTGCTTATTGAAGGCCTCGCCAAAAAAATAGTTGAGGGAGATGTGCCTCCTATTTTAAAAAAGAAAAAAATACTACGTCTTGATCTTGCGAAGATTATTGCAGGGACCATGTTTAGAGGTGAATTTGAAGGACGTCTAAAAAGCTTAATTGACGCTGCACAAAAAAATCCTGATGTTATCATTTTTGTTGATGAAATTCACTCGATTATTGGTCTTGGCAATGCGCAAGGGAGCCTTGACGCAAATAATATCTTAAAGCCTGCGCTTACATCGGGAGCGTTTCAATGCCTTGGCACTACTACCTTTGATGAGTATAGAAAACATATAGAAAATGATTCCGCTTTTGAGAGACGATTCCAGATGGTTAAGGTAGAAGAACCTACACCAAAGGAAACAAAAGAAATACTGAGCGGCATCAAAGATGAGTACGAATCGTACCATCAAGTAGCCTTTACGCCAGGAGCGGTTGATAGCGCAATAGCACTTTCTGAGAGATACATGCCTGAGAAAAGGTTTCCTGATAAAGCGATTGATGTTCTTGATGAGGCTGCCGCACACATTAATATCACCAGTTTTGACAACACGCTCTATGAAAAGATTGAGAAAAAAAGAAAAGAACGAGAAGCAATCCATGAAAAGAAAAATACCATGGTCGTAGAGGAAAACTTTCAGGAAGCGCTTAAGCTCCAGGCAAAACAACAACAAGTCGAAAAAGAACTGAAAACCTTACAAAGTAAGGAAAAGAAAAATAAGAAGAACTGGCCACAGATTGATGAGGAACACATCGCGGAGGCAGTCTCTGCGGCAACGGGAATTCCACTACAATCAATGCTTAAAACTGAAAAAGAAAAGCTTTTGAAGCTAGAAGGAACGCTCAAGAAAAAGATTGTCGGTCAGGATGAGGCGGTAAAAACAATCGCACAGTTTATTAGACGCGCAAAATCAGGATTAAAACATCCCAATAGACCAATTGGCTCTTTTATGTTTTTAGGTCCCACGGGAACAGGAAAAACAGAGCTTGCAAAAGTTATTGCCAAAGAGATATTTGAGGATAAAGATGCGCTTATCAGAATCGACATGTCTGAGTTTTCAGAAAAATTCAACGCGTCTAAATTAATTGGCGCACCTGCCGGATATATTGGTTTTGAAGAAGGCGGAAAGCTCACAGAAGCGGTGCGAAAAAAGCCCTACTCTGTGGTACTCTTTGACGAGATAGAAAAAGCACATCCGGATATCTTCAATCTGCTCCTCCAAATTCTTGACGACGGATTTATTACGGACGCCGCGGGAAGAAAGATAAATTTCAGAAACACCATTGTGATCATGACCTCAAACACCGGCACCAAATCAATTATGGAAGCAGCGCCAGGATTTAAGGATCAATCAGATGAAGAAAAGACCAAAGAAACCGACTACAATCAATATAAAGGCAAGGTACAAAAGGAACTCAAAGATACTTTTAGACCGGAATTTTTAAACAGAATTGATAGAATTATTGTCTATAAGCCACTCTCGAAAGAATCCATCAAAAAAATTGTAACGATCCAGATTAATGAGCTAAAAAAGCGTCTTAAGACTGAAAAGAAAGTGACGCTTGATGTATCAAAAAGTATTGAAGACGAGGTCGTAAAAAGTGGATTTAATCCTGAACTTGGTGCGCGTCCATTGCGGAAAGCAATTCAAGAGATTATAGAAGATGCTCTTGCAGAAGAAATTCTAAAGGAAACGATTTCTGAGAATGATTCGGTGAGAGTAACAAAAAAGGGTGGCTCTATAGTCGTAGAGAAAAAATAGCACACGTGTTAATTGAGTATAAAAAGCGGAGAATGGGACCCGCTTTTTTATTTTTTAACTTTTTTACTGATGCAAAAAATCTACGAGTATATACTCGATACACTCTTTCCCAAAAAATGCTTTTCATGTGGCAAAGAAGATACGTGGCTCTGTGAGTCATGCAAGAAAAAAATAGCTCTTTGCACAACGTTTACTTGTCCACTATGCGGAAAAGGAGATGGCCCTACACTATGTGCATCATGCAAAGAGAAGTCCCCTCTTGATGAACTTATCTATGCGGTTGATTACAATGAAAGCGAGATTGTAAGGCGAATAATCCATGCGTACAAATACAAATCAATAAAAAGTCTCGATTCTCCTTTGGGTCATATTCTGATCACTGCACTTGAGAAAAACAACTATACACCTTCAGCCGATTACATTACATCGGTTCCCCTCCACAAACGAAGAACAAAGGAACGAGGGTTCAATCAGGCAACCCTCATTGCCCTGTTTATTTCCAAAAAATACCAGATTCCCTTTAGCGATCTACTTACCCGCACGCAAAACACCACTCCACAAATGTCTCTAAATAAAGAAGAACGGAAAAGAAACATAGCAGGAGCATTCCACTGTACCACTACTCTTCCTCTCAAAAACAAAACAATCATAATTGTTGATGATGTTGCAACAACGCTTTCAACCTTAGAAGCATGCGCAAAAGAACTCAAAAAATGTGGTGCAAAAAAAGTCATCGCCCTCTGCATTGCAAGAGACCGTTGACTTTACTCCCCTTTTCTCAGATAATAATAAGCGTAGACAGATGATCTGCGTGTCACTGTTTTTCTTGGCTGACTCTGAAGGAACACGCACAGATTGGTCTATTGTATGAGAAAATGGAGGGGCCCCCATTAAATTCTGATTTCATGGGGAGGAGGAAAAACATTCTGGAAGCTGGAGTGGGTTCCGAAGGCTTTGCGAAGGAGCACACGTAAGCTGGAAGAATGTATGAAAAAATGGAGGGGCCCCCGAAAAGTTCCTACTTTTTGGGGAAGAGGAGGAACAATATGGAAGCTGGAGCGGGCTCCGAAGGCTTTGCGGAGGAGCACGCGTAAGCTGGAATATTGTTCCGACGAGGAGAGGTGGCTGAGTGGTCTAAGGCGACGGTCTTGAAAACCGTTAGGCCCTTACGGGTCTCGTGGGTTCGAATCCCACCCTCTCCGATTAAAAATATGCGTGTTCAATTAGAAGTAAAAGCTTTTGGTTTATATCATACTGGCTGAAGGCTTTTTTTGTTGTTTAGTAATCTTGTGTCGCATACGCTTTGTGTTACTATTATACACAGATGATTACCCTAACAAACATATTCTTACTTGCCAGCATTTCTATTTTGAAGTTCGGATATGATGCTAGATTTGGTATTTATTGGTAAAGAGTTCGGGTATACGCTAGTTGTATGACATACATGTTTTCCTTTCGGGGCTATCGCCCCGGCTCTTAAAAAGAATCCGATTTTGTTTTTCTACATTACAGAAGGGGTGTATGGTGTTTTCTCCGCTATCGCTCCGAAAACAATTTTATTTATAAGGGGAAAAGAAATTCAATTTTCCAGGTTTAAGTGATTTTAAAATACGTTATGAAGGCGGAAAAATACCGTTTTTTTGTTTCAAAAAAACGACTTTATTTATAGCAAAAAGGAGATTTATTAGTTATAATTAAAGCAAAATCTAACCATTCGTTTTTTGCAAAAACAATGAAAAAAATAGCGGAGATAATAAAGGACACAAATTACAGATTCTCATTATTAGATGAGATGTCCTTTTGCAAAATAACCTTATTGAATTATTTATAAGATATCAATCTATGGATATTTTATATTTAATAATTCCTTCGGTAATTGCTTTTGCAATTATATACTATACCGTTTATTACCTTCTCTCTTTAAGAGAACAAAAAATTAGAGATAAGGTGGCCAATGAATTGCTGAGCGATTTTGACTATGAAAAAGAAAAAAAGGAAATTAAATCCTATGCAAATCTTTTCCAGGTAATTCAAATGTGTCCTATTTGTATCTCATCTTTGGTCTTAAGAGATGGAAAATATGGAGAATTTTGGGGTTGCTCAAGCTTTCCAAAATGTAGATTTACTAAGAACAAATTTTAAAATGGGCTATTACGAAGACAAAAAACAAGAGTTAGAAGAGTTACTTATCCTAATAAAGGGCGAAAAAGAGAAGTTAAGAGTTGCTGCACTAAGCGAAAGAAAACAACTAGACGAAGAATTAGAGAAATGTGAAATGATTGAAAATGGTGTAAAGCAACTTACTAAAGAACGACAAATTGGATTCCCTTGGTTAGCGAAGGCATATGAAGAATTGTTTGCCTTGAGAGATTATGAGCTAGTAAGTTTTCTAAGAAATAAAAGCAAACCAGCGTTGAGGGCGAGTGAAATCGTTAAAGAGCAAACCGGGCTTAGAAGAGAAGCAGAGAGCAAAAGGAAAGTTGCTGAATATCTGGTCGAATATTATGAGTCAATCGCTCCTTTTTTAATAGACTTGAAAGAAGAGGTTGATGATGGTTCTACTGAAGACGGTAAAAGGGTGAACATGGACTATACAAAAGAGGAGAGAAGTGATGCTGTTTCGGATTATTTAACAAAAGAGGAATATAGGAAGCTTTCGACGGAAAAGAAAAATCAACTTGCTTTAGATAGATTTTGGAAAAGAAGAAAGTCAAAACAGTTTATTGGTAAACTTTATGAGAGGTATGTAGGTTATCTTTATGAAGAAAAAGGATATGATGTTGATTATGTCGGTATCTTCAAAGGCTATGAAGACTTAGGCAGGGACTTAATTTGTGAAAATAAAGATGAAATGGTAGTTATTCAATGTAAAAATTGGTCTAAGTTTAGAACTATTTATGAAAAACACATCTTTCAATTTTTTGGAACCGTTTTTCAATATGAAGATGAAAATCCAAATAAGAAAATTAGGGCAATTTTTTACACCTCGACAAGCTTATCAGATTTGGCTTCAAGATTTGCAAAAAAGCTCGGAATTGAATTAATCGAAAACTTCAAATTAGATCAAAATTATCCATCAATAAAGTGCAATATTTCCAGATCTTCTGGGGATAAAATTTATCATTTACCCTTTGATCAGCAATATGATAAAACGAAAATAGAAAAAGATAAGGATGAGTTTTATTGTAAAACGATAAAGGAGGCAGAGAGAGCGGGATTTAGAAGAGCTTTTCGTTATTCGAAATTAGGTAGTCGGAAATAAGAAGATTAAAATTTATCAGATGAAAATTAAAGAGAAAGAGGATACTTGGAATGAAAAACTCAATAATCAAATTAGTGAAAGATGAGATTAGGTGGCTTCTAAATTGCAGGTTTTTCTGGATTTTCACAATTATCATTTTAATAATTTCTCTTATACTGGAAATTCTTCTTGATTTTGTGAGTGTGCTTGCTAAAGGAATTTTGAAATATTTCATTTTATGCCAAGGTGAGGGAATCGAAGTAAAAATAGGTCTTGTGATTGCAATAGGTGCATTATTTGTTGGCATCCAAGAATATATTAGGAAGGATAAAGAAAAGCGTGAATTGCAAAAACAGCATAAGAGAGCTATTTTAAACGCAATAAAACAGGAACTCTCAATAATGGGTAGCTGGTTAAGAACTGATTATACAAAAGAAAAACTTAATTCTGATAAGAATTATCGGTGGCATCCTTTTTCTATGGTTCTTCACCCAACAGGCTCAAACTACACTGTTAGGTCTATAGATCCTATCAAATCATATTTATTTTCTGATGATTATATTTTCGCATTAGTAAAATTTAACCAATATGTTGAAAATTTTCGGAGATTAATTGAAAGAGACATGCTTTATTCTTTTTCTTTTCCTGTACTTCTGCTTCGAGCAGAAGAAATATTAGACAAAAAAAATCACAAAGCCGCTGATTATATTGATGATTTAAGAGAAAAAAAGAATAAGAAAAAGAAATTAAATCTAGTAGAACTATTTATTGTGAAAAAGCAGGAATCTATGTTTGCTGTTCATATTGATGGAATAGGTGAGAAATCATGTGAATCGCTTTGCAAGAGTTTTCATGAACTTGAAGATTTGACTGAAAAAGAAATCAACAATATTAATGATAATCAAGGATTTAATAAACCAAACTATTTTATTTTTGTTTATTTATTTCAACTTATTTTAATTTCGTTTGTAATACTTTTATTTATATCTTTATACATCTGCTTTAGTTGAAAACAATAGAAAATGGGCAAAAACCAAAAAGAGATAATAGAGAAGTTCAAAAAATTTACAAGGTGGATGCAAGGTGACATAGAAAAAGCATTGTTTAAGGCCAATGCTAATTTTCTTGTAACTATGGGTATTATGAATTACATCGAAATACTTGGCGGTTTCATTATTGGTTATTATCAAAAGGATAATCAGGATCAAATAGAAATTAATACAAAAGGTAGAAAACTTGAAACTCTTACTAAATATAGGTTTGGGAGTTTTTTTTCAAAATTAGGTAGTGATTATGAAAATCTTCTAAATCAAAAAAATTTAAACGTGTATAATGAATTACGGTGTGGTCTAACTCATGAATATTTACCTAAAAAGAAAAAATTTTGTATTTACGGACCTGATAAACCGATGGAAGAAAACGAAATAAAGGTGTTGATGAAGAAGTATAAAGACATCGAGGTTGCAATTACGTATTCTGCTAGAAAATGGGAGATAAACAACCCAATTCTTTATCGAGATTTTTCAAAGGCCATCGAGGTATTAACAGAGAACATTGTAAATTCAAAGAAAGATATTTTTAGAATTAATTTCTTTGAGATGGCTCGAAAAATCAATCTTAATAACTTTAATTAAGAAGAAGCCTTAGAAAGTATTACCCTAAACTACTAATAACATGACCTCCTTCTACAAAATCCCTCGTCAACCCTCCTGGAACTACCCCGGCCCAAACTGGAACCTCTCCCGCTCCAAAATCGATTTATTCCTAAAATGCCCGAAGTGCTTTTATCTTGATAACAAACTTGGCCTCAAGAGACCTCCGGGCTATCCTTTTAATCTAAACACCGCCGTCGACACCCTCCTTAAAAAAGAATTCGACATCCACCGGGCAAAAAACACAAAACACCCCCTTCAAGAAAAATACGGCATCGACGCTCGGCCGGTTGCTCATGATGAGCTTGATGAGTGGAGAGAAAATTTCAAAGGGGTGCGTTATTTTCATGAGCAAACGGGCATGACGGTCACCGGGGCGATAGATGATCTTTGGATCAATTCAAAAGATGAATATATGGTCGTTGATTATAAGGCGACGAGTAAGGAAGCGGTTATTGATGAACTTAATGAAGATTGGCAGGATGGGTATAAAAGACAGATGGAAGTTTATCAGTGGCTGCTAAGGAAGAAAGGTTTGAAGGTTTCAAGGACGGGTTACTTTGTTTATTGTAATGGAATCACCGATAAAAAAGCTTTTGACGGGAAGTTGGAATTTGATATAACTTTAATTGACTACCGGGGAAACACGACTTGGATTGAACCGACGCTTCTTGAAATAAAAAAATGCCTCAAGAGCAATAAGATTCCAAAGTCAGACAAAGAATGTGACCATTGTAAATGGTATGACGCACGAAAAGAATATGAAAAATAAGGAGTTTGGGGTAAGGGGCATTCACCCCTTTAATTCCCCTCTGCCCCTTACCCCAAACAGAAAAACAAAATCGGATTCTTTTTAAGAGCAATCCCGCTAAAGCGGGATAAAAGGAAAACATGTACGTCATACAACAGTGAGTATCAGACATTTATCTTCGCTTCGCTACGATAAACGTCTGATACTCACGAACGTTAGGTGAAATATTTTTGCGACAATAACCAGAGAGTTAAGATGGAATACCAAGAAGTGACAGTACTAATAATCGATCAATGCAGAAGTGCGACTCTGGTACTTTCTGAATTAGATAAAACAAACAAGGAGCAAGATCCTTCCACAAAAAAACACATGACTGATAAAGTCACTGAATCAATTAGTAAGTGGGAAGAAAAATCCGCTGAAATTCTTGAGGAACATGAACTAATAATTGAATTAGAACTCTTTTCCAGTCGACAAGTCAACATTGTGGAAAAAACTGGATGGGATAAGACACTAAATAATTACTGGTTATATTTAAATAAGAAAAGGAAGATTTTACTCGAAATTGTCCAAGCCATTGAAAGCAAGAAGTCAGGGATAGAGTTAATAAGTATTACGCTAGATGATATTGATAATTTCTCTGCCATTCATGCCGTGAAACCTGAAGACGTTACTGACTACACCAACAGTGCTTTTTTGGAAGACGACGTTGAAGAATGCTTTTTGGAAGCCATTGGTGAACCATACAAAGAAGCTGACTCTGGTTCTGAGACACGAGACCTATTCACAGACAAGCTTTTGATAAACGGAAAAAGACTGGGTACAGCGGTAATGTTTAAGGGTCGAGGAGTAAAATCTCCCCTTAGCATAGACAAGTGCGGATCTAAAGGGAATCAGCTTCTTAAGCTAGCGAAAAACAATGCTGCAGAGTGTTTTATAGTACAACACGTCAATAAAATTGAACCAGATGTTAAAGAAATGCTAATTGATTCCGTATTAACAAATACTCGATTTGCAAAAGTATATGTATGTTTTATTGACGGTGTTGATACTGCCAGGCTTCTAAGGAGCATGAGGAAGGATCTTGCAGAATTGAAAGACAAATAGTCGCAAAAAATACATCATTTAACAGTGAGTATCAGACATTTATCTTCGCTTCGCTACGATAAACGTCTGATACTCACGAACGTTGTATGTCATTTCACCATTAAGTTATAAGTATGAAAGCATTAATAAATTTCTACGCAACAGTCAATGAGAATACAATTAACCAACTGCTGAATTTTATTACTCAACAAATCCATATAGGGACTCAGCAACCTGAAAATCCTTTAGAAGAAATTATTATTCAAATTTCTAGTTCTGGAGGATCTTCAGACCATGGCTTGCTGGCGTACAACTATCTGCAACAAGTAAATGTTCCTAAAACTACAATAGGCATGGGCAATGTAGACAGCGCCGCAGTAATGATCTTTGCATCAGGCGACAAGCGCTTAACAATGCCTAGTTGCAGATTTTTATTACATGAAGCCCTAACCACCATTAGTGGACAATTCAATGGAACAAAACTTCATGAGATCGCTAATCTAAATGAAAGAATAACAACTGACTATTGTAAAGTAATTTCTAAGGCAACTGACAAGAAGACTTTTAGCGTAGAAAAAAAAGTTAAAGAGGGTCAAGTGATGTCGTCAGAACAAGCGAAAAAATATGGATTAGCACAGGATTTTCAAAATGAGCCATACGTGAAGGACCTTAAGAATCTTAATATTCTCATCATAAACAACGTGAAAGATGCAGCTGCGCCACCTCCAAAAAATAAGAACCAGGTTAAAACTTAATGGTGAAACGACATATAACAAAGAATATCAGAAATTCATTCCGTTCTACTCCGTGAACTTCTGATATTCTCAAACGTTGTACGCCATAAATTTTAAATAATTTTTCTCTACCGATATGATAAGAATAACCAAAACAAAAAAAGAAGACCTAGAACAAATCCGCCGCCTTTTCAATGAATATGATTATGATATTGAAAAACACTTCCCCAAAGATCATTAAAGCTATTGCAACGATTAAACCCTGAGCATAGTGACAATCCAAAACGACGGAAAAACATTCTTCAAGCGATTACTGATAATAAACAAATGTTTCTTGTTGCCAAAGAACACGAAACTATAATTGGCTGTGTAATTGGGTGGATAGAGCCACTAAAAAATGTAGGGAAATTTGATCAGCTGATTCTATCTAGCCAATCTAAGAAAAAGGATGCTTTAAATCAACTGTACAATGAGTTAGAAAAATGGTTTAAAACCAAAAAATGTCCTTATGTAATTGTAGACGTGGTTACAAAGAATCCACGCAAAGAATTATACAAAGAATTTGGCTTTGATACAGTCCTTGAGGAAATGAGAAAAATCATCTAAAAATTTACATCGTACAACTAACTATATCTCCATCAACCCCTTTTCCGTGGACAACTAGCTCAAGACTCTGAGCTAGTTTTCTTTTCTTTGAAAGAGGAGTCCCTCTGGTCCAAACAGCATGTATAACGTGAGCCATTTTATTCATAGTGGCAACTAGAGCAACACGGTAAGGCTTGCCTTCGGAGATCTTCTTTTGGAAGAAATCTTGAAAAAGATTAGGTCTTTGCACCGCTACGGAAGCGGCGTTGTAGAGTCTGGTTCTTAAGATCTTATTGCCTCTTTTAGTAATGTAGCTTTTGCCTTTGACGCTGGTCCCACTCTCGTGGACCCTGGGGTCTATTCCTACGTAGGCGGTAAGTTTCTTTGCTTTTTTGAAGCGATCGATGCTACCTAATTCCGAAATGAAGCTGATGGCGGTGATAGGACCAACTCCGGGGATGGTCCTTAAAAGCGCTTGCTCCTCTTTTCTGTATTCTTTGAGTTTCTTCTCCAGCTCTTTAATCTTTTGGGTTAACGTTTCGTTAACCTCTTGATAGACGGAGTTGATCTTCCTTTTAAGGCATTCTTCCTTGTTAACTATCTCATTTTGCTGCAATCTCAGTTTAAGCTTAATAGCGCTGAGATTGTCCCTTTGTCTAACAAGGCTTTTTAGGACAACTGAATCGGTTGTTTCACTGAATTCGTAACCCGTTCCGGTTGTCAGACAATACCTAATTAAAAGAGCGTCTTTCTTATCGGTTTTTACGCTTCTAAGGCTTGTTTGGCTTTGTTTTTTGACTATCAGAGGGTTCATGACATTGATTTTGTAGCCACTTTTTTTGCAATCAAAACAAAGTCTTAAATGATAGCCTCCCGTTGATTCCACGCCAAGAAGAGTTTCTTGTTTTTGATAGTTATTCTTTTTAAGAACGGTTAAGAAGTTTCCAATGCCTTGATTGTTGTTTAGAAATTTTCTTGGCTCTGAGGCTTCATTAAAACATGCCCAAAAGTCCGCTTTAGCCATATCAATACCTACATATTTATTCATATGTTTGTTTTTAGTTTTACATTTCTACTTACCTAAGATAAAATGTACAAAGAGAAAAAGAAGAAAGAAAAGAAAGAAGAAAAAGAGAAAAAAGTGAGCAGGTGGTCACCACCTTTTAAAAGCTAAAGCAGGTTCGTGTGTTATCCGGGGCTACGTCCCCAACTAGCTTATTCGCTTATTAAGGCTTTTAAAGGAGGCTGCACGTTAGGCGACGGGACTAAAATCCCAACAGCGAATTCGCAGAGCCTCACTTGATAAAAGCATACCAGATGGTATGCTTTTATTATACGAACAGCGTATATGAGGTTCAAGAAAAAGTGCGTTAATAATTTTCAAAGGTTGCACTTTTTCTTTCACCCAAATTTCGCCTCCTCTATAATAAATCATAAGGAAGTCGGCGAAACTTCTCATACACGCATACATTGTGCGAAATAAATTTTTTATCTTGGTGGTAATTTAAAGATTTTGTGATTTAAACAGGGACAGAAAATTTGATTTTTAATTCATTTATATAGGGGTAAAAAGGTGTTTTCTCCGCTAGGGTTGCGAAAACGATTTATCTACTAATATATTCTATATGACAAAATACGATGCAATCATAATCGGCGCTGGTCTAGGTGGACTGGTTGCCGGGGCTAAGTTAGCCAAGGAGGGCAAAAAGATTTTATTAATCGAGCAACATAATATTCCAGGCGGGTGTGCTACCAACTTTAAACGTGTTGGTTCCAGTATGGATGTTGGACTGCATGCCCTAGACGGCATGGATGATGGTGATTTGAAAAAAGAAATTTTTGATGAGTTGAAAGTTTTTGGAAATGTGGAGTTTGCTAAATTGCCGGAATTTTATCGATTTGTAAATGAGCGATTCGATATTGTAATCCCAGATAATTACAAGGAGGCAGAAAAAATATTGATAAGTAATTTTCCAAAAGAAAAAAGTGGTATAAAGAAATTTTTTAGTACAATCTTGAATTATCGTAAAGAATTAAAAAGAATGCCAACAACTGGCATTAAACTGTATTTGCAATTGCCGTTATTCCCTCTGTTGTATCCCGGAATTGTTTTAACGATGAAAAAAACGGTTGAGCAATTCTTGGATGAAATCACCAAAAATGATGATTTAAAATTAATTTTGGCTGCGAATATCGGGTATTATCATGACAATCCAACAACTATGGCTTATTCATATTTTGCCATAGCGCAGGCAAGTTATTATTCGGGTGGTGGCCATTATGTCAAGGGTGGATCTCAAAAATTATCTGATTATTTCGCTAAATTTATCAAAGATAACGGCGGAGAAGTTTTATTGAGCCATAAGGTAATTAAAATTTTGACCGAAAACAATAAGGCGGTCGGAATTGAGTATAAAAAAATGTCAGGCGATGGCATTGATAGGGCGTATGGCATAAATATAATCGCCAATGCAGCTATCCCGAATGTTGTTAATAATTTATTACCCAAAGAGCTTAATGCTGGAATGAAAACAAAAATAAATAAAATGGAAATAGCCCATTCTATTTTATCAATATATCTATTTTTTAAAAAACCGGTCAAAGAATTGGGTAATAAATATTACTCGACATTTGTCGCCAATCCAAATGTGTACACCTTGAAAGATGTAAATTTTCACGTTGACCACAAAGATAGAGGATTTACTTTTGTTGATTACAGTCAGATTGATTCACAATTAGCGGCACCAGGAAAAGGAGTGGGAGTTATTACTACGTTAGATTATCTTGATCAGTGGAAAGAATTAAGCGAAACAGGATACAAAAATAAAAAAAATGAAGTCGCTCAAATATACATTAAGAGATTAAATAAGCTGATTCCTGGCATTAAAGATCAAATTGAATATTATGAAGTTGGTACGCCAAAAACGATTGAGCGCTATACCATGAATCCCCAAGGAGCAGTTTATGGGTTTGCTCAAATACCTAGTCAGGCCGGCATAAAAAGAATGTCGCAAAAATCATCAATTGAGAATCTTTACTTTGCTTCGGCTTGGACTATGCCAGGTGGCGGTTTCACTGGCGCAATGCTAAGTGGTTGGTTTTGTGCGAATAAAATTCTAAAACAATAAGGAGTTTTGAATTTTGGGCATTCACCCCTGACCCCTCTGCCCAAAATCCAAAAAGAAAAAGAAATTTGAAATTTTTTTAAAACATGTTTTCTTATCAGAAAACAAAAGAATAAGGGATACATCAGCTAACACGGCATATCTGGTTACGGTTCGCCTCCGGCGAGCCTCTACCCAAATTGCTACGCAACTTCAGATATGAATAACATTGTAGGAAATAAGCAAACCTTTTAAGTTATTTTGAAAATGGTATAATTTTAATGAATACTAGAAATTACTAGAAATTTATATGAAAGCATTCGTACCTCACTCATTACCACTAAAGAATCTAGACTGGACACAGTTTGTCCACCTTATTGGAAAGGCTAATGCAGATGTAGCACGATTCGATGGATTACTACAGAGTATGCAAAATCCAGTCGTTCTACTTTCCCCACTTACCACACAAGAAGCTGTTCTTTCTTCTAAAATTGAAGGTACTCAAGCTACCCTAGAGGAAGTACTTGAATTTGAGGCAGACCCTAAAAAGAGAACTAAAAAATATGATGACATACAAGAAATTCTGAATTACAGAAAGGCAATGCGTTTCTCTGTAAAAGAATTAGACAAGAAACCCTTGTGTATCAATTTGCTAAAGAGCATTCACGCTATTCTGCTAGACAGTGTTCGTGGTAAAAATCGAGATCCTGGAAATTTCAGAAAAAGCCAGGTTTATATTGGTAAACCTGGTGCTGGACTAGAAGCTGCTACTTACATTCCACCGGAACCACACAGAGTTTTAGACAATTTATCAAGCCTAGAAAAATATATTAATTCTGACGAAAAAGATGTTCTTGTTCAACTTGCAATTATCCATGCACAATTTGAAATCATTCATCCATTCCTTGATGGTAATGGTCGTATGGGTAGAATTCTGATGCCATTATTTTTATATAGCAAAAAGGCGTTATCCTCACCAATGTTATACCTGAGCGCTTATTTCGAAAGAAATCGTGATGATTACTATGATAGACTCTCTGGAATTTCTAAAGAAAATGCTTGGGAAGAGTGGATTATTTATTTTCTTAATGCCGTCATTGAACAGTCTCAGATTAATATCAAAAAAGCGAAATCTATACATGAATTATACGATCATAAAAAAATAAAAATTGTTGACTTGACACATTCGCAATTTGCAATAAAGACTTTGGACTTTATTTTCTCTTTTCCAATTTTCAACAGCTCTCAATTTGTAAAGAAATCTAGAATTCCAAGGGCAAGTGCTGCAAGAATTCTTGGCATATTAGAGAGAGGAGGGGTAATCAATGTGGCAGAAAAGGGCTCAGGGAAAAGGCCCACAATTTATACTTTTCCAAAATTATTAAGCATTACCGGATAATTTCTTGTATCTCATGTAATATGCATAATGTTTTTAGTGTCTCATATAATTTAAAATGTAAGACATAAAATTTCTAGTGTCTCATTTGATAAAAAGGTTTGCATGCTACCTACAACAGCAACTGTAAGGTAAAAAAATGGCGCCTATTTGATTCGCTGACGCTTTAGATAGAGTCGCCATTTTTTTACCCAAATTTTGCACTTTATTGATATTAAATAGCGGATGTGCAAAACTTCTTACAGTCGCAAACGTTAGGCGAAAGTACATTTTTTTATGCCTTTCTAGTCAACTTTCTTGAAGTGAAAAATGTGCAAATTTGGAGGGTTTGATTGATTCAAAGCAAATTCTTTATAATGAGGCCGGTACCGTAACAAAATATTTATGAATAAATCTGAAAAATCAAAGAATCCAAATTCATTCGAAAAACTCCCACGATCCAAGAGGCCTGCAGAAGCTTATGACGGTTCCCAAAGTCCAGAAGAGATTGGACAAAAAAGCAAATTAGAATCCGTACGACAAGCTGAAGAGAAAGAAAGAAAATTTGCTATTCGCGAGGGTCTTTACAAGGATGAAAATGCTCCTGATCATGTTAATTGTTTTGGTTATGTTTTTTATAAGCTAGGCTTAGATCCAGAAGAGGCTGGATTAGGAAGTGATATAGAAAAATATCTTGAAACTGTTCAGAGCATTGAAGAAGCAGATGCTATTGCGTTTCGAAGTTTAGCCGACAGGACTATTCATCATATGACTTATGTCGGTCCCAATTCTACAATTTCTGACAAAGGCAATGTGGGCTGGTCAACAGAAAAAACATCCTTTGATGAGTTAAGAAAAAAATACACACAGGATAAGTACGAAACAATCTTTCTTAAACTGAAAAATTGAATAAAGTCCTAGATAATAGGAATTGGCTCTTCTTTTCAATCCTTGACATCTCAAGTCCTCCATGTTATAATACTGACTAAATCTGTCTCTATTTTTAAACTTCGCCTAACAGAGAGTATCAGAAATTCATCTCCACTCCGTTCCGATAAACTTCTGATACTCTCGAACGCACTAGTGTTGCGTCAAAACTCCCCCGGTTTAAGCCGTTTTTGATGATTATTCTCTAGAGTTTGTAATCCAGATTGTGCAATTAGTGTAGTTAAAGGGGTTTTCTCAAATTGAGAGACCTGTAAAATTTGTAGAATTTCGTAGAGATTTCGTTTGATCTTTAGTTTCTTTTTCATAATAGCTACTAGAAGAAAGGTGGATATTGCAATGCAAATTTGTGTTTTTACTGCATTGAACGAATAGCCCCAGAAGACTTGAATTTTAAGATGCTGCTTTATCCATTTGAAAAAGAGTTCTATCTGCCAACGATGTTTGTAAAGGTTGGCTATGGTTTTAGCCGGTATGTTGAAATTGTTAGTAAGATAAATATAGGATCTGTTTGTTTCCCGGTCAACGTATTTAATACGTCTCAGTTTCTCCGGATAGTGCTTACGTGAATAAAAATGTTTTAGTTTAATTATTTGGTCGCATCTAAGTCCGGTGGCTTTATCTACTTTGTTTGAATAAATTCTTTTAAACGATAAGCTTTTTTTTGAGCGGACAATGAAAAACGCTTCATGCCGGTTAACAGTCATTAACCTTTTAAAATCGAGATAGCCTCGATCCATAATATATATTGCGTCTTTTTCAAATTCGATATTGTCCAGGAAATTCACATCATGTGTTTTCGCTTTGGTTATGAGGAAAAATGAAGGAATGGTGCCTTTTAAATCAAGTTGCGTGTGAATCTTTACCGCTGATTTTTGAAGTTCAAAGTATGCCCACTTGAATGTTGCTAAACACAGATCTATTACCGTTGAATCAAGAGCATAGACAGAATTTTCAAGCTCGATTGAAAACTCATTGTCATAAAGGTACAGACGACGTGTGATGCCAATGAGATACTCGGTAAAATCACGATGAATTCTCCAGTCACGAAATTGGTTAGCACGCGATAATGTGGAAAGGACGAATTTCCTTGCCCTAAAGCCTAGATGATACAGTTGGTTGGGATGGGCATTCAAACACAGAACTATTCCACGCAGACTTTTTAAAGCAGTTAGTTGTCCAAACATCAATGAGAGGAATTGGTCGCGGCAAGTTAGATTATATATATTTTTGTTTCCATTGTATCTCTCAACACATTTTTCAAATTCGTACCCGGAAACATATTCTACAACTTGAGAAAAGATATATTTTTCCTTGTTCATAGATAATTAGCAAATTAATTGAAAAACACGCTAATTATCCCATTCCAAGTTCAAATCGTAAAATTGTAAAATAGCTGGATTTGATGTAGTGTTAGGTAAAATACTTGATACTATTCGTGGAAGACGCAACGCTAGTGACTGGAACGTTATCGGAAATAAATTCTAGCCTATGAGTAAAAAAACAAGCTTTTCGTTCAAAAGAGATAAATATAAGGCTACTAGGGGCGGTCATTCGCGATTATTAAATGTTTGCTGTCGTAAGTGC
>Ga0180007_10001101_pt1 | contig 38666 bp, 39 predicted proteins | sample MM_PC_MetaG_FD_121122 | JGI IMG/M metagenome (GOLD analysis project Ga0180007, IMG submission 121122) | Groundwater microbial communities from the Aspo Hard Rock Laboratory (HRL) deep subsurface site, Sweden - MM_PC_MetaG | ecosystem: Environmental > Aquatic > Deep subsurface > Groundwater... | reverse complement strand
GGAGCTTGTAAAAAACTCAAGCTAAAGCAAGCCAATAGGTTACGTAAATACGGCAACACACTTTGTTTTGTGGCTAATGTCACAAAATTAGCCATAAATACCACATTAATTAAGAAAGAACCGGGTTTTCAAGGCGATTTTGAAAGTTTTTTTTAGAATTTCCTAACTCTTTATTCTACTAAATGTTATAAAGGCTGAATTTGGAGAATTTTTTGAATCTATCAAAAGATATTAAGTTTTTACTTAATACGTGTGTGTTCATTAAGTAGGCAGATTCCCAATATGTTTCCGGCTTCGGTCAGCTGTTTAGTGAATGATATGTCTGCGGGGTTGCCGCTGGGATGGGCTATGCTTTGATTTAAAATACCAATGCTTACGACTTCAAATACCCTTCGGGATTATTTACACTATTCACGATCGGCTATTGCTATTTTCTTTGTTTTTAAGCCTTTTTTAGACAGTCACTTTTAATTCTTAAATGACAATAAATTAATAGTTCTTGATTATTGTCTGGTTTTTGGTATCATTTTCCTCTAAGAGTGTCTGCTGTGAAAGGGGGCAGTTTTTAGTATTCATATGTAATGGGCGGTTGGCGCAGCGGAAGCGCATCTCGTTTACACCGAGAGGGTCGTAGGTTCAAATCCTACACCGCCCATATTTAGTTCGTAGTTATGAGTTGGTAGTTCGTAGTAGAGAGAATAAGAGATTCTTTCTACGAACTACCAGCGAAGCGTACTACGAACTAATAGCGAAGCGTACTCTATGAATTTAGATATATTACGGCATTCTTGTTCTCATATTATGGCGTCTGTGGTTAAAAAATTATACCCAGAAGCAAAATTAGGTATTGGTCCGTCTATTGAGAATGGATTTTATTATGATTTTGATGTTCCTGGAGGGATAAAAGAAGAGGATCTTGGGGCTATCGAACAGGAGATGGCCAAAGTTATTGAAAAAGATTCGCTTTTTTTTTGTGAACAATGGCCGGTTAATGATGCCCTAGATTTTTTTCAGGAGAAAGGAGAAATCTATAAAGTTGATCTGATAAAAGCGTTAGGAGTAGATAAAGTTTCGGTTTATAAAAATGATGATTTCATTGATTTGTGCAAAGGTCCTCACCTACGTTCTACAGGTAAAGTAAAGTATTATAAGCTTTTATCTTTATCGGGAGCTTATTGGAAGGGGGATGAAAAAAATGCTCAGTTAGTTAGAATTTATGGAACGGCTTTTTATACTAAGAAAGAGTTAGATAAGTATTTGCATGATTTAGAAGAGGCAAAAAAAAGAGATCATCGAAAGCTAGGTAGAGAGTTAGAGCTCTTTGACATATATTATAATAAAGCGGGCGCGGGCTTGGTTTTTTATCTCCCCAATGGCGCCATTTTAAAAAAGATCATTGAAGATTGGGAAGTCCAAGAACATCTTAGGCGGGGATATAAAATGGTAAGTACACCGCATATTATGAATAAAAGCTTATGGGAAGAAAGTGGTCATTTGCAGTTTTATAAAGAGTACATGTATCCGGTGGTAAAAGAGAACCAGGAATTTATTTTAAAGCCGATGAATTGTCCCGGCCACATCCTTATTTATAAATCACAGCTTCGAAGCTGGCGGGATTTACCTCTACGAATATTTGAGTTAGGTACGGTTTATAGGTATGAAAAAAGCGGTGTGTTGCACGGTCTTTTGAGAGTGAGGGGATTTACTCAGGATGATGCTCATATTTTTTGTAAGAAAGAAGACCTTTATGATGAAATAGAAGGGGTATTAGGATTTGTCAAAGAGGCGATGGCTACTTTTGGGTTTAGCGATTTTAACGCGGAATTAAGTACGCGGCCGCGGGATTTTATTGGAGATAAAGAGGATTGGGATGTCGCCGAGAAGGTTTTAGAAGATGTGTTAAAGAAAAATAAGTTTAGATATAGTATAAATGAGGGTGACGGCGCTTTTTATGGTCCGAAAATTGATATCAAATTAAAAGACGCCATAGGTAGAGAGTGGCAATGCGCTACAGTTCAGCTGGATTATAATATTCCTAAACGGTTTAATTTAACCTACCGTTCTAGTAGTGGAGATGATCAGCGCCTGGTGATGATTCATCGGGTTATTTTAGGGAGTTTGGAAAGATTTATAGCAACGCTGATAGAGCATTATGCTGGTCGGTTTCCGTTATGGCTGGCGCCTGTGCAGGTGTGCGTTCTAAATGTTACTGGAGATGTAAAAGAATATGCTCAGGGAGTGTGTGTCGCTTTAGCTAAAGAAGGATTTCGTGTTGAAACTGATTTAAGGGATGAAACGTTACAGCGAAAAATACGGGAAAAAGAAATGGGAAAGGTTCCTTACATAATAATTGTGGGAAAAAAAGAAGAAGACCAGAAAAAAATTTCAGTAAGAAAAAGCGGAATGAAGAATTTAGGGAGTATGACGATAGATGAGTTTACTGATATATTAAATAAAGAAGTGAAGGATAAAGGGTTAGAGGTTTGAGGTAAATAAACTATTGATTTATTTCAGTGATGAAGAAAAGCAGGTCACGGAATAGAGTCAATTCTCCGTCAGAGGCGGATTATTGAAGGAGGTAAATGTAAGTGAAATATGTGAGAATTAATGATCGTATTTTTTCGTCGTCTGTGCGGCTTATTGGGCCTGAAGGTGAGCAATTAGGTATTTTTCCTCGGGATTTAGCGTTAAGAAAGGCAGTGGAGGCGGAGTTAGACTTGGTTGAAATAGCTCCTCAAGCGAAGCCGTCGGTGTGCCGTATAATGGATTATTCTAAATTTAAGTATGAACAAATAAAACGAGAAAAGGAAGCAAAAAAACATCAAAAACAATCACAGCTTAAAGAAATTAGATTAAGACCAAGAATAGGCGATCATGATTATGAAGTAAAGTTAAAGCATATAAAAGAATTTTTAGAAAAACGCCATAAAGTTAGGATAAGGATGATGTTTAAGGGGCGAGAAATGGCGCATAAAGAAATAGGAAGACGATTAATAGATAAGCTTATGCAGGATGTGGATAAGTTTGGGAAGATAGATAAAGATCCTCAGATGTTAGGACGAACGTTGGTTCTGATTTTGGGGCCAAAATAATAAACGAAGGGCGAAGCATGAAGGGAGAAGGACGAAAGAGTTTATTTCTCATCCATCATCTTTCGTTTCTCATCCTTCGTTGAAAGGAAGGAGAGTAAAATGCCAAAATTAAAAACTAAGAAAGCTTTATCAAAGAGAGTTAAAGTTACGGCGAATAAAAAATTGCTTCATTCTAAAGCAGGCCGGCGGCATCTTTTAAGCGGGAAAAGCAAAAAACGCAAACGAGGGCTGAAAAAAAGAGTTGTTGTTGCTGCTTGTGATAAAAAGGCTTTGAAAACTGCTTTGCCGTACGATTTGTAGAACAGAAAAATCTTTACATTTTTAGCTAGGACTACATAATAATAAGAGTATATATCTTGTCATCAAAGATGTTAAGGCTTCTTCCGATGCTTTGTATCGGGATCTCGAAACACCTTGATAAGGTATTAAGAAAGTAGGGAAATTCTCCGCCTAAGGCGGATCATTAAGGAGGAATTCATTATGCGAGTAAAACATGCGGTATCTTCAAAAAAAAGGAAAAAGAAAGTATTAGAAGCAGCTAAGGGATATTGGGGGGAGAGGTCAAAAAAATTCAGACGAGCTGTAGAAACAGTAAAGAGAGCGTTATCGTACGCCTATAGAGACAGACGAAACAAAAAAAGAGAGTTTCGATCATTGTGGATTACAAGAATTAACGCGGCATCAACAGAAAGAGGCATTCCTTATAGGACGTTCATTCATAAACTTAAAGAAAAAAATATCATTTTATCGAGAGATATCTTGGCAAAGATTGCTGCCGAGCACGCGGAAGCTTTTGATAAAATAGTAGAAACAGTAAAATAAGATAGATATTAATAGAGATTTATAGAAACTTATTGTATCAAACTGTTAACGATTAATTTCTATAAGTTTCTATGCGTAGATAATTCGAGAATTATGAGATATACTGTAATAGTTGGGTGTGGAAAAATCGGCAGAGAATTAGCGCTGCAGTTATCTAAAACAGAAAATGTTGTTATGGTGGATAAGAATTCTAGGGCGCTGAATTCTTTAGGCGATGATTTTAACGGTAAAAAAATATGGGCTGACGCCTTAGATATGAATACGCTAGACGTTGCCGGTATAAAAGACGCTAACACTGTGTTTCTTCTTACGGGGAACGATAATCTCAATTTAGTTGTTGGAAAAGTGATTAAAAGAAAATATGGAATTAAGAAAGTATCTCTTTTAGTCAATGATGATATAAAAAGAAAAATTTTTCAAGAAGTTGGGTTAACGATTATTAATCGTACTAATTTAATGGTAGGCGTTTTAAAAAAGGGCAGTGCCTGATTTAGCGTTTTGAAAAAAGATAGATTTGACATAACTTTCGACATATTGAGGAAGAAGATAGGTGGTGTATGTATATTGTAATCGCTGGTGCGGGTAGAGTAGGTTTAGTATTAGCTAAAAAATTAAGAGAAGATAACCATCAAGTTTGTCTTATAGATAAGGATCCTAATTTATGCCAGACTTTGTCTAAAGAATTAAAAAACATTCTTATTATATTTGGTGATTCGACATACCCTGATATCTTAAAAGAAGCAAAGATCGATAAAGCAGACGTTTTAGTGAGCGCAACGGCCTGTGATGAAGATAATGTTATTATTTGTAATTTAGCAAAAGATCTTTTTTGTGTGAAACGAGCGGTAGCTATTGTAAACGATCCTAAGCATCTGCCTCTTTATAAATATATGGGAGTAGATAATCCGGTTGATTCGACTTCGATAATTGCCCGTATTGTAGAAGAAGAAGCGTCGTTTACGGATGTCATGACGCTGTTAAGTATAAAAAAAGGGCGGTTATCTATTGTCCGGGTAGATATTCCTCAAGAGTCTCCGGTGGTTAACAAATCTTTACAAGAGATAAGACTGCCTCCTAACTCTGTTCTTGTTTCTATTTTAAGGGGGGTGGATATCATTATCCCTTCAGGAACTACGAAAATTTTTCCGGGAGATGAAGTTATTGCTGCCACATTGATTGATGTAGAGAAGGATTTGATTAAGACCCTAATTGGGAAGATATAAAAGAAAACACAAGATCGAGGACAGAAGACAGATAATAGAAGAATATATAAGAATATATAAGAAATGAGGATTATAACCGGTATAATAGTAGAGCTTATCTTTTGTTTTGTTATTATAGGGCTTGGCTATATTTGTTCTATGGTTTTTTAATTCAAATTTTGGGGTTAATGTAGCAGGCAGAATGCTATTTTTCAATTATCATGATTATCTCACCTGATAGAAAAGATTTTTCTACCATATTAAATATTTTAGGTCGACTTATGTTAGGGTTGAGCGTATTTATGCTTCTTCCTTTAGCTGTCGCTGTTTTTCGTAGAGAAGTATCTCCATTTTTTGATTTTTTCATAAGTTTTTTAATTTCGTCATCGTTAGGATTTATTTTCTTAGTTTGTTTTCCTTTAAAAAAAGAAGTGAGTTGGCTTCACGCTTTTTTCGCGGTAAGTATGGGATGGTTAATTTCTTCTTTGTTAGGAGCTATTCCTCTTTTTTTTTCAGGACATTTTCTTTCTTTTGTTGACGCCTGGTTTGAAGCGATGAGCGGGTTCGCGACAACGGGGCTTGTTCTTATCCAGGATTTGGATCATCTTTCTTTTGCTCATAATATGTGGCGGCATCTTATGATGTTTATTGGCGGTCAAGGTATTATTTTAGCAAGCCTTTCTGTTCTCACGAGGGCTAGACCTGTGGCGGTAGGATTTTATTATGGGGAAGCAAGGCAGGAGAAAATTCTACCCAATGTAATTGATACGGCTCGGTTTATTTGGAAAGTTTGTTTTATCTATCTTGTTTTAGGTGTGTGTGTTTTTTCCTTGATTCTTTATTCTAAAGGATTAGCTTTAGATAAATCTTTGTTTCACGCTTTTTGGCTTTTTTTTGCCGCCTTTGATACGGGAGGGTTTGCTCCCCACGCGCAGAATATTGCCTATTATCATTCTTTTTCTTTAGAAATGGCAACAGTTGTTTTTATGTTGTTGGGAGCAATTAATTTTAATTTGCATTTTTGGATATGGATGAAGTCACGCCGGGAGATTTATAAAAATTTCGAAATTAAAACGTTTCTTTTTACATTTTTTTCTTTACAGGCGCTTCTTTATTTTTCGCTTAAAGGTATGGGCCATTTATCTATTTTTCGAAAAGGGTTTTATCAACTGATTTCTGCTCATACAGGGTGTGGTTTCACGAATTTAGGAGTAGGAGAATTAAATAATTTCGGACCGCTGGCGCTTATTAGCGTTACGTTGGCAATGATGATTGGTGGAGGCGTTTGCGCGACTACCGGTGGAGTAAAATTGATGCGGTTAGGAATTATTTTTAGGACGTTTCTTATGGAAGTTAAGCGGTGGATGATGCCGGTTAAGTCTATTTATAAGGAAAGGTTTCATCATTTACAAGATTTAATTTTGTCTGATAAAAAAATCAAAGAAGCCTATGTTTTTTTTACGTTATTTATGGTGACATATGTCGGCGGCGCGATTATAGGCATGATTTATGGGTATTCTCCGGTAATGGCGCTTTTTGAGTCTGTGTCGGCTACCGCTAATGTGGGGTTATCGGTAGGCATAACATCTCCTAGCATGCCGATATTGTTAAAACTTGTATATATTTTTCAGATGTGGGCTGGGCGGTTAGAGTTTATTTCTATTTTTGTATCGTTTGGGTTTATTTTAACGTTATTTAAAAAGTAGAACAGAAGACAGATGCCAGAAAACAGAAGACAGAGTAAAGCTTTATTTATTAAAAGAATTTTAAAGAAGTCTATAGTCTATGGACTATGGGCTATAGTCTTTTTAGGGTCTATGGTCTTTCTTGGCGCGGCAGGAGCGGAGGTTGTATCACTTAACGATGCATTGGCTGACCCTTCTAAGTTTGATAAAGAGATAGTTGAGGTTGAAGGTGAGGTTATTGGCGATCTCCTTAAAGATAAAGATGGGGTTTGGATAAATATTTTGTCCCAAGGAAGTAATATCGGAATTTTTTCTCGGCGGGATAATTTAGATAAGACAATCAATCATTGGGGAAGCTATAGAGAAAACGGAGATATTGTAAAAATTAGAGGAGTTTTTTATGCTCAGTGTATCGTTCATCAGGAGATGGATATTCATGCTAATAATATATCAGTTTCAAAAAAAGGTAACGAACGGAAAGAGACTATAGCTGGCTATAAAGTTAGGTTGTCTATAATTTTTTTTATAATATGTTTGACAACCGCGGTGATTTATTTTATAAAAGTAGGATACCTGCGTAATAAGTCGCGGAAGGGTAATACGAATTCAGACGAATAAATAAATTAAAAATGAGTGAGATGGATAAAGAATATAAGATTTTAGAGGAAAATTTTGATAAAGAGTGTCAGGTAGTTTTTAGTTCGCGCCAATTAGAGGACTTAAGAGTTAAGTATTTGGGGCGTAAATCAGCCTTGGCTCAGTTATTTTCTAAGATTCCTGAGTTAACGCTTCAGGAGAAAGGTGTTTGGGGTAGGCAGCTTAATATATTAAAACAGAAGATAACCACGGTATTAGAAGAAAAAAGTAGGGCGGTTAAAGATGAAGAAGAAACAATGGATTTAACTTTCCCATCATATGGGAAAGAAATGGGATCAACGCATGTTTTAAGTGCTGTTAGTGAAAGTATCTGTTCAATTTTGCAGCGGCTTGGGTTTGTTGTTGTTGAAGGGGGCGAAATTGAAGATGAGTGGCATAATTTTGCCGCGTTAAATATTCCTTTAGAACATCCTTCAAGAGATGTTTTTGATACGTTTTATCTGAATGTTAAAGAGAAAAATAGAGGCAAGTATTTATTAAGAAGTCATACTTCTCCGTCTCAGATAAGGGTTATGCGTGAAAGTAAGCCTCCAATGGCTGTAATTTCTCCTGGACGGGTGTATCGTCCTGATGAGGTTGATGCTACTCATTCTTTATGTTTCATCAAATAGAGGGGTTTGCTATCGATAAGGATATAAATTTTTCTCATTTAAAAGGGGTGTTGCTTCATTTAGTTCAGGAATTTTTTTCTTCTGACGTAAAGTTGCGGTTACGGCCGCATTTTTTTCCGTTTACCGAACCGTCGGCAGAAGTAGACATCTCCTGTATTATATGTCAAACTCCGAACTCCGAACTCCGAACTAAGAACTCTGGTAGTAAATGCAGTGTTTGTAAAGATAAAGGGTGGTTGGAAATTTTAGGGTGTGGGATGATTCATCCTAATGTGTTGGAGGCGTGCGAAATAGATTCTAAACAGTATAAGGGATTTGCTTTTGGAATGGGCGTGGAGCGAATAGCTATGCTTAAGTATGGGATAAATGATATTCGCCTTTTTTATGAAAATGACGTAAGATTTTTAGATCAATTTACGTGAGAAGACCAGCGACCATCGACTAGAAAAATGATAGATTATAAGAATATTAAAGCATATCAATTTGCCGACAATCTAGGTGTAGAAATTTATAGAGAGACTAAGGATTATTCGGGTGTTATTTACGAATTAAAATTATTTAAAAGTCTATAGTCAATGGTCTATTGTCTATGGTCTAATAATCATTATGAGATTTAGTTTAAATTTTGTTAAAGAGTTTTTAGAAGTGGATGTGTTGGCTAAAGAGTTGGCTTCTCTTCTTACCATGTCGGGTATAGAAGTTGAGCATTTTCAAGCTGAAGGCAATGATTGGGTTTTCGACATAGAAGTTACTACTAATCGATATGATTGGCTCTCTATTATAGGTATTAGCAGAGAGATTGCTTCTTGCCTTCATCAAAAACTAAAAATTAAATATCCTAAAATTAAGCGTACGCGTCTTTTAAAAGAGAAGAAAATTATCATAGAAGATAGAAATGATTGTTCCTTTTATGTAGGTAGCATGATAAAGGGCGTAACCGTAAATTCGTCACCATCCTGGCTAAGTCAAAGAGTACAACATTGCAGCGTTAATTCAATTAATAATATTGTGGATATTACGAATTATTGTATGCTTAAATGGGGTAATCCCTTACATGCTTTTGATGCCGATAAAATCGAAGGAGATATCTATATACGCAGAGCAAAAACAGACGAATCTTTTGTCGGTATCGATGATAAAGAAAGAAAATTAAATAAAGATAATTTAGTTATAGCGGATAATAGAAAAGTGATCGCGTTAGCAGGTGTCATTGGCGCTAAAAATACAGAGGTTGATGAGCGCACAAAGAATATCTTTTTGGAAGCGGCAGTTTTTTCTCCTTTGACAGTCCGGCGATCAAGAAGAGCCGCGGGAATAGATACCGACTCGTCTTACCGGTTTGAACGGCGAGTGTCTGCTGATTATTTAGAGTATGCTGTTGGGTGCGCGGTGCAATTAATAGAGAAGGTAGGGTCGGGTCAGTTTATGGGGATTTGTGCCGGCGGTTCGAAGTCTTCTTTGAAAAATAAGAAAATAACGATAAGTTTATCTAAGCTGAATGATTATTTAGGTGAGATTTTTTCCAATAGTAGAGTGAAGTCGATTCTTTCTAATTTAGATTTTGATGTAAAAGAAATTTCTAGAGATAAGCTAACTGTTCGCGCTCCGTCGTTTCGGTTTGATGTTAATAGAGAAGTTGACGTCTATGAAGAGTTTTCCCGCGTTTATGGGTATAATAACATAACTCCCTCAATTCCCTTTTTAAGGAATCAAATTCAGGATGATCAGATGTATAAGTTTAAAAATCACCTGCGTCGAATTTTGCCGTTACTTGGATTGAGAGAAATAGTTACTGTTGGCATAGATGGGGAACAAAATTTAACGAAACTGGAACAAAAAAAGTGTATAACCATAGTTAATCCGTTAAAGCAGCAGGATAATGCTTTGAGAACCACGCTACTTTCTGGAATGATTAAAAGTATTAAGCATAATTTGAATCGGGATCAGCATAATGTTAAGTTTTTTGAGATCGCTAATATATACTTTAAAGATAAGAACGGGTATTGTGAAGAACCGGTATTATCAATGGGGACCAGTGGTTTCCGAGAAGATTTTTTTCGGTTAAAGGGAGTGATAGAGGGGCTACTAAAATACTTGAATATAGAGGATATAAATTTTATAGATAAGGGGAAACCTAATTTCACTAATGCCCTTAGAGTTGTTAGCGGACAAAAAGAGATAGGATTCTTGGGGAAGTTAGATAAGAAGATAGGAGAGGCGTTTGATTTAAAAGAAGAAGTGTATTTTTCCAGTTTAGATATTAATTTTTTAAAAAAGTTGCATAAGCAAAAAAAGTATAAATCGGTTAGCGCATACCCCATTATATCGAGAGATATAAGTATTGCCTTGGCAAAGACTGTTAAATTTGAAGATGTCCAACAGATTATAAAAGAAAAAGCCGCGCAGCTTTTATCGGGAGTAAGTGTTGTTGATGTTTATGAGGGGGCTGATGTGCCAAAAAATTGCAGTGTTTTTACGTTAAGAATTTTTTACCAAGCGCAAGATCGAACACTTCTTTCCTCTGACGCCGCGGTTTTACATGATAGCGTCAGAGAAGCTTTAGCCGGCAAAGACGGTATTGATTTACGATAGATTTTAATCGTGGTGTACGCGGAATTGCGTTGAAAACGTTTACAAAAATTCATTTCGGTTTCCTTGAAAATTAAAAATTAAAGTGGTATAATTTGGTTATAAAATACCCTGCTTGTCTCGTTGACAGGTTTAAGTGCTACAGCCAACACCATTTTTAGGGGAGCCGGATGTTTTCGTTAACTCGAAAAAAATAAGGTGCCCACTTGTATGAGGATGGGACTGATAGCAGTGACCTTCGACGGACTGATGGCGGGGTTTTTTTATGTCCAGAAATTTTAAATTTATCAGTTAACATTTTAAAATTAGCATTTAGGGAGAATTTAAATTTAAAATGATAAATGAGAATTGATAAATGATAAATTGTTGATTTATTATGATAAAAGGTGATGGTATTCCTTTAGCAGTTCGTATCAGGCCACAAATTTTAGAAGATTTTGTTGGTCAGCAGCATATTTTGTCGCAAGGGAGTATGTTGTATAGAGCTATTAAATCAAGGAGGGTGCCTTCTTTTATTTTTTGGGGACCGCCGGGTTGCGGAAAGACGACCCTGGGTCATATTATTTCTAGAGAAATTGGCGCGGAATATAAATATTTAAACGCCGCATTCTCTTCTTCAGCCCAAGTCAAAAAAATTATAGTCGACAGCCGACAGTTATATGATAAGCAACAGCAAAAAACAGTTATTTTTGTTGATGAGTTTCATCGCTTTAATAAATTACAGCAAGAAGCGTTAGTCCCCGATACCGAAGTTGGAAGTATATATTTTATTGGAACAACGATACATAAACCGTACCATTACGTTATCCCGTCGCTTATATCCCGGTCGATAATATCTGAATTTAAGCCGCTGCAAGTAAAAGACATTATTTTTGTTTTGAATAGAGCTTTAGCTAATGAAGAAAAAGGGCTGGGGAAGTTAGGCGTTGAGGCAAGTCTTGGCGCGGTAGAATATATCGCGGCTAATTGTGGAGGGGACGCGAGAAGTGCTTTGACGGCTTTAGAATTAGGCGTTTTAAGTACCGTTAAAAATCAGCAGGGAAAAATTGTTTTTGATTTAGAATCAGCTCGGCAAAGTATCCAACGGAAAACATTTTATGATAAGAAAGGATCATATCATTATGATACGATTTCGGCGTTTATAAAATCGGTTAGAGGCAGCGATGTTGATAGCTCCCTTTTTTGGTTGGCTAAGATGATTAAGGGGGGGCAAGACGCGCGGTTTATCGCGCGTAGATTGATTATTTTAGCTAGCGAAGATATTGGAAACGCGAATCCTTTCGCGTTGGTTTTAGCAACTAATTGTTTTAAATCCATAGAGGTGGTTGGTCCACCAGAGGAAGATTTGATTTTGGCTCAGGTTACGATTTATTTGGCATCGTCGCCCAAGTCTAATACGGCTTATATGGCTATAAAACGAGCAAAGGACGATGCTGAGCATCAGGAATACTCTGAGGTTCCTAAACATTTAATGAATCATTCTACTAATTATAAATATCCCCATAGTTTTGGTGGATACGTTAAACAGGATTACGGCGCGCCTAATAGCTATTATTGTCCTAAAGATATAGGGGAAGAAAAAAAGATAAAGAAATTCTTAGAATATTTAGATAAGAATGGCAAGATGAATAATGACGCTGTCGTCTAATAGGGGCAGTGCTTAATCAGAGGGGATTGAGGCTAATTAACGATTTTTTCTTGTTTTTTTTAGCAAATATGATAGAGTATGTACAATGATTAAGGAAATAATTACCCCAAAACTGAAAAACCCTATTTTTATTGCTGCTTGGCCGGGAATGGGTGAGGTGGCTTATAGGAGTGTTCTTTTTTTACGGGAAGTAATGGAGTTTAAGATGTTCGCTAAGCTGGAGGCAATAGATTTTTTTAAGCCGGCAGCGGTGTTTGTGAAAAAAGGCATAATTGATATGCCGGCCTTACCGGCGGGTTTTTTCTATTATGCTAAAGGAAAAAAGAATTCTCCTGATATAATTCTTTTTTTGGGAGAAGCCCAACCGCCGTTAGAGTACGCTGAAGCGTTATCTCTAGCGATTATTGATTTTGTTAAGAAATATAATTCAAAAGCAATATTTACTTTTGCCGCTAAACCGGAACCGATTGATCACAAGGGGGATTCTGCTGTCTGGTTTGCGGCAACGCATAATGATATTTTCAAGGAATTTTTAGGGTTAAATTTGAAAGCGTTGAATGAAGGGCAAATCAGCGGTCTTAACGGAATTATTTTAGGTATAGCTAAGAAGAAGGGACTGAAAGGTGTGTGTTTACTGGGTGAAATTCCTTTTTATACTGTACAGATTGAAAATCCTAAGGCAAGCGCGAATATTTTGAGAATTATAGACAGATATTTAAAATTAAATCTAAATTTGGCGCCATTAGTGGAACGGTCAAAGTTTGTGGAAGAAGAGATAGATAAACTTATAACCTATTTGAAGGGAGAAATGCCTGCGCCTAGCGCAGCCTCCGGACCGCTGCCTTTGAATGAGGAAGATTTAGAGAAGATAAAGAAAGATCTTGCTACATATACAAAATTGCCCCAATCTGCTAGAGCTAAAATAGATAAAATGTTTAAAGACTCTGGTAAGGATTTAACAAAAGCAAGTAAACTTAAAGATGAGCTTGATCATTGGAATGTATATAAAGAGTATGAAGACCGGTTCCTAGATTTGTTTAGAAAGAAAGGGAAACGTAAAGAAACTCACTAACCTTTTGGCGAAACCCAAAATTCAATCTTCAACCTTCCAAATAAAGTCTAAATTAAAAAACAAAAATATCAACTTTATAAAATTTGGTATTTGAATTTTAGGGATAAGTAAAATTATGAGTGGCGGTTTAGACGTAAAATCCATTAGAACATTAGAGGATAAAGCTAAGTCCTTAGGGCTAGATGAGAGAACGCTTATAGAAAACGCATCTTCTAATCTGTATCAATCCCTTGATAATTTAAGTTTAGGTAAAAGGGTGGCAGTGATAGCTGGACGAGGCAATAACGGGGCAGATGTGTTAAGTTGTGCCAGAAAGTTAGTTAGTCGAGGCTATGATGTAAGAGTAATAATTACAGCCCAGAAAGAGCTGGGAGTTGAGGCGGGCGTTCAACTTAATATTTTAGAGCGGATAATGGTGCCTATTCAGATTCTTAACCACGGTAATTTTGATGATATTAGTAGAACAGTAAATATGAGCGATTTTGTTCTTGAAGGTATTTTAGGTATTGGTATTAAGGGTGAGGTTACGCCTTTCTTAAAAGACGTTATTCATATAGTGAATAGTAGTAATAAGAAAGTTATCTCTTGTGATATTCCTTCGGGGTTATCCCCCGATGAAGGGAAAGTTTTAGGAGCGGCTATAAAAGCGGATTATACAATTACTTTCATCGCTCCTAAACGAGGATTTTTCTTGAATGAAGGTCCTAATCTTTGCGGTAAAGTAATCGTTGTTGATATCGGGATATCGAAAGATGCTCTAAGTAAAGTGAATGATTAAATGACCAAGTAATTTGAAAATTGGTATTTGGGATTTGATTAGAAATTAGATCAATTAGGTTAATTAGGAATTTTGATTCTGTTTTAGGATAATATTGTATGTATGAAGAGAGAGTATATCGTAATCATATTTTGTCAAAATTTCGAGAAGAGGTGTCATATAAGGAAAGTGACTTATTGATCAGCGCGGATAAACAATTAGATAATCGGGTATCTCGTAATATTTTAACAAAATATTATAATGAAATAGAAGATTATATAAAGGATAATTCTTCTTTTTTTACGGCTCTTTCGCCGGTAAGCGCCAAAGAAACGGCTCCTGATATTATCAAGAATATGGCTGCTTGCGCGCGCGTTACAGGGATTGGTCCGTTTTCGGCTGTTGCCGGTGCTATCGCTTTTTATGTTGGCAGCGAGCTGCTTCAATTTGGGAGTGAACTTATTATTGAGAATGGTGGGGACATTTTTCTTAAAATAAATGAAGATAAGCGCATCGGTGTTTATTTAGGCGAGGGGTTTTATTCTTCAAAGGATCCGGCGGTGGAAGAAATTTCTTTAATCATTAAAAAACGAGAAGACGCTTTTGGTATCGCGTCATCATCTTCTTCTATCGGTCACAGCTTAAATTTTGGAAAAGCCCAGTTAGTAACAGTTATCGCGCGAAATTCAATAATTGCGGATGGTTTTGCTACTGCCTTATCTAATCGTATCAAAAAAGAAACTGATGTTTCTGCCGTCTTAGAAATAGCAAAAGATAATTCTTTGATAGATGCGATTGTTATTGCCTTTGAAGGTAAGCTTTATTTATGGGGAGATATAGAATTGGAGAGATAAAGCATTCCATTTTAAATTTACAATAAACAACTCCCAAATTACAAACAAATCACAATAGACAATATAAAAAAAGAGAAGATAGATAAAGAAATATGTTAATAAATTTGGATTATTTCCGTTTTTCGTTTGTGTGTTGTATATTCGGTATTGTCTATTGTTTGTAATTTGTTTATTGTATATTGTTTATTTTTGACAAAACCAGTTGGTGCGAGGGGGGGGATTTGAACCCCCACGATATTGCTACCGCTAGCCCCTCAAGCTAGTGCGTCTGCCAATTCCGCCACCCTCGCGCGAGATAGTTATAAGTTTTAGGTTTTGAATGCAAGAATCACAATTTGATTTTTTAGTTATACCATAGAAGGTTTTGTTTTGCAATTATTTTTCTCCGGATATGTTTTTGGGAATAAACGATAGGTTATTTAAATGTCTTCCGGTACTCTTTTGTCAAAAATATATTTACTCTCAGGAAATTTCTTGGCAAATCCTTTTATTTCCGCGCCTAGAGAGCTAATTTGCGCGGTATGTGTGAATTCTTTATATAGATTAGTAATTATTCCAATAGAGATAGTAAGAAAACCGAATCTTTGTAGGGTTCCTTCCCTATTTCTCGTTTCGATATATCCTTTGCTGCTATCCTTTTCTTCAAAAAATTTAGGCGCGACTCTGTCGAATTCGCTAATAATATTTTTAGCAATATTTTCCGCCACTTTTGGCGCGGTTATAAGGACAAAGTCATCTCCTCCAATGTGTCCGATGAAATCAGTGATTGTTCCTTTTTTTTGAATGCTGTTTATAATAATTCGGGCGGCTTCTTTGATTACTTCATCTCCCTTTTTAAACCCATAATAATCATTGAGGGCTTTAAAGTTATCGATATCAACATAAAGAACAGCAAAGATTTCTTTGTTAGCAAGTTTAGTTTCTAGTTCTTTAGCGATAGAAACGTTTCCCGGCAAACGGGTTAAGGGGTTAGCATCTAAATTTGTATTAGATCGGCGGATTAACATTCTTATGCGGGCAAGTAATTCTTGAGGAGAAAAAGGTTTTACCATGTAATCGTCGGCGCCTGCTTCTAGACCGGTTACTTTATCTTCTATTTCTCCTTTTCCTGTAAGCATGAGAATTGGTAAATGTAGAAAAAGAGAATCTTTTCTTAGCGTGGCGCAAATCTGAGTGCCTTCTAGATCGGGAAGCATATAATCTAAAACTAATAGACCAGGAAGTTCTGTTTTGACTTTTTCCAGAGCCTCTTTACCAGTAGCCGCTTTAACTACTTGAAATTCTACATCTAGTGTAGCTTCAATAAGTTCCAATATGTCGGGATCATCATCAACTATTAAGATTTTTAGTTTAGGCATATTAAGTATTAGACTCCGTGTTTTTTTCTAGTTTTAGGGTAAAGTAAAAGGATGTTCCTTTTCCCAGTTCGGATTCAACCCAGATATTTTCTTTATGTGTATCAATAATTCTTTTTACCAGAGAAAGTCCCAGACCGGTTCCTCTTATGTTTTTTGTTTTAGGGTTATTAGTTCTGTAAAACTCTTGAAATACTTTTTCTATATCGTCTTTGGCGATGCCGTATCCTGTATCAGAAATTATAAGTGTGGCGCGGTTGGCCTCTTTAATACAGCTGATAGTTATTGTGCCTTTTTCAGGAGTGAATTTCAGAGAGTTGTTTATAAGATTAATAAGAACCCGTTCGATAAGATGTTTGTCCATATAAACATTGAGGGCTTTTGGTAAGTTTAATTTTAACTCGATTTGTTTTTCTTGAGCTTGAGGAGAAAGGAAGTCTGTTACATCTTTGGTTAGTTTAGCGATATCGGCCGGCGCGATTTTTACTTCCATTTTGCCGGATTCTATACGGGAAATATCTAATAAAGTATTTACCATATCGACAAGTTTATCTACGTTTTCGTCTATTTTTTCAAGTCTTTTTTTAGCTTCAAGAGGTAACTTACCGAATTTTTCATCTACTAGTAGAGAAGAAAATCCTTTTATCGATGTAAGCGGCGTGCGTAATTCATGAGATACACTTGAGATAAAATCTGATTTTGTTTTGCTTATCACTTCAATTTCTCTCAGACTGTTGACTAGTTCGTTTGTTCTTTCTTTGATTTTTTTCTCTAAAATATCTTTGTTGTGATAAAGCTCTTCAAACAGCGTAATGTTATCTAAACATTGACCCAGATACATGCATATAATAGAAAAGATTTCTTTTTCCGCGCGCCGTATGTCTGTGGGAATAACAAGATTTGATAGAATAAATATTGAATAAATGTTTTCCCTTGCTTTTATCGGGGCAACGAGGATATCTTTTGATTGTAGAGAAAAGGTTAGTTTTTCACAGATTTCCGAATCGGCTGATATCAAAGGCAATGTTAGCAGCGCTTGTTTTTTTGCTGTGAAAAAGTCTTTAATTGTCTCAATCTCTTCGGCGCAGAATCCAACATTAATTGTTATCTCTAAGTCATTAAAATTTAAGATAGCTCCTTTTTTAAAGCCTAAGTCGTTTACTATTTTTTCGTTTAGCTGAAGAAATAGTTCTTCTCTATCTAATATATGTATCGAAGAGAGAATTAGATTTTTTAGTAAGGTTAACTTATTTAACTTATCCTCAACTTCTTCTTGGTAAAGTTTTAGTTCCATGTCACTTTTAATAATTAATTTTGCTTGATTATCCAGCTCATTGATATTTGTAGTTAAGTGATCTATATCATTTTTGAGGATGAAAATCAGTTGAGATTTATTGATAATATAAAAGAATAAGGCGGTTATAATAATAACTAAGACCAAAATTATTCCCAATAAAGGATTTTTTGATAATAGATTAATTATATTTATTCCCATAAAGTTAATATAAGGTTACCTGTTTCCATAATGTTTTTTTGCAAATCTTTATCGGGGAAAAAAGAATAATCAGAGTATATTCCAAATATTTTATGGCTTTTTCCCAGGATATCATGGATTGTTTTTATTTCTTCTGTGGCCGAGTCTCGTAATATTTTTTTTCTTGGTAAAGAGTTTATCATAAAAATAAGGCTTTCGGCAATATTTTTTAAAGGAGTTAGTTGTTCTTGTAGCGCGTCTAGGAGAGACGGCGGATGTAGAAGCATAAGATGAACTTTGGTGTTTTCTTTGATTTCGCCCATGCAGACTAAAGATCCGTCTTCTAAACATTCCTTAATAATTAGTATGTTTGTTTTATCTTTTTCTTTTATTCCGAAAGGGTATAAGGGGAAAAGATTATTTAGAGTGAACGCCTCAAACTTTTCCTCAAAATAGTGTTTGTATATATTTATTGCTGGTTCACCGTTTATTTCCATAATAATATTACGTTCACTAATCACTCGGGTTATTATGAATGGTTTACCTAGAGGAATGAATCCTCCGATTTTTAAAAACGTAAGTTTTAAACCGCTGCCGATAATATTGAGAAGACCTTCATCTACGGAGTTGTTTATTATCAGGTAATTTTTAGAGGCGTATTTTTTGAGGAATCCGACGCCCAAAACATTAAACGCTTTTCCTAGAGAAAGAGTTAAGCTTTGTAAGTAATCCGATGGTGAACATTGTTGGGGAATGGTTGAGAGTAGAAATTGTTTGTCTCTGTCAAATTGTTTTAGTCCTTTACGTAAAGAAGCTTCGATATCTTGAGGTGAGTATTTTTTTGTGAATATTTCTTTTAAGAACGCTTCTTTTTTATTAATACAGAGGGCGATTACGCCTTTTTCTATAATCCTATTTTCAAAAATTAATAGAGGGGCTTGTATTCCTAATACCATTTTAGGATTAAGGGTAAAATTTAATGTTTTTAAGAGAAGTGATGGCTTGTATTGAGGGGTGAAAAATAAAAGGATATATTTTATGCTTTTTGGAAAGATAGATTTTATTTTAAGCGACACTTCGCGAGCGGCATCTTCTTGCGTTTTTTCGCTTAACGCTAAAGCAAATTTTTCTACCATAATTAAGCCTTCGGTAATAAACTACAAACTACGAGAAAAGACAAAGGTAGTTGTCTTTTCAGGAGATAAAGCAACAGGCGCGATTTTGATGTTTTTTTGGCTAGTGAAAAATTCAACAGTCCCAAATGATGTACGTGCTATTATGAAAAAGCGCATTTACTGCATTAAATTATCACAAATACTATTAGAAATCAATAGATTCCTGTCTTGATGTGGTCTAGGCTCTTGATTAAATAGAAAAATGGTATATAGTTATAGTATAACTGTATTTTGGGAGAGAAGGATGAGGCGGGGTGTAAGGATGAAAAGTAGGGCAGTTTTTGACATAAATATAGGGTTTATACGGGGTTAGGAACTTTTTTTGTAAGCGTTTTCTTGACTTTTTTGTCTTAATATGTTATATACTAATTCAATAGATAAATAAATTATTTAATGGAAATAATCGAAAGATTATACTTAATAGATTTTATAGTTGGAGTTCTGTGCTTGAAAGTAATTTATACCGCTGTCTCTAAGGGGGTGGTAAATGAAGCTTTTAAAGCATCAGGTATTTTTATTGGTTCTTTATTCAGTTTTCATTATTATCTTCAGGTAGCTGCGAAATTAGAGGCTAATTTACCATTTTTAAATAAGAAATACCTTTTCTTTACTGTATTTCTTCTAATTTTTTTAGGGATATTGGCTGTCTTTTCTGTTTTGCGGAAAATAGTTGCTTTTCTTTATAAGAAAGAAGAGTTCTCAGTTAAAGAAAGATGGATTTCATTTTTCATCGGTGGATTAAGATTTGTTTTATTAGCAAGCGTAATTTTGTTTTTTTTACATCTGTATTCTTTAAACGAAAAATATTACGGTAAGAGCGTATCCTATCGGTTACTTAAGAAAGTTGCTCCCAAGGTATATTTGGTGTCATTGGATTTTTTGAATTTTTATAAAATAGATACACAAAAAGAGCTTAATAAAGAAGTAAAAAAATATTATGAAAGCGAAGATACAAAATAAACAATATACAATAAACAAATGGAAAAAATAGATAAAGAAATATGTTGATAAATATAATTGATAAATTTGGATATTCTCAATATCGTTTGTGTATTGTATATTTGGGATTGTAAATTATTTGTAATTTGTTTATTGTCTATTTGTTTATTTTTGACAATACAATAATCAAAATAGGAGGGGTGGAAAATGAAGTTAGAACGGATTTATCATGAAATTGTAAAGAAAGGTATTGAGTCTGATGTTCGAGATAGTAAGGCTATAGAGGATATTTTAAAAGAAAAGAAATCTTGTTATGAAAAATGTAATAAAAATGATAAAGACGACTTTGACGCGGATTCGTTGTTTAATCCTTTTGCTGATACACGTATTCTTTGTGGAGATTTAAAAAGTAATATTAAATCAGTAATAGTGGGCGTTGATGTTGAGGGCACGGAGCTTTTAGTTGTTGATCGGCTAAGGGAAAAGGGCGTGAAAATAGATTTAGCGATAGCTCATCATCCAGAGGGCAGAGCTTATGCCAATTTTTGTGATGTGATGGATTTACAGGTAGATATGTTAGTTAATGAAGGTGTGAGTGTGAGTGTTTCCGCTAATTTTCTTGCGGAGAGAAAGAGTCAGGTACAGAGGCGGTTACATGCTGCTAATCATTCTAGAGGAGTGGATATTGCCAAACTCCTAGATATTAATTTCTTATGCATGCATACGCCGTGTGATAATTTGGCTTATCAGTATCTAAGAAAAAGATTGGATAAGGACAAGCCCGATAGATTAGAGAAAATAATAGATATTCTTTCTACGATGGGTGAATATAAAGAAGCAGCGAAAAATAATAATCCGCCAAAGATAGTTATTGGAAGTAAAGAATCCCGATGTCAGCATATTCATCTTGAGTTTACAGGAGGAACGGAAGGGTCAAGTAAAATATATAAGCACTTATCAGCAAGAGGCGTAGATACGATAATCGCCATGCATCAGACGGAAGAACATTTTAAGGAATGTAAGGATGCTAATATCAATGTGATTTTCGCTTCGCACATCGCGTCAGATAATTTAGGAATTAATTTGATGCTTGATTATTTAGAAAGTAAAGAGACTCTTAAAATTCATGAGTTTTCTGGATTTAGAAGGATTTCTCGCAAGAGTAAATAGTAAATTAATTAATAAAAATATCTTTTCTACCTGCTGGGGGGCGAGGTTGAAACGTATTGTTGGGGTGTTTCTATGATTCCACAAAAGTTTATAGATGAAGTCCAGTCGCAAACGGATATAGGAGAGGTTATCTCTAGCTATATTCCTTTGAAACGAGCGGGCAGAAATTTTAAAGCAGTATGCCCTTTTCATGGAGAAAAAACCCCCTCTTTTATGATCAGCCCGCAAAAGCAAATTTTTCATTGTTTTGGGTGCGGTCAAGGTGGCGGTGTGATACAGTTTCTTATGCAGTATGAGAAAGTTACCTTTATTGAGGCTATTGAAATCTTGGCGAAGAGGCTAGGGATGGAAGTTCCTTATCAGCGAGGAGAAAAGCAAAAGTTAAAAACTATCATTTATGATGTCGTTGATGCTGCTTCAATTTTTTTTAATGAAAATATTTTTAACAGTCAATCACAAGCAGTTAGGAACTATTTAGATGAAAGAGGAATTAATAAAGAAGTGATCTCTAAGTTTAGATTAGGATACACTTCTGGCAACAATACTCTTACAGCGTATTTGCGTAAGCGCGGTTTTTCTTTGGATCTTTTAGAGAAAGCATCATTGGTTGTTTCCCGGGGGCAAGATTTTAGAGACCTTTTTATTGATAGAGTGATTTTTCCCGTTTGTGATACGAGGTCTCGTGTAGTTGGGTTTGGGGCTAGAGTTTGGCGACCTCATCTAAAAGCTCCCAAATATATAAATTCGTTAGAGAACCCGATTTATAGTAAACGAGAGCATTTGTTTGGCCTTAATTTAGCTAAAGATTATATTTTGAAAGAGAATTATGTTGTTGTCGTGGAAGGTTACTTGGACATGATGATTCCTTTTATGGCAGGGGTGAAAAATATTGTCGCTTCTTTAGGGACGGCGTTGACTATAGAGCAAATTCGGTTGATAAAAAGATATACTACTAATATAGTTTTAGTATTTGATTCCGATAAGGCCGGACAGCTAGCGTCGTTAAGGGCGTTAGATTTACTTCTTGAAAATGATTTAGAAGTAGGTGTTGTGAAGATGCCGCAAGGGTTTGATCCCGATTCTTTAGTAAGAGCGAAGGGTAAAGATTATTTTATCCAGTTGATAAAAACTAGCCATAATTTTTTTGATTATAAATTTGATACTTTAAGAGATAAATATGACATAAAAACTATTAATGGTAAAAATCAGGTGGCTAAAGATATGTTTGCTACCATAGATAAGTTGAATAGCGAAATTAAAAAGTATGAGTATATAAAAAAACTGGCAGCAAAGGTGAACGTAAAAGAAGAAATTTTAGTCGCGGAGTTTCGAAGGATTTTTACTAAGGATAAAGCTTTTTTTAATCGAAATTCAGCGGTTACGTTAGCGACCAAACCGCCTCTTTTAGAAAATAAATCTATATCTATTGCGGAGAAAGTTCTTGTGAAATTTATGCTTACGAATAGGAAGGCGTTTGCTTTAATAAGAAAAAACTTAGAGATAGATGATTTTGAATCTTCTTTGTGCCGAAAGACAGTTGCCTATTTTTTGACGAACTACTCTGACGGCGAAACCCTATCGTCCGTGAAGATTCTAGGGGAGATTAAGGATAAAGATATTAGCAGTTTTGTCGCAAGAATTTTGATCGACGATGAAATTTTTTTAGATAAAGAGGTTTTTCGCGGCAGTCTAGGGAAGTTACGTAAAAAGAGAACGCTGGTGGTTAAAGAAAAACTGAAAGAAGAAATTAAGGAAGCTGAAGGGAAAGGGGATTTTAGGCAGTTAAAAGTTTTAATTAGTAAATATAATAAAATGAATAGTGAGGTAAGAAATGGTTAAGAAGAAAATTTTGGAAAGAAGTGTAACTCAGTTGGTCGATTTAGGAAAGAAAAAAGGATATCTAACGTATGATGAGATAAATCATTTTCTTTCTGAAGAAGTAGCAAATGCTGAGGCGATGGATTTTGTGTTTGATAAGTTAGATGGCCAGAATATAAGCGTTTTGGAGTCAAAGGAAGTTCCTTTGTGGGAGAAAGAGAAAGAGAAAGAGAAGAAGCCCGCCGCTTCAGTATCTCTGCCGGTAGATGATCCGGTAAAGATGTATCTTAAGCAGATGGGTCAGATTCCTTTGCTTACGAGAGAGGAAGAAATAACTTTAGCTAAGGCAATTGAAGATAGAGAAGAGGCTCTTCGGGAAGAACTTTTCACGACGAAAGTATCTCGGGACGCGTTTGTTGATATTTCTCAGAAGATCATTAAGGAAGAGCTTAATCCGGACGATTTTGTTAAAGGTGAGATTAAAAATAAAGAGAAAGAAATCTTAAGGATAAAAGGGTTGTATCATAGTTTGATTAAAATAAAAAAGATAGATTATCAACAGCAAGTTTTGCGTAAATATAATTTTACGATTAGTATAATTGAACAGATAATTCGGAACATGACTAAAAATTATCGGGAGATTGAAAGGCTAAATAGAAAACTCCACAGGATTAAAGATAAGCGTTGTAAAGTGACTGCGGAAGATCGTAGGATGAAAAAAGAAAGACGGTTGTTAATCCGGCTGATAGGGTTTAAGGAAGAAGATGTAAAGCCAAAAATGAAGATGATATTAGATAAACAATGGTTGTATAATCAGTCGAAGAAAACCTTAGTTGAGGCTAATTTACGGTTAGTAGTAAGTATTGCGAAAAAATATGTTAATAGAGGACTTTCTTTTCTTGATTTGATTCAAGAAGGGAATATCGGGTTAATCAAGGCTGTCGAGAAATTTGAATATAAACGCGGATATAAATTTTCTACATATGCTACTTGGTGGATTCGGCAGGCAATAACTCGGGCTATTGCTGATCAAGCAAGGACAATACGTATTCCTGTGCATATGACAGAAACTATAAATAAAATTATTCGAATATCCAGATTCTTCATACAGGAAAAAGGTAAAGAACCCACGATTGAAGATTTATCGAAAGAACTGAAACTTCCCATTTCTAAAGTTAAAGATATTCTAAAAGTATCGCAGCAGCCTATTTCTATTCATACTCCTATTGGTGATGACGGCGATACTCATTTTGGAGATTTTCTCGAAGATAAAAAAGCCGTTTCTCCGGCCAATGCTACAGTATTTTCAATGCTGAAAGAAGAGTTAGGCCAGGCTATGGAGAGTTTAACGGAGAGGGAAAAGCAAATTCTTATTTTAAGATTTGGGTTAGAAGATGGGGCGTCTAAGACATTGGAAGAAGTCGGCACTATTTTCAGAGTTACCAGAGAAAGAATTCGTCAAATTGAAGCGAAAGCATTAAAAAAACTGAAGCATCCTAGCCGGTCTCGTAGGCTACAGTCTTTTTTAGAGTTAACGTTATTTCGCAGTAAGTTTCGGGGGTCATAGGTAAGTTTGATGGATTAGGCAAAGATGGGGGCAGGAGTTAAGTAATAAGAAAGCTTAATTTTTAGGGTGAGGAAAAGATAAGGAGAATATGTGGATATGAAAAAAGAAATTTTAGATAATGAATTGGCTAAAATAGGAAAAATTAGTAAAGAGTTTGATGTAGCAAAAGTGTTTTTGTTTGGCTCTTGCCTTGAAAGTGTTGAAACGGCTAATGATATTGATATCGCGGTAAAAGGGATTAATCCAAGAGATTTTTTTAAATATTATGGAAGAATTTCTATGGCTGTAGATGATGCGGTTGATTTAGTTGATTTGGATGATGTAAGGGAGCATTTTCAGAAAAGGATTTTATCTAAAGGGAGGATTATTTATGAAAGAGCAGTATAATGAACTTAAGGAAGATGTATTAGCTGAAGAAAAGGCGATTGATGAAACAATAGAAAGGCTTCGTGAGATTAGATGGAAATTTGACTCGCAGAAACAAGATAATCTTATTGAACCGGCTATGGGAACATATTTAATGAATTTTTATAATGGGATAGAAAATATCTTAAAACGCGTAAGTAAAGAGTATTATTCATTTATGCCTAAGGGAAACAGTTGGCATAAAGAACTTCTTGTTTTATCGTACAATGCTCCTGAAAGGAAAATTCCAATTTTTGATCAAGGGATAGCAAGCAGGGTGATTCCCTATAAGAATTTTAGACATAGATTTGTAAGCGGATATGGTTTTCAGTTAAAAGGGGAGAAGATGCTGGTGTTGATAGATAATGTTGAGGAGTTATGGAATGATATAAAAAAAACTATTTCAGAATTTTTTGATAAATTGTAAAATTTCAATTTTACGAACGCTAATATTAAATGCCTTACGCCACTTTATTTCTCGTTTTCAATAAGTGAGAACAAATAGCTTTTCATAAGTATTGTTACCTAAATAAAATCTAAAACCGTTTTTTCAAGGTTTTTATAGCTTTTTACCTTATATAGTGGTATAATTTACTGAATTTGGAGAGGATATTGCCGCTATTGTATACAGTGTCATAGTGATAGGGAATTTGGCGGAGTAGTAATATAAAAAATTTAAACCCAGATTTTGCATGAGGCGCGGATTAATGCTATCAAGGGGGTACTATAATGTTTAAATCTGGCTTAAAATAGGCTCTATTAAATGATTTTTTGGGGGGGTATATGGCAGAAAAAAAACTTATAGAATATGTAGCTAATTTAGCGAGAGTAAACATAACAGAGAAAGAAGCCGATGCTCTCGGTCAGCAGTTAGAACATATTTTAGAGTATATCGATAAACTAAAAGAAGTAAATGTGGATGGTGTTGAACCTATGCGCGGCTTACATTTAGAAACAAATATTTTTCGCCAGGATGAGGTTGTCCCTTTTAATAACCGGGAAGATATTTTAATCAATGCTCCATCGCGGGAAGATGGATATTTTAAGATTCCTCAGGTTATTGAGTAAGACGCTGAAGATAGGATTCAGAATCCATCTTACATGATTCAGCTTTTTAGGATAAATCTAAAAAATAAAATTTTTTAATATTGATATACTGAATATAAAATAAAGAAATGAAAGATTTGTTCAATTTAACTGGAGTAGAGATTGCTAAGGCTATTAAGAATGGCGACTTAAAGGAAGAGGCGGTTTATTCTTCATTCAAAGCTAGGATAGATAAAATAGATTCGTCGTTAAATAGTTTTGTTCAAACTTATGAGAAACCAGTGAAGAGTGAAGGTGAGTCAAGATTGTCCGGCGTGCCTATTGCGGTGAAAGATAATATTTGTGTTAAAGGGAAAGCCATTACTTGTTCCTCCAAGATTCTTTCTTCTCATATAGCTGTTTATGATGCTACGGTAGTAAAAAAATTAAAACAAGCCGGATTACAAATTATCGGTACGACCAATATGGATGAGTTTGCTTTTGGGTCGTCGACAGAGAACTCCTGTTATGGAGCAACGAAGAACCCATGGGATTATACTAAAGTCCCCGGCGGATCAAGCGGTGGTTCGGCGGCAGCGGTTGGCGCGCGGCTGGCGCCTTTTGCGTTAGGGTCTGATACTGGTGGATCAATTCGCCAGCCGGCTTGCTTTTGTGGGGTAGTAGGGTTTAAACCTACTTATGGTCGAGTTTCCCGGTATGGGCTAGTTGCTTTTGCTTCAAGTCTTGATCAGATTGGGCCGATAACGACAAATTTTGTTGATTGCGCGTATTTGTTGAATATCATTTGCGGAGCCGATGATTTTGATTCCACGTCATCTCGTATAAGTACGGGGGATTTTACTAAAGAATTGAATGATGATATAGAAAATATAAAAATAGGAGTTCCTCGGCAGTATTTCAGTGAAGGATTAATGCTTCCGGTAAAGGAAGCGGTAGAGGAGGCTATCAATACTTTTAGAAAGAAAAAAGCTAAGATTATCGAGATAGATTTACCTCATACTGAATACGCGGTAGCTGTTTATTATATAATCGCGTCATCAGAAGCCAGTTCTAATTTACAAAGATTTGATGGCATAAAGTATGGCGTTCGTCAGAACGCGGCAAGTTTAAAAGAGGTTTATACTCATAGCCGGCAGCAAGGATTTGGAGAGGAAGCTAAAAGAAGGATTTTTTTAGGGACACATAGCCTTTCAAGCGGGTACTATGATGCTTATTATGTAAAAGCGTTGAAGGTAAGAAGATTGATAAAACAGGATTTCGATAAGGCGTTTAGTGAGGTAGATGTTATTCTTACTCCGACATCACCGACACCGGCTTTTGGTATGGGGGCTAAATCCCAAGATCCTTTAAGTATGTATTTATCGGATATTTATACAATTTCAGCGAATTTAGCAGGCGCGCCTGCGGTCTCGTTTCCTTGCGGGTTTACTAAAGATAATCTTCCTATCGGCGTTCAGCTTATTGGAAAAGAGTTTGACGAGGCGACTTTAATAAGGTTAGGGTTTAGTTATCAAAATTGTACGGAGTTTCATAAGAGGATACCAAATATATAGGGTAGGGGCGGCCCTTGCGTCCGCCCGTTTTAAAACCGTTATAAAAACAAACAAGAAATGTCAAAATTTGAAACCGTAATTGGGCTAGAAGTTCACGTTCAGCTTAAGACTAAGACGAAAATTTTTTGCTCTTGTTCTACAGAGTTCCAAAGTCCGCCTAATACTAATATATGTCCCATTTGTTCCGGGTATCCAGGTGTATTGCCTGTCTTTAATCAAAGAGCGTTAGAGTTAGCAATTCGCGTATGTTTGGCATTACGATGTCGGATAAATAATAGAATATATTTTGAGCGCAAAAATTATTTTTATCCGGATTTGCCCAAAGGGTATCAAATTTCGCAATATAAAATGCCGTTAGGTGAGAATGGATTTTTGGAGGTTTCTTCAGGAAAAAAAATACGTATAAATAGAGTTCATTTAGAAGAGGATGCTGGTAAATCTGTACATAAAAATAAGTATTCTTTAGTAGATTTTAATCGAACGGGGATACCTCTTTTGGAGATAGTTTCCGAACCGGATATAGCTACGCCTGTTGAGGCGGCAGATTATTTATCTTGCTTGAAAATGATATTACAATATATTGGAGCCTCAGACTGTGATATGGAAAAGGGGCTCTTGCGTTGTGATGCTAACATTTCTTTAAAGCAGACTGAAGATAAGGTGTTAGGAACTAGAGTAGAATTAAAAAATATGAATACTTTTAAAGGTGTGCGGGATGCTTTAGGGTATGAAGCGGCGCGTCAGGAAAAAGTTCTTGAGAGGAGAGAAAAGGTTTATCAGGAAACAAGGTTATGGGATGGGAATAAAGGGGCGACGGCTGTTATGCGTACTAAGGAGGAAGCTTGCGATTACCGTTATTTTCCCGAACCGGATCTTTTAGATTTTTTTGTTCCTCAAGAATTTATTGAAAAAGCAGAGATGTATGTAAAAGAGTTACCTTTAGAAAAGAAAAAAAGATTTATTGAAGAATATAAGCTGATTGATAGCGAAGTTGATGTTATAATTAGCAATATATGGTTGGCAGAATTTTTTGAATCAGTCGTTAAAGTTTATTCTAAACCTAAGGAGATTTCTAATTGGATTATTGGCCCGTTTCTAGAACAGGTTAATAATTTGGCTTCAGATTTTAATCTTGTGAAAATATCCGCTCAAAATTTTGCTAAGATTATAAAATATTTTTCTCAAGGCAAACTAAATAATATAACAGCTAAACGAGCGCTTTCTTTAGTGATTACTACAGATGAAGATGCTGATGAGGTCATTGAGAAGGAAGGCCTGCGGCAGGTGTCAGGAGAAGATGAGTTATCGGGATTTGTGGAAGAGGTCATCGTGGCTAATCCCAAACCCGCTAGTGATTATTTGGAAGGCAAACTTTCAGCAATAATGTTTCTTGTTGGCCAGGTGATGAAGAAAACCAGGGGTAAAGCAAATCCTAAGGTAGTAAGAACAATTTTGGAGAGGAGGTTAAAAAATGAAAAGTAAACTTTCTACGGTGATAGTTATTTTTGGAATAGTGTTTTCTTGTTGGCATGTTGGCATATGTTTAGGCCAAGATAGAGACTCGTTTTATAAAGAATTAGATATATTTGCTGAAGGATTAGCGTTGATAGAGAAAAAGTATGTAGAAGATAAACCGGCGAAAGATTTAATCTATGGAGCAATGGAGGGGTTACTAGCTTCGTTGGATTCATATAGTCAGTTTCTAGACCCCGATGATTATAAAGAGCTTATAGTGGAAACGGAAGGTCAGTTTGGTGGGCTAGGTATTGAAATTACGATGAAGGATGGTTTGCTTACTATTGTTTCGCCCATAGAAGATACTCCTGCTTGGCTCGCAGGCGCGACCGCGGGAGATATTATTGTCAAAATCGACGGAGAATTAACAAAAGGAATTACTCTAAGCGAAGCAGTTAAGAAATTAAGGGGGGAGCCAGGGTCAACAGTTGTTCTTACGGTAGTGAGAGAAAAAACGAGAACGTTGGAAGATATCACAATTATCAGAGGGATCATACAAATAAAGGATATAAAACACGCGGTAATATTAGATGCTAATATTGGGTATTTAAGGATAGCTGAATTTAGGGAAAATACAGCCCGAGATATGGACGCGGCGTTACTCAATTTAAAAAAAGAAGGATTAGCAGGGCTGATTATTGATGTAAGAAATAATCCTGGAGGCCTGCTTTATTCAGCGATAGAAATTGCGAGTAGGTTTGTGCCTGATGGTAAGATAATTGTTTCTACTAAGTCAAGAAGTGAGAAAGAAATTGTATATACATCGGTTTTGGCAAAAGAGAAGTATTTAGATATTCCTTTAGTAGTATTAATAAATAAAGGGAGTGCTTCGGGAAGTGAGATTTTAGCGGCAGCATTGAGAGAAAACGATCGTGCCATTCTTCTTGGAGAAACTACTTTTGGCAAAGGGTCTGTGCAGACAGTTATTCCTCTTTCGGACGGAGCGGCGTTAAGGCTTACGACATCGAAGTATTATACTCCTAATGGTGAGAGTATTCATGAAAAAGGGATAAACGCTGATATTGTTGTTGTTCCTCAAGATCAGTCGAAAGAAAGTAAAGAAGACGTTTTTAAGGCATTGAAAGAACAAAAAGAGAACTTTGACTATAAGAAGGATTATCAAATTGTAAGAGCGGCAGATTTACTTAAGGGTATTCTTGTTTTAAAAGGAAAATAGTAATGTAAGGTATTATATGAAAATTCCAAATTACAAGCATCAAATAACAAATAAGCTCCAAATTCCAATTTTTAAATGTTCGAAATATCGATGTTTTCTATATTGTTTGGAATTTCGATCATTGGATATTGGGATTTATTTGTAATTTGGAAATTGTTATTTGGAATTTATAAGGTTATGGTATGTATACTCTCGGAATAGAAACTTCTTGCGATGAGACTTCCTGCGCTGTTTTAAAAGATTATAAAGTTCTTTCAAATATAACTGTATCTTCTTTGAAGGAACATAAAAAATACGGCGGGGTTATTCCTGAAATCGCGACTCGCGCGCATCTTAAAAATATAGATAGTGTGGTTGGGGCCGCGGCGAGCGAAGCTGGCGTATCTTTAAGGAGGATAGATCTGGTTGCCGTTACTCATAAGCCGGGCTTAATCGGCGCCTTAGTAGTAGGCCTTAACTTTGCGAAGTCCATTGCCTTTGCTTTGAATAAACCTTTTATAGGAGTTAATCATCTTTATGCTCATTTTTTCGCGCCTTTTCTAGATGGTAAAGTGAGGTTGGAGTTTCCTTTTTTAGGAGTAGTAATTTCCGGCGGGCATACGGAAATTTATTTAGTAAACGATTTTGATAGGATAAGACTTTTAGGTCAAACTCGGGATGATGCTTGTGGGGAAGTTTATGATAAAATATCACGGGCTTTAGGGTTAGGGTATCCCGGAGGACCAGTTATTGATCGGCTTTATAATTTTAAATGTAAAGATGAATTCGCGTTTAAATGCGGCAGAATAGGGTTTGACTTAAGTTTTAGCGGTATAAAAACAGCTGTTATTTACAAAAAAATTGAATTAGACAAAAAGGGCGCCTTAGATAAAGAAACAAAAGTGAAACTGGTTTCTTCGTTTCAATATACGGTTGTTAATACGGTAGTTAAAACTATTATAGATGCCGCGAAAAAGTATAAAGTTAGACGTATTGTTTGTGGCGGCGGTGTTGTCGCTAATAAATTATTGCGAAAAATACTTCAAAAAGCTCAACATCAGGAAAATCTTGAGTGTTTTCTTTCCCCGTTATCCTATTGCGGGGACAATGCGGCTATGGTTGCAGGATTGGGATTTTATTTGTATAATAAAAGGGGAGTTAAAAGTACTATGAATTTAGGGGAGGCGGCAAATTAGAATGATGAATGAGTTTTCTTTTGATTTTAATACGATTTTTCGGTTGTTGTTAGCGTTTGTTTTAGGAAGTGTTATTGGATTTGAGCGGGAAAAAAAGGGAAGAGACGCTGGGTTGCGTACGCATATTTTAGTTTGTGTGGGGTCTGCGCTTATAATGCTGGTTTCGATTTATGTTTACGAACTGTATAAGGGGGTAGCTGCTCTTGACCCGGCAAGGATAGCCGCGGGGGTAGTTACGGGTATAGGCTTTTTAGGCGCCGGCGCGATTATTAGGAGTTCCGAAGGTAATAGAGGATTAACTTCTGCTGCCAGCGTATGGGTAAGCGCGGCTATAGGATTAGCCGTTGGATGCGGGTATTTAAGCGCGGCAGTGGCGACAACTATAATCGTTTTTTTCACGCTATCGCTTTTAAAAAAAGCGGAGGCGAGATTAGATAAGTAATAGCGTAATGCCAAAACTTTTATTAAAAAGATTGAAATTACAATAAGCAACTTCCAAATAACAATAAACAAATGAGGAAAAAAGATAAAAAGATTTATAAATTCATAATATTCTCGGTAGTATATTGTATATTCGGTATTGTCTATTGTTTGTAATTTGTTTATTGTCTATTGTTTATTTTTGACAATACGAATAATAACGTAGGGGGAGGGAATAATGGCAAAGAAAAGAGGAGAGGAACAAATTTTGGATGTAAACGCTAGCATGCAGGGGAATATGGTATTTTCCGATCCGGTAAATTTACGGATAAACGGTAAATTTGAAGGTATGCTAAATACAAAAGGTAATCTTATCATTGGAGAACAGGCCCAAGTTAATGCTGAAATTATTGGAGAAAATATAATGGTTGCTGGTAAGGTGAGAGGTAAAATCAAGGCGACAAAGATGCTTGCTTTTAATGCTACGGCTGAAGTGTTTGCTGATGTTGAAACTCCTAAGATTGCGATTGAAGAGGGAGCGGTCTTTAACGGTAAATGTAAAATGCCGCAGGACAAGATGTTATTGCCAGAGTTATCCGAATATCTGTCTATAGAAGAAGATACGCTTAAGGAATGGGTTAGCAATGAACGGATTCCTGTGCATAAAGAAGGTGAAGAGTTGTTGTTTGATCGCGCGGAAGTAGAAGAATGGATTAGCAGCAAGAAATAGGATTTATTCCGTCTTCGCGAACGCGTCACGCGGATTTAAAATATGCTTTAAAGCGGTTACGCGTAGTCCCTGGATTTGATATCTGTAAGTTAAATTATTTATTTGTTGATTTAATAAAAATATATTGTACAATATCTAACATTTAGGTCATTTCGGCAATTTATATAATAGAAAAAACTAAGTGAATAAAAATGGGTAAAGAAAAGTTAATTACTACTCGAGATGTTTCTTTGATTTTAGGTCTTTCGGAAAAAGATGTTATTGATTTAGCTAACGCTAATCTTTTGCCTCACTTTAAAGTCGGAGGTGAGTTTTTAAGATTCAAGAGAGAAGATGTAGTTAAAGTAAAGAAGCGCGTTAAGAAAAAGTATAATCTGCCTACTGGAGGCGGTCGCCGCGGGGTTGGATGGGTGAAGGAGTTTTTCTATTTTAATGATTTTTATATTGTGTGTTCTGCTATTATTGTAGTATTGCTTTGGGTTATTTTTAAGGATTTTCGTTCTTCAAATTGATGAAAGAAAAAGGGTTTATCGACCTTGGATTTGCTAAGCTTGATATAGATAGAGAAAACCGCAGAGGGCTTCCTGAAATAGTTTATGCTTCTGGAAAAACTATTTCGCAGCTAAAAAAAATCGTTGAAGAATTTCGAGGTCATACCGATTTGGTTTTTATCTCTCGTCTGTTGCCCAATCAGTATAAAACTTTAAAAAAAGAAATTCCTTCTTTAAAATATTTTTCTCAGGCAAAGATTGCCTTTTGCGGCAAGGAGAGAAAGCAAAAGCAAGGAAATGTCTTAGTGCTTACAGCAGGTACTTCTGATGTAAATGTAGCGGAAGAAGCTGCTGTTTTTTTAGAGCTAACCGGTAATAATGTAGAGAGAGTATACGATGTAGGTGTCGCCGGGATACATCGGTTAGATTTTTTTAAAAAGAAAATTGTTTCGGCTAAAGTGATTATTGTTGTTGCCGGGATGGAAGCGGCGTTAGCCAGTATAGTTTCAGGTTTGGTCGCTGTTCCAGTAATTGGTGTGCCTACAAGCGTGGGGTATGGCGCTTCATTTAAAGGGGTTGCGGCATTGTTAGGGATGATGAACAGTTGTTCTCCGGGAATTACGGTTGTAAATATCGATAATGGGTTAGGCGCGGGATATTTCGCGCATATGATTAATAAGTGGTAAGTGGTAAGTAGTAAGTGGTAAGTGGTAAGTAGTAAGTGGTAAGTAGTAAGTGATAAGGATTAAGAATTAAGTGAGGAATAAATGATATTCTTCTTAATCCTTACAACTTAATCCTATACAAATATGAAAAGTGTGTATTTTCAGTTAGTTGGCGGGGCGGCGGGGGATATGTTATTGGCATCTCTTGTTGGTTTAGGCTGTCCCCTTAAACATTTAAAGAAGGAATTTAATAAACTTAATATTAAATTTAGTGTTAAAGAAGAAGATATAAAGGGACATTTTCATACGCCTCGAAAAAAACTTTCCTTTAAAGGTGATACGTTTACTCATTATAAAGATATTGTAGCAGTCATTGAAAGTTCAGGGTTAGATAAAGATATTAAAGAGAATGCTTTAAGGGTTTATTCGTCTATCGCGAATGTTGAAAAAAAAGTTCATAAGGCTACCATGAAAAACCTGCATTTTCATCATTTAGGAGAAATTGACGCGATTTTAGAAATTTGCGGATTTTTTATAGCATTGAAATATCTTAGAATCAATAAAGTTTATTGTTCCGCGTTTCCCGTGGCGTGTCCGGCGCCGGCAACATTACAGCTTTTAAAGGGGCGTAAAATTTACGCTGCTAGATATAATTATGAAACTATTACCCCTACCGCTGCCGCTTTGTTGAAAGAGGCGCGGCAAAAAGATGATCAGTTTAGTTATAAAGAATGCAGCATTGGATGGGGGCAGTGTCGCGATAAAGATTATCTTGTTGCCTACCTGTTTGAGGAAAGAGGGTTAGATAAAGATCCAGTGATAAAAATAGAAACTAATATCGATGATATGAACCCTCAACTGTTTGAAACTCTTTTTGATGTCTTGTATAAAACAGGCGCGAAAGAAGTTTATTTAGAAACAGTATTAATGAAAAAAATGCGGCCGGCGTATATTTTAAATGTGTTATGTTACGATAACGATTTAGGGAAGATAAGAGAACTGCTTTTTAAGTACACTACTACTTTTGGTATAAGGTATCAGAAGTATCAGAGAGATAAAGTAATCAGCCGATTTCTGGTAAAAAAAACTAAGTTTGGAAAAATTCGATTTAGGGTCGCGGAATCCGATATCCAGAAGCAGGTTCCTGAGTATGAAGATTGTAAAAAACGCGCGAAAAAGTTTAAAATCCCGCTTGTAGAGGTGTATCGGCAGCTGGCGAAAGAGGCGTGATTGCTGTTTGAATTTGCGGTGGATTTTTTTAGGAAGAGTGATATAATTTAGGACTCAGAAGTAAGAAGTAAGAAGTAAGAAGTAAGAAGTAAGGATTAAGAGGGAAACGAAGAGAAAGGAATTTTTATAGAAGATTCGGAATCTATATTTTTTCTTAATCCTTACCACTTATTTCTATAATAGTAATAAAAATAGGCGGCGTAGCTCAGGCTGGTAGAGCAAACGGCTCATACCCGTTTTGTCGGTGGTTCAAGTCCACTCGCCGCCACCATATTAAACCTACCAAGCTATATCAACATAAACCAAAGCATATGGGTAAATAGGCAGCTTCATCCATTCTTTATATCTTTTTCTGTAATAAAAATTAAAGTAAATATCATCTTTAAGACTTATATATTTTGGAGTATAATGAAAAAATATGATTTGTTGATTTTGTGAAATGATGCCTTAGATATTATTACTAGGGAATTTAAGTTAATTTTTGTCGAATGATTTCTTTGTCATTATTAGGAGGGAAGATATGAAAATCGAAGTAAAGAAACCAACGCCCCAGGAGTTAGCTAATTTAGAGGTAAGTAGCTGGCCTATTTGGGAGAAAGAAGAAAGTAGATTCGATTGGTATTACGATCAAAAAGAAGTGTGTTATTTTTTGGAGGGTGATGTTGAAGTCGAAACTCTTGACGGTGAAAAAGTAAAAATACAAAAGGGAGATTTAGCGGTTTTCCCAAAGGGGTTAGCGTGTAAATGGCATATAAAGGAAAGGGTCAAGAAGCATTATGATTTTGAGTAGGTTAGAGGAGGTAATGGATGAATAAAAGGAAGGTTTTTATTGTTGAGGATGAAGATGAATCTTTTAAGATTCTTAAAAAGCTACTTGTTTCTTCTGGTTTCGAAGTTGATGGGGTCAGAGAATCTAAAGGGGTTATGGAAAAAATTAAATTTTTTAAGCCGGATATCATATTAATGGATTTGCTTATGCCCGGTTTAGGCGGGTTTGAAATGTGTCAGATGTTAAATGATGATAAAGATACTCAAGGTATACCTATAATTGTTATGTCCGCTTTGGGGGGAGGAGAAGAGTTGAAGAGGGCGTTCGCATTGGGGGCGGTAGATTATTTTACTAAACCGTATGATTTTAGGGAAGTAGAAAAAAAGATAAATAAGTTTATTGAATACAAAAAAACAAGTAGCGAAGAGTAGTTTTTTTAGACATCCTGATAAGAATCAGGATGTCTAATTAGATATAATTTTCTAGAATTATACCTGAAGATTATACCAGGGGATAAAAATGAAAGAGAAAAGAAAAATTAAGCTAAGCCTATCGGTAAAAGTTATAGCCGCGATTATTTTGGTAGAGTTTTTAATTATGCTTATTCTTAGTAGGATTCCTTTTTTCGAAAATGCTTCGCCTGTAATTGTCGCCGCGGTTGATGGGCTTTTTTTAGGATCGATTATAGTCTTTATTATTAAGCACGCGTTTTATCCTTTGCGGAATATGATTAGGGTAATGGAAGAAATAGGTCAAGGAAAGATTACATCAAGGTTAAATGTTAGCAGCAGCGATGAAATGGGGTTGATTTCTAAGCAAATAAATAATATGGCTGATGGGTTACAGTCCTATTATAATCAGGTAAAGAAATCCGAGTCATTTCTTCGCGCTATTACTGACGGAGTGGATTATGAAATCATGTTGATTGATAAGGATTATAAAATCTTATGGGCGAATAAAAAAGTGATGCGGTTGACCAATGAAGATAAAAAAAATGTTATAGGGAATTATTGTTATCGAGTGACCCATGGATTAAAGTATCCATGCACAGCGCCTAAAGATATTTGCCCTATTCGGGAAGTTTTGAAAAACAAGAAATCTGTTACTGTTTTGCATGATCATTTTCATGGGGGAACAAACCCGCTTAATTTTGAAATTACATTATATCCGTTGTTTAATGAAGCGGGCGAGGTTGAACGGTTTATTCATATTGGTAAAGATGTTACCGAAAAGACGCGGATGGTGGAGGAATTAAAAAAAGCAAAGCAAAGGTTAGAGCGGTATAGTGCTACATTGGAAGAGTTAGTTGAAAAAAGGACTAAAAATTTAAAAGAAGCCAACGAAGAGTTGAAACTAAAAGAAGCTCAGCTTATTCAAAGCGAAAAAATGGCCGCGGTCGGGCAGCTAGCTAGCGGTGTGGCGCATGAGATTAATAATCCTTTAGCGGTAATTATGAATAACGCGGAGTTAATTCAAAGACGAATAGAAAAAGATATGGTAGATATAGAAGAGGTAAAGATAATGATAAAGAGCATTAAAGCCGCGGTAATCAGGAGCAAAAAAATAACTCAATCTTTATTAGATTTCTCTCATGTCTCTTTGGAGGAGTTTAAACCGGTTTCTATAAATGATGTTATTAATAAAGTGCTTAGCCTGATAGAGCATGAAATGTCATTGGGAAATATGAATATTAAGAGAATCATTCAATCCGATTTACCTAAAATTAAAGGTGATTTTCAATCTCTTCAGCAGGTATTTTTTAATCTCATTATTAACGCCAAATGGGCGATTCAGCAGAGATTTGGAAGAGAAGGCGGGGATATAACTATAGAGAGTCAATATAGACCCGGAGATGATTTTATTTTCGTTACGGTTTCTGATACCGGCAGTGGTATACCAAAGGATAATTTAAGTAGAATATTTGAGGCTTTTTTTACCACGAAAAGCGTAGGGGCAGGAACCGGCTTGGGATTATCTATCGTTTATAATATTATTAAAAAGCATAAAGGAGAGATTTCCGTTGATAGCGAGATTGATAAAGGAACTATTTTTAAAATAGTTTTTCCTGTTGAGAAGTGATGGGTAAAAGGATTTACGTTGCCTGATCTAGTTATTTCTGTGGCGATATTGGTTTCTTTATTGTGTTTTAGTTTGGCAGGATTAATTTCCTGTTTTTTCTTAAATGAAGCCAGCCGTAATCTTTTGTTGAGTTTTATTCGTGGGAATGATAAAATACGGATAAGCTTTTAGTGAAATCTTTAAAAAAGAAAATGAAGAATTTAAAAGAGATACAAAAAATCTTAGCCGCGCATAAAGAGGAAATGCAAAAAAGGTATAATCTTAAAGAAATCGGTATTTTTGGTTCTTTCGCGAGGGGTGAACAAAACAAGACGAGTGATATAGATATTCTTGTAGAGTTTCAAGAAGTTCCGGATCTTTTGAGATTTATAGAATTAGAACGATACTTTGAGGACCTTTTGAAAATGAAGGTGGATCTTGTGAGAAAGTTTAGTGTGAGGTCGGAGTTAAAAGATATAATCTTGCGGGAGGTGGTGGAAGTATGAGCAGGGATTATAAACTCTACGTCAAAGATATTTTTGATTGTATTGAAAAAATTGAGGGATTTATTAGAGGTATGAGTTTTGATGAATTTGTGAAAGATGATAAAACCAATAGTGCGGTGGTAAGAAAACTTGAAATTATTGGTGAAGCAGTCAAGAATATTCCTAATTCTATAAGTGAGAAGGACGAAGATATTCCCTGGAAAGATATGGCAAAAATGAGAGACAAAATTATTCACTTTTATTTTGGTGTAGATTATGAAATCGTCTGGAAAGTTATAAAGAAAAGGCTGCCGGAGATCAAACTACGTATAGAACGAATTTTAGAAGATTTAGTAAGGGATGAATGAGAGAAGTGAAAAAAGGATTTACTCTTATTGAGTTGCTTATAGCAGTTGCGATTTTCGTGTTTGCTATGGCGGGTATATTACATATGTTTTT